>WNFV01007977.1_pt1 | contig 16312 bp, 16 predicted proteins | sample 5400101 | NCBI WGS metagenome assembly WNFV01 (sample SAMN13153361, study PRJNA577476) | soil metagenome | isolation source: 115 cm soil or saprolite under grassland replicate 1 | place: USA:California | collected 2016-06-15
ATCGTGCTGGGCAACACATACCACCTGCACTTTCGCCCGGGCGAGGACGTGATCGGAGACCTCGGCGGGCTGCACAAGTTCATGGGCTGGGACGGGCCGATCCTCACCGACTCGGGCGGCTACCAGGTCTTCTCGCTGCGCGACACGATCCTCGCCGTCGACGACGCGGGCGTGACCTTCCGCTCGGTCTACGACGGCACCGCGGAGCGCTTCACGCCGGAGGCGGTCGCGGGGATCCAGGCCAGGCTCGGCTCCGACATCGCGATGTGCCTCGATGTCTGCGCGCCCGCCGGTGGAGCGCGCGACGAGCTGGCCGAGGCGGTGCGGCTGACGACGCTCTGGGCTGCGCGCCAGCGCCGAGCGCCCCGCGCGCCCGGACAGCTCCTCTTCGGGATCGCCCAGGGCGCGACCGACCCCGAGCTCCGGCGCCGCTCGATCGACGAGATCGTCGCGCTCGACTTCGACGGCCACGCGCTCGGCGGGCTCAGCGTGGGGGAGGCCCGCGACCCGATGTTCGAGACCGTCGCCGACGCCGCCCCGCTCCTCCCCGCAGACAGGCCCCGCTACTTCATGGGCATCGGTGACCCGGAGGGCATTCTCGAGGTGATCGAGCGCGGCGTGGACATGTTCGACTGCGTACTGCCGACGAGAATGGGGCGGACCGGCACGGCCCTCACCTCGGCCGGGCGCCTGAACCTCAAGAACGCAAGCTTTGCGCGCGACGAGCGCCCACTCGACGAGCGCTGCGACTGCCCCGCCTGCTCCCGGTTCACGCGCGCCTACATACGGCACCTCGTGAACCAGCAGGAGCTGCTCGGCCTGCGCCTGCTCACCGTGCACAATCTGCGCTTCCTCCTCCGGCTCACCGCCGGGGCGCGCGCCGCGATCGAGGCCGGGAAGCTGGCATCCTTCACGGCGGAGACGCTCGAGCGCCTGGATACCGCATGACCTCCGTCATCTTCTTCGCCGCAATGCTCGTGCTGCTGTGGCTGCTGATCATCCAGCCGCAAAGGCGCCGGCGGCGACAACAGGCGCAGATGTTGACTCAGCTCGCCGCCGGGGACGAGGTGATCACGGCCGGTGGGGTCTACGGCTCCGTGCGCGAGGTAGCCGCGGACCACGTCGTGCTCGAGATTGCGCCGGGGACGCGTGTCCGCGTCCTGAAGAGCGCCGTGGCCGCCCGTGTGGAGCCGCAGTCGGAGCAGGCGACGCCCCCTGAGACCCCGCTAACCTAGGTCGGACCAAGTGGCCGAACGGCGCTCGCATCTCATCCTGATGGGCCTCATCTTCGTGGCCCTGCTCGGCGTTGTCCTCCTCGGCGTGCCGGGCTCGCCGCTGCACCAAAAACCGACGCTCGGCCTCGATCTCCAGGGCGGGACGGAGGTCGTACTGAAGGCGATCCCCCCGAAGGGCGAGCAAGTGTCGTCCTCGGGGATGGATACGGCGCGGTCGGTCATGGACCGGCGCGTCAACAAGCTCGGCGTCACGGAGCCGGAGATTCGCATTCAGGGATCCGACCAGATGGTGATCGAGCTCGCCGGCGTCGATCCGAAGCGGGCCACCGAGCTGATCGGAAAGACGGCGAAGCTCGAGCTCTACGACCTCCAGGGCGACTTGCTTCCTCCGTCCGCGGATCTCCAGGGGAACCCGACCCCCCAGACCTCGATCTTCGATCTGCTCGTGACCTTGCAGCGTCAGGCTAAGAAGGGGTCCCCGGATCAGTTCTATCTCCTGAAGCCGGTCAAGAAAGCCGGTGCCAAGAAGCCGGACTACAAGGTCGTCGTCGGCCCAATGTCGACTCGCCAGGCGATCCTCAAATCGAAGTACGTCCGGACGCAGGGCAAGAAGGGACAGATTCCCAAGGGCGATCGGGTCTTTGCGGTGCCCGAGAACATGGTCGTCGTCACGTGCGGCAAGGGCGACCGCTTCTGCCCGAACCTTCCCAATACGCCGGAGCGCACCTACTTCTACCTCTTCAAGTACCAGCCGCGGGACAAGGACAAAAAGATCCCGGAGATGACGGGCTCCGACTTGAACCTGAAGGGAACCAGGCAGGACTTCGGGACGGGAACCGACACCGGCCCGATCGTCCGGATGGACTTCACGAAGAGCGGCGCCAAGAAGTTCCAGGACATCACCCGGGATCTCGCGGAGCGCGGGCGCATCCGCTACAACCAGGGCGGGGGCCAGGGCGACCCCAGCAACTACAACCAGCAGTTCGCGATCGTCCTCGACCGGGAGATCAAGTCCGCTCCGTCGGTCGACTTCTCCCAGTATCCCAACGGCATTTCGGGCAGCGGCGGCGCCGAGATCACCGGCATCGGCTCGATCGGCGAGGCGAAGGATCTCGCGCTCGTCCTGCAGACAGGTGCATTGCCGTACGACTTCCGCCAGCTGGAGAAGACCGAGATCTCCTCCACGCTCGGTAAGGACTCATTGCAGGAGGCGAAGCGGGCTGCGATCGGCGGCATGATCGTCGTCGCGCTCTTCCTCCTCCTCTTCTATCGCTTCCTCGGCCTCGTCGCCGTCATCGGCCTCGGCATCTACGCCGCCTTCCTCTACGCAGCCGTGCTGCTCTTCAACGTCACGCTCACCCTGCCGGGCTTCGCCGGCCTCATCCTCACGATCGGAGTCGCGGCAGACGCGAACGTGGTCGTCTTCGAACGCATCAAAGAAGAGGTCCGCGCGGGCAAATCCGTGCGGGCCGCGATCTCCACCGGATACGCCAAGGGCTTCCACACGATCATCGACGCGAACGTCGTGACGGCGATCACCGCGCTGATCCTGTTCCTGGTCGCGACGGCGGGCGTCAAGGGCTTCGCCCTCATGCTCCTGATCGGCACGGCGATCTCGCTCGTGACGGCGGTCGCCGCCACGCGCGCGATGCTCGGCCTCCTTGCAGGCTTTCGCTGGTTCGACAACCCCCGCTTCATGGGCGCGGCCGGCCAGCAGGGCGCCAAGTGGCTGCAGATCGACTTCATGCGGCGGCGCTACCTGTGGTTTGCGATCTCGGGCGCGATCGTCGTCGTCGCCATCGCGTCCCTGGGCCTCAAGGGGCTCAACCTGGGCATCGACTTCAAGGGCGGCACGCAGGTCACCTTCAACACGCCCCAGCCGCAACTCGTCGACACCGTGCGCAGCGACGCCCGCGCGATCGATCCCAGCTTCAACAAGGCGGTCATCCAGGGCCGGGGGAAGCAGACCGGAGGCAAGTACCAGGAGTTCCAGTTGCGCACGAGGACGCTGAGCCCGGCCCTGGGGACGAAGCTCGGCGACGGGTTGAAGAGCCGGTTGGGCGCGACGCACTATGGATCGAAGAGCGTCTCGGAGAGCTTCGGACGGCAGATCGCACGCTCCGCAATCCTGGCGATCATCTTCTCGCTCTTCCTGATCGTTCTCTACCTGGCGATCCGGTTCGACTTCAAGTACGCGATCCCCGTGATCGCGGCTCTGATCCACGACATCGTGATCACCGTCGGCGTGTACTCGCTGACGGGGCGGGAGGTATCGACTGCCACCGTCGCTGCCGTCCTGACCGTGCTCGGATACTCGATCTACGACACGATCATCATCTTCGACCGCATCCGCGAGAACGTGCCGCTCATGCGGCGGGCCGCGTTCGCGACGATCGCGAACATCTCGCTCTGGGAGACCATCAGGCGATCCCTGGCGACGACATTCATCACGCTGCTCCCGGTCGCCTCCCTGCTCTTCTTCGGTGGCGCGACCCTGAAGGACTTCGCGTTCGCGCTGCTGATCGGCATCGGCTCCGGCGCCTACTCGTCGATCTTCATCGCGGCTCCGATCCTCACGATCCTGAAGGAGCGGGAGCCGGAATACGCGCGCCGGATCGGCCAGGTCGGCGTCGAGGCTGAGGGCCCGGAACCCGATGGGGGCCCTCTCGCCCGCCGCCGGGCGCGTGCGCCGATCGGAGGGCCGGCGGTCGACAGCGGCACGGTCGCGCTCGAGGAGGCGACTCAGGCTGCGGCGGCCGAGCCGGCGCCGGGCCTCATCGACGGGCTGGTGCCCGAGTCGGCTCCGGCGGCCGCGAGCTCCAAACGCGAGCGACGCCGCCAGCGTCGCCGGGCGAGGCCACATGGCCGACGACGATAAATCCCTGCTGGACACTGTCGAGCGGATGGGGCTCGCGGCGCTCGGTGCCGTCGCCCTGACCGCGGAGCGCGCCGACGCGCTGGCCGACGAGCTCGCCGCGAAAGGCGATATGCGCCGCGAGGAAGCCCGGGAGCTGATCGAGCAGGCAACGCGCCGTTGGCGGGGCGAGGCGGTCCGCATGGGCGAGAAAGCCGGTGCGGGCCTCGAAGGCGTCTTCCACCAGCTGGGCCTGGTCACGCGCGCCGACTTCGACGAGCTCGAGCTTCGGGTCGCGCAGCTGGAACATCGCCTGCGACTGCTCGAAGACACTCCCAAGGACACTCTGCAACAGACTGCAACGTCCGCGCCACCGCACTGAGGTCTTGCCGACGGTGTTCCGTGTCGCGTCCGAATAGGGCTTCCGGGGCCCGCGTGGAACACTTCTAGCCATGGCGCAAGCGCCCCCGAAGACGCGTAACCTCGGCCGGCTGACGGAGATCGCCCAGGTGGCCGTCCGGCACGGCTTCGGCTACTTCTTCGAGCGTCACAAGCTCACCGACCTTCTCCCGGGCCGGGGCAACGGGGCGGTCATCGTCGCCGGCACCCCCTCGCAGCGCGGTCAGCATCTCCGCGAGCTCCTCGACGAGCTCGGCCCGACCTTCGTCAAGTTCGGCCAGCTGCTCTCGATGCGGCCGGACGTCCTCCCTCCGGACATCATCTCCGAGCTACGGGGACTCCAGGACGACGTGCGTCCCTTCCGGTACGAGGAGGTTGAGCGCGTCGTCACCGAGGAGCTCGGACAGCCGATCGAGCGCCTCTTCCTCGAGTTCGACCGCGAGCCGATCGCGGCGGCGTCGATCGGACAGGTGCACCGCGCCGTGCTCCCGAACGGCCACACGGTCGCGGTCAAGGTGCAGCGGCCCGGAGCGCCGCAACAGATCGAGGCCGACCTCGGCCTGCTCTACCAGGCCGCACGCATCGTCAAGGAGCGCGTACGCGCACTCGACTTCGTCGACGTCCGCGAGCTCGTCGACGAGTTCGCGCGCGCCATCCGGCAAGAGCTCGACTACCGGCTCGAAGGGCGCAACGCGGAGACCCTCCATCGCCACTTCGCGGGCCACCCGCACGTCCACGTCCCGCGCGTCTACTGGAGCTACACGCGCGCGCGCGTGCTGACGCTCGAGTTCGTCGAGGGCCGGCAGCTCGCCGACATCGACGAGGCCGGCTACTCGCTCGAGGAGCGGAAACGCCTGGCCGAGGTGATCGCCGAGGCCTGGATGACGATGATCTTCCGCGACGGCGTCTTCCACGGCGACCCGCATCCGGCGAACATCCTCGTCATCACCCCGGAGCGGATCGGGCTCGTCGACTTCGGTCTCGTCGGCAAGCTCACCGACGACGACGTCTCAAAGGCGACCCGCCTCTTCATCGACGTTGCGAACGAGAACGTCGAGGAAATCCCGAAGCGGCTCGCCGATCTCGGCGTTCGCTATCCCAAGGAACGGGAGGACGAGTTTCTCAACGAGATCCGCGAGCTCTTTTACCGCTACTACGGCGCGAGCCTCGCAGAGATCGACCCGCTCCAGGTCATCCGCGAAGTCTTCGGGGTCATCTACTCGTTGAACCTGCGGCTGCCGACGCGTTTCATCATTCTCGACAAGGCGATCGGCACGCTCGCCTCGGTCGGCGTCGAGCTCTACCCGGACTTCAACGTCTTCGAGGTGGCGAAGCCGTACGCGCGGAGCCTCATGCTCGGGCGCTACACGCCCCAGCGGATGCTCTCGCGGGCCCGCCGGGAGTCGCTGAAGCTCGCCTCCGTCTTCGCCGAGTACCCGCACCAGGTGCACGACGTCCTCGAGCAGATGCGCGATGGGCAGATCGAGGTCGGCTTCGTCCACAAGGGTCTCGACGAGTTCATGCACAAGCTCGACGTGGCGTTCAACCGGCTGATCATCGCGTTCGTCGTCGCCGCCGGACTGATCGGATCGAGCCTGATCGGTGTCTTCGCGACCTCCGGCCCGCAAGTGCTGGGCTTGAACATCGTCTCGGCTTTCGGCTTCTTCCTCGCGGGAGTGCTGGGACTCTGGCTCCTCTGGGGGGTCTTCCGCTCCGGAAGGATCTGAGCAGGAAGCCGTGGCCCAAAGGCCCGCGGCCGCTGGAGCGGGCTGTCGATTCTTCGGCACAGAGTCGCGAGAAAGGACAACTGGCGGTCGTGCTCCGCCGACGCTAGCTTCGGCGCCATGTCAAGCGCCCTGCTCCTTGCCGAGCCGGAAGAGACGAGCCGGAGCTTTCTCGAGCGGCACCTGACGCAGGACGGGTTCGAGGTCGTCGGGGCCGAGAACGGCGAGGCACTCGACGTACTCGAGGTGACGCGGCCGGATCTCGTTCTGATCGGCGACCCGGAGGGGTCCGAGCTTTGCCGCCGGCTGCGCGAAGGCGAGCCCGGCCGTTCGTGGGATCGTCAGGTGCCCGTGATCCTGCTGGGAGGGCAGGAGTCGGACCCCGTTGATCGTGTGCGGGCGTTCGCCCGCGGGTGCGATGACTACCTCGATCGGCCGTTCTTGTACGACGAGCTCGTGGCCCGCATCCGTGCCGTGCTGCGCCGGGCGGCGCCGTCGGTCGTGGAGCGGCTCGAAGCCGGTGGAATCGAGATCGACCGGCCCACTCGGCGTGTGACTGTCGTCGGCGAGCGCGTCGTTTTGCCGACGAAGGAGTACGAGTTGCTCCTGAAGCTGGCGAGCGATCCGTATCGCGTCTTCACGAAGGAGGAGCTTCTGCGCGAGGTCTGGGGCTTCCGGTCGATCGGCCGGACACGAACCCTCGACTCACATGCCTCGCGCCTGCGCAGGCGTCTGAACGGCCCGGGCCGCCAGCCGTACGTCCAGAACGTCTGGGGCGTCGGCTACTGCCTGCTCGGCGACTGACCAGTCGGGGAGCTGGCACTGACTTCTGCTGTTGAACGCGGAAAGCGGGTCCGCGAGAAGGACATCGCGCCGCCGGGAACCATCCACGGTATGACCTTGACCGAGAATCTTCCGGCACGCACGGCGGGGTCTTCCTCTTTGAGCTCGCGTGCCCGCGCCGGGTCGACGTTCAGGATCGAGAGCCCGCGGAGCTGCTCATCGTCGAGGGGCCCGGCTGCGAGCAGGTGACCGGCCTCGTGGAGATCGGCGAGGTGCGCCATGTGGGCGTCCTGCAGCGCAGCGGCCGCCTCCGCTTCGAGCTCGGGTGCGTCGGGTCTGAGGATCAACAGCGTGATGGTGAAACGGTCGAATTGCACCGGTCGCCTCCTTGGGGGCACGGGCTGCGGAGCGGGCCGGCCCGCTCCGCAGCGGAGTTCGTCAGCTGTTACTTCCCGACCGTGTCGACGTAGTCCTGGAACACCTTCGGCCACCCGTTCGAGTAGCCGGTGTGCGCTTCCTCGGCGTCCTTGCCGAGAGCCTCGAAGCCACGGTGCTCGAGATCGACGCGCGTGCCGTCGCCCTCGGGCGTGAAGCGGACCTCGATCTCGGTCGGCGCGATCGCGTCCGGATTGACCTTCCACTCCAGCATGAGCCGGTGGGGCGGCTCCCAGGCGGTCACGTTCGCCCAGTGCGCTTCCTCGCCGCTCGTCATGCGCTCGTAGATCCGGCCGCTGGGCCCGGTCTCGAAGACGATCGCCTCCGGAGGCCCGGCGTCCTTGTCCATCGCCTGCACGGAATACTCTTTCGGCCACCACGTCGCCAAGCCCTCGGTGAAGACCTCGAAGGCCTTCTCCGGTGACGCGGCAACGACCGCCGACTTCTGGATCACGAGCTCTGTCTCTTGCGTGCTCACTGCTGCTCCTCTCCATTGCATTCGACGGCCGCCTCGAAGCTGCTGAGAGCCGTCGTCCAGAACCTGTCGAAGTACGCGCGAAGCTCGCCCAGCCCGTCCGGATCGAGCCGGTAGATGCGGCGCGTGCCTGCACGCCGCTCGGTCACGAGCCCGGCTTCCTTCAACACCCGCAAATGCTGGGAGACGGCCGGGCGGCTGACGGGAAGCTCACCGGCGAGCTCGCCGACGGCCCGGGGGCCACTCTGCAGAAGCTCGAAGATCCGGCGCCTCGTCGGGTCGCCGAGCGCGTCCATCGCACTTGCGTAAGCCATAACTTACGGTAAGTCTATGCTTACAGAAGAGTGTTGTCAAGTGCTCCTTCAAGCTTCAGCAGCCGCTCCTTTCGTTCGAGGCCGCCGGCGTAGCCGACGAGCGAGCCGTTCGCTCCGACGACGCGATGGCATGGGAGCACGATCGGGATCGGGTTGCGGTTCATGACCGTTCCGACGGCGCGTGCGGCCTGGGGCCGGCCGGCCGCTCGGGCCAGAGCGCCGTAGGTCGTCACCTCTCCGTGGGGGACGCGGGCGAGCCGCCTGAGGACGTCGCGGCTGAACGGCGCTGCGGGCCGAAGGTCGACGGCGAGCTCGAACTGCTTGCGCCTGCCGTCGAAGTACTCGTCGAGCTGACGCCGAACGGGTTCGATCGGGCCCGCCGCGCGGAGCACGCGGGCCCCGAAGGCCCGGGCGAGCTCCTCGGTCATGCGGTCCGGCTCGGGATCGAACGAGATCCGGCAGAGACCGCGGTCGGTCGTCGCGACCAGCAATGTGCCGATCGGCGAATCGGTCAGGTCGTAAGCGACGTCGAGCAGGCCCGCGGCGGCGGCGGCCTCTCGAAAACCACGGTCGAGCGCAGGGGAGACGGTCATTGCATGCTCCTTCGTAGACGACGAATACCGGATGAAGCCGCCTGGCGCGCGGCCTGCTCGCTCGAGCCGAGCGCGGCGCCGATCGCGGCGTAGGAAAGGTCGTAGCCGTAGCGGAGGACGACTGCGGCGCGCTCCTTGCGCGGCAGCGCGCCGGCGAGCTCACCGAGCTCCGCGTAGGCGGGACGGGTTTCGAGCGACGGCTCCGGCGCTTCGGGCTCGGCATCGCGCCGCCGGTGCTGATCTGCCGCTACCCGGCGTGCGATCGTCAGTGCCCAGGCGCGCAGGTTGTCGGCATGGCGAAGCCGGTCGTACGCGCGGAGCGCGCGGAGAAAGGTCTCCTGGTACGCATCCTCGGCAGCTTGGGGGCCGAGTAGCCGACGGAGCTCGCCGAGGACGGCAGCTTGGTGGTCCTCGTAGAAGCGTTCGAACGGCGGCGGCGCCGCTTGCGGTGCCGCTTTCAGGGCGCGCGGGCTTTGCCCGCGAGCCCGTCTGAAATGACCGGTCGACTCGCTCATTGAAAACCTACCGCACTAGGCGCACGAGAGCCATCATCTTCTCTAACGCGCGGGCGCCCCGAAATGTGAGACTCGGCGCGTGCGGGCGGGAGTCGTCGGGCACGTCGAATGGGTTCGGTTCGCCGCCGTCGATCGCGTGCCCGAGCCCGGCGCGATCATCCAGGCGCGCTCGTCATGGCTGGAGCCGGCGGGCGGAGGTGGGGTCGCCGCGGTGCAGCTGCTGAAGCTCACCGGCGAGGTCGACTTCTTCGTCGCCGTCGGGAACGACGATCTCGGCCGTCTCGCGCGCGATCGGCTCAAGGAACTGGGCCTTCGCGTGCACGCTGCAACTCGGGACGCGCCACAGCGGCAGGCCTTCACGTACCTCGACCGGCAAGGCGAGCGGACGATCACCCTGCTCGGCGAGAAGCTCCATCCGCTCGGCAGGGATCCGCTGCCCTGGGGCGAGCTGGCTGGAATCGATGCTGTGTACTTCACCGCCGGCGACGCAGAGGCGCTTCGTGCTGCGCGCCGGGCCCGCGTGCTCGTCGCCACCGCCCGCGAGCTGCCGACGCTGGTCGAGGCCGGCGTCCAGTTGGATGCGCTCGTCCGGAGCGGGACCGATCCCGGGGAGGCGTACAAGCCGGGGCAGATCGATCCGGAGCCTGCGCTCGTCGTCTCCACAACCGGCCGCGAGGGCGGGAGCTTCGTCGCCGGGGAACGGTCCGGAACCTACGAAGCCGCGGAGCTGCCTGGACCCCTTGCCGATGCCTACGGCGCCGGCGATTCGTTTGCCGCGGGTCTGACATTTGCGCTTGCGCGGGGAGACGAAACCGAAGCGGCGCTTGCCTTCGCGGCCCGCTGCGGAGCGGCAGCGCTGACCGGCCGCGGGGCCTACGAAGGACTGTTGCACGGCCCGGAGCGCGATCGGTAGCCTCCGGCAGATGGCTCGCATCGCCCGGCTCGTCATCCGCCATCGGCTGCTCGTCGTCGGTGCCTGGATCGTCCTCACGCTGGTCGGTGCCTTCTCGACGACGCGGCTCGCCGATCGCTGGTTCCAGTCCTTCTCGATCCCAGGCTACTCGGCGTACGAGGCGAATCAGCGCACGCTGAAGCTCTTCGGATCCGGGGAACAGGCGCCGCTGGTCGCGGTCTTCACCTCGCCCAGCAAGGACGTGACCCGGGTCGACGGCATCCGCCGAGCGATCGACGCGACCGCCCACGTCGTGCGTGGCTCGCGGACCGGGTCCTGGTTCGAGACGCACAGCGACATGTACCTCTCGAAAGACCGGCACACGATGGTCGCGACGATCTATCCGCCCGGGAACGCGACCTTCTCGAGCTTCCCGCCGATCAAGGAGGCGCAGGCGGCGCTGAAGTCGGCGACCCCGCAGGGTGTGACCAGCCATCTGACCGGACGCGACGCGATCTTCGAGTCGCAGGGCGGCGAGACCGGGCCCGGCGTGCTCACCGAGACGCTGATCGGCGCGGTGGGAGCGCTCATCATTCTCCTCTTCGTCTTCGGGACACTCCCGGCAATCGGGATGCCGCTCGCGATGGCGGCGAGCTCGATCCTGACCACGTTCGCGTGTGTGTACGTGCTCACGTACCTCACGGACGTCTCGATCATCATCCAGTTCCTCGTCGCGCTCGTTGGCCTCGGCGTCGCGATCGACTATGCCCTGGTAATGATCTTCCGCTTCCGCGAGGAGCTTGCGTTAGGCCGGTCGACCGACGACGCCCTCGTCGAGACGATGACCCACGCCGGGCGCTCGGTGATCATCTCCGGCTCGACGGTCGCGATCGGGCTGCTGAGCATGATCATCCTGCCGCTGCCGTTCATCCGCTCGATCGGGATCGGGGGCATGCTCATCCCTGCGGTTTCGGTCCTTGCTTCGATCACATTGCTCCCGGCGCTGCTCTCGATGCTCGGCCCGAGGATCAACCGGCTGCGCGTGATGCCGCGGCGCTTCGTCAATCCGCCGAGCGCGGAGCGGGGCCTCTGGGCGCGCTGGGCACGGCTCGTGGGGAGGAGGCCGCTAACCGTGTTCGTACTCGGCGCGGTCGTCGTGACGCTCGTCGTCCTGCCTGCGTTCCACATCAACCCGAGCGACGCGCAGTTGAAGAACGAGCCTGCGATCGGAGACGCGGCTGCCGGCCAGCAGGCGATCACGCAATCGGGCATCCCGGACGGCGTCTATCTCCCGCACGTCGTTCTCGTCGAGAAGGATGCGTCTCCCGCAACGCTCGAGCAAGTCGCGCACGCCGTCGCGAGGACACCTGGGATCTACGGCGCGGCTGCGCCGCCGTCGTGGCGCAAGGACGACGCCGGCCTCGTCGAGGCTTTCGGAACCGTGGACGGCAACGCCCGAGAGGCGAAGGAGACGATCTCGCACCTTCGCAACGACGTCTTACCGAGCGTCGAATCGCAGCTGGGAGGCTCGACCCAGATCACGCTGGCAGGAGTCCCGGCCGAGACCCGCGACTTCATCAAGGCCGTGTACGGGAAGTTCCCGTTCGTGCTGCTCTTCGTCCTGATCATGACCTTCGTGCTGCTGATGCGCGCGTTCCGCTCGGTGTTGCTGCCGCTGAAGGCCGTGATCCTCAACCTGATCTCGCTCGGCGCCGCGTACGGAATCGTCGTCTTCATCTTCCAGGACGGTCACGGGAGCGAGGCGATCTGGAACATCCAGGCGACCGACGCGGTCATTTCGTGGATCCCGCTCATGATCTTCGCCTTCCTCTACGGGATCTCGATGGACTACGAGGTGGAAGCTCGTGACGAGCGCCGCGCTCGTCCTCATGTTCGCGTTCTTCTCACTCTCGACGGGCCCTGGGCCGGACATCAAACAGTTCGCGATCGGCCTGTCGGCCGGGATCATCTTCGATGCGACCGTGATCAGAGCGCTGCTCGTGCCGTCGACGATGCAGCTCCTAGGACGCTGGAACTGGTGGCTGCCGAGCTGGACGGCGAGGGTACTGCGCACGCACCCGAGCCCGCTCGAGCCCGCAACGAGCGAGACCTAATGGTCCCGGGCCACGGGCCCGGGACTCGCAGGAAGTGCTTCGCACTTTCTGCGACTTAAAGCACGCAAGCCAAGGGCCGACGCCCCGACCAGCCCGCCCACGCCACGATCGCGGCTACTGCGCCAGTCCTGCACGAGTGGGCGAAAAGAGTTGCGGAGTGGGTGAATGTGGTTTAGAGTGGGGCAACGTGGAATACCCGTCCGGCCCCGACAATGCTCCTAGGCGAATACGAGCACACGATCGATGACAAGAACCGCGTCACGCTTCCGGCGAAGTTCAGGGTGGCGTTCGCAGGCGGTCTCGTCGTCACCCGCGGTCTCGAAGGCTGCCTCTACGCGTATCCGCGCAGCGACTGGGAGCAGCTCGTGGAGTCGTGGCTCGCCGGCCTCGGGCCCTTCAGCAAGGAGGCCCGCCGGGTCCAGCGCTTCTTCTTCGCGGGCGCAACCGAGGCCGAGCTCGACCGCCAGGGCCGCGTGATGATCCCGGCGGCCCTCATCCAGCACGGAGGGCTTGGCCGGAACGTCGTCGTGGCCGGAATGCGGGACCATCTCGAGATCTGGGACAGCGCCGAGTGGCGCAAGGAGCTGAAAGAGGTCGAAGGGAGCGCAGAAGATGTTGCCGAACGTCTTGCAACCAAACGAGACTGATCACGTTCCCGTCCTCGCCGAGGAGGTGCGGGAGCTATTGGCGATTCGCCCCGGGGAGACCGTCGTCGACGCCACCTTCGGGGCAGGCGGCCACGCCGCGATTCTCGCCGCCGACCTGCGTGGCAAGGGCCGCTTCATCGCGGTCGACCGCGACCCAAGCGTCCGGCCGTACTTCGAAGGGTTCCGCCGGCACGCCGGCGTCCAGTCGCGGTTCCTCCGCGGCGAGGCCTCCGTCGTGCTCGACCAGTTGGCCGAGAACGGGGTTCATGCCGACGCGATCCTGCTCGACCTCGGCGTTTCGAGCATGCAGATCGACCGCCCCGAGCGCGGCTTCTCCTATGCCGTCGACGCGCCGCTCGACATGCGCATGGACCCGACCGCCGACCTCTCCGCGGCTGACCTCGTGAACGAGGAGCCGGAGCGCGAGCTGGCGCACATCTTTCGCAGCTACGGCGAGGAGCGCTACGCAAAGCAGATCGCGCGCGCGATCGGACGCCGCCGCAAGCAGCGGCCGATCGAGCGGACAGGTGAGCTCGTCGAGATCATCCGCTCGGCGATTCCCGCACCCGCGCGGTTCGGCGACGGGCATCCCGCGAAGCGCGTCTTCCAGGCGCTCAGGATCGCGGTCAACAACGAGCTCGGCGAGCTCGAAGAAGCCCTACCGGCAGCGTTCGAGATGCTGCGACCCCAGGGACGGCTCGCGGTGATCGCCTTCCACTCGCTGGAGGACCGGATCGTCAAGCGCTTCTTCCAGAAGCTCGAGCGCGGCTGCGTCTGCCCGCCCGACTTCCCGGTCTGCGTCTGCGGGCGCGAGCCGGAGCTGCGACGGCTGAACCGGAAGGCGATCCGGCCCAGCCCCCAGGAGCTGGCCCTCAACCCGCGCGCCGCCTCGGCCAGGCTGCGCGCCGTCGTCAAGGCGTAGCTCATGGCCCGCGCCGCGGCTGCCCAAGCTCAGCCGGCGCCCGCCCGTCCGCGCGTACGCCCGAGGTCGAAAGCCGCCCGGCGCCCGGCGCCGCGTCGGCGGGTCGCTGGCGGAGCCTTCTGGATCGGCGCCGTCGCTGTGCTCCTCGCGGGCGTCGTCGCGCTGAACGTCGCAGTGCTGCGACTGAACGTTCGCCTGGACGACACGAGCCGTGAGCGGGCCAGGCTGCGCGCGGACAACTCCGAGCTCAACTCGGAGATCGCCGCCCGCGCTGCTTCCGGTCGCATCATCACCCTGGCCAGCGACCGGCTCGGGCTTGCCCCCGCCGGGCCGGACAACTGGACCTATCTCCACCTGGGCAGATGAAGCTGGCCAACCGGCGAATCCGCCTTGTGCTCGCCATCTTTGCGTTCGCGTTCGTGGCGATGTTCGTGCGGGCCGCCTGGCTACAGGGGATCCGCGCCGGCAACTACGAGCGGCTGGCCGCGGGGCAGCACCGCGCCACGATCGTCGACCCGGCCGGGCGGGGCACGATCTTCGACCGCACCGGCGTCCAGCTCGCAATCGCGCGCCAGGCGACCACGGTCTACGCCAACCCACGCCAGATTCGCGACCCCGAGGCGACCGCAAGCATCGTTGCGCGGGCTCTTCGGCTCGACCCCGAGAAGGTGCAGCTGCAGCTCTCCGATCGCTCTCGCGGCTTCGTCTACATCGCGCGCAAGGCCGATTCGGAGCGAGCGGCAATTCTCAAGCGGGCCGGCATCGTCGGTCTGGGCTTCACCTCTGAGGAGCAGCGCGTCTACCCGTTGGGCCACGTGGCGGCGCAAGTCGTCGGCTACGCCGGAACGGACAATCACGGGCTGGCCGGCCTCGAGCTGGGCCTCGACAAGGAGCTCGCCGGCAAGCCCGGTTCCGAGACCGTCACTCGCGACCCCTCCGGGCGGGCGATCGACGTCCTCCGCTCGACCGAAGCGCGCGCGGGCCAGGACGTGACGCTCACGATCGACAACAGGATCCAGGGGCAGGCGGAGGCCGTCCTCCGCAAGACGATCGACCAGTGGCATGCGAAAGGAGCGTCCGCGGTCGTGCTCGATCCAAGGACGGGGTCGGTTCTGGCCATGGCTGTCGAGCGCGGGTACGACGCGAACCTGTTCCCGATCGTGCCGCGGGACCGGCAGCGCAACCGCACGATCACCGACACCTACGAACCGGGTTCGACCTTCAAGATCGTGACCGTGAGCGCGGTGCTCTCCGAAGGGCTCGTGACGCCCCGGTCGGCCTTCACCCTGCCGTACGAGATCCACGTCGCCGACCGCGTGATCCGCGATGCGCATCCACGCGGCACCGAGCGCCTGACGGTCGATCAGATCCTTTCGTACTCGTCGAACGTCGGCACGATCACGCTCGCGCAGCTCCTGGGCACGGAGCGGCTCTCGGAGTGGATCAGCCGCTTCGGCTTCGGGCACAAGACGGGGATCGATTTCCCGGGCGAGAGTCAGGGCATCGTCCCGCCGCTCGAGCGCTGGTCCGGCTCAACGATCGGGACGCTCCCGATCGGTCACGGCATCGCGATCACGCCGGTGCAGATGGCGGCGGCATACGGGACGGTCGCAAACGGCGGCGTCTGGCGGCGGCCGCATCTGGTCGAGCGGATGGGCAGCGACCGGCCTGCCGAGTCCTCTCGTCGGGTTCTCACGCCGCGGGTCGCACACCAGGTGCTGCGGATGATGGAGGACGTCGTCATCGAAGGAACCGGCCAGGAGGCACAGCTTCCGGGTTACAAGGTGGCAGGGAAGACGGGCACGGCTGCGAAACCGGATCCGGACGGGGGCTACTCGACGTCGCGCTATGTCGCCTCGTTCGTCGGGATGGTGCCTGCGTCGAGCCCGCGCCTGGTGATCGTCGTCACGGTCGACGAGCCTGCAGCGGCGATCTGGGGTGGGGTCGTGGCCGCCCCGGCCTTCCAGCAGATTGCCGGCTTCGACCTCCAGTTGCTCAATATCCCGCCGGACGCGCCGGAGACCTTGCCACCGAAGCAGTAGCAGGGCCCGTTGGTACCCTCGCGGGCGCCCCCCTCGCTTCCCTGGCCGGCATGCCCTCCCGCCCGGCAGAGCCGGGCTCCGGGCCCGCCTCGCACCGCTGGCCGCGCTCCAGCCGGCGGGCCGTGTCGCACCAACACTGTCCCGCCGGCATACGCACGCCCAGCGGCGCGCCAGGAAAGCGAGTAACCGCTGGCCTCCCAATAGCAGCAGGCACGTTGGTACCCTCGCGGGCGCCCCAGTGAAGCTCGCACGCATCGCAGAACAGCTCGCCCCGAGCCAGATTGTCGGGGATGTCCAGGTGGAGATCACGGATCTCGCCTACGACACGCGCGCGGTCCGGCCCGGAACGCTCTTCTTCTGCGTTCCCG
>WNFV01004951.1_pt1 | contig 16303 bp, 15 predicted proteins | sample 5400101 | NCBI WGS metagenome assembly WNFV01 (sample SAMN13153361, study PRJNA577476) | soil metagenome | isolation source: 115 cm soil or saprolite under grassland replicate 1 | place: USA:California | collected 2016-06-15
CTTCTCCCCGGCGCGGCCGCCGCCAACCACGAGCACGCGCCGCGCCTCGCCCCGGCGGCGCCCGGTCAGCGTGACTACCTGGTAGATGCGCTTCGCGGCCCGGACGAAGCCGACGCCGCCGAGCGTGAGGATGAACTCGCCGACCAGGACCGACCGCGGGGGCGCCTTGAACGGGACCAGGTCGTGCACCACGTAGGCGGTCAGGCCCCAGATCACCGTCCCGAGGATCGTCGCCAGGACGACGTTCAGCATGTCCCGGGTCCCGACGAAGCGCCAGGTCAGGCTGTACAGGCGGAAGAGCGCGTTCACCGCCAGCCGGACGACCACGACGAGCGCCAGGAGGTAGGGGATCGAGTGCAGGTAGACGCGCGGGACGTCGAGCTCGAAGCGCAGGGTGAAGGCCCCGTACAGCGAGACGGTGAAGACGGCGGCGTCGGCGAGGACGAAGAAGGCCAGTCGCTTGCGGCCGGTGACCCGGACGTGCCCGAGCACCCGCCGCGCGCGGCCTACCGTCGGCACACCGTCACCACCTTCCCCAGCGTCTCGGCCACCCGGCCGACCTGGCCCTGCGTCATCCCCGTGAAGTACGGCAGGACGAGGGTGTCGCGGGCGGCCCGGTCGGTCTCGGAGAGCGCGAAGGGTATCAGGTCCGGGCGGCCGGCATACGGGGGCTGGCGGTGGATCGGCGGCTCGAAGTACGCCTTCGAGGCGATGCCCTCGGCCGCCAGCGCGGCGACCACGGCGTCGCGGTCGACGGCCTGGTCCAGGCGGACCGTGTAGACGAACCAGGCGGGCCGCGCCCACTCCGCGCCGTGCGGCGGGGTCGCCTCCGGGACGGCGGCCAGCGCCTCGCCGTACCAGGCCGCCACGCGGGCGCGGCGCTCGAGGATCTCCGGCAGGCGCCGCATCTGGACGACGCCGAGCGCCGCCGACAGCTCGTCGAGGCGGTAGTTGAAGCCGAGGTGGTCGTGGTGGAGCCAGGCGGCGTCGGGCGCGCGGCCCTGGTTGTGCAGGCTGCGGGCCAGTTCGCCGAGGGCGGCGTCGTGGCCGACCAGCATGCCGCCCTCGCCGGTGGTGATGGTCTTGTTCGGGTAGAACGCGAACGCGCCGAACGCGCCGGCGGTGCCGGCGTGGCGCCACGCCCCGTCGGCGCCCCGGTACCACGACCCGAGGGCCTCGCAGGCGTCCTCGATCACCGGCAGGCCGCGCTCGGCGGCGAGGGCTCCGATGGCGTCGGCGTCGGCGGGGTGCCCGAACGCGTGCACCGGGAGCACGGCCGCCACCCGCCGCCCGGTGACCGGGTCGCGCGGCCGCCCGTCGCCACCCGGCGAACAGGCCTCCAGGTAGGCCTTCAGCGCGGCCGGGTCCATGCCGTTCGTCCCGGGCTCGATGTCCAGGAACACGGGATCGGCGCCCTCGTAGACCAGCGCGTTCGCCGAGGCGATGAACGAGAACGACACCGTCGCCACGCAGTCCCCCGGCCCGATCCCGAGCGCGCGCACCGCGAGGTGCAGCGCGGCGGTCCCGCTCGAGGTCGACACGGCCCAGGGCGACCCGCAGTACTCGGCCACCAGGCGCTCGAACTCCTCGGCACGCGGGCCGAGCGCGAGCTGACCGCTGCGCAGGACGTCGATCACCGCGGCCTCCTCGTCGGGGCCGAGGTCGGGCCGCGCCAGGGGGATGGGGTCTTCGCTCACGATCGACAGGCCGGTCGCCGGCCGCGGACAGCATATCCGCCCCGCCGGGCCGTTCCCAGAGGACCGCGTCAGAGCGGCTTCTCGTAGCGGATGGAGCGCTCGCCACGGTGGACCTCGAGGGTGCGGGCCGGGCGGAAGCCGAGGCGCTCGTAGAAGGCCCGGGCGGGGGCGTTGCGCTCGGCCACCACCACGACCAGGCGGGAGGCCCCGCCGGCGCCCAGGGCGTCCTCCAGGCCGCGGGCCAGAGCCGTGCCGGTCCCGGAACGCCGGCCGCGATCACCGACCGCGATCGAGAGCAGCTCGGGGCCGCCCCCGCCCTCGGCGCCGAGGTGGCGCAGCGTCTCCCAGATCCGGCGGGCGACCTGCGGCCGCACCGCTCTGGGGGCGAGGCGGGCCGCCGCCCGCACGCCGCGACGGAGCAGGAACTCCCGGTAGAAGGCGCCGGGGTGGGCGGCGCCGGCCACGAACCCGGCGACGGCGCCGGTCCCAGTGCGGGCGACGAGGAGCACGGCCCGGTCCGAGGACGCCATCGCCTCGTAGAGCAGGGTCAGGAACGGTTCCCCCAGGGTGGCCAGGAAGCCCTCGTGGATGCCGCGGGCGTGCAGCCGGGCCACCGCGGCGGCCTCGGCCGGGCGCGCCGGGACGACCCGCGGCGCCGCCGGCCGCTCACCGGCCGATCGCTTCGTCTTCGCGCTCGTCGTTGACCCTCCCGCTCGGCTGCGCCTACGATGCCACCTCTCGTGCAGGCCGTGAAACCCACCCCCGTCACTCCCGGCTGGTGGCGGCCGCTCAAGGAACGCATCCGCCGCCGGGAGACACCCGTCGCCGTGGTCGGGCTCGGGTACGTCGGCCTGCCCGTCCTCCTGTCGGCTCACCGCGCCGGCTTCCCGGTGATCGGGCTGGAGGCCGACCCGGGCAAGGTGGTGGCGCTGAAGGAAGGCCGCTCCTACATCACGGACGTCGCCGACGAGGAGGTCGCCGCGCTGGGTGGCGAGGTGACGCTCGGCACGCGCGCCGGCCTGCTCGCCGGGGCGGACGTGACGGTCATCTGCGTCCCCACGCCGCTCGCCGACCACGAGCCGGACCTCTCGTTCGTCCGCGCCGCCGCGACGAAGGTCGCGAAGCACCTCCGGCCCGGCACCCTCGTCGTGCTCGAGTCGACCACCTATCCCGGCACCACCGAGGAGGAGCTGCGCCCGATCCTCGAGACCTCCGGCCTGGTGGCGGGGGTCGACTTCGCGCTGGCGTACGCGCCGGAGCGGATCGATCCGGGCCGCGAGACCGCCCACGTGGTCACCACCCCGCGCGTGGTGGGGGGCATCGGGCCGCGCTCGACCGAGGTCGCGGCCGCCTTCTACCGGACGCTGGTGAACGAGGTGATCACGGTGCGCTCCCCCCGCGAGGCCGAGATGGCCAAGATCATCGAGAACACCTTCCGCCACGTGAACATCGGGCTGATGAACGAGCTGGCGATGCTGTCGCGCGACCTCGGCGTCGACATCTGGGAGGCGATCGGCGCGGCCGCAACCAAGCCGTTCGGGTACATGGCGTTCTGGCCCGGCCCGGGCGTCGGCGGACACTGCATCGCGATCGATCCCTCCTACCTGTCGTGGCGGGTCGGGCAGCGGCTGGGGCACCGGCCGCGGTTCATCGAGCACGCCCAGGAAGTCAACGCGAAGATGCCGGCCTACGTGGCCGGCCGGATCGGCGAGGCGCTCAACGCGCACGGCAAGGCCCTGCGCAAGGCGAAGGTCCTCGTCCTCGGGCTGACCTACAAAGCCGACGTCAACGACATCCGCGAGTCGCCGGCGGTGGTGGTCGTCGAGCGGCTGCTGAAGTCGGGCGCCACGATCTCCTACCACGACCCGTTCGTGCCGGACATCCGGATCGGGACCCGCAAGCTCTCGTCCGTGAAGCTCACGCCGGCGGCCCTGGAACGCGCGGACTGCGTCGTGATCCTGACGCCGCACAGCGCGGTGGACTACGCCGACGTGGTGGCGCGATCCCAGCTGGTGTTCGACGCGCGGGGGGTCACCCGGGGCCTGGCTCCGAAGAGCGCGGCGCCGAAGAACGTCGTCCTGCTGTAGCGGCGCGGAACGCCTCGCGCCACGCGGGGAGGGCCGCCGGCGCCAGGTACCCGTCGCCGCGGCGCGCGGCCGCCGATCCCATCGCCTGCCTCCGCGCCGGGTCCGCCGCCAGCGCCGACAGCGCCCGCCCGAGCGCCGCGACGTCCCCGGGCGCCACCAGCACGCCCTCCACGCCGTCGTCCACCAGAGCCGCCACACCCCCTTCGGCGAAGGCGACCGCCGGCCGGCCGGCCAGCGCGGCCTCGAGCAGCACCCCGGGCCGGCCCTCCTCCCGCGACGAGAGGAGGACCAGGTCGGCGCCGGCCAGGATGCGCGGGACGTCGCCGCGCGACCCGAGCAGGTGCACCCGCCCGGCCAGGTCCGGGCGCGCGGCGCGCTCGCGCAGCGCTCCCTCGAGCGGTCCCGCCCCGGCCACGGCGAGGTGCACGTTCCCCGTCGCCAGAGCAAGCGCCTCGAGCGCCTGGTCGGGCCCCTTGTCGCGGGACAGGCTCCCGGCGAACGCCGCCAGGACCACGTCGTCGCCCACGCCGAGCTCCGCGCGGAACGACGCCCGGTCACCCGGCGACGGCCGGTCGGTCGGCAGGCGGAAGTTGTGAGCCACGGCCACCGGGCGGCGCACGCCGAGGTCGCGGCGCAGCTCCTCCGCGAGCTCCACCGTCACGGCCACCAGCCAATCGGCGCGGGCCAGCGCGCGGCGGAACACGATCCGGCGTAGGCCGCGCACCAGCTTCGGCTGGGTCGGGGAGATCTTCACGTAGAGCAGACGCGCTCCGGCCCGGCGCGCAACCGGCGCCGCGTGCAGCAGCGGCTCCCCGCCCCAGGCGACCAGCAGGTCCGGGCGGAACTCGAGGGCGGCCGCGCGCAGCGCGCGGACCGCCGCCGGCGACACGCCGAGCACCCGCCGCCCCAGCCCGGCGCGAACCTCGAGCTGGCGGATCGGTACCGCCGCGCCCAGGACGGAGGGGTCGCCACCGGTGAAGAGCGTGACGACGAGCGGCTCCCATTCCCCGCGAAGCTGCGCCGCGAGGCGGGTGGAGGTCATCGCCGCCCCGCGCCGCTGCGCCCGCGGCAGCACGTACAGCGCGCGCCCCATCCGCGCAGACGGCGTTCCCCCTGGGGGGTTCGCTCGCCGGACGCGCTCGGGCGGTGTCGCTCCCAGGGCGAGCTACCCCCCCAGACCCCCCGCGCTCAACGTTCCTCGATCGTGACCGACTCGATGTACACGGCGTCGGCGGGGACGCCATCGGTGGCCCCGCCGACCGCGGGCAGCTGCTCGATCGTCTGCGCCACGTCAAGCCCCTCCACCACCGTGCCGACCAGGGCGTACACCGGCGAGGCGTTCAGCGGCGCCGGGTCGCCCGTGACGATGAAGAACTGGCTCCCCGCCGTCCCCGGCGCCTCGGCCTGCGTCTTCGCCATGGCCAGGTCGCCCACCTCGTACTTCAGGCCCTTCGGCGGCGTGTCGACGGTGGAGTAGCCGGGTCCGCCGGTCCCGTCGCCCTTGGGGTCCCCACCCTGGATCACGAAGTTCTTGACGATGCGGTGAAACTTCAGGCCGTCGAAGAAGCGCTTCCGGGCCAGGAACACCAGGCTGTTGACGGTCTGCGGGCTTCCTTTCGCGTCGAGGCGGAGCCTGATCGTCCCGCAGGTGGTGACCATGGTGGCGGTGTAGGTCTTCGATCGGTCGATCTGCATCTCCGGGGGCCTGTCGTACACCGGCTTCTCCTCTCCGGCGGCGGCCGGGACCTGCCCTCCGCACGCCACGACCTCGGGTGTGGGCGACGCCGTCGTGGGGCCGGACCGCGGGTTCTCGCCCTCGCCGCCGGTGAGCGCGAAGAACGCCACCGTGCCGCCCGCGGCGGCCACGGCCACCCCGACCGCGATCGTCAGGATGCGCTGGCGGCGCTGCCGGCGGCGCTCAGCGGCGCGGCGCTCCGCGGCCTTCTGCAGCTGGCGCCGGCGGGACCGGTTGCGTGCCACGGGCGGGAAGGTTAGCGACTTTCCCCGCCCTCGAAGGGGTGGCCCGATCCCGGCGTTCCCTCCAGGACCTCGATGGCGAGGCCGTCCAGGATGTCGTGCTCGGAGACCACCGCCTGGGCGAAACCGAGGCGCTCCATTGCCCGGACGAGGATGGCGGCGCCGGCGACGATCACGTCCTCTCGCCCGGGGGCCATCACCGGGAGCGCCGCGCGCTGGAGGGTGGTCATCGAAGCCAGGCGGTCGCGCACGGTGCGGGCGTCCTCGAGGGTGAGCGTCGAACCGTGGATCCGGTCCGGGTCATAGCCGGGGAGGTCCAGGGCCAGCGCGGCGACCGTCGTCGCCGTCCCGGCCACGGCGACGAACGTGCGCGCCCCCTCCAGTGGGATGGCTCCGAGGACCGCCTCCAGCCGGCGGTCGAGATCGGCGGTCATCGCCGCGAGCTCCGCCGGCTCGGGCGGGTCGTGCCGGACATGGCGCTCGGTGAGCCGGACGCTTCCGACGTCGAGGCTGATCGCCGCCTGGGCCCGCTCCCCGCCGGTGACGAGCTCGGTGCTCCCGCCGCCGATGTCGATCACCAGGAAAGGCCCCTCCGCGTCGACCGTCCGAACCGCGCCCAGGTAGGACAGGGCCGCCTCCTGCTCGCCGCTCAGGATCTCCGGGTCCGAGCCGGCGATGCGGCGGACCTCGCGCACCAGGTCGTCGCGGTTCGCGGCGTCGCGCACGGCCGAGGTCATCCCGACCCGCATCCGCCGGGCGCCGAGGGCACGCGCCCGCCGCGCGTAGCGCTCCAAGACGGCGAGCGTGCGGGCCAGGGCGTCGGGGTCGAGGCGGCCGGTGCGGTCGACGGCCTGCCCCAGCCGGGTGATGACCATGTCGCGGGCCAGGTCGCGCACCCCGCTATCGCCGCCCGGGAGCCCGACCAGCAGGCGGATCGAGTTCGTCCCCATGTCGACCGCCGCGGCCGGTGGCGTCGCCGGCGGCGGGTGCCAGGGGTCCGTGCGCTCGGCGGTCCAGGCCCCCACGGGATCGGCGCCGCCGGCCAGGTGGTAGGCCAGGTGGGCGTGCAGGCACTTCACACCCCGGCGCGTCCCGCCGACGCCCCCCCACGCCCCCGCGCCGGGCTCGGCGCGCTCGCGCTCCCGGGCGTACGCAGCGTGGGCCGCGCTCAGCGCGGCGCCGAACCCGGGGTCGGACTCCGCCCGCCGGTTCAGCCGCCCGATCCAGCCCGCCGCCTCCAGGCGCGACACCGACCGGACGGCCTCCGGGCAGGCGAGCCAGTAGCGAGTCGGGAACGGGGCGCCGGCGGGGTCGCGGACCGCGTCGCGGATGACCAGGGGAGCGCCGTCGGGACAGCGCGCGACGACCTCGAACGGGATGTCGGGCGGCTTGCCGAGCGCCTCCTCGACCGCGCGGCGGTCGCGCTCGGAGGCGTGGAGCGTCTCGGGCGTGGGCCTCAGCGCCGCTTGTGATCGAGCGAGCGCTTGAAGTCGACCTGGCGCTCCTCGCTCTGGCGCATGAACTTCTTCAGCATCGACTCGAAGCCGGGGTCCTTGCCCCGCCGCTCGAGCCGCGGGGCCGGGTCCTGCAGCGCCTTGATCGACAGGTCGATCTTGCCATCTTCCTTGATCGCCACGACCTTGGCCTGCACCCGGTCGTTCTCGCGGAGGTGCTCCCGGACGTCGCGGACGTAGTTCCGGTCGATCTCGGAGATGTGCACCAGCCCGATCTGTCCCCCGTCCAGCTGCAGGAACGCGCCGTACGGCGTGATCCGTTGAACGGTCCCCTCGACGACCGCTCCGACCTCGAGATCCGAGATGTCCGCTCCTTTCCGACAGCAAGGCGGCTCTCCGTGAGCCGCGTCGCGACTATCCCACCCGCCCGTCGGAGCGTCAACAGGACGGTGGCTAGAGAGGGAGCTTCCCGCCGAAGCGGTCGTACGGCTCCGCCGAGTCGCCGACGCTGGCATTGTCCTGATGCCAGAGGTCGTCGGGGGTACCGGTCGCCGACAACCCGTTCGGGGACCCGTAGATGACGTTCACGGCACCGGCGTCCGTCTGACCCGACGAGTCCTCGAGCTGGGCGCCGATGGCCAGGTCGGCGTGGCCGCTTCCGCCGAAGTCGAACGCCGCCAAGGCCCCGCCGAAGCGGTCCTGCACGCCGGGCTCGCCGCCAACGTCGTTCGACGCCTGGGTCCAGAACTGGTCCGCGATGCCCGCGGTCGTCAGGCCATGGGCGGACCCGTAGATCACGTTCACCGCGCCGGCGCCGGCCAGGCCCTGGACGTCCTCGCCGTAGACGCCGATGGCCAGGTCGTCCTGCCCCCCGTTCCCGAAGTTGGCCGACGCCAGCGCCCATCCGAAGAGCCCATCGGCCTCCGACTGGTCGTTCACGCCGCCAACCCCCTGTGCCCACAGCTGCGCTCCGGCGCTGCCGAGCCCACCGTTGTGCGAGGCCCCGTACAGCACCTGCACGATGCCTGCCCGGTCCACAGGTGCATCGTCGAGACCCTCGTCCGGCACGCCGATGGCGAGGTCGTCCAGGCCGTCCGCGTCGAAGTCTCCCGCCGCGAGCGCGCCACCGAACCAGTCGCCCTCCTCGCCGGAACTGCCGATGCCGGGCACGTCCTGGTGCCAGAGCTCGTCGTTCGGCGTCGTCGTCGGCGACAGGCCGGCGCCGACCCCGTACAGCACGTGCACCGCACCGGCATCGCCCACGTTCCCGAGGTCCTCCCCCGGAGCGCCGATGGCCAGGTCGTCGAAGCCGTCGCCGTTGAAATCCCCGGCCGCCAGCGAGCGGCCGAAGAAGTCGCCGTCCTCGGCGACGCCTTCCACGTTCGGGCTGTCCTGCGTGAAGAACTGATCCGCCCGGGTGCTCGGCAGGTCATCGGCCACGAGCCCCTCGTCCGAGCCGTACAGCACGTTCACCGCGCCCGGGTCCGCCAGCCCCCCGAAGTTCTCACTCACGCCAACGGTGAGGTCGTCGAAGCCGTCGCCGTCGAAGTCACCGCTCGCCAGTGCCTTCCCGAAGTGATCGTTGCCCTCCGCGACGTTCTCGACGCCGGGCGTCGACTGCTCCCAGAGCTGGTCCGGGACGAACGTGGCCGACAGCCCGCTGCCGGAGCGTTAGATCACGTTCACGGCGCCGGCGTTCGGGATGTCGCCGAGGTCCTCGTCGGGAACGCCGATCGCCAGGTCGTCGTAGGCGTCGTCGTTGAAGTTCTCGATCGCGAGCGCCCACCCGAACTGGTCGCCCGGCTCGGCCGCTCCCGCGACGTTCAGACTGTTCTGCGTCCAGACCTCGTTCGGCGACAGCGCCGGCGAGAGCCCGCCATCGTCGCCGTAGATCACGTTGACGGCACCGGCGTCCGAGAGGTTGCCCACGTCCTCGTCCACCGCGCCGATCGCGAGGTCGGAGAACCCGTCGCCGTCGAAGTCGGCCTCGCCGCCCGCCCCGCCCGCCGGGGTCGCGGCGCCGAGGGGAAGGCCGCGCGCGAGCGGGATCGGCGTAGAGAGGACCCAAACGAGCAGTGCGAGGATCGCGAGGGTTGGGGCCCGCTTCATGCAGCTCGTCCCGGTAGACGCGATTGTGCGCCGCCCCGCCTCGCAGGGTCAACCCGCGGGGGGACCCGGGGCCCCGGTGCCCGTCAGCAGGCTGGTGGCTCGGCTTCGCCGCCCTCGGGGGCGACGACGAAGGCGATCTCGCCGGGACGAACCATGCCCAGGCACTCGCGGGCGAGCCGCTCGACGTACTCCGGATCGTGCAGCCGCTCGATCTGCTCGTGCAGGGTGCGATTCTGTTCCTCCAGGCCGGACAGCCGCTGCTCGAGCCGGGCCACGTCGCCCCGCGCGTCGACGTACTGGCGGAGCGGGTACGAGATGGCGAGGAGCATCGCCAGCACGGCCACCAGCAGGACGAGGGCGCGAGGCGTGACCCGCGCCCGCCGCCCGGCGATCCGCGCGGCGTGCACGCTCATCTCGTTCGCGCGCTCATCGGGCGTACCTCCGGTACGGCTCCCCGCCGGCGTAGCGCGCCGAGTCGCCGAGCGCCTCCTCGATCCGCAGCAGCTGGTTGTACTTCGCCGTCCGCTCGGAGCGCGCCGGGGCGCCGGCCTTGATCTGCCCGGCGTTCACGGCGACCACCAGGTCGGCGATCGTGGAGTCCTCGGTCTCGCCGGACCGGTGCGAGACAACGATGCCGAAGGCCGAGGCGCGGGCCATGCCGATCACGTCGAGCGTCTCGGAGAGGGTCCCGATCTGGTTCAGCTTGATCAGGATGGCGTTCGAGGAACGCGCGGCGATGCCCCGTGCCAGCCGCTCCGGGTTCGTCACGAACAGGTCGTCGCCGACAAGCTGGACGCGGCCGCCGAGGACCTCGGTGATCGCCGTCCAGCCGTCCCAGTCGTCCTCGGCCAGCGGGTCTTCGATCGACACGATCGGGTACGCGTCGAGCAGGCCGCGATAGAACGCGATCATGTCCTCGGACGAGCGGGCCTTCCCCTCCAGCCGGTAGGCGCCCTGGCTGAAGAACTCCGACGCCGCGGGGTCGAGCGCGATCGCCACCTCCCGCTCCGGCTCCAGCCCGGCGCTCACGATCGCGGCGACGAGCAGGTCGAGCGCCTCGGCGGCCGTCGCGATCTGCGGCGCGAAGCCGCCCTCGTCGCCGACGCCGGTGGCGAGCGTGCGCTCCTTCAGCAGGGCGTGCAGGGCGTGGTAGACCTCGGCCCCCCAGCGCAGGGCCTCGGAGAACGAGGCGGCGCCGACCGGGGCGAGCATGAACTCCTGCGGCTCGAGGTCGTTGTCGGCGTGGACGCCGCCGTTGATCACGTTCAGCTGCGGGACCGGGAGCAGGTGCGCCCCCGGGCCGCCGAGGTAGCGATAGAGCGGCAGGCCGAGGGACTGCGCGGCGGCGTGTGCCACCGCGAGCGAGACGCCGAGGATGGCGTTCGCGCCGACCTTCGCCTTGTTCGGCGTGCCGTCGAGGTCGGCCATGATCCCGTCGATCTCACGCTGGGCGAGCGCGTCGTGCCCGATCAGCTCCGGGCCGAGCGTCTCCTCGACGTGGCGGACCGCGTGCAGGACGCCCTTCCCCCCGAAGCGCTCGTCGCCGTCGCGCACCTCGACGGCCTCGAAGGTGCCGGTCGAGGCGCCGGAGGGCACGGCGGCCCGCCCGGCGGAGCCGTCCTCCAGGAAGACGTCCACTTCGACGGTGGGATTGCCGCGGGAGTCCAGGATCTCGCGCGCCGACAGGGAAGTGATGGCCGGCATTGCCGGGCGATCCTACCCCGCGCCCTCGCGCGATCTGCGGAAGAACGCCAGGAGCTCCGCCTCGCTCATGCCCGCCAGGTCCGCTCCCGCCTCGTCCGCGCGGCGGAGCATCTGCTCGAACCGTTCGGCGAACCGCCGGGTCGCGCCGCGCAGGGCGCTCTCCGCGTCCACGCCGGAGAGCCGCGCCACCGCGACTGCCGCGAACAGCAGGTCGCCCAGCTCGGCCTCGACCTCCTCGGCCCCCTCCGCTCCGGCGAGCTCGCCGAGCTCCTCGCGGAGCTTTCCCAGCGCGCCCTCGCGCGAGCGCCAGTCGAACCCCCGGGCCCGCGCGCGCCGCTGAACCTTGTAGGCGCGCAGCAGCGCCGGCAGCGACGGCGGGATGTCGTCCTCGAGGTGCTCCTCGAGGCCGCCCTTCTCGTCGGCCTTGATCCGGTCCCAGTTGGCGAGCACCGCGTCGGGCGTGTCGGCGCGGGCGTCGCCGAACACGTGCGGGTGGCGACGGACGAGCTTCTCAACGAGCTTCGTCGCGACGTCGTCGACGGTGAAGGCGCCCTCGTCCTCGGCGATCTGGGCGTGGAACACCACCTGGATCAGCAGGTCCCCGAGCTCCTCGCGCAGCCGGTCGTCGTCGCCGGCGTCGATCGCCTCCAGCACCTCGTGCGCCTCCTCCAGCAGGTGGCGGCGCAGGCTCGCGTGCGTCTGCTCCCGGTCCCAGGGGCACCCGCCCGGGTCGCGCAGCCGCCGCATCACCCGGACGAGCTCGAGCAGCGGCTCCCCGGTCGCGTTCGAGCCGGCACTCATGGGGTGAGCTGGATCGGCTCCGTGGCCCGGTCCTCGGTCGACGTGATCGCCACGATCCGGCCGGTGGCCAGGTCGAGCCGCCCGTAGCGCGGGTTGACCACGATCCGCGAGTGGCGCAGCCGTCCGGTCAGCCACGTCTCGAAGACCTCGGCCGAGCGTTCGGCGAGCAGCTGGTCCTTCACGTCGGCGAACGGGATCACCCGGCGTGCGCGGACGATGAACACCACGAACCCACCTTCGGTGGCCACCGGCCCGCCGACGCGATCGTCGGGCGCCCGCAGCGCGGCCGCCGCCACCTCGGCCGGGACGTCGCCGGGACGGACGAACCCGAGGTCCCCGCCGTTCGGCCCCGAGGCCTGGTCCACGGACTCCCGCCGGGCGAGGCGCGCGAAGTTCGACGGTGTGGCGCGTGCCGCGACGCGAGCGGCGTCCTCCTGCGAGGAGAGGACGATGATCGACAGGTGGAGCTCGGTGAACTCCGACTCGCGCTCGTCGTACGCCGCCCGCAGCTCCGCCTCCGAGACCGCGGACTCCACCACGTCCCGCTGGACGTGCCGGTACAGCAGCAGCTGCTCCAGGTTGTCGCGAACGTCGCCGATCGTGAGACCGCGCTTCTCGAGCGCGGCGCGGAACGCCTCCTGCCCGCCCTGGCTCTCGACCGTCTGCGCCAGCAGGTCCTCGACCTCGCCGTCGGGGACCTCGATCCCGTTCCCGTCGGCGTACTCCTGGACGATCCGCTGCTGGACGAGGATCGCCAGCAGCTGGCGAGTGGCCTCGCGCAGCCGGCCCTCGCGCACGGAGCCCGTGCCGAGCTGAACGTCGATGCTCGGGTCGGTCAGGGCGAGGTCCAGCTGGCGCTGCACCTGGTCGTCGGTGATCACGTGGCCGTTGACGGTGGCGGCGCCGGTCCGGAACACGCCGGCGCAGCCGGTCGCGAGCAGGGCAGCGAGCGCGGCGAGGCGGAGGGTCGTGCGGGGGGTCACGCGCTCGATTGTACGGGTGGTCCCTCCCGTTCGGGGCACGGCGAGGCCCCCCGCCGTGCGTCCGAGGCGCCCCCGAGGCGACCGTGTAGGCTAGGTCGCCGTCCATGGACACCGAACGCGAGACCGTTCGCGACGCCGTCGCCACCGAGGAGAGCGAGCGCGCACTCGAGCAGCAGCTCGAGGAGGCGCGCCTCGGGCAGCACATCCCCACGGTCAAGCCGCTCCAGGACGCCGACCTCGACGTCAGGCCTCCGGCGAAGGAGTCCTACCGCATGGGGCTGTGGGCGAGCCTGAAGGAGCTGGTCCGCTACCACGAGACCCTGCTCACCCTGGTCGAGCGCGACATCCGCGTCCGCTACAAGCAGGCACTGCTCGGCGGGACCTGGGCGATCCTCAACCCGCTGGTCCTGATGGTCGTGTTCACCGTGGTGTTCGGCAAGATCGCAAAGATCAGTCCTCTGCAGAACGTGCCCTATCCGATCTTCAGCTACGTGGCGCTCGTGCCGTGGACGCTCTTCCAGACCTCGGTCGGCTCCGGCGCCGCCGCCGTGATCGGCAACTCCGCGATCATCCGCAAGGTGTACTGCCCGCGCGAGGCCTTCCCGCTGGCCACCGTCGGCAGCAGCATCTTCGACTACCTGATCTCGTTCGTGATCCTGCTCGGGATGCTGCTGTACTACGGGTTCCCGCCCAATCGGACGTGGGTGGCGGTGCCGGGATTACTGCTGATGCTGATCGCGATCTCGATCGCGCTGACCATGCTCGTGTCCATCTCGACGGCCTTCTATCGCGACACGAAGTACGCCATCCCGATGATCCTGCAGGTGGCGCTGTACGCGACGCCCGTCGCCTACCCGATCGAGCAGGTGGTCGGCGCGCCGGGCCGGCCCACCTCGTTCGCGCCCTGGCTGAAGAACCTCTACCTGTACGGCAACCCGCTGACGCCGATCATGGACGGGCTCCGCCGGACGATGATCTACGGGCAGTGGCCGCGCTTCGGGCCGACGATGGTGTCGCTCGCCGTATGCCTGGTGCTGCTCGTGGTGGCCTACATCGTGTTCAAGCGCCTCGATACCCTGATCTCGGACGTGGTGTAGCGATGTCCGACCCGGTCATCCGCTTCGACAACGTCTGGAAGCGGTTCCGGCTGGGCATGAGCCGGCGCGCCGCCCGGCGGATGTTCGGCGAGATGGCGCACCATGCGCGCAGCGGGCTGAAGGAGGCGATGCCGGCGCGCTACATCTGGGCGCTGGCCGACGTGACGTTCGAGGTGCAGGACGGCGAGGCGCTCGGGATCATCGGCCCGAACGGCAGCGGCAAGTCGACGTCGCTCCGGCTGGCGTCGCGGGTGTCGACGCCGTGGTCCGGGCAGGTGTGGACGAAGGGACGGGTCGGCGCGCTCATCGAGCTGAAAGCGGGCCTGCACCCGGAGCTGACGGGACGGGAGAACATCTTCCTGTACGGCTCGCTGCTCGGGATGAGCCGCAAGGAGATCAAGCGGCGGTTCGACGAGATCGTCGACTTCGCCGAGCTCGGCCGGTTCATCGACACGCCGCTGAAGCGGTACTCGAGCGGGATGGAGGTGCGCCTCGGGTTCAGCGTGGCGGCGCACGTCGACCCCGACATCCTGCTGATCGACGAGGTGCTGGCGGTCGGTGACGAGGCCTTCCAGCGCCGCTGCCTTGAGCGCATGTACGACCTCCGCGGCAAGGGGCAGACCCTGGTCTTCGTCAGCCACCAGCTGGGCCGGGTGCGCAACCTGTGCACCCGGACGATCCTGCTGGAGCGCGGCCGGATCGTCGCCGACGGCCCGACGGACGAGATCGTCGACCTCTACCTGGAACGCTCCGGCCTGACCGGCAGCTCCGACGGCGACGAACCGATCGGCTCCGGCCCCGCGGGAGTCAGGGCCGCGAGCGACTCGCGCACGTAGCGCGCCAGCGCCGGACCCGCGAGAACCGCGGGGAGGTTCAGCGTCTTCGTCTCCTTCCGGTAGCGGGCGCCGGGGAGCGTGGCGACGATGCTGGCGTCACCGTCGAAGCGGATCGGGCGGACCCGCACCTGGCCGCGGACGGTGCTGATCTCGTCCACGCCGATCGCCGCGGCGGCGATGCGCAGCGCGATCAGTTCGAGCAGGCCCTCGACCTCGTCGGGGATCTCGCCGAATCGGTCGGCGAGCTCGGCGCGGATCCCCGCCAGTTCGTCCTCGTCGCGCGACGACGCGATGCGGCGGTACAGGTCCAGGCGCAGCGCCTCGCTGCCCACGTAGTCGACCGGCAGGAACGCGCGGATCGGCAGGTCGACCCGGACCTCGCGCTCCTCGCGCACCGGCTGCCCCTGCATCACGCGGACCGCCTCCTCCAAGAGGCGCACGTACGTGTCGAAGCCGACCGCGGCGATGTGGCCGTGCTGCTCGGCGCCGAGCAGGTTGCCGGCTCCGCGGATCTCCAGGTCTCGCAGCGCGATGCGGAATCCCGACCCGAGCGCGGTGTGCTCGCTGATCGTGGCCAGGCGGGCGTGCGCCTCCTCGGTCAGCTCGCGCATCGGCGGCAAGAACAGGTAGGCGAAGGCGTGCTCCCGCGAGCGTCCGACCCGCCCGCGAAGCTGGTACATCTGCGCCAGCCCCAGCCGGTCGGCGCGGTCGACCACCAGCGTGTTCGCGCTCGGCACGTCGAGGCCCGACTCGATGATCGTGGTGCATACCAGCACGTCGGCGTCGCGGTTCCAGAACCGCAGCATCTGCTTCTCCAGCAGCGTCTCGTCCATCTGCCCGTGCGCCACCACCACGCGCGCCTGCGGCACCTGCTCGCGCAGCAGCGCCGGGACCTTCTCGATCGTCTGCACGCGGTTGTGGACCCAGAACACCTGGCCGTCGCGCAGCAGCTCGCGGCGTACGGCGGCGAGCGCGAGCGACTGGTCATACGGCCCGACGTAGGTCGTCACCGGCTGGCGGTCCTCGGGCGGCGTGTCGACCACGCTGATCTCGCGGACACCGGTCAGCGCCATCTCGAGCGTCCGCGGGATCGGCGTCGCGGTCATCGTCAGCACGTCGACGCTCGCCCGGAGCTGCTTCAGCCGCTCCTTGTGCGACACGCCGAAACGCTGTTCCTCGTCCACGATCAGCAGGCCGATGTTCTTGAACCGCGCGTCCCGCGACAGCAGCCGGTGCGTCCCGATCACCACGTCGATCTCGCCGCGCTCGAGCTGCTCCAGCACCCGGCGCTGCTCGGCCGGCGGCAGGAAGCGCGACAGCATCGCCACCCGGATCGGGAACGGCGCGTATCGCTCCGAGAACGTCACGAAGTGCTGCTCGGCGAGGAGCGTGGTCGGGACGAGCACCGCCACCTGCGCGTTGTCCATCACCGACTTGAACGCCGCGCGCACGGCAATCTCGGTCTTGCCGTAGCCGACGTCGCCGCAGATCAGGCGGTCCATCGGCTTCCCCGACTCCATGTCCCGCTTGACCTCGTCGATCGCCGAGAGCTGGTCCG
>WNFV01010662.1_pt1 | contig 16302 bp, 11 predicted proteins | sample 5400101 | NCBI WGS metagenome assembly WNFV01 (sample SAMN13153361, study PRJNA577476) | soil metagenome | isolation source: 115 cm soil or saprolite under grassland replicate 1 | place: USA:California | collected 2016-06-15
TGGATCGCTGGGCGCGGATGGTTGGGCTGGCTTATGGACCGGCGCGACGGATTGGGCCAGTGCTGATGTTACGAAGGCGCTCGACAACTATGCCAAGGCACTGTCCTACACCAACAGCGATGCTGCGACCCTGTCCGACTGGCAGCCTGCCGCCCAACTCATGACCAATGGCGATGCGGCCTTCAATATCATGGGCGACTGGGCGTATGGCTATTTTGCCAATCCCGCCCCCAATGGCCTAGCCCTGACGCCGCACACAGACTTCGACTGGACTCCGCCGCCCGGAACTAACGGTATATTTGTGTTCCTGGCCGACAGTTTCGTTATGCCGGTGGGCAACAAGAATGCTCAAGGCACTCTGGATTGGTTGACTGTCGCCGCTTCGAAAGAGGGCCAGGAAGCATTCAACCCGCTCAAGGGTTCGATCTGTGCCCGCACAGACTGCGATCAGAGTCTATTCAGCGAGTATTCGCAAGCTGCTGCCAAGGATTGGTCGAGCAACACTGTCGTTGGTAGCTTAACGCATGAAGTTGTCGGTAATCCATCCTGGAACAGCAAGGTCGCTACGGCCCTGGGTCTGTTCGTGGCTGATCCGACGAAGGTCGCCGACTTCCAGACAGCACTTGTCGATGCCTGTAAATCAGACGGTGCTTGCAAGTAGTACATGAGTTAGCGATAAGTAAGAAAATGGGCGGCTCCTTGTGCCGCCCATTTTGAAAGTGAATGACGATTATTTGTCAGATTCCGATTGGTGCTTGAAAACTCCGACCTCGACCACTAATATTATGTTGAGATTCGGGATCGAGAGGTGGTAGATGCTTCGAAAATTCGAATTCAATATGCGGCAATTCATTCTGGCAGTTGCTTTGTTGATCGCAGGCATTGGCTCCATTTATTTTCTCAAATCGACTGAACTTATCATTGGAGGAAAGAATTTCACCTCGATAGGCCTCCTGTTGTGCGGCCTGATTTTTTATTCCGGTATATCGGTCATTGTGGCAATGTTCAAGGACGAGACCTATCTTGCTATCGCCTTGCTTCTTCCATCTATTGTGGCTGTTGCAATTTTTGTTTATGGTTTTATTGGCTGGTCAGTTCGAGTTTCACTTAGCCAATGGAAAGGCTTATTACCGGATTATACATGGGTCGGTTTACAGCAATATACTTACCTCTTCCATGATACGCGCTTCTTGATTGATGTTCGTAATACGGCAGTCTTCACCGTTGGTTTTATTGCTGGCTGCCTCATTCTCGGACTTGGGTTGGCCATTCTGTTGGATCAAAGGCTTAAAGGAGAAGCGCTCTTCCGCGGCACCTTTCTGTTTCCAATGTCGATCTCGTTCATTGCTTCAGGTGTGGTCTGGGGCTGGTTGATGAATCCGGCGACTGGTAATCGAATCACTGGGATCAATCTCATTTTCAAGTCACTCAATCTCGACTTTTTGATCAGCCTGTGGCATTCTTCGCCTCAACCCTGGGGAATGGCATTTACTGTTATCCCTGCTGTCTGGCAGCTCTCCGGATTTACCATGGCGCTGTACTTGGGCGGCATCCGAAGCATCTCGGAAGAACTGCGCGAGGCGGCCCGCGTCGACGGCGCGAGTGAATTTGAGATTTACCGTTATATTATTTTGCCGATGCTCCAGCCAGTATGTCGCTCAAGATCTTTGATTTGATCGTAGCACTTGGCCATAAGGATCTTCGTCTGGATGTCCCGGGCATTTACATGTGGACGACCACCTTCGACGGCAACAACTATGCCCAGGGCGCGGCGATCGGCGTGTTGATGCTGGTCAGCGTGGCAATCCTGGTCGTCCCATATTTGATTCAGAATATGCGCACGGAGACTGAGATATGAATCGCCGAATGGCATTTAACGTCCTTTTCTATTTCATTTTGATTGCACTAGCTATTGTATATCTATTGCCTGTTTATCTTCTCGTGATTACCGGGTTGAAGCCAATCAGCGAGGTTGATCTTAAGACCATGTGGGCATTGCCGATCACCGGACTCCACATTGACAACTTCATTGCGGGTTACAAACAACTCGCCCCGAATCTGAGTAACAGCTTGTGGATGGTTATCCCAGAGGCTTTACTCTCGTCCCTGCTAGGCTCGTTCAATGGATATCTGCTTTCCAAATGGAAATTCCGCGGCTCGAACTTGATCTTTACGCTGATCCTGTTTGGAATGTTCATCCCTTATCAAAGCATCTTAATCCCGCTGGTTAAATTCATGCAATATATCAGACTCTATGGAGACCTTCCCGGTTTGGTATTAGTGCATATTATCTATGGCATTCCAATTACCACTTTGATATTCCGCAATTATTACGCAGGCATCGGGACGGAAATTCTCGAAGCTGGCCGCATTGACGGCGCGAGTCTAATGGGCATATACCGCCATATCATGTTGCCGCTTTCCGCTCCGAGTTTCGCAGTCGTGATTATCTGGCAATTCACGCAGGCTTGGAATGAATTCCTGTTCGCAGTCATCCTGACAAACCAGTCTCATTGGCCAGTGACGGTTGCGCTCAATAACCTAGCAGGCAGTCAATTAGTCCAATGGAATGTTCTCATGGCGGCTACTCTCCTTGCGGCTTTGCCAACACTATTGGTTTACATTTTCCTTGGCCGCTTCTTCCTGCGAGGTCTGATGGCTGGAGCGCTCAAAGGTTAAATTTTGATTGGTTTGATACCGACCTGGTTTCCAAGATACCAGGTCGGTATTTCTATAACAACACTTTTAATGCAAAAGCCCACTGCTACCAACATTTTTTTCCTCACTGCTGGTTGTTTTTTAGCTTTTTTCGTCTTTGGTTTTACCGATAATCTCAAAGGACCTACCCTGCCCGCCATGCTGGCTGAGCTAAATATTGACTATGGAACGGGCGGTAATATCTTCTTTGGTGAATACCTTGGATTTTTAATTGCCACGCTTATAACGGGTATATTGGCAGATCGATTTGGGCTCAAACTCGTCCTTCTGCTCGCAGGAGCTTGTCTTGTTTTGGGAGTGAGCGGATACAGTGCGTTTCAGTCTGCCTGGCTGCTATCAGGTTCTCTTTTCATTATTGGGTCGGGATTGGGCGCTCTTGAACTTGGCCCCAATGCTATGATTGTTAACCTGCATCATGAGCGCAAAGCACTCTATCTCAATCTAATGGCTGTCCTGCATGGTCTCGGCTCCATGCTAGCACCCCTCTTTGCAGGTTGGTTGTTCAACCTGAGTGTTTCATGGCGCGTCATTTATCGCTGGGATCTGATACTCATCGCAATTTTTGTTTTTATTTTCCTCTTCCTGCGTTTTCCCCGTCTTCAGGAAAAGACCCAACTCAATTTTCGAGAAATCCCGCGTGTGGCGTTCAATGATAAAATGCCGTGGTTTTATCTATCGATTGCACTCTATGTCGCTGCTGAGATTGGCACGGCCTCTTGGCTGGTTACATTCCTCCAAAAGGAGCGTGGTTTATCTGTAACTGCCAGCAATCAAGCGCTCTCGCTCTTTTTTGCTACGATCGTGATTGGGCGTTTCCTTGGAGGTTTTGTCGTTCATCGTATTGGATATCTGCGTTCCATTTTCCTTGCCTCATTGGGCGCATTTGCTTGCATGGCAATTGGCCTATATGGACCTATTAGCCTATCACTCCTTCTGCCGCTCACCGGTCTGTTTTTATCAATCATATTTCCCACAATCACTGCTGCTGCCTCCGACTCACACACCGAAAACATCAACACCATTCTTGGCGTGCTCTTCACTTTTGCTGGAATTGGAGGAGTGGTGGGTCCATGGCTAGTAGGATGGAGTAGTGATCTATTTGGATTATGGTATGGATTTTTTATCAACCTTTTCTTGATCGCGCTAATGATACTTTCAATCCTAATCTTGATGAAAGGGCAACAACATGGAACAAATTCTTAACTGGGGACTTCTTTCGACTGCGAAAATCAACCGCGCTTTGATTAAACCAATCAACACCTCTAAGCGGACCCGGTTGCTGGCCGTCGCTTCCAGGAGCCAAGCTCGCGCTGATACTTATGCGCGCGAGTGGAAAATTCCCCGCGCATATGGAAGTTATGATTCGCTGCTTGCTGATCCAGAAATTGATATTATCTACAATTCTCTACCTAATCATCTACACGCGGAGTGGACCATTAAGGCTCTGCGCGCAGGCAAGCATGTGTTATGTGAAAAACCTCTAGCATTGACTCTTGAAGAAGTAGATGCAATGATCACTGCTTCTAAAGAAACAGGCAAAATTTTGATGGAAGCCTTTATGTACCGCCATCATCCGCAAACATTGAAAGTGAAAGAAATCGTGGAGAGCGGCGAGCTCGGAAAACTCCAATTCATTCGCGGTTCATTCACCTTTACAATAACACGGGAAGGCGACATTCGATTGAATAAAGAGATGGGTGGTGGGAGTATTTGGGATGTTGGTTGTTATCCGATCAGCTACACACGGCTGCTCGCCGGTAAAGAACCGATTGAGGTATTTGGCTGGCAGGTTGAGGGTCCGGGTGGATACGATGAGTCTTTCTTCGGGCAGATGCGTTTCAAAAATGAGGTCTTATCCCAATTCGACAGTGGTTTCAGGTCGCCTTTACGATCGAACATGGAAATCGTTGGAACGAAGGCAATCCTAGAGATCCCAAACCCTTTCAAGCCGAATGAAACTTGTGACATTATTCTCAAGGATGATGATGATCGAAAGATAATCAAAATCAAGGGGGAAGAGTTGTATCGCGGCGAAGTCGAAAATCTTCTGGATGCTATCCTATTCAATAAACCCACGCGTGTATCACTTGAAGACAGCCGGGGAAATATCGCTGTAATCCTTGCTTTTCTTGAATCGGCTGCGCAGAATAAGCCAATAACTGTATAAAAACATCGATAATTTACCAGTACAACAAAAAAGAATTCATAAATACTTTATCCAAATAATAACAATGAGATTATAATAGAATCACAATATTCTTCCAAATGGAGGTTCCCATGGCTAGTGTTACATATCAAAATACCTACAAGAAATTCGGCGAGATGACCGCGGTTGATAATCTCAGCATTCATGTAGACGATAAAGAGTTCCTTGTTCTTGTAGGCCCTTCGGGTTGTGGCAAAACAACCGCGCTGCGCTTGCTCGCCGGGCTGGAGGAAATATCCAGCGGCGATATCAAAATTGGCGATCGTGTGGTCAACGACGTTGCGCCAAAAGACCGTGACATTGCCATGGTCTTCCAATCGTACGCGTTGTATCCTCACCTTTCGATTTACGATAACATGGCATTTGGCTTGAAGCTCCGCAAGACGCCAAAGGAAGAGATCAAGCGGCGCGTGATGGAAGCTGCTGAAGTCCTTGGTATTCAAGATTACCTCCAGCGCAAGCCGCGTCAACTGTCCGGCGGACAGCGCCAGCGCGTGGCCGTTGGACGGGCTATTGTTCGCGAGCCAAAAGTCTTCTTATTTGACGAACCACTTTCAAACCTGGACGCCAAACTCCGTGTGGCCATGCGTGCCGAAATAAGCAAGCTGCATCAACGCCTACAAACAACGTTTATTTACGTTACACATGACCAAACAGAAGCGATGACTATGGCGACACGGATCGCAGTCATGAATAAGGGGAAATTACAGCAGATCGATACGCCCCAAAGTCTTTATGACAAACCAGATAATTTATTCGTAGCCGGGTTCATTGGTTCACCGGCAATGAATTTCTTCCCTGGCAAGCTCTATAAAGATAACGGCAAACTGGCTGTCGATGCCGATGATTTCATCGTCCACATTCCAGCAAAAAAGGCCGCGCCTTATGAAGCGCATGTGGATAAAAAAGTCATCTTCGGTATACGCCCCGAGAATATTCATGATGCGGATTTCGTACCCCCAAACATTGACGCTGAGAAAGTAAAAGTGAAAGTGGATGTAACCGAGTTGATGGGCAATGAGATTCTTGTGTACCTCCTGAGTGGAAAGAATTCATTCGTTGCCCGTGTAGATCCACGGTCATCCCTGCGCCTCGGACAAGACTCCCATGTGATGTTCAACATGGACAATTTCCATATCTTTGACGCCAGTACCGAAGAAGCAATCAGATAATTTATTTGATTTGAAAGGAGGTGGTTGCTGAGAATAAGAATGTCTATTCTCGCGTCTTTGTTTTGTAATACAAATATTACAATTTCTTATATGAGGAGAAAAGAGAAATGAAAAAAAGCCTTTGGACCCTGTTTAGCCTCGTGCTGATCGCCTCGATTGCGCTCACCGCTTGTGGTGGTGGCCAACCCGCGGCCACCCAGCCACCTGCCGCTACCGAGGCACCAGCCGCCACTGAAGCCCCCGCGGCGACAGAAGCTCCTGCTGCTACGGAAGCAGCTGCAGAACCAGTGGAACTCACTATATGGCATGGCTATCATGCTGGTGGTTCAGAAGAAGCCACCATCAATCAGATCGCCAGTGATTACCAGGCAGCCAATCCGAACGTTAAGATTACGGTCTTGGAAGTCCCCTTCGACCAACTCTTCAACAAGTACGAGACAGATACCGCTGCTGGTGGGGGGCCAGATATGTTTACCGCCCCTAATGATAGTATGGGCAGTGAAGTTCGCTCGGGCGTAATTGCTCCGATTGATGATCTCGTTGCCGGGAAACTGGATGGTTATACAGAAGCTTGCATCAATGGTGTCACTGTTGACGGCAAAATCTATGCGGTACCTGGCATAGCCAAGGCAGTCGGCCTCTATTACAACAAGAGCACGATCGACACTCCGCCTGCTACGACCGATGATCTGCTCAGTCTCGTAAAATCTGGAAAGAAACTGGGACTCGTCGGCGACGGAGGAGCGCCTTACTTCCTTTGGGGATTCTGGTCTGGCTTCGGCGGTAACATCATGGACGATACCGGCAAATGCGTAGCCGATCAGGGCGGCATTGTGGATGCGTTTCAGTATTTCAAGGACCTCACTGATGCCGGAGCCACGTTCTACAATGCGGAAGGCGATATGGATACAGCCTTCCGACAGGGGCAAGTGGATATGGCTGTTGTTGGGCCTTGGGTCCTTGGCGACTTTGAGAAAGACCTCGGCGACAAGCTCGGCGTTGCTCCACTGCCAGCCGGGCCGAAGGGCCCGTCCATGCCGATGATGGGCATCGACGGCTGGTACATCAACCCGAATAGCGCGAACCAGCAGGCTGCAGTTGACTTCGCCCTGTTTGCGTTCAACAAGGATAACCTCACTCTCTATGCGAACAACGCTGGTGATCCACCGGCACGCAGCGATGTTGCACCCACCGATCCGCTGGTGAAGGCCTTCGCCGATGTTGCGGCCGGCGGTTTCCCGCGCCCGCAGTCGAAGGAATTTGGAAACTACTGGGGCGCGTTCGGCGATGCGGTCACCGCCGTGGTTTCCGGGACGGCCACGCCGGCAGACGCGGTCAAAACCGCGTGCGAAACGATGAATAAGGCGAACGGTAAGTAAACTGATTTCTGCGTTACAAACGGGAGCGCTATCTTCTTGCATAGCGCTCCCCCCTTTTATTGAAACGAACTTTGGCAGGATCTCAGCCAAGCGAATCAAGGATTGGAAGAGACAGATATGGCTACTTTAACGGAAACCGCTTCAACACCAAGAAGATCAACTCGTGGAAAGTCCTTCTTGAGAACGCTCAATCCCTATTTCTATCTGATCCCAGCTTTTATTGTGATGGGCGTGATTACTTATTATCCAATGATCTATCAGGTCTGGATGTCGTTCACCGATTATGGATTGAAAAATCTCCGCTTCGACGCACCTCTTCCAGATTTCGTCGGCCTGACCAACTACATCAACATCCTGACCAACGGCCTGGGATTGTCATACTACGACTTCGCCAAGATGCTGACGTTCAACCTGTTCTGGACCTTCTCCAATGTCATCATCCACGTTTCGATGGGCATTCTTATTGCCGTGATCCTCAACCGGCAGGGCCTGTGGTTTCGAGGCATTTATCGCGCCATCTTCATTCTGCCGATCGTGATTCCACAAATCATCGTCGCCAGCATTTTTCGGAATATGTTCGATCCACAATACGGAGCGTTCAACCAGGGCCTGGCGGCGCTCGGCAAGGTCTTTTTTGGGCTGCCCCCGAGCCTGTTCCAAATCCATTGGATCGACCAGGTGGCCAACCCAATCAGCTGGATTCCTCTTCCCCTCTCGTATTTCGCGCTGCTAATCACAAACGTATGGTTGGGATGGCCATTCATGACGATCGTCGCCAGCGGCGCGCTGCAGAGCATACCCAAGGACCTCTACGAGGCCGCCCGCATTGACGGCGCCAGTGAGCCGCAACAGTTCTGGCGCATCACGCTGCCCCTGCTGCGCCCTGCCATGGTGCCCGCCGCGGTGTACGGCCTCGTTATGACGTTCAACTTGTTCAGTCTGATCTACTTCCTGTCAGGCGGCGGCCCGCTACGCAAGACCGAAATCCTAGTTACAACGGCCTACCGTCTAATCAACGAACAACGGCTTTATGGAGTGGCAGCCGCGTTCTGCGTCTATATCTTCTTCATCCTACTGACCCTCACACTCATCACAAACTCGCTCACGCGTGCCACGGAGAGCTACGATGCTTAACCAACCTGTTCCCCCTACTGCACTTAGTTCTCGCCTGCGCGGTCTCACCGCTGCACGGATGACAAAGTCCGGAGAGCGCGGCATGTCACTGCTCTCACAGTTGCTCAGCCAACTATTGTTGCTGTCGATCGCCGCGACGGTGCTCTATCCTATCCTGTGGGTGGTGAGCATGTCCTTCGATCCGCGTGACATCTCCCGCCCGACCGAACTGCGGCTCAATCCATTGGAAGGCGGCCTTTCAGTCAAGGCGTACCAGGAGGTTATGAAGCAGCCGACAGCCAATCCGGTGAGTCTGGGACAGCTAATGTTTAACAGCTTCCGTCTAGCGACCGCCACTGGCATCGCATCCATCCTCGTTGGAGTATTCGCCTCATACTCCTTCTCGCGGCTGCGGTTCAAGGGGAGGCAGGCGCTAATGATCGCGGTGCTTACGGTATTGATGCTCCCGTCAATTGCCACGCTTCCGGCTCTATTCGTGTTGCTCAACAAAGTGCAATTCCATATGGGTGGATCGGTGTTCAATCTGCGGAATTCTCTGATCGGCGTTGGCCTGGCGATCCTCTCGGGCTCGCTCCCCTTCGCCATCTGGAACATGAAAGGCTATCTTGACACCATTCCGAGAGAACTGGAGGAAGCCGCATTAATTGACGGGTGCACGCCCAATTCAGCTTTCTTCCGAGTCACATTACCGCTTTCCATCCCGGTTCTGGCAGTGACGTTCTTTCTTGGGTTCATGAGCACCTGGACGGAATTTGCCACATCATGGCTATTCTTAACTGACGCAAAAAATTTCACATTGATGATGGCTCTGTACAACATGATCGGGCAATATTCCGACAGTACACCATGGTCGCGGTTTGCCGCCATGTCCATCATGATCGCACTGCCGGTTACAATCGTTTATCTATTTGTTCAAAAATACTTTGTTGGCGGCCTCGCAATTGGCGGTGTAAAAGGCTAAGAGACTTTTCAAGGCTAACTATCTTGACGACGGGCAAATGCCCGTCGTCTCACTTAATATGATGAAGCGGTGGATTCTCCTCTTTTGGTTCATTTCTGTTTTATCGGCCTGCGTTCGCGTGGGAACTGAAACTACTCCCGTACCAGCGACAGAGTCCACATCTCAGGCATGGTGGCGCAATGCCGTCTTCTATGAAATATTTGTCCGCTCATTCTATGATACGGATGGAGATGGCATTGGTGACTTCAATGGAATCACACAAAAATTAGACTATCTAAAACAGTTGGGAATCAATGCCATCTGGCTCATGCCTATACATCCCTCCCCTTCTTATCACGGTTACGATGTGACCGATAACTATGCGGTCAATCCTCAATATGGCACGCTGGAAGTCTTCAAGCATTTTCTTGCAGAAGCACACAAGAGCGGCATCCATGTGATCATGGATCTAGTGCTCAACCACACATCCAACCGGCATCCCTTTTTTGTCGACGCGTTAAAAGGGCCAACCTCGAAATATTATGACTGGTATATTTGGTCCAATACGCAAAAAGGTAGCAACTGGCATCAAGTCACGGGAGCAACACCAAAATTTTACTTTGGCTTATTTTGCGATTGCATGCCTGACTTGAACTACAACAATCCCGAAGTGACCGCAGAAATGCTCAAAGTTACAAACTTCTGGCTGAATGATATAGGCATAGATGGTTTTCGCGTGGACGCGGCCAAACATCTTATTGAAGAAGGTGATAAGGTCGAAAACACTCCTGCTACACATGAATGGCTCAAAGGTTTTTACACCGCCTATAAAAGGCAGAATCCACAAGCTTATACAGTTGGTGAAGTATATGGCGCAGGCTCCTCAATTGTTAAGTCTTACACTGGCAACCAGCTTGATCAGGTGTTCAACTTTGAAATGGCAAGCGGTTTTATCGGTGGTGCGAGTGGCGGTTCAAATTCAGGAATCAATAGCGCCCTCAAATTTTCATTGCAGGATATGCCGGATTTTAATTTCGCCACTTTTCTAACCAATCACGACCAAAATCGAGTCATCTCGGTTTTCAATGGTGAATTGGGCAAAGCGAAGGTTGCAGCAACGATGTTGCTCACATCGCCTGGAACTCCCTTTATCTATTATGGTGAAGAGATTGGCATGAGTGGGGTAAAGCCAGATGAAGATATTCGCTCACCCATGCAATGGTCTAATCAAGCAAACGCAGGATTCACCGTTGGCAGACCATGGCGAATGCCAAACAAAGACTACACATTTGTGAATGTCTCTGCGCAGCAAAGTGACCCGGAATCATTGTTCAATCATTATCGTGCCCTCATTGCCTTGCGTCATGAACATCCTGCTTTGCGAAGTGAGAAGATTAATTTATTGAGCACAAACAATCCAGGTGTATACGCTGTTTTACGTACAAGTGAAAATGAAATTATCCTTGTTATTGTCAATCTCACAGGCGAGACCGTTAGTGATTATGCGCTCACACTCGAAGAGGGGGTCTTAACGAAGTCAAGTTACAGAGCTGAGTCCCTGTTTGGCGGCGGGCAGGCAGAGGGTCTGAATGGAAACGGTGGGTTCTCATCTTACAAGCCTTTTGAAATGTTAAGTCCATATGGCTCGTATATAATTCAACTCATACCATAAGTTCAATCCGTAGTTCAACGGCGACATTTCATCAAAGCAATTCAAAGAGGAACTCTATGACGACACCCAAGTGGGTACAGGATGCAATTTTTTACCAAATTTTTCCGGACCGGTTCGCGCGCAGCAATCGTATGCCTGATTTCGGCTATGAAGCGTGGGACACACCACCGACCGTACATGGCTTCAAAGGTGGTGATTTATACGGCATAGCAGAGAAACTTGATTACCTGCAGGATTTGGGGATCACTGCAATTTTAACATGCGCGTGATTTTGGACGGCGTGTTCAATCATGCCAGCCGGGGTTTCTGGCCATTTCATCACGTGCTAGAAACGGGCGCGGCTTCACCCTACAAGGATTGGTTCCATTTCAACCCCGAACACTTGCATGGACAAAAACACTGGGGTGCATATCCTACTCATCACGAACAGGAATTAATTCAGCGTGAAGGGAGTTTTAAAGCGATTGGTTATCAGGGTTGGTGGAATCTGCCTGCTCTACCCAAATTCAATACAAATACACCAGCTGTACGCGAATTTCTGTTTGATGTTGGCGAATTTTGGGTCCGTTTTGGGATCGACGGCTGGCGTCTGGATGTCCCAGCAGAAATTGACGACGATGCCTTCTGGCAGGAGTTCCGCCAGCGAGTGCGAGCAGTTAATCCTGAAGCGTATCTAGTCGGTGAGCTCTGGCATGAGGCACAGAGATGGTTGCAGGGTGATCAATTCGACGCGGCGATGAATTATCTTGTCACAGCCGCAGCATTGAGTTTCTTTGGCGACAAACGGCTGGATATGGGCGTTGTCAATCAGGCAGGTGGATTGCAAAACCGCGTCCACCCAACCATGCATGCCAACAGCTTCGCAAATGAGCTTGACCGTCTTTTCAATTTATACAAACCTGAGATTGTGCGCTCACAACTCAACCTGCTCGATAGTCACGACATGCCGCGCTTCCTCTCCTGTGTGAGTGGAGACAAAAACGCGCTCAAACTTGCCTGGCTGTTTATGTTCACTATTCCGGGCGCGCCATGTATTTACTACGGCGATGAAATCGGCGTGGATGGGCGTCATGATCCCGATTGCCGCAAGTCCTTTCCATGGGACGAGTCAAGATGGGATAAGGATTTGCTCGAATATCTTAAAGCTTGTATTAAGTTGCGCAAGTCTAATCCTGTGTTGCGTCGGGGTGACTATAAGAGATTACATACTGAAGATGATGTAATTGCTTTTTGCCGCACCCTTAAGAACGAAACAATTTATGTCGTATTCAACAGTTCCGATAAGAATCGCTCCCTTCAGCTTCCTGCTCCCGCGAAGAACCCACGTATTTTATTTGGCTCAACGGATATGATTGGTGTAAAAGGAAATAGCCTTTTAATTGACATCCCACCGCGCACTGGCTTGGCGTATCGTTAGTTTTCCTTGAGGGTTAATATCTTTAGACGGCGCTTTTAGCGCCGTCTATCATATGAGGAGCAAACATGACAGAGCAGCCAGCATCTCCTACTGAGACTCTAAACCGGATCCTTGAGTCGTTAAAAGGGGACGATCCAGAAAGCCGACTTGCTGCCATCCAAGAACTTCACCAGCTCAATTACACCAGCGCAGCTATTCGCGCGGAACTTGAGCGCCTCGCATTAAAAGACGACCATGAGAAAATCCGCACGGCCGCTCTCGCAACACTTGATCTACCTACAAATCGTCATATCCGAAGTATTGCTTCAAAGCTCGGACGCGATGAACGATATGCTCTTCTAAAAGAAATTGAAGGTTGGGTGAAAAGTGGCCTGCTTGATAAAATACAAGCAGATGTTTTGAAACGACGTTATGACTTTGACATAAGTCCGCTTCCGATCCAACCTGTGCTTGCTCCCGTTAAAGAAACTGCTACCAGTCCTACACAGAACCCTGCAATGCTGTCTGCATCAAGTGCTGAGTTGACAAAGCCTGCCTCTGCTCTCAGTGCGAAGCCCATTCCAGCCGGACCACGTCCTACATTACTTCAAACATTGCTCAGTGAAACGAGCATCAAAATAGCGTTGTATCTGGGTGCATTTTTTGTAATTGCTTCTGCGGTTATTTTAGGCGCGTTGGTGGAGGCTGCTCGTCTACCGACTTTGATTATTGGCACAATAATCTTTGGCATCTTCTCTGTTGCCATTCGCAAGCGGTTGCCTCAGCCAAGTTTCGCGCTTTTCATTGTCTTTTCTTTTCTCCTGCCAATTACTGCCAATGTTATCGAAGAATCGCTGAAACTCTCAAGTCAGGCAGCCGCAGGATATTGGACTTTTGTATCTTTATTCATGGCGGTCATCTGGGGAGTCAGTGCGTGGCTATACGGGTCGCGCCTCTTTAGTATCACCTCATTCATAGCTCTTACTACCTCATTCTATAACCTAGGTGGCATTTTTAAAGCTGAGCCTGAATTCAATATGACTATGATGGGCATCGCCGCACTGGCAGGTCTTTTCGGAGCACGCCTTTTGAAAGCCTGGAAAGATAATAAATTTGCCTTGCCGCTTTTTATCAGCGCGCAAATTCTACAAGGCATCGTGTTGCTACTTTCGATCGGGCTTTGGTTATTGCACCCCTTCGAATCCAATTTATTCACGCCATGGAATCTAGCCTCAGTCGCGACATGGGGATTGGCTTTTATTTTCTTCCTATGGTCAGACGCGCTTTATCCATTTATCTTTTTCAGATGGTTCGCTGCGACTGCGTTAATCCCTATTCCGTGGTTTGGTGCAACCGTATATGACGCCGGCAACATAGTCAATACAATTCTATTTTTTGCGTGGGGGATGATTCTGGCAGTTTCAAGCGAAGCTGTTTATAAAGTAGATAAAATATGCAAATACTGTCTACCAATCCTAATTGCATCCAGCCCTGCCTTCATGGCTGCAATCGCCACCGGTTTTGCAGAAAATAGATCGTTCGGGTTTGGCGCACTTCTCGGAATCGCGATGGTCTATGGCGTTATTCATGCAATACGTCCGCGGGGATTGTTGTGGGCAGCTTCCTTGCTCGCGGCGATCGGCGCATACTTCACCTTCTTTGAGCTGCCCTTCCTCCAAAACATTGATGTCTTCTCCGGATTCATATTTCTTGGCCTCAGCATCCTTCTGCTCCTGCCGGATTTAATTCTGAAAGCAGACTTTGCTGCGGACAAAAACTGGCGCCTCCCTCTGCGGATTTTTGGTGCATTGCTCGTCCTATGGACGTTCGTTTTCCTCACAACTTCTGAGCTAGATCCACTGATTAACATTAACACCGCCATTGTCTTTGGTGTGTATGCTGTTTTCTTTACGATATATTCCATCCGCTATACTCGTCCTTTGATAGGTTATCTCGCAACATTATCACTTACGTTGAGCGTGCTTTACACAATTAATTATTTTGATCTTAATATCTGGTTGGAATCTCTCACCGCGTTGAGCGTGCTTTATTATTTTGCCGGTTTTACGTTCAAACGCAATGAAATGCCCCTATCCTGGGGCAATATGCTCAAAGTGAGTGGGCTTATCCTCGGTAGCCTGATCTCACTGGTTGCAATTCTATCTTTCAAAGATACAAGCGGCTGGTATGTGGCGGTCATTGGCGCGCTATTCATAGTTGAAATGCACAGCCAGAAGCAAAGCCTTTTTGAACTCGGCGCACACTTTCTTTTCCCTGCTGCATTCTATCTTATCTTGCGCGACTTCCACCTTGACGAATTGGCCTACATTCTGTTTGGGTTCAGTTTGATCTGGCTCGGTCTTGATCTGATTTTTTCGCGCACATTCAAGAGCTCGCGTCGTCTTGAATTGCCTATCCGCGGAATTGGAGCCCTCGCCGCGTTCACTGCTTCTCTAACATTGATCATGGAAGGCCATGCCGCGCGAGCCGCGATTTGTTTTGGCATTCTGACAGTGTTTTTTAGCATTTACACACTTGTTCAACGTAAGGCCATCTTGGGCTATATCTCTGCCGCATATCTTCCGCTGACTGTGGTTTACACCCTCCAATATTTCAACATCGACGCATGGCTTCCTGCACTCACTGGCCTTGCAGTTATTTACTTTGGCGCAGGCCTTGTAATCCGCACAAAAGCAGATTGGTCTCTCATGCTTCGAAACAGTGCATTGACACTTGGTACACTCGTCACCTTTGTGGCATTGATCAATCTTGAGAAAACAGGCGGCTGGTACGTGTTGGTCGTTGGTTTGATCTTCATTACAGAAACGTTCCTCCGCAGCGATGGGCGGTTTGAGATTGGCGCGCCGATCTTATTCAGCGCAGGCGCATTCCTCATCCTGCAAGATTTAAACATCAAAGATATCCAATATACCTTACTGATCACCAGCCTCGTATGGCTTGGGTTTGATCTAATTTTCCATAAAACTTTCACCGAAACTCGTCCACTGAAATGGATTGTTCGCGGGCTTGGCGCGGTTTTAGTAGTGTCGAATGTTCTGTATTTATTCAGCTACGGCATACTAAATGATGCGCATTCCCCAGCGATCTGCTTCGGTATTTATTGGCTCTTTTTTATCATTTATAGCCTACTCTATCGCCTACCTATTTTAGGCTACACTTTCACTATTACATTACCACTGTTCGTATTCTTCGTCTGCCGTGATGTTGAATTTAAAAAGTGGCTCTTCCCGATGATAGCTATCACGATCATTTATTACGCAATTGGTTACGTTATGCGCCGTTCTCAACGCGCAATAGGTTGGGATGTCACCATGCTTTTCAGCGGGCTTGGGCTTGGAACTATCCTCTCGTTTTTCGCGCCATTTCAGGGTGGGTTGGATTCGTCATTGCCAGTCGCAATTGCGGCTACGCTTTGGGCACTGGAAGCGTTTACGCGCAAAAACGTCTGGTTGGGATTCCCTGCCAATGTGTTGTATTTACTTGCTTATTTTATGATTTTGATCGACTTGAAAGTAGATGAGCCGCAGTATTTCTCTATAGCTGCAGCCATACTTGGCATGATTATGCACTACCTCTTGACACGCGCCGGAAGCAAAACGGGCGCGTTGATCACCGGTATGGTCTCGCAATTAGTTTTGTTGGGAACGACATACATCCAAATGCT
>WNFV01004954.1_pt1 | contig 16299 bp, 16 predicted proteins | sample 5400101 | NCBI WGS metagenome assembly WNFV01 (sample SAMN13153361, study PRJNA577476) | soil metagenome | isolation source: 115 cm soil or saprolite under grassland replicate 1 | place: USA:California | collected 2016-06-15
TGTTGATGGCGGGGGCGGGCTCGAGGCGGCTGCCCGCCAGGGGACCCCCCACGGCGCGGCCCTCGACGTTCCAACGGCTGCCGGTCTGCGTGTCCGTGATCCCCTCCGGCCCGGTCGTGAACGTCAGTGATCGGCCGTCGAGGACTGGAAGGAAGGCGGCCGCCGCTCCGACGTCCTCGGAGGCCGGGATGTCGGACGCGTCGAGGGCGGAGAGGGTCCCGCGGGCCCAGAACACGACGACCAGCCTGCCTCCAACGTTGTCCGCCGCAACGGCGACGCCGACCGTCTCGGCTCGGCTGAGCTCGGAGAACGGGAACGCCTCGGTCTCGGTCCCGATCGCGACGCCGAGCACGTACTCCATTGTCGGGAGGCGGGGGTCGATGTCGCCGTCGTAGAGGAACGGCCTGGTGGCGTGGGCGTATCCGACGTATGGATTCCGGCCGTAGTCGCGGGCAAATCCAGTGTTCGTCGACAGGACGAGCCCGTCCGGATGATCGGCCAGCCAGTCCCTCCACGACACGATCAGCGCGGGAACGAGGCGAACCTTCGTTCCCGCGAGCTCGCCCACGACCGCCTCACCGAGCGCCTGGGACCAGTACGAGCGGGTCTGGCGGTCGTACATCAGCAGGTTCGAGTCGTAGAGCTTGCCCGACGTCCCGAAGTCGAGGAGCTTGCCGCCGATCACCGGGCGACGGAAGGCGACGCCCGTGTTGCAGAGCGGGCAGTAGGTGACGGTCACCGGCACGCCGCCGACCACGTCGTTCACGATCTCGTGCCACATCAGGATCCGCAGCGGATAGGCCTTGGCCTGGCCCCCGAGCTCGACGACGAGCACGGGCTCCCGCTCGTCGAGGAACCGCACCGCTCGAGCCGCCAGGAACTTCGGGTGGTCGATGGGCGGGATGCCGTCGGGGGCGGGCCCACCGTCGATGATCCGATCCGGATCGATGAGCGGGCTGGGACCGGCCGCTCGGGGCTGGGTGGGGTCGGCTGCTTGGGGGTGCGTGGCACCCCCGCCCCGAGCGCAGGCGCCGAGGACGAGAACGGAGACGGTCAGCAGGGCCACGGCCCGAACCTTTCTCACATCCGGCAGGACGCCTCCGGACCACGCCGCATTCCGGGGAATCGCGCACGGGCTCGTCGCGTCCGATGTGGCGATGAGACCTCGCGTGGCAGGAATCCTCCTCGCGCTCGCCATCGTGGCCGCCGCCTGCGCCCCCGCCTCGACCCCGCGGGGGCCCGCGGATCGTCCCGCGGCGACATCGAACGGACACGCGCTCAATGCCACCGCTGCCCCACTGCTCCCCACGGACCGCTTCGCCCTGCCCGACTTCGATCTCGACCGGTTCCGGACACTCCTCGGCCAGCTCCGCGGCGTGCCCGTGGTCGTGAACATCTGGGCGTCCTGGTGCGGGCCGTGCAAGCTCGAGGCCCCACACCTGGCCGCGGCGGCCCTTCGGTACGGCCGGCAGGTCCAGTTCATCGGCGTGGACATCCGGGACGAGCGATCATCCGCCCAGGACTTCATACGTGAACAGGACTGGGCCTACCCCAGCGTGTTCGATCCCGCCGGGCAGATCGAGTCGGGTCTCGGCTTCTTCGGTCAGCCGGACACCCTGTTCTTGGACCGGCAGGGCCGCCAGATCAGCTTCTCAGCCGGCGGGGCGACCTACCGAGCCTGGCAAGGCCCCATCACCGCGCGGGCTCTCCAGGGCATCATCAGCAAGCTCCTCAGCCGATAGCCCGGTCACGCCCTGACCCCCAGATAGGTCGCGATGTCCTCTTCCAGCGACACGGCGTCCAGCGCGCCCACCTGGATGGAGACGATCCGGCCTCGCGGACGCACGAATATGGTCGTCCCCCCGCCGCACGCCGGTCAGGTGGTGTGGACCTCCGTCGCCAGCAGCACGCGCTCGGCCAGGCGAACGAGAGATGGATCCCGGCCCAACATCAGGTACGAGACCGGCCGGTCGCCACAGACGAGATGCACGCCGTCGGCCGCGGCTTGCCACCCGGAGACCCGGCCCGAGCGGGTCGTCGCTCCGAGGGCCCGGGGGAACGTCCGGGCGCTCAGGAACAGGGTGATCCTGCGCCCTGTCGAAGCGGCGTACACGTAGGCGTCCACGGGAGTCCCGTCCAGGCTGGTGTGCTCGGCCTCCACCAACCGGAGCCCCGCGGAACCCAGCGTGGGCGCGGGGTGCTGGGGCGGCGTTGCGGGAGGCATCCTCGACGTCCGGTAGGCCAGGAGCGCCGCTGTGATGGCGGAGGGTTGCGAGGAGCCCCCCCGTCCGAGGAACAGGAACAGGCCCCCTCCCACGAGGGCCACGACCACCGCGATGGCGGCGAGCGGAACGGGGAGCCGAGCCCGCCTCCGCCGGGAGCCGCCGGACGAGGCGAGGGCGACGGCCGCGCGGACGTCGTCGCGCAGGCTCCCCGGCGCCAGCTCCCTGGCCCCCTCGGCGATGCGTCGGCCCGCCCGGGCCTCCGTGACCTCGCGCCAGCAGTCGTCGCAACCGACCAGGTGCGCCTCGAACCGCCGGCGGGCCCGGGACCGCATCAGGCCCTCCACGTACCGGGCCGCCGAGCCCTCCGGATCGTGCCGGCGCGGCGTCATTCCCCCCTCCACCGGGTCCTCTCCTCCGATCGGTCGTCCAGGAGCCGCAGCAGCGCCTTGCGACCACGATGCAGGCGAGACAGCACCGTGCCCGGGGGCGTCCCCATGATCCGGGCCGTCTCCTTCACCGAGAGGCCGGACAGGTCGACCAGCGCGATGGCGGTGCGCTGGTCCTCGTTGATGGCCCACAGCGCCCGGTACACGGCCTCACGATCGAGTCGGGCGAGCGCCCGGGCCTCCGGATCCTCGGTCGATGCCACCCGCGTCCACTCCTCGAGCGGAACCTCCGCCGGCCGGCGGGCGCGCTGGCGGTACAGCGACCGGCCGAGGTTCAGGCAGATCGTCGCCATCCAGGGCTCCACCCTCCTCGGCCGGCGGTGATCCCGCCAGGCCCGGTACGCGGCCAGATAGGTCTCCTGCACGAGGTCCTCGGCGTCCTCCCGCCGCGGGACCATGCGCCGGGCGATGTTGTACACGAGGTCCATCGACCCCATGGTCGCCTGCAGGAACTCGTCGTCCTCCACGATCTCTTCAACCCCCACGGACGCCCAGCCGCTCCCTGCGATTCCACGGGCAGGTCGACGGGCCGGCGGAATCCGGCCGGCGCCGTGGCGTCCTGCCGGAAGGCGATGTCGAGCGGACGAGAGAGGATGGAACGGATGTGGCCGTGATCGGCGTGGCGGGGACGACATGGGGGCTGATCGGGGTGAGCGTCGTGCTGGGCGCCCTCTTCGTCATCCTGGTGGGCTCGTGGCTCACCGGCCGGCTCACCGTCGACCTGGGGTGGGGCCGGTCCGTGCACCCGCTGGGGCCCCTCACGCTCCGGATCGCGGCGCCGCGAGAGATCGTGTTCCAGATCCTCGCCGCACCGTACCGGGCGCGAGCTCCCCGCGAGGTCCGGCGGCGCGTGGAGATCCTGGAATCCGGGGAGGACCTGGTCATCGCGGCGCACCACACGCCCGTGTGGGGATTCACCTCCACCACCGTCGAGAGCGTGCGCCTGTCCCCTCCCGATCGCATCGAGTTCCGGGGGCTCCGGGGCCCGCCGCCGGCCGTGCACGAGGAGTTCGTGCTCCACGACGAGAGCGACGGGACCCGCATCGAGTATCGGGGCCAGCTCTCGCTGGATTTCTGGGTGTTCGGGAGGCTGGGGGCTCGCCTGATGCGTCCCACCTGGGAGGGAGTGGTTCGCCGCCACCTGGAGGACGCGAAGCGCATGGCCGAGGAGCGCGCCCGGGTCAGACGGAGCGGCCGATGAACAGGCCGTAGCCGAGGACGCCATCGGCGGCCGCCCGCTGCGCGACCGCCAGGATCTCCTCTCCCAGCTCGACCAGGGCCGGGTCGAGGGCCCCGGAGGCCTGGACCACGCCGGCCGCCACCGCCCCCCGGAACAGGGCCAGCCGGCGCCGGGCCTGGGCCACCAGCGCGGCCATCGCGTCGCCGTGGTCCTCCCGGACCTCGAGCACGAGGCCCTCCCCGGTCAGGAGGTCCGCGTAGCCGTCCGCGCGGAGGGCCCCCGCCGCGCACGCCACCCAGCCGGCGAAGGAGTCGAGCGGAGGGGGCAGCGACCCCTCGACCACCACGTCGGTCAGCACGAACGCGCCACCCGGACGGAGCGCGCGGCGGATCGCCCGGACCGCGGCGGCCTTGTCCGGCACCGCCGACAGCACGCACTCCATGACCGCCCCGTCGAGGGAGCCGTCGCTGAGCGGGAGGCGCTCGGCATCGGCGACGATCGTGGGCGCCGTGGCGGAGGACTCGGCCGCGAGGGCACGGCTGTAGTCCGCGCCGATGGCTCCATGGCCCCGGGCGATGAGCTCCGCGAGCGTCACGCCGGTGCCCGAGCCGACGTCGGCCACCCGGCAGCCGGGCGGCAGGTTCGCCAGGTCCAGCGCCCGGCGGGTGAGCTCCAGCCCGCCCGGCCGCAGCGCCTCGCCGGCCAGGAGCCGGACCCCGGGGTCCGACCACAGGTCCGCGCAGCAGGCCTTGAGGTACGCGGTCGTGGCGTCGAGCGCGAGAGCCGTCATGTCGTCCCCAAGGGGCCCGGCGGTTGGGGCCGGTGATCGGGGGCGAACCGGTACAGCGTGTTGTACACGCAGAACGGCACGATCCGCCCGTCCGGCAGGGCCTCCTGGATGCAGCACCGCACGGCCCTGGTGAGGTCGAACGACTGGCGGTCCATGAACCCCTCGATGGTCACGCCGAAGATCCGGTCGGGGAGGTCGTCCACGCCCTCGATCTCGGCGAGCAGCGGCTCGCACGCGCAGAAGAACGCGTCGGCCTGGCGGTCGCTCCCGGCGGGGGCCGACTTCGAATACAGCTTCAGGAGGATCTCCCGCATCTCCTCGGCGTCGCGCCGGAACGCCTCGGACAGGTTCGGCATGGCGGTGTTCGTGGCGTAGTCGAGGACCGACTCCACCGGGACCAGCCGGCTGATCGGGGTCATCTCACCGTCGCGACCCACGTAGGCGAACGTCGCAGCGGTGCACATCGGATCGCAGCACGGGACCGGGATGAAGTCCTCCCGGGTGAACAGGCCGCTGTCGCGGTCGATGGCCGCGATCACGTCGGTGGTGGTCATGCGGTCCATGGCCTCGAACGGGACGAACCGGCCCTCGCCGAACTGCGGCTGGAACGAGACCGCCCGCACGGCCGGGTGCTCCGACCCGAACCGCACGATGGCGCCGACCTCGCCGTCGTTCAGCCCCTTCAGCACGGTCGCCACCAGCACCACCCGGACGCCCGCCGCGTCCAGGTTCTCGAGGGCCTGCAGCTTCAGGTCCAGGAGGTCCGTTCGTCCCCGGAGGGCCCGGTAGGTCTCGTCCGCGAACCCGTCGAACTGCAGGTACACGAACATGTCCCGCTCCGCCAGGCCCTCGCAGAACGAGGGGTCCCGGGCCATGCGGATCCCGTTGGAGTTGACGATCGTGTACCGGATGGGCCGGGCCCGCACGGCGTCCGCGACCTCGAAGAACCGCGGGTGCAGGGTCGGCTCGCCGCCGGAGAGCATCGCCACGTCGGCCTGGCCGCCCTCCGCGCGGATCAAGCCGTCGGCCATGGCCCCGACGTCCTCGAGCGAGGCGTGCCGCACGTGGGCGTCACCGGCGAAGCAGGCTGGACACTCCAGGTTGCAGGCCTCCGTGATCTCGAACACGGTGACGCAGGCGTGCTGCTGGTGCTCCGGGCAGAACCCGCAGTCGTAGGGGCAGCCGTGCACGGTCTCCGTGGCCGTGTGGGCGGGGTGCCGGCCGGGGCGGATGAACCGCCGGCTCCACTCCCACCAGGAAGCGTCGGACAGCACCAGCGACTCGAACGTCCCGTGGTCCGGGCAGGTCCGGCGCAGGATCACCTTCCCGTCGCGCTCGAGGTTCTCGCCCGGGACGACCCTGAGGCAGCCCGGGCAGAGCGCCCGCGTCTCGGCCAGCCGCCGATCCCGGTGCGGGGCGATCCCTCCCGGTTCCGGCACGACGGTCAACGGACGTACCTCCGGCACTCATAGCACCATGTGAACGAGCGGGGCCCGACCGGCATCGAGCGGATCACCGGATGGAGCATCTCCCGGGCGTGGTGGCGGTCGTGTCCCAGCTGAGACTCGCAACATCCCACGTACCCGCACTCGGCGCACACCCGGAGGTTGAATCCGCTCCCACAGCCCTCACACCGGTCGCTTCTCGGTTCGGCGAATTGATCGGGCACGTGCGTGCACTCGGCCCGGAGTCTGCTCAGAAGCCTCATCCGTCACCCCTCCCGGCTGCCTACAGCACCGCGGCCGCGTAGATCGATCCCGTCACCACGCCGAACGCGACGTGGGCCATCAGCGAACCCATGGGGTCAGCCCGCCGAACCCGGTCAGGGCGACGCCGGGGCGCTCCAGCAACCCCTCCCGGACCAGGGGATGCATCGACACCAGGAGGACGGGCATCGCGACGAGGATCACCATCCCGTGGACCGCACCGAGGAGGAGGTCCCACCCCGCCGCCTGGGCCACGGAGCTGATTCCGATCGCCTGGAGGATGCTCGCGTGGACGAGTCCGAATCCCGCCGACAGCATCAGGTGGACCATGGACCCGACGGCGTACGCGGCCTTCCGCGACGCTCGTGGCACCATCATCGTGCCGAGGATGTGCAGGAAGTTCATGCGGGTCATGCCCGACCCGAGACCCATGTAGACCACGGCCAGGAACGCCAGGCCTCCGGCGATGCCGGCGGCCGCACCCCAACCGGGCGAGAAGTGCCCGGCCAGCGTGGAGAATCCGAACAGGTCCATCACTCACCTCCATGCGGGTCGCCGCACTACAGAAGATGACCCACGCCGATGGCTGATAACACCGCGTGTGTCCGCCGGGTGACAGAGTTGGGGGCAGGCGCCGCAAGTCGATGGGCACCACGAAGCTCGCCGCCACCTTCGGCCAGGTCGTGACCCCGGGGTGCCCATCCGACCGGGCTGCGATCATTGTCGGAAATCTGACCTTCCCGCCCATCCGACCGTCGACCGGGGAAGGCTCTTGCACGTCTGGCTGTTGGACGGATCACGGCGGGGGGCTCCCACTCGGCCGATCCGGCAGGGTTCCATCTCTGGCGGTTTCCGTGGGGTCGGTGTTCCGAGGATGGAGAGGAGAGCGCGATGCGGCGAGGCTCGGAGGTGACACCCGTCGGAGCGCTGGTTCGGGGGATCGTCGCCGGCGTGCTCGGCACGGCAGCGATGGATACGGTGTGGTACCGGCGGTACCGGTCGGGAGGCGGCGACGGCGGGCCCCTGGAGTGGGAGTTCGCGTCGGGCCTCAGCTCGTGGGACGCCGCCCCCGCGCCGGCCCAGGTCGGGAAGCGGCTGTACGAAGGATTCGTCCAGAAGGAGCTCGACGGCAGGCATGCACGGCTCGTCACGAACCTGGTGCACTGGGGAACCGGCGTGGCGTGGGGAGCCCTGTACGGCCTGCTCGCAGGATCCATGCCCCGAAGGACTCTGGTCGCGGGCCTCCCCTTCGGTGCCGGCGTCTGGGCCACGAGCTATCTCGTCCTTGCTCGGGCGGGCGTCTACAAGCCCATGCGGGAGTACGACCGAGCGACCCTGTGGAAGGACCTCAGCGCGCATCTGGTCTTCGGGGCAGGCACGGCGGCGACCTTCGCGGCGCTGTCCCCCGCCGGATCGTGAGAGCGCGCAATGCCGAGCTGGAATTCGTCGCGCGACACGACTCCACAGCCGGTCGCCGATCAAGCCGGACCATCGAGGGGGCGCACCCGGCGGCGGCCGCCCCGACCCGAAGGAGGAGACAGCCATGCCTGAGGCGATCGATCGAGACGACGTCCGCCGGCTCGCGGGCGAGGGTGCTCAACTCGTCGAGGTGCTCCCCGCCGGGGAGTACGCCGAGGACCACCTGCCCGGAGCCATCAACCTCCCGCTTCGCCGACTGGAAGCCGAGGCTCGGGACGTGCTCGATCGTTCCAGGCCCGTGGTCGTGTACTGCTGGGACGCCGCCTGAGACATGAGCCCACGAGCCGCGTGGCGGCTCGAGAGCTTCGGCTTCACGGACGTCTACGACTACGCGGCCGGCAAGCTCGACTGGCTCGCCGCCGGCCTTCTCACCGAGGGCACGAACGCGGAGCGGCCCCGAGCGGGCGACGTGGCCCGCCGGGACGTTCCGACGTGCCACCTCGACGACGTCGTGGGGGAGGTCCGCGAGCGGGTGGCGGCCGCGGGGTGGAACGCCTGCGTGGTCGTGAACGATCAGTCGGTCGTCCTCGGGCTGCTCCGCTCGAAGGAGGTCCAGGCCGACGGGGACCTGCGGATCGAGCAGGCCATGCGGCCCGGACCCTCCACGTTCCGGCCGTTCGTCCCGATCGAGGAGATGGCCGAGCTCATGGTCGGGCACAATCTGGAGACATCCCCGATCACGACCTCGGATGGCAGGCTGGTGGGCCTTCTGTTCCGTGAGGACGCCGCGAGTGCGGCCCACGGGATGCATCGGCAGAGCGAGTCAAACTCGGGAGGAGAGGGGTCATGAACCAGCAGGCTGAGCCGGCGAGGCTCATGTGTTCGCGGTGCGACCGGGACATCGACTCCTGCGAGTTCTGCGACGAACCGGAGTGCCCATCCGCCATCTGCGGGCGGTGCGTGGACCTCGCCCTCGGTCAGGCCATCGCTCAGCCTCATGGACATGGAGGCTGAGAGCCGGGGATCAGCGGACCGGCGTTCGGCCCGGGAGGAACCACAGGCGACCGGATGTCACTCTGAGATGGAGCGCTCCTCCGCCTGGGCGATGGCCCATGCGGCGTTGATCAGCCCGATGTGCGTGAAGGCCTGGGGGAAGTTCCCCAACGCGTCTCCGGTGGTGGGATCGATCTCCTCGGACAGGAGGCCGACGTCGTTGGCGTGTCCGGTCATCGCCTCGAACAGCGCGCGCGCCCGATCGACCTCGCCGAGCATGGCCCAGCACTGAACCAGCCAGTACGTGCAGATCCCGAACACGCCCTCCCCGCCGGGGAGGCCGTCGTGCGATCGGTACCGGTACACGAGCCCGTGGTCGTCGGTGAGCCCCTCGGCGATGGCCTCGATCGTGGCCCGCATCCGCGGATCGGCGGCCGGGAGGAACCCCACGATGGGCATCATCAGCGCCGAGGCGTCGAAGTCGTCGCTGCCGAAGGCCTGGGTGAAGGCACCGGCCCGTTCGCTCCACCCCCGCTCGAGGATGGCCTCCCGGATGCGGTCGCGGATCTCGCTCCAGCGGCGAACGTCCGCTTCGCGGCCCAGCCGGGGAGCAAGGCGGACGGCCCTGTCCAGCGCCACCCAGCACATGAGCTTGGAGTACAGGAAATGCCGGGGACCGCCCCGGACCTCCCAGATGCCCTGGTCGGGCTCCTCCCACCGCCCGGCGGCGGCGTCGGCGAGGTCGCACAGGAAGTCGGCGGTCTCCTCCTCGAAGCTTCCGAGCCGGTCGGCCAGCAGATCGGCCGCGGACAGGATCTCCCCGTAGATGTCGAGCTGCGTCTGGCTCGCCGCTCCGTTCCCGATGCGGACCGGCCGGCTGCCCCGATGGCCCGGGAGGTGCTCCAGCTCGTGCTCCGGGACGTGCCGTTCTCCGCCGGCGCCGTACAGGACCTGGAGCGCCCTTCCGCCCTGGACGTGCCCGCCGGCGGCGGTCAGGAAGAAGTCGAAGAACGCATCGGCCTCGTCGGGACAGGCCGCCACCCACAGGGCCTCGAGCGTCAGGCTGGCATCGCGGACCCAGCAGAACCGGTAGTCCCAGTTCCGCGTCCCCCCGACGGCTTCGGGGAGCGACGTGGTGGGCGCGGCCACCACCGCCCCCGTGGGCGAGTAGGTCAACGCCTGGAGGACCCGGCCGCTGTGGCGGACCATCTCTCGATACGGGCCCAGGTAGCCCTCGTGCATCGCCGACCACGATCGCCAGGCCTCGATCGTCTCATCGAGCCTCCGGAGGATCTCCTCCGCCGGCCACGCGGCCTCCACCTCTTCCCAGGGGCTGGAGGCGCGCAGGGCGAAGGCCACCCTGTCCCCCGACCGAACGACGAACCGGGCGCGAGCGAGCCCCTCCTCGGTCTCCAGGGGGACCCCGGAGGCGAGCACGTAGGCTCGGGGGCCGCCGCGGGTTCGGAGGCCACCCGGATGTGGCACGAGCATGGGGGTGGTGAGCCCGTACTCGGGCCGGGGCGCGAATTCGAGCTCCAGCTCCACCTCGCCACCCTGGCCCTCGACCACCCGGATGATGGCGTGCGGGGAATCGCGCCCGAGCCGGTGCCCGCGCCCGCTCTGCCCGAACGGCATTGCATCGGTGACGGCAACGGCGCCGGATGGTGCCCTGAAGACGGTCCGGAGGACCATCGTCCCCTCCAGGTACGCTCGGTCGACCTCCCCGCCTCCCGTCGGAGCGATCCGCCAGTGTCCGGCGTCGGGCCCGAGGATCCGGCCGAACACCGACGGCCCGTCGAACCGTGGGAGGCAGGCCCAGTCGATCGAACCCGCCCGGCTCACGAGGGCCGAGCCCTGGCTGTCGGAGAGCAGGGCGTAGTCACGGATCGGCGGGGTATCCGGGGTCACGAGCACAATTCCACCACGGCGGCGCCTGCGAACGGCTCCCCCACCCGAAGGCCCATCCGTTCGTACAGGAGTCCCGGGAACCGAGATGTCGGCCAGGTACAGCCGCCCCACCTGTGCGGATGCCACCAGGAGCCCGGTCTTCGGCAACGCGAGCGTCATCGTGGCGGTCGCCCGCAGGCAGGGGCTGCCGGGACGTCCCGTGGTGACATCCAGCCCACTCGGGGCGTCGAGCGACAGCACCGGGGCCGGCTGCCGGTTGGCCCACTCGATGAGCTCCGCGGCCCGGCCCGCCGGATCGCCATGCAGGCTGTAGCCGATCAGCGCGTCGACGATGAGGTCGGCGCCCACGGGCTCGTGGGAGATCGGCACTCCCATGCGGCGGAGGATGTCGAGCTGGCGCAGGGTGACGGGCGTGAATTTGCTCTCGTCCCGGGCCAGGGTGACCGTGACGGCGACCCCGCGATTGTGGAGGTGTCGGGCCGCGGCCAGGCCACCACCGCCGTTGCCACCCCTGCCGGCGAGGAGCATCACGCTCGTGGGGCCGAACACGCGCAGCGCGAGATCGGCCAGGTTGCGGCCGGCGTTCTCCATCATCTGGAGGAGCTCGATGTGGAGATCCTCCACCATGGCGCGATCCACCTCGCGCATCTGATCGGCCGTGACGGCCGGGATCCCCTCCGCGGCGATCCGTGGCGGATCGCTCCCCGCCACGCTCGTCTTCGCCGGCCTCCCCGCGCGCTCGGACCCGTCGTCGGAGGATGCCATCGGAGCCACGACCCGCGGGCGGCGATCAGGCTGCCGGGTCACCCAACAGCGTCTGGACGATGTGCTCCTTGCCCCGCGCCCCGATCACCCGGCCCCGCTCCTCCCCCCCGACGAACAGGATCAGGGTGGGGATGCTCATGACGCCGTATCGGTGGGCGGTGTGGGGATTGTCGTCGATGTCCAGCTTGGCCACGCGAAGCTTCCCCGCCGCGTCCGCGGCGATCTGCTCCACCACGGGCGCGACCATGTGACACGGTCCGCACCACTCGGCCCAGAAGTCCACCAGGACGGGACGGTCCGACTGCAGGACCTCCCGCTCGAAGTCCCGATCGCTCACATGGACGATGTCAGTGCTCATCGATCAATCTCCTTCGCTCGACGTGATCTCCCCACTCAACCCGGGACGATGGGGCCGCGCTCCTGGACAGTCGGCGACGCGACACTGTTCGATCTTCCTGCCCGCGCACCTGCCGGGCCGCCAGGCAAGGGCCCACCGGAACCCCCGGGCACCTGTCCGGTCCGTCAACGGCGTTCAGTAGCATGCTCCGGTGAGCGGCGAGGAGCGGGCGGCCCCGGATCTCCCCCCACAGCAGTACGTATCCGCTCGCCACGTCATGCACCTCATGGGCCGGTCGGGCCGCCGGCGGGTCATGGAACTGTCCGCCTTACAGGTCATGGTGCTGGCGGTGGTGGCGGGCGCTTTCATCACGGCCGGGGCGCTGTTCTCCCTGCTGCTGGCCACCGGCGTCGGCGCGCCCGGACCGAAGCTCCTCCTCGAGGGGCTCGGCTTCTCCGCGGGGTTCTTCTTCGTGATCCTCTCCGACGCCGCGCTGTTCACCGAGGCGAACGTGGTCATGCCGGCGACGCTGCTCGACGCGGGTCCCTCCGTGGCGTTTCGGGTGGTTCGGTTCTGGGTCCTGGCGTTCCTCGGGAACCTGGTCGGGGCCCTTGCAGTGGGGTGGATGCTCCACCTGGTGCAGCACTACCCGGACGAGCTGGGCGGGGAGCTCCAGGCGGTGATCCAGCGGAAGCTCGCCTGGCGGCAGATCGGCGGCCCGGGCGCGTGGTTCCAGGTGGTCGGCTCGGGGATCCTGGCGAACTGGCTGGTCGGGATGGCCGCCTTCTTCTCGGTGATGGGCAGGACGATCTTCGGCAAGTACATCCCCGTGATGCTCGCCGTGACGCTGTTTGTGTCGGCCAACCTCCAGCACAGCCCGGCGAACATGGGGTACTTCTCCCTCGCCACCTCGATGGGGATCGGCCCCGGCTGGGACACCGCCCTGGGGTGGAACATCGTGCCGGCGGCCATCGGCAACCTCATGGGGGGAACGCTCCTGGTGGCCCTACCGTTCTGGTACGCGCTCCGCCCGCACGAGCGGAAGGAGCTCCGCTGACTCCGGTCCGATCACGGTGAATCCTGCCGGCCATCCCGAACGGCGACGCCCCGCAATCGCACCTCCCCGAAGGCCGAGGGCAGCTGGGGGCTCGCGCGGAGCCGGCCGTGTTCGACGTCCATGCCGAGCACGGTTCGGAGCACGAGCAGCGGCGCCGCCGCGGCCCAGGCCTGTGGCTTGGACGCAGTGGGGTATTCCACGGGCATCCTCGTCTGCTCCCTGGGGAAACCGGCGAACACCTCGGGAAGACGGTGATCGAAGGCGTCAGCAGCCTCGATCAGGGCCAGTGCCAGGACCGCCGCCTCCTCGCGGAAGCCATACCGTCGCATCCCCTCGGCGACGATGGCGGTATCGTGCGGCCACACCGTGCCGTCGTGGTACTCGATCGGGTTGTACCCGGCGTCGTCCGCAGACATGGTGCGGATCCCCCACCCGCTGAACATGTCGGGGGCCATCAGCCGTGCCACCGTCTCCCGTCCGTGCCGCTCCTCGGCGATCCCACTCCACAGCAGGTGCCCGGCATTGGAGGTCATCGAGTCCACCTGACGCTTCTCCCGGTCGAGGGCCAGGACAAAGGTGCCCCGTTCCTCGCTCCAGAAGTCGCGGTTGAACCGTTCCCGAAGGGCGGCAGCCTCGTCTTCGAGCCGCGCGGCGAGGCCGTCATCGCCCCACACGTCTCTGGCAAGCCGGGCCATCCGGCGCCTGGCGTCGTAGGCGTATCCCTGGATCTCACAGACGGCGATGGGCGGTTCTGCAAGGCGACCGTCCGCGTAGAGGACGGCATTCCAGGAGTCCTTCCATCCCTGGTTGACGAGACCCCTGGGGGAACGGGTTCGGTACTCCAGGTACCCGTCCCCGTCCGGATCGCCCGGACCCTCGATCCACGCCAGGGCGGCACGTGCGGCCGGCTCCAGCCGGCGGACCAGAGCGCTGTCACCGGTCCACCGCTCGTACTCGTCGAGGAGGATCAGGAACAGCGGCGTGGCATCGTGGGATCCGTAGTACGGGGTGTGGGGGACCTCCCCGAGCGTCGCCAGCTCCCCCCTGCGCAGCTCGTGCAGGATCTTGCCGGGCTCGGCGTCCCGGAAGGGGTCGTCCTCCTCGGCCTGCTTGGCCGCGAGGGCCTCCAGCGTGGTCTGGGCGAGGTGGGGCTGGAACGGGAGGGCCTCGAACGCCGTGATGAGGCTGTCTCGCCCGAACAGCGCCATGTACCAGGGAAGGCCGGCCGCCGGGAGCGACCACTCGAGCCCCTCCAGGGGGCGGAACCGCAGGGCCGCCAGATCGAGGAGGCTCGATCGATAGGTATGGCGGAGCGGATCGAAGTCCGTCTCCAGCCGAGGGGCCTCGTCGAGCCACTGCTCCAGCGTGAGCGGCATCTGCGGCTGGAGTGTTCCGGGAGACCCGCAGTCGTGCCTGGGCCGCCGTTCCTCATCTCCGAGCAAGCAGGAGACGTCGATATGGGTCGACCACGTCGACCGGGGCTGGAGCGTCAGGTCGAAGCGAGCCGCCTCCTCCCCCACCTCGCACGGCTCGCTGAACCGGATCCTGGTACCCCTGCGGAACCCGTCCCGCTCGTGCCACAGCGTCAGCTCGTTCGCCCCGAGCTCCGTCCACCTCTTGCCTCTCTTCGGCGAGCGGTCCTTGATCTCGAAGATGTCGGCGAAGTCCGATCCGTACCGGAACTCCACGCGCAGCGTGCGCTCCACCTCGCTGTTGTTCCCGACGACGATGTCCTCGTGCACTCCGTCGGCCACGATCCGCTCCCGCTGGATCGACACCGCGGGGTTCTCCCCGACGCGGGCGGAGGCGAGCGTTCCGAAGATGGCCGCCGAGTAGTACTGGAGGTTGCGGCTGGTCAGAACCCGCATGGGGGCACCGTCGACGAGCAGACCCCACCTTGACAGATGGCGCATGTCCGCACAGAAGAAGCCTTCCGCCTCGGCTCCCGCCACGTCGCCCGACGGTCCCGAGGCGAAGAACGTGCTCCCGTCGAGGACGACCAGCGTGTCCGGCCCGTTCATCTGGTGTGCCACGCTCGTGGCTCGATCAAGTCATCGGCTGCTGCGGGCCCCCACGTCCCGGCCGGGTACGGATGGACGCGCCCGGTCTGGTCGAGGGCGGACGTGACGATCTCCCACGCACGATCCACGCCGTCTTCCCGGGTGAACAGGGTGTGGTCCCCGGCCATGGCGTCGTGCAGGAGCCGCTCGTAGGCCTCGGCCGGCTCGCTCGCGAACGACTCGCCGTAGCCGAAGTCCATGACCACCTCCTGCAGCGAGATGCCTGGCCCCGGCTGCTTCGCATGGAAGGCGAGCGAGATCCCCTCGTCCGGCTGGATCCGGATGGTCAGGTGATCGGGCTCACACCGGGGGATACCGGCCTCGCTGAACAGGTAGGCCGGGGCCTCCCGGAAGACCACCGCCACCTCGGTGGCCCGCCGGGGCAGCTGCTTGCCGGTCCGCAGATAGAAGGGAACGCCCTGCCACCGCCAGTTGTCGATCCACGCCCGGAGGGCCGCGAAGGTCTCCACCTGAGAGTGGGGCGCCACGCCGGGCTCCTCCAGGTAGCCGGGACCGGCGTGCCGTCCCGCATGCCCCGCGCGTACTGCCCCCGGACGACCTCGTCGGGACCGAACGGCCGGACCGCGCGAAGGAGCTTGACCTTCTCGTCGCGGATGGCCTCCGGCTCCAGCGACCGGGGAGGCTCCATGGCCAGGAACGTCAGGACCTGCAGGACGTGGTTCTGGATCATGTCCCGGAGGGCACCGGCTTCCTCGTAGTAGGCCGCTCGCCCCTCCAGCCCGACGGACTCGGCCACGGTGATCTGCACGTGGTCGACGGCGTCGCGGTTCCACACCCGCTCGAACAGGGAGTTGGCGAAGCGCAGGACCAGGAGGTTCTGCACCGTCTCCTTTCCCAGGTAGTGGTCGATCCGGAAGACCCGCTGCTCGTCGAAGACCTCGTGCACCACCCCGTTCAGCTCGCGGGAGCTGGCCAGGTCGCGCCCGAACGGCTTCTCGACCACCACCCGGGCCCCGTCTCCGGCTCCCACCTCGGCGAGCCGCCTGACGACGGCGGGGAACCCGGAGGGCGGAGTGGCCAGGTAGTAGAGCCGGCCTCCCTCCGTGCCTGCCTCCTGGTCGATCCGGGCGAGGTGCCGAATGAGCGGCTCGAAGCAGGAAGGGTCGTCGAACGGGCCGGCCAGGTAGGACAGCGAGTCGGCGAACGGCTCCCAGATCTCCTCGTCGACCGGCGTCCGGGAGAACTCCTCGACCGCCGTGCGGGCATGCGCCCGGAAACCCTCCGAGTCCCATGCGCTCCTGGCATACCCGACGACCGCGTATCGCTGCGGGAGCAGTCCCTCCCGCGCCAGGTTGTACATGGCCGGGAGGATCTTCCGGCGAGTGAGGTCGCCCGAGGCTCCGAAGATGACGACGATCTGCGGCGGCGGGGGCTGAAGTCTCATCGTGCCTC
>WNFV01004958.1_pt1 | contig 16292 bp, 12 predicted proteins | sample 5400101 | NCBI WGS metagenome assembly WNFV01 (sample SAMN13153361, study PRJNA577476) | soil metagenome | isolation source: 115 cm soil or saprolite under grassland replicate 1 | place: USA:California | collected 2016-06-15
AATAGTTCTGGAGCGTGATCGTCGCGAGCGTCTGGTTCTCGCGCTCGATCGCCCGAGAGACCATGCGGTGCTCGATCGGGACGCCTTCTTCCATGCCCAGCCGCCGCATGATCTTCTGGAGGCGGTCGGAGCCGAAGATCCGCATCAGGTCGTCCTCGAGCGACAGGTAGAAACGGGATTCGCCGGGGTCCCCCTGCCGGCCGCTGCGGCCGCGCAGCTGGTTGTCCACCCGCCGCGACTCGTGGCGCTCCGTCCCCAGGATCATGAGCCCGCCCGCCGCGAGCACCTTCTCCCGGTCCTTGGCCGCGGCGGCTTTGAGGTCGGCCAGGAGTCTGGCGAACTCCTCCTCGCTCTCGACTTCCTTGCGGCGCTGCTCGGCGAAGGCCTCGGGGTTTCCGCCCAGCACGATGTCGGTCCCGCGCCCGGCCATGTTGGTCGCGATCGTGACGGAGCCGGATTTGCCCGCCTGCGCCACGATCTCAGCTTCCTTCTCGTGGAACTTGGCGTTCAACACGACGTGCGGGACCTTCCGGGCCTTGAGCGCCGCCGAGAGGAGTTCGGACTTCTCGATCGAGACGGTGCCCACCAGGACGGGCTGCTCCTTCTCTCGGAGATGGACGATCTCCTCGGAGACCGCCTCGTACTTCTCCCTCTCGGAGGCGTAGACGACGTCCTGGTTGTCCGCACGGATCATGGGAACATTGGTCGGGATCACGACGACGTCCAGCTTGTAGATCTGATGGAACTCGGAGGCCTCGGTGTCGGCCGTGCCCGTCATTCCGGCGAGCTTCTCGTACATGCGGAAATAGTTCTGGAGCGTGATCGTCGCGAGCGTCTGGTTCTCGCGCTCGATGCGCACGCCCTCCTTGGCCTCCACCGCCTGGTGCAGTCCGTCGGACCAGCGGCGACCGGGCAGGACGCGCCCGGTGAACTCGTCCACGATCAGGACCTGGCCGTCCTTGATCATGTAGTCCACGTCCTTCTTGTAGAGGGTATGGGCGCGCAGCGCCTGCTCGGTCCCGTGGAGCAGGTCGATGTTGGTCAGGTCATAGAGGTTGTCCACCTTGAGCAATTTCTCCGCCCGGGCGACTCCCTCCTCGGTCAGAACCGCAGTGCGGGACTTCTCGTCCACCAGGTAGTCCCCGCTCGTCGTCTTGTTCCCGTACTTGTCCTTTTCCTCTTTCCCGAGCTTCAAGTACGGGATGACCCGGTTGCACTGGTAGTAGATGTCGGTGTTCTCTTCCGAAGGCCCGGAGATGATGAGCGGCGTGCGGGCCTCGTCGATCAGAATCGAGTCCACCTCGTCCACGATCGCGTACACGTGCCCGCGCTGGACCATGGATTCGATCTCGAACTTCATATTGTCGCGCAGGTAGTCGAAGCCAAACTCGTTGTTGGTGCCGTAGGTGACGTCGCAGGCGTACGCCTTCTGCCGTTCCTCGTCCGTCAGGGAGTTCTGGATGCAGCCCACGGTCAGGCCCAGGAACCGGTAAATCTTGCCCATCCAGTCCGCGTCGCGGCGGGCCAGGTAGTCGTTGACCGTCACGACGTGGACGCCGCGGCCGGCGAGCGCGTTCAGATACACGGGCATCGTCGCGACGAGGGTCTTGCCCTCGCCCGTCTTCATCTCGGAGATCTTGCCCTGGTGGAGAACCATGCCGCCGATCAACTGGACGTCGAAGGGGCGCATCCCGAGCGAGCGGACCGAAGCCTCCCGGACGACCGCGAAAGCCTCCTCCAGCAGCTCATCCAGGGCCCGGGCGCGGGCCTCCTTGAGATCCCCCTCGGCGACCCCATCGAGCGTGGACGCCAGCCGGGTCCGAAACTCCGCGGTCCTGCCGCGCAGGCCCTCGTCGGACAGGGCTTTGATGGCCGGCTCCAGGGCATTGATCGCCAGAACCCTCGGCATGAGCTTCTTGATGTCCCGCTCATGCTGGGTCCCGAAGATCTTGGTCAGGACACGGTCGATCATATTTAAGCGGTAAACATCTTCATCGCCATAGTTTATTCGCGTTTTCTCGGCCGGGGGACCGGCGGGTTTCGAGTTTCAAGACGATCGTCCGGGCGCCAGGGCTCCGGTGTCGAGACGATTCGCTTCCTCCGCGGAAAGGCGCGGTCGGTAGGAGATGGCCTCGGCCAGGTGCGCCGCCGTGACACTTTCGATTTCCGAGAGATCGGCGATCGTGCGCGCCACGCGCAGCGCGCGATGGAGGGCTCGCACCGAAAGCGCGAGTCTTTCCACAGCCGCCGCGGCCACGCGGCGCACCGGGCCGTCGAGACAGAGAAAGCGCTCGAAATCACTCGCGGCAAGATCGGCATTTCGAAACTCCGGCCGCCCGGGGAAGCGAGAAACGGCGAGGCGGCGAGCCCGAGCTACCCTCAGCTCGATCGCCTTGGAATCCTCTTCGGGAGCACTCCGTTGGATCTCGGCCCAGGAAACGGGAGGGACCCAAACGTGCAAGTCAATCCGGTCGAGCAGCGGTCCGGAGATCTTCTTCGTGTAGCGCAGGCGCTCGCGATAATCGCACGTGCAGACCCGGCGCGGATCGCCCACGAATCCGCAGGGGCACGGGTTCATCGCGGCGACGAGCAGGAAATCGCACGGAAAGGTAGAGGCGCCGCCGACGCGGACCAGGCTGACGCGCTTTTCTTCCAGAGGCTGGCGAATTGCCTCCAGGACGTCGCGCCGGAACTCGGGCAGCTCGTCCAGGAACAGCACTCCCCGGTGTGCCAGTGAGATTTCTCCGGGGCCCGGACGCGCGCCGCCGCCGACGAGGCCGGGCGCGGAGATTCCGTGATGGGGGGCGCGGAAGGGGGGCGTATGGATGAGCCCTCCTGAAGGGGGAAGGGCACCGGCAACGGAATGGATCTTCGTGACCTCGATCGACTCGACTCGCGTCAGGGCCGGGAGAACCGTCGGCAGCCGCCGGGCGAGCATCGTTTTCCCCGCGCCCGGCGGGCCTATGAGCAGGACGTGATGTCCGCTGGCGGCGGCGATCTCGAGCGCGCGCCGCGCGACCGTCTGTCCGCGGATATCGGAGAAGTCCACGCCCTGCGGCGGCATCCGCGTGTTGGAGGGCGCGACGAACGGCGCGATCGTCTTCTCCCCGTTGATGTGCGCCACGGTCGAGGAGAGGCTGCCGACGGGGATGACCACAATCCCTTCCACGGCGGCTGCCTCGGTGGCGTTGGCATAGGGGAGAACGATCTCGTCGAAACCCGCGTCGCGCGCCGCGAGTGCGAGACAGAGGGCGCCCCGGACAGGGCGAACCTCGCCGTTTAACCCCAGCTCTCCGATGAAGAGACGGCGTGCGGCCGCTCGCGAAGCCAGGCCGCAGATCTCGAGGATCGCCACCGCAACCGGAAGATCCAGCGAGGCTCCGACTTTCTTGAATCCGGCGGGAGCCAGATTGACCGTGACGGCGCCCCCGGGGAGCGGAAAACCCCCGTTGCGCAGCGCCGACCGGACGCGTTCGCGTGCTTCACGGACACTCGCGTCCGGGAGTCCCACGATGTTGAAACAGGGGAGTCCTCCCGAGACATCCACCTCCACGTCCAGGACGCGGGCGTCGATTCCCAGAACGGCGGCAGAATGAACACGCGCGAGCATGAAGCCTCCTCGGTGCGAGGAGCCGCCTGCGAGGGGGGTGGATGAGGACGACGGTAGCTTAACAGGGACTAGAGCTGAGAATCTACCGCAGTGGCAGCGGTTTCAGGTTTCAGGAGTCAGGAGAAGACACGTGCCCCTTGGAACTTGAAACCTGGAACCTGAGACTTCCCGCCTCAGCGCGCTTTGGCGGGGATCTTCAGCTTGTCTCCCGGCTTGATGAGGGCCGGGCCGGGAAGGCTGTTGAAAGCGAGAAGCTGGGCGACCGTCGTGCCGTGCCTCAACGCGATCCGGTAGAGCGTGTCGCCTCCGCGGACCTTGTAGCTCTTGGCCGCTGTTGCCGGCGCCCGCATCGCCTTGCCCTGCTCCCCGTGTGCCGTGCTGCTCTTCCGGAGATTCGAAGCCACCCGAACCGTCTCGGGGCGCGGGATCAAGACGGTACGGCCGCGAGACAGTTTTCCCTTCCGAGGAAGGGAGTTGGCCGATGCGAGGCGCGCCAGCGGCACGCGGAATCGGCGCGCGATCGAAGCCAGCGTCTCGCCGCGCTTGACGACATGGCGCCGGAAGCTGGGCGGCAAGGCTGTTGGCGCGGCAGCGAAGGCCACGAGTACCGCTTCGCGGGCTCCGACTGGAACCTTCAGCTCGTACCCCTCGGAGCCGGACGGCGTGATCTCGCTGCGCAGCTCAGGATTCAACCGCTGGAGCTCCTCGAGCGGCGCCCCGTTCTCGGCCGCGAGATGCCGGAGGCTGACTGGGCGGTCCAGCCTCAGAATCTCATAGGAGAGCGGCTTCTCGTACTCGACCTCGAAGCCGTAGTGGGCCGGGTTCTTCGCGATCAGCGTCGAGGCGATCACGGCCGGCACGTAGTTCTGGGTCTGCGGTTTCAAGAGACCCGAGGCGGCGAGCTGCCAGAAGTCGGTCAGCCCGGTCTTTTCCATTGTCCGGAGGATCTTGCCTTCTCCCGCGTTGTAGGCGGCCATTGCCAGGTACCAGTCGTGGAAGAGCTCGTGCAGGAACCTGAGGTACCGCGCCGCCGCGCGGGTCGCCTTCTCCGGGTCGCTTCTTTCGTCCACGGATCCGTTGGAGGTCAGCCCGTAGTGCCGGCCGGTCTCGGGGATGAATTGCCAGATGCCGCAGGCCGCCTTGGGAGAGCGGGCGCGCGGGATGAAGGAGGATTCGACCATCGCCACCTGCGCCAGGTCCTTGGGGAGTCCCTCTTCCTGGAAGATCCGCTCAATCATCGGGATGAATCGGCCCGAGCGCGCCAGGCCGCGGGCGATCACATCATGAAGATCGTTCTGATACACCGCGAGGATCTTGAGAACGGAGTCGTTTACAACGATGGGGATGTCGTAGGCGATGTTTCCGTTGTCGCTGGTGACGGCCTGGCGGGCCTTCAGCAGCGCGTCGGGTGTCGCGTCGGGCGGCACCGGCGGGTCGAGCATCGGCGTGCGGTCCGCCATCTCCTGGGCCTCGGTCTCAATAGGAAGCGCCATTGCTTCGTAACGCACGATCCCTTCATACAGCTCTGTGGAAAACTCGATCATCGCCGGATCGCTGGGTGCGTCGGCGCCTGCCGGGCGGACCGAGTCGAGAGCCCGGTCGAAGGCCTCCGCGGCGCACTGGAAATCGCCTGTGAGAGCCGCTTCACGGCCCCTGGAAAACTCCTCTCTGGCTCTCGCGATGGCGGGCGGATCGGGAGGAGGAGCCGAGACTCGTGCTTTCCGCGAGGCCACGGAGGCCGAGGTGCAACCGGCTCCCAGGAGGAGCGCGGCCGAAAGGGCCGCCAGAATACAGTCCTTCCCCTTCGCCGGGGGTTGAGACGGGTTCACCGAAAAAGGTTAAACTGTTTACACTCCAATTGCAAAGGCTTTTTGCTCAGATTCTAGCCGAGAGAGTTCGAACCAGGGCCGCGCTTGGCAGAGACTTGCGAAGCCCCTGGTCGGTCTACTTGTTGCCGGAGATGTGGAACTTCAGCGAGAGCAGTAGCCTTTCGACATCTGGCTTCGACTGCAGCGCGATGGCGAAGGTCTTCTTCTCGCCGATCGGCTGGCTCCGGTCGTCTTCCAGGCCCAGGCGGACGGTGACGACCTGGCCGCGCGCCAGCTCGCTCTGCGGTATGTTGATCTCGAAAACCCGATTGATCTCTTTGCGATGATTCAGGCTGTTCGCGAGCAGATCGTCGATGGACATTTCCGCCGCCGCCCGCCGCGCGGTCCTGTCGGTCGGTGGAAGCGAGGTCGCGTTGCGGCGCAGCTTGTCGAGCTCGGCGAGGATGTCGATGTTCGACCGCACGCGGACGCGCTTGACCTCCGGCGGCGGAGCCTGGGCGAAAGAGACGTCCGCGATCTCGGCCGTGTCCATCGCCGGGGGAGATTTCAGCGGGGTCTCCGAAGATCCGGAGGGGGGCTCCTGCGCGGGCACCGCGGCGGGGTCGGGAGTCGCCCCGTGGAGCTTCCCGACAGGAGACGTTTCGCCGGCCTGGAGCGCCGCAGGAACCTCGTTCGATTCCTCCGGCGCAGCGGGCCAGATGGAAGAGCCGCTTGTGCCGGCGAGGGGCGCGGGCCGGGAGGCCCGCTCGTCGCCGAGCATCTTCTTTTTCACGACCCTCAGGGTCAGCTTTGAGATTGCCTTGAGAGTCTCGAAGACCCCCTGGCCGAGAACCGCGCAGGCTTCGTAGCTCTCGTACCGGCGATCGGGATTGAGACTCTCCTCGAGCTCTTGAAGCGAGAGGATGTTGGCGAGATCCCTTTTGTTGTACTGAAAGACGAGGGGCAGGTCCTCAACCTTGATTCCGATCTCCGCCAGGTTCGAGCGAAGATTGACCGTGCTCTCGACGTTGGCGTCCTTCATGGCCCGCTGCGAGTCGGCCACGAAGACGATGCCGTCCACGCCCTTCAAGACCAGCTTGCGCGTGGTGTTGTAGAAGACCTGTCCCGGGACGGTGTAGAGCTGGACCCGCGTCTTGAAGCCTCCGATGACTCCCACATCCAGGGGGAGGAGGTCGAAGAACAACGTGCGGTCGGTCTCCGTCTCGAGGGAGACCATTTCTCCGCGCGAGCCCGGAGCGGTCCGGCCGTAGATGTGATGGAGGTTCGTCGTCTTTCCGCACAGACCGGGGCCGTAATAGACGATCTTGGCCGCCATCTGCATGGTGGCGTAGTTGAAAAACACCATGACTGGACTGAAGGCAGATTCTACCATTCCTCGCCGCGCCGGGTTGCCTCGAATCCAGGCTGGAGAACGATAACGCGCCCGCCAGAGGCAATCTCAGTGCTTCCAACGCTCGATGAGAGTCAAAATGTCGCCTTCCTTGCCCTTTCCGGGAGTGCGCCGCAGCGTCTCCGCGGCGAGCAGGGAGTAGAGCCTGGCGGCGTCCGCGAGAGCGGCAAGCGCTTCCTGATGGGCCCTCAGTGTCCCGATGTCGCGACGGGCAACCGGACCCGTGAAGGCTTCTTCGAACCCGCGCGAAGCCACGGCCGCCGCCGCGCGGGCCGCCAGATCCCCCAGCTCCCGTCGGGCCTCCTCTTCCGGGATCCCGGCTTCCTGCCAGGCACGCGCCGCGAACGAAACGACGGCAACAGTGCCGCCGGCGGCCAGCGTCGCCGCTGCATGGTAGAGGGGCTTCGCCTCCGGCGCGATCCGGCGGGGGCGCCCACCGATGGCCCGGACGATATTTTCGCCGATGTCAACGGCATCAGCGTCCCCCTCGATTGCGACGAATGCGTCACTCCAGGTCTCGATGGAGGCGCCCGTGAAGACCCTCAACGGATGAAGCGATCCGAGCGCGGTGCCCCAGGATTTGAGCGGGTCGAGGGCGGCGGCGGCCAAAGCGCCGCTGAAATGAAAGGCAACCCGGCACCGGAGCCTCCCGGCCAGAGCGCGTGCGGCCGGCGCGACGGCGTCGTCGGGAACCGCGACCATCAGGATGTCGCAGCCGGCGTGCGGTTCGTCCAGTCCCCGCGGGCTTCCGCCGCCGATATCCAGGGCGCTCTGGCGGGCGCGGGAAGGATCGCGCGCGATGATCTCGCAGATGTTGCCGCCGGCCGAGATCCAGGAACGCGCGAAGGCCATTCCGGCACGGCCGGGCCCGACGAGGCTCACGGAAGACCGGAGGATTCCCCGGGGCATCAGCAGAGTCTACCGTCGGCCGTCGGCTGTGTCCTACTTTGGGCTTGGAGAGTACTGTCGGCGAAAAATCGGGCCGCCGGGTCCTGTCGCCGTCCACCTCGCGCGCGCACTCCGGCTGCCGGTTCAGGTCGGACTAAGGGAGGGTCCCTCCGCCCGCGCGCGAGGTCTCCGTCCGGCGCCACCCGTCGGCCCTCTCACTGCGGCAAGCCGAGCTGCGCTTCCCCGGCGGCGGGGCTGTCTCCCGGAGGAGGCGATGAGCGAAGGAGCACACCTCACTTCCGACGTCGCCTCGCTGACTCTGCGACTGAGCGATCCAGCGACGGCCCGGTTCTCTCTGTTGCGGCCGGGCCGGCGCGTGCCGACGAGGGAGGCGGCCCCGACGCCGGGCGACTGGAGCAAAGGAGGACACTACCCTGCCGTCGAGAGCTGCTGGCGCCGGCGATTTTCGCGTTAAACTGAGGACTCTGGACTGTTGACTTTCGATTCAATGACTTAGCACTTGATTGACCCGAGTGCTAATCTCTTCCGGGAGCCATGAAGACGCTGGACGCCCGCAGCCGGACGATTCTGAAGGAGATCATCCGTGTCCACGTGGACACGGGCCGCCCGGTCTCCTCCCGGACCCTGTTCAAGTCCAACCGTTTCCATCTGTCCCCGGCGTCGATCCGCAACATCATGGCGGACCTGACTGACCTGGGGTTCCTCACGCAGCCCCACACCTCCGCGGGGCGCCTACCGACGGACCAGGCCTACCGCCTCTACATCGATGAGCTGATGCGCCACCGCAGGGTCGCGGTGGACGTTCGGGAGCAGGTAGATTCCGATCTTTCCTCCGCGGGGTCCGACGTTCCGCGCCTTTTCCATGCGGCCTCCCGCCTGCTCTCGCGGCTCTCGGGCGAAGTGGGATTCGTCGTGGCACCGGACGCGCTGCACACAATCGTGGACAGCTTGAGGTTCCTGCCGGTCGCGCCCGGAAAGATCCTGGTCGTCCAGATCAGCGGACCCGAGGTGCTCTCCCGAGTCATCGAGACCGAGGTCGAATACTCGGCGCGCGAGCTGGAGGCGATGAGCGAACGCATCACGCGGGAGTTCTGCGGCCGCACGCTCCACGAAACACGGCGCCGGCTGCTCGAAGCGATGGCGCAGGAGAAGGCCGCCTATGATCGGATCCTGACGCGCACGCTGGCCCTGGGACGGCAGGCGCTCGAGGGCTCCGAAGAGCAGGAGCAGATCTATGTGGACGGGACGGCCCAGCTCCTGGACAAGCCGGAGTTCGCCGACGTGGATTCGCTGAAGAAGGTCTTCTGGGCCTTCGAAGAGAAGGCGCGTTTGCTCGATCTCATGACCCGCTATCTCGATTCCCGGCGGACCTGCGTGGTGCTGGGCTCCGAGCAGGCGCTTGCCGCCGACCCGCGGCTGTCGGCGGTCCTGACATCCTACGGCTCCGGCGAAGCGCTCTCCGGCATGCTCGGCGTTCTCGGCCCGGCGCGCCGGGAGTACCCGCGGGTGATCCCGGTCGTCGAGCTGCTCGGCAAGGCGCTGTCGGAGAGGCTCGAGCGGCGCGACACCCGCGAGCGGGAGAGTTCCTCGCGATGAGCGGCAAGGAAAACGGCGGCCGCGGCCCCCTTCCGGAGCCGCAGGCAGAGCCGGGGACGATCGAGGTGAGCGACCCGGGCGAGACGCTGGATGCGGTCCTCGAAGAAGTGGAGCGCTCGGCAATCGCGGCGGCCGAGGAGAAGCTGCGTTCCGTCCAGAAAGAGCTGGAGGACCTGAAGGACCGCCACCTGCGAAAGCTCGCCGAGTTCGAGAACATGAGAAAGCGCGCCGAGCGCGAGAAGAGCGAGTACTTTCGCTCTGCTCTCGGGAACTTTCTTCTGGACCTCTTTCCGATCTCCGACAGCTTCGACCGCGCTCTGGCTCATGCGCCCGCGGAAGCTCTGGAGACCGATCTCGGACAGGGCGTTGCGTTGATCCGCCGGCAGATCGACGATCTCTGGAAGAAGTACGGCGTCGCCGAGGTGGACACGTCCGGCCCGTTCGACCCCAATGTCCACGAGGCCGTCGCCACCGAATCGACGGACGAGGTGCCCAAGGATACGATTCTGGAAGTTCTCCGCAAAGGCTACTACTTGAACGACAAACTCCTGCGCCCCGCGTTAGTCAACGTCGCCGTCAAGACCGACGAGGAAGGAGGCCGGGAGACGGGAGACGGGAGACGGGAGACGAAATGAAAGCTCGCCGATCTTCTCGTCTGCCGTCTTCCTTCTCCCGTCTTCCGGCTCGGGAGTCCCCATGAGCAAGATCCTCGGAATCGACCTCGGCACCACCAACTGCTGCGTGGCCGTCGTTGAGGGGACGACCCCGCAGGTGATCTGCAACCGGGAGGGAAGCCGCACGACCCCCTCGATTGTGGGCTTCACAGAGGACAACGAGCGGCTGGTGGGTCAGATCGCCAAGCGGCAGGCCATCACCAACCCGATGAACACGGTCTTTGCCGTCAAGAGACTCGTGGGGCGAAAGTTCGATTCGGAAGAAACGCAGCACGCGCGTGAGGTCCTGCCGTACGAGATCGTCCGCGCGAGCAACGGAGACATCAAGATCCGAGCGCGTGAGAAAGATTACAGCCCCGAGGAGATCTCGGGTCTCATCCTGCGGGAGATCAAGGAATTTTCCGAGGAGGCGCTCGGCGAGGAAATCACGGAAGCGATTATCACGGTGCCGGCGTACTTCGATGACGCCCAGCGGCAGGCGACGCGGGACGCCGGCCGGATCGCGGGGCTGGAGGTCCTTCGTATCTTCAACGAGCCGACGGCCGCCTCGCTCGCGTACGGCCTGGATCGGAAGGGCAGCGAGATCGTCGCGGTCTACGACCTGGGGGGCGGGACCTTCGACATCTCGATTCTCGAGCTGGGCGACGGCATCTACGAAGTCCGGGCGACGGCCGGCGACACCTATCTCGGAGGCGAAGACTTCGACAAGAAGATCATGGACTGGCTGCTCTCCGACTTCGAGCGCTCGACCGGCATCGACCTGCGGCAGGACCGGATGGCGCTGCAGAGATTGAAGGAGGCCGCAGAGAAGGCCAAGTGCGAGCTCTCGACCGCAATGGAATCCACGATCACCCTGCCATTCATCTCCGCCGACTCCTCGGGCCCCAAGCACATCAACCGGACGCTGTCGCGCTCGCGCTTCGAGTCCCTCGTGGCGGACCTGATTGACCGCACGGCGGCTCCATGCCTCGACGCCCTGAAGGAGGCGGGGTTGAAGCCCTCCGACGTAGACCAGGTCATCGTCGTAGGCGGCCAGACGCGCACGCCGCGCGTGCAACAGATCGTGGCGGAGCTCTTCGGCCGGGAGCCCAATCGGGAGATCAACCCGGACGAAGTGGTCGCCATCGGCGCGGCGATCCAGGGTGGAGTGCTGAAGGGGGAGATCAAGGACGTCGTCCTGCTGGATGTTACGCCTCTCTCGCTCGGCATCGAGACTCACGGCGGTGTTTTCGAGAAGTTGATCGAGCGCAATTCCACCATCCCGACAAAGAACACGAAGGTCTTCACGACCGTCGCCGACAACCAGTCCGTCGTGGAGATCCATGTCCTCCAGGGGGAACGCGAAGTGGCCGGCGAGAACAAGTCACTTGGCCGCTTCGAGCTCGTGGGCATTCCGGCCGCTCCTCGGGGAGTTCCGCAGATCGAAGTCAATTTCGCGATCGATTCTAACGGCATCGTTAATGTCTCGGCGCGCGACCTGGCCACCGGCAAGGCCCAGGGGATTCAGATCAATCCGGCGGGGGGTCTCTCTCAGGCCGACATTGACAGGATCATCCACGAGGCGTCCACCTTCGCTGAGGCAGACCGCCAACGCCGGGAGACCGCCCAGATCAGGAACCGGCTGGAAGGAATGCTCGCCTCCAACGAGCGCGTTTTCGCGGAGTTCATCACCGCGTTCGAGCCGGACGAGCGGGAGCGGATCGAGGAGACCTTGAAGCGCTCCCGCGACATCGCGACAGTCGAATCCCGCGAGGCATTGAAGGAGGCGATCTTCGACATGCAGGGGATCTCGAAGCTGCTGACCCGGGTGATGCTTCAGCGCTCGGCGGCCAAGGGGCCCGCCCCTGCGAGTCAGGCATGAATCGGTAGCGGTGCGCGGCGCTTGGTGAGGCAGTCATGAGCCAGAAGCGGGATTACTACGAGGTCCTGGGTGTGTCCCGTGACGCCGCCAACGGGGCGCTCAAGTCCGCCTATCGGAAGCTCGCTCTCCTTCATCACCCGGACCGCAACCCGGGAGATTCCGAGGCCGCCGAGAAATTCAAAGAAGCTTCGGAGGCTTATGCCGTCCTTTCCGACCCGGACAAACGCGCGCGATACGATCGCTTCGGCCACGCGGGACTCGCCGGAGCGGGCGCCGGCTTCGGCCAGGGCTTCGATCCTTCCGTCTTCGGCGAGTTTTCGGATCTCTTCGAGAACCTCTTCGGTTTTTCCGGTTTTGGTTCGACAGGGCCGTCGCGTCCTGCCGGGAGCGACGTGGTTTACCGGATGGAGGTGTCCTTCCGGGACGCCGCCTTTGGCGTCGAGGCACCCCTCGTCATCTCGCGGCTCGAACCGTGCGAGGTCTGCTCCGGCTCCGGCGCCGAGCCGGGCTCCCATCCGCGCACCTGCCCGTCCTGCGGCGGCCGCGGGCGCCAGCGCTTCTCGCAGGGCTTCCTGACCGTAACGCGCCCCTGCGCCACATGCGGGGGAGACGGGAAGGTCGTGGACAAGCCCTGCCGTCCTTGCGCGGGAGAAGGGCGGCGGCGAGGCACCCGCAAGCTCGGCATCCGTATCCCGGCCGGCGTGGAAACGGGCTCGCGCCTGAGACTGGGGGGTGAAGGGGATGCCGGAGTCAGCGGCGGTCCATCCGGGGACCTCTACGTCGTGTTGACAGTCGCGCAGGACGAGATCTTCCAGCGCGATGGGGATGATGTCGTGCTGGGACTGGACCTACCCTTCCCGACACTTGTGCTGGGAGGAGAGGTCTCGGTGCCAACGCTCGAAGAGGAGGAGAGGATCACGGTGCAGCGCGGCTCGAGACCGGGCTCGGAGATTCGCCTTCGCGGACGGGGCTTCGGCCGCCTCGGGCGGCGCGGCCGCGGAGACTTCGTCGTCCGCATCGGCGTGATCGTTCCCGAGGCTCCTTCGGAAAAGGAGAAGGAGATCCTCCGCCGCTACGCGGAACTCGTCGGCGCGCCCGTCGCGGGCAGGAGCGTGGTCGATAAAGCGAAGAAGATCTTCTCCTAGTTTTCAGTTTTCAGTTATCAGTTCACAGTCGTCAGTTCGGAACTGAAAACTGAGAACTGTAGACTGAAAACTGTGGCACGGCAGCAATACTCCCGGCTCGTTATTCCACGCAGGGCCAAGGACGACGTCGTCCTCGGGATCGTGGCTCTCTACGGACCGCTTGGCTTTGTGGAGGAGGGCAGCGATCTTGTCGCCTGCTTTCGAGACGCCGAGCCGGCGCGGCAGGCAAGCCGGGCGCTGTCGGGGTCCCGCATCCGCTGCGATCTGGTCACGGACATCCCGGAAGACGATCCTCTCGAAGCCTTCCGGGCGGCTTCCCGCCCCTTCGCCGTAGGAGAGCGATTCTGGATCGATCCGGGAGATCCTTCCGACGCACGCCCTCCGTTCGGACGGATTCTTTTACGGCTACCAGCCTCCACGGCCTTCGGCACAGGGGGCCATGAATCCACGCGCCTGGTCCTTCGCTGTCTGGAGGAAGACCCGCCGTGCGGTCTCGAAGCTCTCGACATCGGCACCGGGTCCGGCGTCCTGGCGCTCGCCGCGGTGGCTCTCGGGGCGCGCCGCGTGGTCGCGCTGGACACGGACTCGCAGGCGGTTTTCGTGGCTCGGGAGAACCTGCGGCTTCACCCGTTCGGCTCGCGCGTGACTCTCCTCGCCGCGGCCGTGGAAGCCATTGCGCGAGTCTTCCCGCTCGTTCTCGCAAACCTGCTGCCGGAGGAATTCCTGCCGGTGCGCGGCGCCGTGATGAGTCGGGTCGCTCCCGGAGGCCGACTCATTCTCTCGGGAATACCGCGCGACCTGGAGGAGGGTGTGGTGGCGCGCCTTCGTTCGCGCCGCTGGCTTCTGTCCGGCCGGCGCACGGAAAGGGAATGGGCATGCGCTTGCCTCGAGCGCGTTTCGTAGTATCGCCGCTGCCTTGCGCCGGAGAAACCGCGAGACTCTCGCCCGAGGAGGCCGCGCACGCGCGCGCTCGAAGACTGCGCCCCGGCGACCCGGTCGTCCTTCTCGACGGAAGCGGCCGGGAGGCGGAAGCGCTCCTGACGAATCTCAACCGCGTCGGCGGCGAGGTTGCGGTCGAGCGGGTCCTGCCCGCGCGTGATCCGGTTGCTCCGGTCGCGCTTTTCGTGGCGGGTCTCCGAGTCGAACGTCTTGCCTGGCTGGCCGAGAAGGCGACGGAGCTCTTCGCCGCAAGCGTGACGCTCGTTGCGAGCGCCCGGACTCAGTCTTTCCGCGGGTCCGCGGCAGTCCGGCAGAGGCTCGATCGCGTGGCGCGTGCGGCGGCGAAACAATGCGAAGCCACCCGCTGGCCCCGGATCGAGGGGCCCCTTCCGCTCGAGCGTGCGTTGTCGGAGCGGCCCGCCTCTCACCGGCTGTTTCTCGACACGGAAGGAGAGGTTTTTCCGTCCGAGCTTTCCTCTAGGGCCGTCACTTTGCTCGTGGGTCCGGAAGGCGGATGGACTCCGGCGGAGCGCGAAGCCGCCAGCGTGCAAGGCTGGTCTCTCGTCGCCCTCCCCGCCGGCAATCTGCGCGCCGAGACGGCCGCCGTGTGCGCTCTCATCCTTGCCCGAGCGGCTCTCGCGCGCGGGAAGTCGTGAATTGTGAATGGTGAATTGTGAACAAGCCTCCTTGGGGGCTAATTCACAACTCGCAACTCACAACTCACAACTCACAACTTCTTCCTGATTGACACCGCGTCAAGGGCCGATGGATACTGACCCGTACACGCGAACACATCCCGCCGAGCGGAGGTCGCATGTCCTACGAAGACGTCAAGAAAGTCTGGATGAACGGGCGGCTCGTGGATTTCGCTGATGCAAGGATCCACGCTTTCTCACACGTCTTTCATTACGGCTCGGCCATGTTCGAGGGAGCGCGTGTCTACAAGACGAAGAACGGCTCGGCAGCGTTCCGCCTGGACGAGCACATCAAGCGCCTTTACGACTCCTGCAAGGTCTACCGCATGGAGATTCCGTATTCGCCCGAGGAGTTCAAGGGCGCGATTCTCGACACGATCCGCGCCAACGGATTCGAGGAGTGCTACATCCGGCCGCTCGTGTACCGCGGCCTGGGCGCGCTGGGAGTCAACCCCTTCAAGAGCCCGATCGACGTCCTGATCGCGGTCTGGAAATGGGGCAAGTACCTCGGAGACGAAGCCATCGATCAGGGTGTGGACGTGTGCGTTTCCTCGTGGAACCGCATGGCGCCCAACACCTTCCCGGCCATGGCGAAGGCCGCTGGAAACTACGTGAACTCGGCTCTGATCAAGATGGAAGCGATCACCAACGGCTATACCGAAGGGATCGCTCTGGACAACAGCGGACGGGTCTCCGAAGGCAGCGGCGAGAATCTCTTCCTCGTGTACGGGGGAAGAATCCTCACGCCGCCGCTCGCCGGCACCATCCTTCCCGGGATCACCCGGGACTCGGTCATCACGATCGCGCGCGATGCCGGCTACACGGTCGCCGAGCAGCAGGTCGCGCGCGAGATGCTCTACATCGCCGACGAGATCTTCTTCACGGGAACGGCGGCGGAGATCACACCGATCCGTTCGGTGGACCGGATTCCCGTCGGCCCGGGCAGGCGCGGCCCGGTCACCGAGCGGCTCCAGAAGGATTTCTTCGGATTGCTGTCGGGGGACATCGAAGACCGCTACGGCTGGCTCACTCCCGTGCCGGTCGAAGCCCCGGTGTCGGGGGGCGTTCCTGGTCCTTAGACCTTAGTCCAAAGCCTCCGTTTTCGGCAACGGACGGGGGACCGCGGACCCAGGACTTTCCAAGCCGATGCGACGCTTTTCAAAGTGCTCCGACGGGCGTAAGCTGAGCCCATGCACATCAACGATCTCCTGAGGATAGCGGTCGACCAGAAGGCTTCCGACCTCCATCTGAAGGTCGGCGCTTTCCCCGTCCTGCGCGTGGACGGTGTCTTGAGACCCATGACCGAGATGCGCCGCATCGTTCAGGAGGACACCATGGCGATGGCGTTCTCGATCATGTCGGCGCGCCAGAAGGAGAAGTTCAAGACCGACTTCGAGATCGACGCGTCCTACCAGGTGCCGAATCTCGGGCGGTTCCGTTGCAGTGTCTTCCAGCAGCGGGGAACCGTCGGCCTCGTGCTGCGGGTCATTCCGACGCGAATCCTGACGATCCGCGAACTGCTCCTGCCCCCCGTGCTCGAACGAATCTGCATGGAGCAGCGCGGCCTGGTTCTCTGCACCGGCACGACGGGATCGGGCAAGACGACGACGCTCGCGGCGATGGTGGACCATGTCAACACACTCC
>WNFV01012044.1_pt1 | contig 16292 bp, 16 predicted proteins | sample 5400101 | NCBI WGS metagenome assembly WNFV01 (sample SAMN13153361, study PRJNA577476) | soil metagenome | isolation source: 115 cm soil or saprolite under grassland replicate 1 | place: USA:California | collected 2016-06-15
GCGACCGAGGATGCTGCGAGGCGATGCTTTGCAGGCGGCCAAGCCGAGCGTACTGGCGGCCGAGGCCACTTGGCTTTGCAACCGTTACGATGATCGTCGATGCCGATCGCCGACGTGATGAGCCTTCGGGTCGTGAGCGTCCGGCCCGAAGAGACCGTTTCCGTGGCGATCGCGCGGATGCTCGAGGAGAACGTCGGCTCGGTCGCGGTCTCCGAGGACGACCGTCTCGTCGGCATCTTCACAGAGCGCGACGTCCTCCGGCTTGCCGGAGAGGGCCCGGCGTTTCTCGACTTGAAGGTCGGCGACGTGATGACTCGACAGCTCGCCACCGCGTCGCCGGACGATGACGTTCTCGATGCGGCGAGGCTGATGGGGGAGAGACAGATCCGCCATCTGCCGGTGTTGCAGGGCGAGCACCTGCTCGGAATCGTCGGCATCCGCGAGGTGATGCGGAGCCTCGTCGAGCGGCTCTGGCGAGAGCACGATCCGGAAGCTCGCGAGACGGCGCGCGAGTTGCTAGCACGCCAGCCTGGCCCGGTTTCCTGACCGGCTACTCTAGGGCCTGCCCGGGCGCATAGCTCAGCGGGAGAGCGCCCGCTTCACACGCGGGAGGTCCCTGGTTCGATCCCAGGTGCGCCCATCACTCGAGCTTCGTTGCTAGGTTGCGCTTGTGCTGGCGCTGACGACCGGGCACAAGATCGGGCTCGCGGTCGCGGCCGCGATCTTCGTCATATTCGCGCTTTCGTCCGCCTTGTTGATCCCGCGTTTTCGCGCCGGCTTCCCCGGCCGCGGGCTGCCGCTCTTCGTGCTTGCGACGATCGTCCTCTTCGCCGGGATGATGACCTCGGTGATCGTGTTCGGCCGCGAGAGCGAAGAGGCAAAGGCGCATGGCCAGACGACTGCTCCGGAGAAGACGACTCAGGCGCCGACTTCGGCGACGAAAGTCGCCGTCCAGGAAACCGAGTTCAAGATCACGCTCTCGAGCACGAAGCTCAAGGCGGGCGCGTACGAGTTCGAAACGAAGAACACCGGCAAGCTCCCGCACGACCTCTTCGTCGACGGGCCGGGCGTGACGGACGCCAAGACGCCCCTTGTCGATCCCGGGGGAAACGGCACCCTCGACGTCACGCTGAAGGCGGGCACCTACGAATTCTACTGCTCGGTCCCCGGCCACAAGCAGGCCGGTATGGACGTCAAAGTCACGGTCTCCTAGAAAACTGAGCGGAGAGGGCGGGATTCGAACCCGCGACCCACCTTTCGGCAGGTACGCGATTTCCAGTCGCGCTCCTTAGGCCAACTCGGACACCTCTCCGAGCACCGTATTGTGCCCTTAGCTCTCGAGGCTCGGGTGAACGGTGATCTCGACGTTGCCCTTGAGCGCCCCAGAGACGGGACAGCCGTCCTTCGCCTGCTCGGCCGCCTCTTCGAAGGCCGCGGCGTCGATCCCGGGCACGCGTCCCTTCACAGTGAGCTCCATCATGGTGATGGCGAAGCCATCGTCGACCTTGTCGAACGTGCACACGGCGCTCGTCTCCAGGCGCTCCGGGGCGTGTCCGCTCTGGGCAAGCCCGTGCGACAGCGCCATCGAGAAGCACGCGGCGTGTGCCGCGGCGATCAGCTCCTCGGGGCTCGTCTTCCCACCCGACTCCTCGGTGCGGGCGGCCCAGCTGACCGGAAGCCCGCCGAACGCACCGCTGCCCGTCGAGACGATCGTGCCGCTTCCGTGCAGGAGATCGCCCTCCCAGACGACCTCCGCGCGTCGCTCAGCCACTCGAGGCCTCCTCGAAGCGCTTCCCGACCTCGGGCCAGTTGACCACGTTCCACCACGCCTCGAGATAGTCGGGCCGGCGGTTCTGGTACTTGAGGTAGTAGGCGTGCTCCCAGACGTCGATGCCGAGGAGGGGAACGTCGCTCTGCATGATCGGGGAGTCCTGGTTCGGGGTCGAGTAGACGGCGAGGCCGGTGCCGTCCCAGACGAGCCATGTCCACCCCGAGCCGAACCGCTTGATGCCCGTGTCGTTGACGAGCTGTTTGAGCGCCTCGAGGCTGTCGAAGGTGTCGTTGATCGCGTCAGCGAGCGCGCCTTCGGGCTCGCCGCCCCCATCCGGGCTCATGATCTCCCAGAACAAGGAGTGGTTCGCGTGGCCGCCGACGTTGTTTCGGATCGTCTTGCCGACGTCGTCCGGGAAGATCTCCAGGTTCGTCAGGACGTGCTCGACCGAGGCATCGTGTTCCTCGGTGCCTTCGAGCGCCTTGTTCGCGTTGTCGACGTAGGCCTGGTGATGCTTGTCGTGGTGCAAGTGCATCGTCTGCTCGTCGATGTGAGGCTCGAGCGCGTCGTATGCATAGGGCAGGTCGGGGACCTCAAACGCCATGTCGCTCCTTTCCTCGAGATCCCCTTACCCTAAGGCAGGCGGAGGGGGTGAGATTCGAACTCACGTCGGACCTAACGGCCCGAAACGGTTTTCGAGACCGCCGCATTCGACCGCTCTGCCACCCCTCCAATGAGGCGGAGAAGGAGGGATTCGAACCCTCGAAGGAGGTAATTACGGTTGACAAGAACGAAGGATCGTTCTAGCGTGCAGGGAAGAAGGCACTGAAGAACGCTGGCAGTGCGCGCCTTTGCACACGGGGTCACGCATCATGAGGCGCAGAGCCCGTTATGGCTGACTGGCCGATGCACCGACGCGCACTGCCAGCGTCCTTCGGCCGTTTTATCCGCAGCAAGTCCAATCATCTACCCTTCTGCGCCGCTTGTCAAATGGTCTCGGCGGCGGCGCGGGAATACTGCGCATATGCGCGTCGGCAGCCGCGAGGTCGCGTTCTCGAACCCGAACAAGGTGTTCTTTCCCGAGCACGGACTGACCAAAGGGGATCTCGTCGCCTACTACGTGGACGTGGCGGACTGCGTTCTCAACCACGTGTCGCACCGGCCGATGCAGATGCTGCGCTACCCCGACGGGGTCGACGGGTTCCGCTTCTACCAAAAGCGTGTTCCCGAGCCGCACCCCGACTGGCTCGACACCGTCCACATCAAGTTCCCGAGCGGACGCACCGCCGACTTCCCGGTGGCGAACGACGCCGCCTCGCTCGCCTGGATCGTCAACCTCGGCTGCATCGACCTGCACACCTGGGCTTCGCGCGTGGACGACGTGGAGCGGCCCGACTACCTCTTGATCGACCTCGACCCGAGCGAGGGGAATCCCTGGGAGCATGTCCGCGAGATTGCGCTTGTGGTCAAGGAGGTGATGGACGAGCTCGGCCTGGCGAGCTTTCCCAAGACGTCGGGAGCGACCGGCCTCCACATCCTCGCGCCGATTCGGCCGGAGCTTCTTTTCCGAGACGTCCGCGACTTCGCCAAGGCGCTCGCCAAGGAGGTCGAGGAGCGCATCGGCGATCAAGGCGTGGCGACGACCACCTGGAAGGTGGCGGATCGCCTCGGCGTGTTCGTCGACTACGGCCAGAACGCGCGCGACCGGACGATCGCCTGCGCCTACTCGATCCGGCCGACTCCCGACGCCCGCGCGTCGGCGCCGCTCCGCTGGGGCGAGGTGGAGAAGGTCGACCCGGCGGGGTTCACGCTCGAGACCATGCGAGACCGGATCGCCGACGTCGGCGATCTGACGGCCGGGATGTGGCGGCGGAAGGCGAGCCTCCTCAGCCGCTTCGAGAAGCTGGGACTGGAGGCTCCTTCTCGATGACGCCGATGTAAATCCCTGCCCTCGAGCCATCTTCGTCCTCGAGGGTGCGCGCGAGGCGCCAGCCGGTGCCTTGGAGCAGCTCTTCGAGCTCGGGCCGCGAGAGGAACAGGTAGTCGAACCACAGCGTCGCGACGTCGCGGTAGCGGATCCGGATTCGGATCTGACCGCTCATCCGGCCCCGCTTGCGGTTGCGCTCGTGATAGTTGAGGTGGACCCGGTCCTTGGTCGTGTATGGATCAAGCGTCTCGCCGAGGATGCGCGCCCGGTCCGAGGTCACGGAGTGCAGCCGCTTCAGGAGCCGGCGCCCTTTCGGGCGGCTCGCGAGCAGGCCGAGATTGTTTCCGTACATGACGACGGTGCCAAAGACGCCGAGGGACTCGTCGACGTCCTCCACACGCAGGAGGCGCGCGTCGCGAACCCCGCGCCGCTTGCAGGTCTCGACCGCCCCCGGCGAGGCGTCGATCGAGACGACCTCGTAGTGCTTCTCCTGCAGGTGCAGCGCGACGCGACCTGCGCCGGCGCCCACGTCGAGCACGCGCCCGCGAGCGAGCCGGAGCGCCCTGCGCTGCCGCGACGGCCACTTTCGATAGGGCGCGAGATACGCCTCCGGCCCGAATCGGCTCGACATGATGAAGCCGTCGTCGCGCTCGACGACTTCGACCAGGTCGTCCTCCTCGAGGGCCGCTAGGAGCAATTCGCCGTATCCATCACCAGTCCTCATGCGAGCAGTTTCTCGACCGTCGGGTCGCCGCGCCGGCGCGTGGGCCGGACCTCGCGCCAGGTGCAGTCCTTCGCGTCCTTGTCCGGCCGGAAGCGGACGAGGCGCGTCCCGTGCCGGAAGCGGTTTCGCTCCAGCTTGTCGAAGCGAACCTCGCAGACGAGCTCAGGCCGGACCGGGTTCCAGTCGAGCTCCTTGCCCTGTGACCAGCGGCTCTGGCCGCCGGGGACGCGCTCACCGCTGATGTGCCCCTCCTCGGCGAGAGGTGGAAGCAGCTCGTCGAGCTGCCGCCGCACCGGGGCGGAGAGCCCCGAGCAATGGCCGACGAAGTCGAGCCCGCCCTCGTCGTCGTAGAGCCCCAGCAACAGCGTCGAGATGCGCCCCTTCTCCTTCTCGCTCCAGCGGAAGCCGACGATGACGCAGTCCGCCGTTCGGTGGGGCTTGACCTTCACCACGGCTTCTCGCGAGCCGGGGCGATAAGGGCTGTCCAACCTCTTGCAGACCACACCGTCGAGGCCGGCGGCCTCGAGGCGGTCGAGCCACTTCTTCGCCTGCGCGAGCTCGCGCGAGCAGGGCGAGACGCGGAAGCCCTTGACCTTGCTCTCGAGGAAGGCGCGCCGCTTCTCGAGCGGCTGCTCGTGAACGGGCTTGCCCTTCCAGAGCAGGACGTCGAAGACGACGAGCTCGGCCGGGATCTCGGCCGACAGCTTGCGCACTCGGCTCTCGGCAGGGTGAAGGCGCATTTGCATCGCGTCGAAGTCGAGCTTGCCGTCGCGGGCGATCACGATCTCGCCGTCGAGGGCGGAGTGGGGCGGAAGCAGATCGCCGAGCGGCCGCAGCTCGGGGAAATAGCGCAGCAGCGGCCGCTCGTTCCGGCTCCAGAGCGCGAGCTCGCCGCCGTCGTTCTCGAGCACGCCCCGAAAGCCGTCCCACTTGGGCTCGTACTGCCAACCGTCGCCCGCGGGCAGCTCGGCCACGAGCTCGGCCTCCATCGGCGGGAAGGGAACGTTTGGCCCCGGCATAAGGGGACTTTGCCAGAGCGTCGGAGGGCGTGATCTACGACCTCGTTGGACTTGACACAGCGACCAAACCCATTCAGGATCCTTCCCTCGGCTCGCCGAGCGGGTCGGTGAAGGTCATGTTTTCCAACTGAGGGAGGGAGATCTTGCACGCACGATCCTTGCGCATCGCGCTTGGCGTGCTCTTGGCGGCTTTCGTCGCCGGCGGAGTCGTTCTCGCCGGCGTCTTTCTGACCGCCAAGGGCTCGTCGGACGCGCGCGCGTCACATCGGCACGTCGTGAAGGCCGGGAACGAGTATGTCGCCGGCAACCGCGGCGAGCCGTCTGAGGAAGCGACCGGAGAGGAAGCCACTGGCGAGGATCCGGCCGCAGCGGCTGAGGAGGCGTTCGCAGCACGCGCCTACCCGGCCGAGGACATTCCGCTCTCGGCCACTCAAAACGCTCTCACCGCCTGGAATCAGCTCAAGGCGAAGGGCAACAAGGGCAAGAACATGGTCGGCCAGTGGACGCTCGCCGGGCCGAGCTCGGCCAATTACCCGAGCGTGCTCACCTTCAGCGGCGCGGACTACACCGCGTCCGGCCGAGTGACCGCCCTTGCGGTCGACCCGAGCTGCTCGCAGGTCAAGTGCCGCGTCTGGGCCGGCGCAGCCGGCGGCGGTATCTGGAGGACCAGCAATGCGCTTTCGGGAAGCGGCGCGTCGTGGTCGTTCGTGTCCGGCTCGTTCGGGACGAACGCCATCGGCACGCTGACGTATGCGGGCGGCGTCCTCTACGCGGGCACCGGCGAGCCGAACGCCTCGGGCGACTCGGAGGCCGGGCTAGGCATCTGGAAGTCGACCGACGGGGGCACCACCTGGACGCATCTCGCATCGCAGGTGACGGCGCTGACGACGCCCGGGAACGGCACATACACGGGCGATGCGTTCGCCGGTCGGTCGGTGAGCTCGATCGTCGTCGATCCGTCGAATCCGAACGTTCTCTACGTCGGATCCGCGCGCGGGGTGCGCGGGATCAGCTCGGTCACGGGCGGCGCCACGTCCAACCCCCCGACTCCGAGGCCTCCGTTCGGCCTGTTCAAGTCGACGGACGGTGGCGCGACATTCAGCTTCATCTGGGACGGCAACGCCTCGGCTCGCGGCGTCAACGACGTCGAGCTCGATCCCAGCTATACGAGCAACAACACGCTGTACGCGGCCGCGTTCCAGCAGGGCGTTTGGCGGTCGACCGACGACGGCGGCACGTGGACGCAGATCAAGACGCCCCAGAACGGGACGCTGAACACGGACCGGGCGGAGTTCGCCGTCACACAGCTGTCGAACGGCAATACCCGGATGTACGTCGGTGACGGCACCTCGTCCGACTCGGATACCGCAAGCACCGCCTGCCCGGGCGGCAATTGCCGGGCACGCTTCTTCCGCACCGACGATGCGACGGCCGCTGCGCCGGTCTTCACGAACCTGACGACGACTCAGAACATCGGCTACTGCACAGCTCAGTGCTGGTACGACAACGTGGTCTACTCGCCGCCCGGCAAGCCGGACACGGTGTACCTGGGCGGGTCGTACTCGTACGGCTCGTACGGGTTCACGACGAACGGCCGGGCGTTCATCCGCTCGACGGACGCCGGAGCGTCGTTCACGGACATGACGTGGGACGCGACGACGAACCCGACGCCGGCCGGCAACTGCTGCCAGCCGAACGCTGTGGCGCCGAACGGCCAGCACCCGGATTCGCATGCCATGGTGGAGATCCCGGGCACCAACGCCGCGATCTTCGGCACGGACGGCGGGCTGATGCGCTCGAGCGGCGAGTTCGCGGACATCTCGTCGCAGTGCACAGATCGAGGCCTTACCGGCTCCGGTCTCACGCTCTGCCAGCAACTGCTGTCGGCGGTGCCGTCGTACCTGTACAACATGAACGAAGTGGGTCATCATCTCCGGCCCGATCGTGTCGAGCCCGGAGGGGTCGAACTTCTACGCGCCGATCATCGCCGACCCGAACCCGGCGAACGCGGGGACGATCTTCGAGGGCTCGCAGAGCGTCTGGCGCACCCAGGACTGGGGCGGCGACCAGACGACCCTCGAGGCTGACTGCCCCGAGTTCACGACTCCCAGCAGCACGCCGACCTGCGGTGACTTCGTCCGGATCGGTCCGAGCGGAGCCAGCGACCTGAAGGTATCGTCCGGCGACTATCGCGGCACGACCCGCGCAGGCGGTTTCGTCGCAGCGACGGAGCGGACCGCGAGCGATACGGGCACGCTCTGGGCGGCGACGACGACCGGCCGGGTCTTCATCTCGAAGAACGCGGATGCGGCCGCGGGATCGGTGACGTATACGCGGCTCGACACGCTGCCGTCGGCCACGGCCGACCCGAACCGGTTCGTGTCGGGCATCTACGTCGACCCGTCGGATTCGAACCACGCGTGGATCTCGTACTCGGGCTACAACTTCAACACCCCGAGCCAGCCGGGCCACGTGTTCTCGGTCACGTACAACGGCTCGTCGGACGCGACGTGGACGAGCCTGGACGGGACGGGCGCTACGGCGTTCCCGGACCTCCCGTCCACGGACGTCGTCCGCGACTCGAACGGCGATCTCTACGCGTCGACCGACTTCGGCGTGATGAGGCTGCCGAGCGGCTCGACCGACTGGGAAGTCGCCGGTACGGGCCTTCCCCAGGTCGAGGTTGCAGGCCTGACGATCGTGCCCGGCGCGCGCAAGCTCTACGCGGCCACGCACGGCCGCAGCGCCTGGCAGCTGACGCTTCCGTAGCGACAGACAGCACCGCGCAGAAGGGCCGCCTCCGGGCGGCCCTTCGCATTTCCATAAGCTCCGAGCGATGAGCAGACGGGTCGTCGTCACGGGCCTGGGAGCGATCACGCCGATCGGGAACGACGCGCGCGCGACCTGGCGGGCTGCCGTGGAGGGGCACAGCGGCGTCGACTTCATCCGTGCCTTCGACCCGACCGGCTTTCCGGTCCGGATCGCCGCCGAGGTGAAGAATTTCGATCCGACCTCCGTCGCGTCCCCGAAGGAGATCCGCAAGCTCGACCGCAACGTCCTGCTGGCGCTCGGCGCCGCGAAGGAGGCGGTCGGGGACGCCGGGCTCGACGCCGACGGCTACGACCCGGCAAGAGTCGGCATCGTTTTCGGCTCCGCGATCGGCGGCTTCCTCGGGATCATGGAGCAGCACGACGTCCTGCGCGAGCGGGGCCCCGACCGCGTCTCGCCCAACTTCCTCCAGAACGTCCTCGTCGACTCGGCGAGCGGCCAGCTCGCGATCTCTTTCGGGTACCGCGGGCCGAACTATGCGCCCGTCTCTGCCTGTGCGACCGGGTCGCACGCGGTCGGGGAGGGAGCGGAGCTGATCAAGCGCGGGGACGCGGACGCCGTGCTCGCCGGCGGCACCGAGGCCTGCATCCACCCGCTGATCCTGGCCGGCTTCACGGCCATGCGCGGGCTCGTCGCCGAGGACGAGGATCCCACGCGCGCCTCGCGCCCGTTCGACGCGACGCGCGCCGGGTTCGTGATGGGCGAGGGCGCCTGTGTCCTCGTGCTCGAGGAGCTCGACGCTGCGCGCGCCCGCGGGTCGACGATCTACGCGGAGGTGCTCGGCTACGGAACCTCCAACGACGCCTACCACATGGTCGCACCGGACCCGGAATCGGTGGGGGTCTGCGAGATGATGCGGGCCGCCCTCGACCGCGCCGGCGTCGCGCCGGAGCGGGTCGGATACATCAACGCGCACGGCACCTCCACGCCGCTGGGCGACGCGGCCGAGACGAAGGCGATCAAGGACATCTTCGGCGATCACGCCTACGAGCTCGCTGTCTCCTCGACGAAGTCCGTGATGGGGCACTGCTTCGGGGCGGCGGGGACGATCGAGGCGATGATGTGCGTCCTCGCGGTGCGTGAGGGCGTGCTTCCGCCGACGATCAACTACGAGAACCCGGATCCCGAGTGCGACCTGGATTACGTCCCGAACGAGGCGCGCAAGGCGGAGATCGACGTCGCGCTCTCGAATGCGATGGGGCTGGGCGGCCATAACGCGTGTGTTTTGATAGGGAAGATTTGAGCTTTATCGTCGAGGAGAAGATCGAGGAGTACGCCGCCGAGCACACGACGCCGGTGGAGCCGCTCTTCGACCGGCTGGCCGCGGAAACGCGCGATAGGACGACTGCGCCGCAGATGATGGTCGGCGTGCTCGAGGGCCGCTTCCTCGAGTTCCTCGTGCGACTGATGGGCGCGAAGACCGTGCTCGAGCTGGGGACGTTCACGGGCTGGTCATCGATCTCGATGGCGAGGGGCCTTCCGGAGGGAGGCCGGATCGTCACCTGCGACGTCAGCGAGGAGACGACCGAGATCGCGCGTCGCTACGCCGAGGAGGCAGGCGTGGTCGACCGGATCGACTACAGGCTCGGGCCGGCTCTCGAGACCATCGCGAGCCTCGACGGCCCCTTCGACCTCGTCTTCATCGACGCCGACAAGGTCAACTACGTCAACTACTACGAGGCGGTGCTGCCGAAGCTGGCCGGCGACGGGCTGATCGTCGCCGACAACGTGCTCTGGTCCGGCCGCGTGCTCGAGGACGATCCGGAGGACGAGGGGACCAGCGCGATCAAGGAGTTCAACGACCACGTGCGCTCAGACGAGCGCGTCGAGCAGGTCATGCTCACCGTCCGCGACGGCATGACGCTGATCCGCAAGCGCTGATCTAAAGGGGCCGGTAGCGGCGGTCGAGGTAGACGAGCGGAGGCTCGGCGGCGCCGAGCTCGCACTCCAGCACTTCGCCGACGAAGAACGTGTGGTCACCCGCGTCGTGCTCGGCCCAGACGCGGCATTCGAGCCAGCCGAGCGCCCCTTCGAGCAGCGGCGCGCCGGCGGCCCCCACACGGTGAGCGATCCCTTGCCAGTGCGCGAACGGCGGTACGCCCCGGGCGAAGTGCTGAGCGATGTCTTCCTGGCCGGCGGCAAGGATGCTGACCACGAAGCCGCCCGCCCGGTGCAGGAACTCGTGCATCGCGGCCTCGCGGGCGATCGAGACCCCCACGAGCGGCGGCTCGAGCGAGAGCGAGACGAGCGAACCGATGGTCAGCCCGAGCCGCTCGCCTTCGAGATCGACCGTTACGACTGCGACGCCGGCCGGGAACCGGCGCATGAGCGCCGTGAGCGCGTCGCCCGTCATGGAGACCGAGTCTAGGTCAGTGGATCTTGTTGCAGAACTTGCTGCCCTTGGACAGCTTCTTTTGGAGCTCGTTCGCCTTTTGCTCCGCGAAGATGTCGAACACCGTCAGGGCCGGCGCGGGGCCCCAGCCGACGTCCGGAGTGACGCCCGGGCCCATCGCGACCGCGCGGTACATGTCGCCGGCGCTCAGGAAGTGCTTAGTGCCCTCCGGGGCATAGGTATGGCAGGTCTGGCCCTCCCACGGTTTGGACAGCCCATTCTCGTCGTGGATCCATTCGTCCGGGTTGCCGCATTGAGCGTCATGGGACTGGATATAGATAACCCGGCCGTAGCCGTCCTGCGGAATGCCGAGGCCGTCCCACTTCAAGCCGTAGATCGGCTCGCCCTTGTAGTCGTACCAGCCGAAAAGATGCTGGTAGTGGATCGGATCCGTTACATGCGGATGCGGCGTATGCCAGTCCATGAAGAGGTGAAGCTGCGCGACCGGGCCGCTCCAGTGCGAGAGCCGGAGCTCCTCAGGCCCCTCGTCGGCCGGAGTGCAGACCGGCCCGAGCCGCACCCAGCTCTGGGCTCCCCAGTACGTGTGGTCCGGGGCCTCGCAACCGGCCACGTAATACGGCAGCTTGGGGCCGTCGTAGGGTTTGCAGAGATTCGGCATGCGCAAGATCTGCTGTGCGAAGTGACCCGTCGGCGAGAGGCGCATGTGACTCATCTCCACCTGTGGCGGCCCGCACAAGGGGCCTTGCAGATGGCCGCACTTGGGATGCGGCAGGGCGTTCAGTGCGCCCCAGGCGAGCATTGCCCGCTCCTGACCGTGCTGCCTGAACCGAAGGAGGGCCTTCAGCTCGCCGTGGTCTCGGATGACCGAGACTCTGACGTGCGTCGCGCTCCGCGCGACCAGAACCGAGCCCGGCGCGCTCGGGATCACGACCACGGCGATTGCAGCGGCAAGCGCGAGCAGCAAAAGGTGGCGCACAAATCTCGACCCCATCGGGGCAGGTTTTAGCACAAAAACCTGGTATCGCCTAGCGCGGTTTCTGCGGCTGGCAGAACTTGCTGCCGCGGCTGAGCTCGACCTGCTGCTTGTACGCCTGCTCCTGCCAGACCGGATCGAAAGTGCCGAGCGGGGAAACCGGCCCCCACTTCACGTCGGGGAGGACGCCGGCGCCCATGACCGTCGCGCGGTACGCGTCGCCCTCGCCTTTCCAGTTGGGCGAGCCGACGAACTTGCCCCAGAAGCCGTAGCAGAACTGCCCGTTCCACGGCTTGGAGAGGAAGCCCTGCGCGCGCCGCCAGCCCTTGCCCCAGTGCGAGTTGAGGCTGTCCACGTAGAGCACGCGGCCGTAGCCGTCGAGTGGAACGCCCGTCTTGCTCCAGCGCAGGCCGTAGACCGGCTGGCCGCCGTACGTGTACGACCCGAAGAGGTGGTCGTAGTAGGCGCCGTGGGACTTGACCCAGTCGAGGTTGATCTCCAGCTTCGGAAGCGCGCCGCTCCAGTGCGAGAGCCGAAGCTCACGGGCGCCTTTGACCGGGGTGCCGGGCTTGTGGAGCCGAACCCAGCTCTGCGCCGCCCAGTAGCTCCCGTCGGGCGAGGCACACGCGGCCACCATGAACGGGAGCGTGGGCCCGTCGTAGGGCTTGCACAGGTTCGGTCCCTTGAGCAGCTTGATGCCGAGGCCGCCGTTCGCAAAGATGCGCTGGTGGCTCATCTGGACCTGGGCTGGGCCGCACCTCGGCCCTTGCACCTTTCCGCAAGTCGGGTGCGGACGCGCGTTGATCGCGCCCCAAGCCAGCACGCTTCTCGTCTGGCCGTTTTGGCGGAAGGTGAGGATCGCCTGTTTCTGCGGCGTGATCGAAATGGAAACGTTCGAGGCGTTACGCGCGATGAGGGTCGAGCCGAGCGCCGCAGGCACGATCACAAGCGCGAGGGCGCCTGCGAGCAGAATGCGCAGAGGTCTAAATCCCATGCACTTCGCCTATCCGTCTAGGCGGTTTCCAAACCTTCTAGAAAACTGCGCTTGGGGAGCCCTGCGCCGGCGGCGTCGCCCACTCCGAGCGAGCCTGGGGAACGCAGAACCGGCTTCCCTTGCTGAGCGCGAGCTGCTCCGAATACGTCTCGATCTGCCATTCCAGCTTCTCGCCCGTCAGCACGCTGCGGTCGCCCTTGGTTACGACGTCGGCGTCGGTCACCTGGTTTGCGGCGAACGGTGCAGCGGCGACGTCGGGCGTGACCCCGGGCCCCATTGCCATCGCGCGGTACGCCTCGCCCTCGCCCTTCCAGTAGGGGGAGCCCCAGTCCTTGCCCCACAGGCTGTAGCGCAGCGCGCTGGGCCAATTCCACACCGTCAGGACCCGGCTCGTGATCCACCGGCGGAGCTTTCGAGCGATTCTGTATCGGAGGGGCCACAGGATCTGGTCGTCGCGCATCGGGGTCGGGAGGCCGGAGAGCCCGACGCCGGCGGGTCGGTTCTACGTCCGAGAGAAGCTCGCCGACTACGCAGGCTCCTTCTACGGGCCGATCGCGCTCGGAACGAGTGCGTACTCACGACTCAGCGAGTGGCCGAAGGGCGGCGTCGTCGGCATTCACGGGACCAGCGAGCCCGGGTTGCTGCCCGGCCGGGTCTCGCACGGCTGCATCCGGGTCCCGAACGACGCGATCGTCAGGCTTGCCTCGCGCGTCCCGCTCGGGACACCGATTCTCATTCGCTGAGTCTCCGGATGACAGTCCGGAGTGTCGGTTGATCGGTCAGTCAACTTCGACTGAATAGTCAGTCGCGCAAATCGCGCTAAGAATTGTCCGCCAAACCTCCCCAATGATCGCCGTTGACGATTCGGTGAATTTGGGTATGGATACCAGTGTTCTGCGCGGTTTCGTATCGACAATTTGGGGAGGGGAATTATGAAGGGATTGCGACGGCCGTACAAATTCGGTCTCGCCATAATCGCGACCGCGGCGCTCGCCGCCGCAGGCGCGGTTCTACTGCTCGGCGGTGGTAGCCACGAAGGAGCCCTGGGCTGCCCGCAGGGCTATGTGATCGAGAAGGATGGAGGAGGAGCCGATCCCGATGCGGGCGGCTGCGTGTACGCAAAGCATCCTGAGCCGGTCTTCGAGAGCATTCTTCGGCAGGCGGGGGTCGAGGCCGTGCGCAGCGCCCCCTATCAGCACGCCGCGCCGGGCGCGTTCGCCGCAGCCGTGTCCCAGAATCAGGCGAACCTGAAGGCGCCGGCGAAGGTCGATGGCACGACCGGCAAATGGGCACCGTATGGAAAGGGCCCGCTGATCGTCAACGATCCGGCCTACACGTCCGTGAACGGGCTCGGCTTCGTCGACAACATGGGCAGGATCGACGATCTCGCCTATGACGCGGCGCACAATCGCCTCTTTGCGGTGCTCGGTACCGGCGGAATCTGGCTTTCCGAAGATCAGGGTGGATCATGGCGCTCGATCGGCGACGGGCTTCCGAGCCAGATCGTTGGCGCCGTGGCCTACACGCCCGCGAACGGCGGCACGATCGTCGCCGTCAGCGGCGACCCGACCTTCGGCGGCGGTGGTTACACGGGCTACGGGGCCTTCTACAGCACCGATGTCGGTGCGACGTGGCAGAAGGCAACGGGAATCCCGGACGGCGCGCTCGGCTTCTCGGTCGACGTCGATCCGACAAGCCCGAGCACTGTCTACGCCGCTACCCTCTTCGGGCTGTTCCGCTCGACCGACGGCGGCAAGAGCTACGCCAACGTGAACCTGCCGACCGGCGAGGTCGCGCCCGGCGTGAGCTGCACCGGTGTGGCCGGCGGCGGCAAGTGCCAGCTCGCCAACGTGGTCACCGACGTTGCGATCAAGGCGCCTGGCGGGGCTAACTCCAACCTCGACGTGCCGGCCGGGACGGTCACCGCGATCGTCGGCTGGCGGGCGAGCGACCGCACGAACTCCGACGGCACCGTTCAGTCGGCCGGTAACGGCGTCTACCAGTCGCCGACCGGCGCTCCGGGGACCTTCACCAAGGTGAACACGCTCGGCTGGCCGGCCAAGGATCGCCAGGGCCGGGTCGAGCTCGGCGCGGCCGTTGGGCCTCAGCAGGACCACGACTACCTGTACGCCATCGTCCAGGACGCAGCTGCGCTGAACGGCTATCTGAGCGAGATCGATGCGGTTTCCGTCACCGATCCCACCAGGGCGGTGCGCGGGTCGACGGTCCTGAACGGCGTCTACGTCTCATCCGACTTCGGGAAGACGTGGGTGCAGATGGCCGACGACAACGCAATCGCCAAGGATCCGGCCTCCGGATCGGCGCTCGTCGGTTACGGACAGGCCGTCGGCTACGAGCCCGGCGTTCAGGCCTGGTACAACGAATGGATCGCGCCCGACCCGACGCGGCAGACGCTGCTCGGGATCCCGACGCGGCTGGCCTTCGGCCTGGAGGAGATCTGGCAGAACGACCTTGCCGGGCCGATGGCCGGGCCGACAAGCTTCAAGGTGATCGGCCGTTACTACAGCGGCGACACCTGCATGTTCCTGTCGCTCGGGCTGCCTGAGTGCCCGACCAACCGTCCGCCGACCACCTCGACGACGACGCATCCCGACCAGCAGACCGGGGCCTGGATCCCCGACTCCTCGGGCGGCGTGACACTCGCGGCGGGGAACGACGGCGGCTTCTACCGCAACCACGTGGCCTCAGGCCAGGAGCTCGACAACGGCGGCTGGGGCGACGGCAACCAGACCGGCTTCAATACGCTGCTGCCGTACTCGATCGCCGTCGCGAACGACGGCACCGCCTGGGCCGGACTGCAGGACAACGGGCACGAGAAGATCGCGCCCGACGGCCAGCAGTACGAGACCTACGGGGGCGACGGCACGTTCGCGGCGGTCGATCCGTCCAACAGCAAGATCGCCTACGAGGCCTACGTCTACAACGACATGCGGGTGACGACCGACGGCGGCCAGTCCTGGCGCGGTATCGACCCAGGGCTGGACAACACCCGCTTCGTGAACCCGTTCGCCATGGACCCGCTCGGCGTGAGGCACCTCGTCACCGCCGGCCGGCAAGTGGCCGAAACGACCTACGGGCCCGATACCGGCACGAGCTCCGACAAGTCGTGGGCGCAGGTCTACAACCTCGGCACGGCTCAGCATCCGGGCGACGCCGCGGCGACCTCCTCGTCGAGCGACCCGGCCAACTCGATGTCCGCGATCACCGTGCGGGGCAACGCCGTCTACGTCGGCTTCTGCGGCGCGTGCGACATTCTCAACGCATCGGCGACGTTCAAGAACGGGATCGCGACGAACGTCGGCGGCGACAAGCCGGCGAAGCCGATGACGTCCGACGGCTGGCACATCGCGGCCGCCGCGGGGTTGCCGAACCGCTTTATCACGTCCGTCACGGTCGACCCGAAGGACGCGTCGACCGTCTACGTCACGCTCGGCGGCTACAGCCGGCGCTGGGTCCCGCCGGGAACGCTGCAGGACTCGAACGCCAACGTCGGCGTCGGGCACCTGTTCGTCTCACATGACGCCGGCGCCTCGTTCACGGACATCTCCGGGAACCTGCCCGACGCGCCCGCGACGTGGGCAGTCATTCGGGGCCCGCAGCTGATCGTCGGGACGGACGTCGGCGTCTACGCCAACTCGCTGAAGAGCGGCGGCACGACGTACGCGCCCCTCGCTGGGCTCC
>WNFV01005584.1_pt1 | contig 16291 bp, 15 predicted proteins | sample 5400101 | NCBI WGS metagenome assembly WNFV01 (sample SAMN13153361, study PRJNA577476) | soil metagenome | isolation source: 115 cm soil or saprolite under grassland replicate 1 | place: USA:California | collected 2016-06-15
ATCCAGACCTTGACCGCGGCCGCGAGGTCGCTGCCGACCAGCGTCTTGCAGTCCTCGAGGGTCCACTCACCGCCGAGCCTGGTCAGGGTGTCGATCTCGGCACGCCACCACACCGGTTCGGTGTCGACCAGCGTGCCGTCCATGTCCCACAGAACCGCTTGCAGTGAATTCGTCATGTGGCGTTGAAGTATTTCGCTTCCGGGTGGTGCACGATCAGTGCGTCGGTGGACTGCTCCGGGTGGAGCTGTAGCTCCTCGGAGAGGTTGACGCCGATCCGCTCGGGCTTGAGCAGGTCGACGAGCTTGGCCCGGTCCTCGAGGTCCGGGCAGGCCGGGTAGCCGAACGAGTATCGCGACCCGCGGTACTCCTGGTCGCGCAGCATCCCGTCCAGGTTGCCGTCCTGGCGGCCGAACCCGAGCTCCTCGCGGACCCGCGCGTGCCAGTACTCGGCCAGCGCCTCGGTCAGCTGCACCGACAACCCGTGCAGCTCCAGGTACTCGCGGTACGCGTTCTTCGCGAACAGCTCACCGGTGACATCCGCGACCCGCGCGCCCATCGTCACCAGGTGGAACGCGATCACGTCCAGCTCGCCGGAGGACTTGGGCCGGAAGAAGTCCGCCATGCACAGGAACCGGTCCCGCCGCTGGCGCGGGAACTCGAACCGGTGCAGCTCCCGGCTGTGGTCGTGCGGGTCGAGCACCGCGATCGCGTTGCCCTCGGAGTAGCAGGGCCAGTAGCCGTAGACCACCGCGGCCTCGAGCACGTTCTCGGTCTTCACCCGGTCCAGCCACATCCGCAGCCGCGGCCGGCCCTCGGTCTCCACCAGCTCGTCGTACGACGGTCCGTCCCCGCGCGATCCGCGCAACCCCCACTGGCCGAGGAAGGTGGCCCGCTCGTCGAGGAACCCGGCGTAGTCCGCGAGCGGGATGCCCTTCACGATCCGGTCGCCCCAGAACGGCGGCGTGGGGATGTCGTTGTCCAGGGCAACGTCCGACCGCGCGGGGATCTCCTCCGCCGGACGGTCCAGCACGCTCGTCGCCGACTTGACTCTGCGCTCGCGGCGCGCCGGCAGCTCCGCACCCGGCACGCCGCGCTTCACGGCCATCACCGCGTCCATCAGCCGCAGTCCCTCGAACGCATCCCGCGCGTAGCGGACCTCGCCCTTGAACAACCCGCCCAGGTCCTGCTCGACGTACGCCCGGGTGAGCGCGGCGCCGCCCAGCAGCACCGGCCACTTCTCGGCCAGGCCGCGCTGGTTGATCTCCTCCAGGTTCTCCTTCATCACCACGGTGGACTTCACCAGCAGGCCGGACATGCCGATCGCGTCGGCGCGGTTGTCCTCGGCGGCCTCGAGGATCGCGTTGATCGGCTGCTTGATGCCGATGTTGACGACCGTGTAGCCGTTGTTGGTGAGGATGATGTCGACCAGGTTCTTGCCGATGTCGTGCACGTCGCCCTTGACGGTCGCGAGCACGATCGTGCCCTTTCCTTCGTCATCGGTCTTCTCGATGTGCGGCTCCAGGTACGCGACGCAGGTCTTCATCACCTCCGCCGACTGCAGCACGAACGGCAGCTGCATCTGGCCGGAGCCGAACAGCTCGCCGACCACCTTCATGCCCGCGAGCAGGTCCTCGTTGATGATCTGCAGCGCGGCCTTGGCCCGCAGCGCCTCGTCGAGGTCGGCCTCGACGCCGTTGCGCTCGCCGTCGATGATCCGCTGCTTGAGCCGCTCGTGCACCGGCAGCGCCATCAGCTCCTGCAACTTGCTGGCCTTCAGGTCCGACGTCTTCACGCCGGCGAACAGCTCCAGCAGCCGCTGCAGCGGGTCGTAGCCCTCGCGCCGGCGGTCGTAGACCAGGTCGAGCGCCGCCTCGCGCTGCTCGTCCGGGATCTTCGCGATCGGCAGGATCCGGCTGGCGTGCACGATCGCGGAGTCCAGCCCGGCCTGCACGCACTCGTGCAGGAACACCGAGTTCAGCACGTGCCGCGCGGCCGGGTTCAGGCCGAACGAGATGTTCGACAGGCCGAGGACGGTCTGCACGTCGGGGCGGCGCCTCTTCAGCTCGCGGATCGCCTCGATCGTCTCGAGGCCGTCGCGCCGCGACTCCTCCTGGCCGGTGGCCAGGGTGAAGGTCAGGCAGTCGACCAGCACGTCGTGGCCCTTGATGCCGTACCGGGTCTCCAGCGCGTCCAGCAGCCGCTCGGCGATCGCCACCTTGTCCGCGGCGGTCCGGGCCTGCCCGGTCTCGTCGATGGTCAGCGCCACCACGGCCGCGCCGTACTCCCGGGCCAGGCTCGCGATCCGGTCGAACCGGGATCCCTCGGCGTCGCCGTCCTCGAAGTTCACCGAGTTCAGCGCGCAGCGGCCGCCGAGCATCTCCAGCCCCGCCTCCAGCACCGGCGGTTCGGTCGAGTCGAGCATGATCGGCAGCGTCGATGCGGTCGCCAGCCGGCCGGCCACCTCCTTCATGTCCGCGACGCCGTCGCGCCCGACGTAGTCGACGCACAGGTCGAGCAGGTGCGCGCCGTCGCGGATCTGAGCGCGGGCGATCTCGACGCAGTCCTCCCAGCGGCCCTCGATCATCGCGTCGCGGAACGCCTTCGAGCCGTTCGCGTTGGTCCGCTCCCCGATCGACAGGTACGACGTGTCCTGGCGGAACGGGACGTGCGTGTAAAGGCTGGCCACGCCCGGCTCCTCGGCCGGCTCGCGCGCCACCGGCGTCCGGCCGCCGACCCGCTCGACGACCTGGCGCATGTGCTCCGGCGTCGAGCCGCAGCAGCCGCCGACCAGGGACAGCCCGTAGGACTCGACGAAGTTCTCGTGCGCGTCGGCCAGCTCGGACGGTGTCAGCGGGTAGTAGGCGCCGTCCGCGGTGAGGATCGGCAGGCCCGCGTTCGGCATGCAGGTGAGCGGGATCCGCGAGTGCCTGGACAGGTAGCGCAGGTGCTCGCTCATCTCCTTCGGCCCGGTCGAGCAGTTCAGCCCGATCAGGTCGATGCCGAGCGGCTCCAGCGCGGTCAGCGCGGCGCCGATCTCGGAGCCGAGCAGCATCGTGCCGGTGGTCTCCACGGCGACGCTGACGATCACCGGCAGGTCCAGCCCGGCGGCGGCCAGCGACCGCTTGGCGCCGATCACCGCCGCCTTCACCTGGAGCAGGTCCTGTGAGGTCTCGACCAGTACGGCGTCCGCGCCGCCGTCGATCAGGCCGCGGACCTCATCGGCGTACGCGTCCCGCAGGGCGAGGTAACTGGTGTGGCCGAGCGTCGGCAGCTTCGTGCCGGGACCGACGCTGCCGAGGACCCAGCGCGGCCTGTCCGGGGTGGCCACCTCGTCGGCCGCCTCCCGGGCCAGCGCCGCGCCGGCCCGCGCGTACTCGTAGATCCGGTCGGCGATGCCGTACTCACTCAGGCTGGACAGGTTCGCGTTGAAGGTGTTCGTGCCGACGCAGTCGACGCCCGCGTCGAGGTAGGCCGCGTGGATCTCCTTCACCACGTCCGGCCGGGCGACGTTCAGGACCTCGTTGCAGCCCTCGTGCCCCTGGAAGTCGCCGTCCACCGACAAGTCGTACGACTGCAGCATCGTCCCCATCGCACCGTCGGACACGATGACGCGTTCGGCGAGAGCTCGACGGAGATCGGGACGGTCTGACATGGCACTCCAGATATCGGTATGCGGCTGACCAGTAGATCATCCCAGCCGACCCCACCAAAATCCCGGCATACGGGCGCCCGTCTCAAAACTCGACAGCACGTAGGCTGGTCGTCCTCAGTCCCGGACTCTTGGAGGGGGTGCACGGATGATCGAGCTCGGTGAGCTGCGGGACCCGGTGGTGGTCGCCGCCTTCGAGGGCTGGAACGACGCCGCCGAGGCTGCCACCGGCGCCATCGACCACCTCGTCGAGGCCTGGAAGGCCCAGCTGGTCGGCGCGGTCGACCCGGAGGACTACTACGACTTCCAGGTGAACCGGCCGACGGTCGGATTCGACGGCAATGACACAGGCGGCATCCGACGACGGATCACTTGGCCCACCACCCGGGTGTACGTCGCGAGCCCGGACGGCCTCGACCACGACGTGGTGCTGGTCCGCGGGATCGAGCCGAACATCCGCTGGCGGGCGTTCTGCGCCGAGCTGCTGGCCGGGATCGACGACGCCGGCGCCCGGGTGGTCGTCGTACTCGGGGCCCTGCTGGCCGACTCGCCGCACACCCGGCCGATCCCGGTGACCGCGACGTCGGCGGACCCGGAGCTGGCCGAGGCGTGGGACCTGGAGCCGTCGCGGTACGAGGGCCCGACCGGGATCACCGGCGTGTTCGCCGACGCCTGCGGCCGGGTCGGGATCCCGGCGGTGTCGATCTGGGCCGCGATCCCGCACTACATCGCGCACCCGCCGTGCCCGAAGGCGACGCTGGCGCTGCTCGGCAAGGCCGAGGAGCTGCTGGAGTTCACGTACCCCGAGGGCGACCTGCCCGAGCAGGCCCGGGCCTGGCAGCGCGGCGCCGACGAGCTGTCCGCCGAGGACCCCGAGGTCGCCGAGTACGTCGCCACCCTCGAGGAGCAGCGCGACACCACCGAGCTCCCGGAGGCCTCCGGCGACGCTATCGCGGCCGCGTTCGAGCGTTACCTGCGCCGCCGCAACACCGACCGCCCGGACTAGAGCGCGATTCCCAGCAGCGCGTCGGCCGTGGCGCTGGCCAGGCCGGGCGCGGTCTCGTCGTCGCCGCTCGTTGCGGCCCAGGCGTCGATGGCGGCCAGCGCGGCGGGGGTGTCGAGGTCGTCGGCGAGGGCGTCCCGGACCGCCGCCAGCAGCTCCGTGCCGGACGGGCCGGCGGGGCGGGCGACGGCGGCGCGCCAGGTCGCCAGCCGCCGCTGCGCGGTGGTCAGCTCGTCGCCGGACCAGAACCAGTCGGTGCGGTAGTGGTGTCCGAGCAGCACCAGCCGGATCGCCATCGGGTCGACGCCGGACTCGCGGACCTTCGAGACCAGCACCAGGTTGCCCTTGGACTTCGACATCTTCTCGCCGCCCAGGCCGACCATCGCCTGGTGCACGTAGGCGCGCGCGAACGGGTGCCGCCCGGTCGCGACCTGTGCCTCGGAGGCGGACATCTCGTGATGCGGGAACACCAGGTCGGAGCCGCCGCCCTGGACGTCGATCGTCATGCCGAGGTGCTCCAGCGCGATCGCCGCGCACTCGACGTGCCAGCCCGGACGGCCGGGGCCGAACGGTGAGTCCCAGGACGGCTCGCCGGGCCGCTCGGCCAGCCAGAGCAGGCAGTCCAGCGGGTCGCGCTTGCCGGCCCGGTCCGGGTCGCCGCCGCGCTCGCCGAACAACTCCCGCATCGCGGCGGCGTCCAGGCCGGACACCCGGCCGAAGTCGGCGTCGGACTTCACCGCGAAGTACAGGTCGCCGTCGACCTCGTAGACCGCGCCCTCGCGCCGCAGTTGCTCGATCATCGCGACCACCACCGGGATCGACTCGACCGCGCCGACGTAGTGCCGCGGCGGCACGATCCGCAGCGCGGTCATGTCCTCGCGGAACAGCTGCGTCTCCTGCTCGGCCAGCTCGACCCAGTCCACACCGGAGGCCTGGGCGCGTTCCAGCAGCGGGTCGTCGACGTCGGTCACGTTCTGCGTGTAGTGCACCCCGTGGCCGGCGTCGCGCCACTGCCGGTACAGCAGGTCGAAGGTCAGGTACGTCGCCGCGTGGCCCATGTGGGTCGCGTCGTACGGCGTGATGCCGCACACGTACAGCCGGGCCTCGTCGCCACCGGGCGTCATGTCGACCAGTGACTGCGACGCGCTGTCGAACAGGCGGAGAACCCGCGCCGGCCCGGGAAGTTCCGGGATGTCTGGTGCCGTCCACGCCTGCATGCCCGGAGCCTATACAGCCGATCCAGTGGTTCCGGCAGCCGCCTCGGCTGGCGAGACCGCGGTCAGAACGCCGGCCACGGGATGGCGGGCCAGTCGTCGCTCGGCCGCGGGTACCGCCGGGTGTCGAGCAGCTGGCGCACCCGGAAGCGGGTGATGTCGAGCTCCTCGGCGGTGATCAGCCGGGCGAGCCGCTCGCCGAGCACTCCGTCGAGCTCGGTGCCGAGCCGGCAGACGTCGGTGAGGATCTCGTCCGGGACAGGCTTGCCGGCCCAGCCCCACAGCACCGTGCGCAGCTTGTCGTCGGCGTTGAACGTGACGCCGTGGTCGACGCCGAACACCTCGCCGTTCTCGGTGGACAGGATGTGCCCGCCCTTGCGGTCGGCGTTGTTCACGATCGTGTCGAACACCGCCATCCGGCGCAGCGCCGGGACGTCCTCGTGGACCAGCGTGACCGGGTTGTGCCGGCCGTCGTACGCGTCCAGGACGCCGAGCCAGCCGTCGGCCACCTCGCCGCGCGGCACGATGTCGACCAGCTCGCGCTCGTCGTACACCCAGAGCTGGCACATCCCCTCGCCGAACGGCCCGTCGCGCAGCAGCGTCGGCGGTACGACGGACCAGCCGAGCGCCTCGGACACCACGTAGGCGGCGTACTCGCGCTGCGCCAGGGTGCCGTCCGGGAAGTCCCACAGCGGTCGCTCCCCCGCGACCGGTTTGTAGACCACGGTCGCGGTCTGGTCGCCCAGGCTGACCACGCCCTGGAAGGTCGCGTTCGACGCCGCGACCAGCCGGCCGTTGACGGTGAGGTCGCCCGACCGGAGCAGGTCGAGTCCAGTTGCGGCAGCCATCAGGTGTGCCGGCGGTAGCCGTTGGCACGCGCGCAGATGTGCCCCTGCGGGTCGATCGGGCGCCCGCAGAACGGGCAGGCAGGCCGGCCGGCGGCGACCAGCGCGACGGCCCGGCGGGCGAAGGCGCGGGCCTGCTGCTCGGTGATCCGGACGACGAAGACCTCGCCGTCGTCGGACTCGAGCACCGCGGCCGGCTCCTCCTCAGCCGCCTCGGCGGCCTCCGGGTTGACCGCGAACACCTCGATCACGACGCGCTCGCTGTCGGCCTCCCAGGCCAGCGTCATGGTGCCGGCCCGGAACTCCTCCTCGATCGGCTGCTCCAGCGGGCCGATGTCGTCGGCTCCGGTCACCCCGACGGGCTCCCGGTCGAACCGGCGCGCGACCTCGTCGAGCATCACGTCGAGGCGCTCCGCGAGCGCCATCACCTGCTCCTTCTCGCACGCTACCGAGGTGATCCGGGCACCGGCCCGGGCCTGCAGGAAGAACGTCCGGCCGCCGGGTTCGCCGACCGTCCCGGCCACGAAACGCTCCGGATCGTCGTACGAATGCACCAGTCGGGACACGGTCTCAACCCTATTACCGGCCGCCAACGACGGCATCCGATGACCGCGTACGACGCGACGCGCCGCGCTTCTTCGGCGGCGGCACCAGCGTGGTCAGATCGCCGGCGGTGTCGTTCAGCCGGACCAGGAACGGCCGGCCGGGCGTGTAGCTGATCACCGTCGCCGACGCCGTGTCGACCACGATCCGCTGGAACAGGTCCAGGTGCAGGCCGAGCGCGTCCGCCACGATCGCCTTGATCACGTCGCCGTGGCTGACCGCGACCCAGACCGCGTCCGGGCCGTGCTCGGCCCCGACCTTCGTGTCGTGGTCGCGGATAGAGTCCACGCCGCGCTGCTGCATCGCTCGCATCGACTCGCCGCCCGGGAACGTCACCGCCGACGGGTGCTGCTGCACGACCGGCCAGAGCGGGTCCTTGGCGAGGTCCTTGAGCGCCTTGCCGGTCCAGTCGCCGTACCCGCACTCGGTCAGCCGCCGGTCCGAGCTCGGCCTGAGGGGCGGGTGCCGGCGGGCGATCTCGGTCGCGGTCTGCCGGCACCGGTCCAGCGGCGAGGTGACCACCGCGGCCAGCGGGAGCCCACCGAGCCTGTCGGCGACCGCGGCGGCCTGCGCGTGCCCGGTCTCGTCCAGCTTCACACCGGGGGTCCGCCCGGCCAGCACGCCGGAGTTGTTGGCGGTGCTGCGGCCGTGCCGGACCAGGATCACCGTTGGCATGCCCCGCACGCTATCCGGTCTGCGCAAGGAACCGGGGCAAGCAACAATGCAGATGTGATCGTCGACTGCGGGGTGTACGCAGCGGGTGAGCGGCAGGACCTGCCGCGCAACCCCGAGTCGGTCGCGACCGCGATCGGCTGCGACGACGACTGCTTCGGCTGGATCGGCCTGTACGAGCCGACCGCCGCCGAGCTCTCCCGGGTGCAGGACCTGTTCGGGCTGCACAAGCTCGCGGTCGAGGACGCGCTGAAGCCGCACCAGCGCCCCAAGGTCGAGCGGTACGACGAGTCGCTGGTCGTGGTGCTGCGCACCCTCTGGTACGTCGACGACGGCGACGCGGTCGAGACCGGCCAGGTGTCCGTCTTCGTCGGCAGGCAGTACGTCGTCACCGTCCGGCACGGCACCGGCGGCGAGCTCGCCACCGCTAGGGCCGAGCTCGAGGAACGCGCGTCACTGCTCGGGCACGGCCCGGCCGCTGTGCTCTGGGCGATCTGCGACGCCGTTGTGGACGGGTACGAGATCGTCGCGGGCTCCGTCGAGGTCGACGTCGACCAGGTGGAGGCGTCGGTGTTCTCGCCGCAGCGCACCAGCGACGCGGAACGGATCTACACCCTGAAGCGCGAGGTGCTGGAGATGCGCCGGGCGATCCTGCCGCTGCGCGACCCGCTGGAGCGGTTCGCGCACGGCGCCGTACCCGGGATCGGCCGGGAGGCGGGGCCGTTCTTCCGCGACGTGGCCGACCACCTGATCCGGGTCGGCGACCAGACCGAGACCCTGGACACGCTGCTCAGCTCCGCGCTGAACGCGCACCTGGCGCGGGTCTCGGTCCAGCAGAACGACGACATGCGCAAGATCTCCGCCTGGGTCGCGATCGCCGCGACGCCGACGATGATCGCCGGCATCTACGGCATGAACTTCGACAACATGCCCGAGCTGCGCTGGCACTTCGGCTACTACCTCGTCCTCGCCGTCATGGCGACAGCCTGCGCGGGGTTGTACGCCTTCTTCCGCCGCGTCGGCTGGCTCTGACCCGTCAGGTCGCGGACATCGTCCCGGCTGCGAGCAGGGCGATGAGGAGGATGCCGAGGGCGACGCGGTAGACGACGAATACCTCGATGGTGTGCTTCTGGACGAAGCGCATCAGCCAGGCCACGGACGCGTAGGCGACGACGAAGCTCACGATCGTGCCGACCGCGGTCGGGGCCATACCGACGCCGCCGTCCAGAGCGTCCTTGAGCTCGTAGACGCCCGCGCCGACCAGGGCCGGGATGCCCAGCAGGAACGCCATCCGGGTCGCCGCGACCCGGTCCAGGCCGCGCAGCAGGCCGGCCGAGATGGTCGCGCCGGACCGGGACACGCCAGGTACCAGGGCGACGGCCTGTACGACGCCCATCACGACCGCGTCGGTGAGCGTGATCCGCGCCAGTGGCCGGGCCTGGCTGGCGACCCGCTCGGCCAGCACCATCACCGCCGACCAGGCGATCAGCGCGCCCGCGACCCACCACAGGCTGCGCAGCGGTCCGGAGATCAGGTCCTTGGCCAGAAACCCGACGATCACGATCGGCGTCGAGCCGACGATCACGTACCAGCCCATCCGGTGGTCGATCTCGCCGCGGTGCTCGGGGTTGAACAGGCCGCGGAACCACGCAACCGTAATCCGCGCTATGTCGGACCAGAAGTACACCAGCACGGCGGCGATCGCGCCGATCTGGATCACCGCGGTGTACGCCGTGATCGAGGCGTCGTCGATCGGCATGCCGAGCACCTTCTCGGCGATGGTCAGGTGGCCCGTGCTGGACACGGGCAGGAACTCGGTGAGTCCTTCGACGATGCCGAGGACGATGGATTCCCAGATGGTCATGGCGGTTCTTCAGTCACCCAATCCGGCGAGGTCGAAGGCTTCGGCCACGATCCGCAAGGTGGCGATCCGGCCGTCCACGTCGCTCTCGAACGGCGTCAGCGCGAGCGTGGTCACCCCCGCCTCGGCGTACGCCGTGAGTTTCTCGGCGATCCGCTCCTTCGGCCCGATCAGCGAGACCCTGTCGATGAAGTCGAAGGGTACGGCGGCCATCGCGTTGCGGTACTGCTTGTCCAGGTAGAAGTCCTGGATGATCTTGGCCTCGTCCGGGTAGCCCATCCGGACCGCGAGGTCGTTGTAGAAGTTCTTCTCGCGGCTGCCCATGCCGCCGATGTACAGCGCCGCGTAGCCGCGGATCGGGTCCGCGCACGCCTGCAGGTCGTCGCCGACGACGGTAGGCACCGACGCCACCACGTCGTACCCGGTCAGGTCTCCGCCACGGCCGGCGCGCACGTGCTCGAGCTGCTGCGCGAGGAAGGACGGGTCGTTGAAGATGCCGAGCCAGCCGTCGGCGATCTCGCCGGCCAGCTCCAGGTTCTTCGGGCCGACGGCGGCCAGGTAGACGGGCACGTGGTCGCGGACCGGGTGGATGGACAGCTTCAGCGGCTTGCCGGGACCGTCCGGCAGCGGCAGCGTGAAGTGCTTCCCCTCGTAGCGGACCGTCTCGCGACGCATGGCGGCGTTGACGATCTCGACGTACTCGCGGGTGCGGGCGAGGGGCTTGTCGAACCGCACCCCGTGCCAGCCCTCGGACACCTGCGGCCCGGAGATGCCGAGCCCGAGCCGGAACCGGCCGCCGGACAGTGTGTCCAGGGTGGCGGCGGTCATCGCGGTCGCCGCCGGGGTCCGCGCCGGGATCTGGAAGACGGCCGAGCCGAGGTCGATCGTGGTGGTCTGCGCGGCCAGCCAGGCGAGCACAGTCGGCGAGTCGGAGCCGTACGCCTCCGCGTTCCACGCGACCGAGTAGCCGAGCCGCTCGGCCTCCTGGACCACCGTCAGGTGCTGCAGGTGGTCGCCCCCACCGAGGACGAAGGCGATGTTCAGTCCGAGCCGCATGGCAGGCGAGCCTATCCGCCTCATGTCCGTGCTCACACTTAGGCTCTGTGCATGCAGCAGCGTTACCTCGGCAACAGCGGACTGAGGGTCGGGCGACTCGGTCTCGGCACGATGTCGTGGGGCCGCGACACCGACGAGCACGAGGCGCGCGAGCAGCTGGCCGCGTTCGTGTCGGCGGGCGGGACGCTGGTCGACACCGCCGCGGCGTACGGCGAGGGCGCGAGCGAGCGGGTGCTCGGTTCGCTGCTCGGCGACGTCCTCGCGCGCGAGGAGCTGGTGATCGCGACGAAGGCCGGTTTCACGGTCCGCGGCGGCGCCCGGGTGACCGACACCTCGCGCGGCGCGCTGCTCCGCGACCTGGACGCCTCGCTGCGCCGGCTCGGCACCGACTACGTGGACTTGTGGCAGGTGCACACCTGGTCCGACGACGTGTCGCTGACCGAGACGCTGACCGCACTGGACGCCGCCGTCGCCGCCGGCAAGGCGCGGTACGTCGGGGTCTCGAACTACACCGGCTGGCAGCTCGCCCGCGCCGTCACCTGGCAGCAGGCGTGGCCGGGCCGCGCGGTCCCGGTGTCCAACCAGGTCGAGTACTCGCTGCTCAGCCGCAGCTGCGAGCCCGAGCTGGTCCCGGCCGCCGTCGACCTCGGCATCGGAGTGCTGCCCTGGTCCCCGCTCGGCCGCGGCGTGCTGACCGGCAAGTACCGCACCAGCATCCCCGCCGACTCCCGCGCCGCGTCCGCACACCTGGCCAGATTCGTCGACCCCTACCTCGACGAACGCGGATCGGGCATCGTTGAGGCAGTGGCCCGCGCCGCGGACGGGCTCGGCTGGACCCCGCTGGAGGTGGCGTTGACCTGGGTGCGTGACCGTCCGGGCGTGACCGCCCCGATCGTCGGCGCGCGTACGGCGACCCAGCTGAAGGCGGCTCTCGGCACCGAGCAGCTCGCGCTGCCCCCGGCGATCATCGGCGCGCTCGAGGACGTGTCGTGATTGGCTGAGTACGAGATCCAGCAGCTGCTCGTCTCGCGCACCGAGTCGCGAGGCGCGGTGCGACGCCTGCTCGCCGAGCACGCCGAGTACGGCGGCTGGGAGCTCGCCCGGCTGCGCCGCTACCCCGACGGCACCCGCATGGTCTGGTTGCGCCGCCGCATCATCCGCGTGATGCGCACCTTCTAGAGATCGTGCCGGACCCAGACGTTCGGCTCGACGTACACGGCGTGGTCGTGCTCCGGGTGGCAGTGCACCGGCGTGAGGCCGCCCGGCACGTGCACCTCACCGGCGGTGTCGAACGGCAGGCCGGTCCGCTCGCGCCACTGGCTCAGCGACCCCGGGATCACCATCGACGCGGGCGCGATCTTCTCGATCGTGCCGCCGGCCTTCACGTGCACCCGCAGCCAGGGATCGACGGGTAGTCCGTCCTCACGGCGCTGCTCGACATACGTTGCCATCGGCAACGACGGGTCAGTCTTGCCGTTCGGCCGCACCGGCGCGTAGAGGGCGCTGAGCCCCTGCCCGCGGACCGCGTCGCGGAGCGCGTCGAGCATCGCGTACGACAACCCCTTGCCCAGGTGCTCCTGGTCGATCGCGATCTCCAGCGCACTCGCCACGGTCGGTGCGTCCCCGCGCCGGTGGTCCGCCATCCCCCACATCATCACCGCGTCCCAGCCGTCGTCCGGCAGCTCCGTCCGGCGCTCCGTCGGGAACGCGAACGGCACCGACAGCCCGCGCGCGATCACCTCGCCGTCCAGCGTCGCCACCACGGCGTACTCCGGGAACGTCGGCGGGATCTGCCCCAGCAGCGAGTTCGCCACCGGATCGTGCTTCATGAACTCCGGCCAGCTGTCGGCCAGGTCATACAGGTGCTCCAGCAGCTCCGGCCGCTCGGCCAGCGTCGTGATCACGATCTCGGACATACGCCAACCTTGCCAGCGCCGCGCGCCGACCTCACCCCTTTTTCGGACGGCGCACACCGGGGTCGTGTTCACCTTCGATGGCGCGTTTTGTGCTTGGTGACGCGCGCTACCGAGCCCAACCGTCAGGCCTGGTCGAAGAAGCGGTCGAGGACGCGGCAGCCGAACTCGAGCGCGGTCGTCGGGACGCGTTCGTCGACGCCGTGGAACATGCCGAGGAAGTCCAGGTCCGGGGGCAGCTGCAGTGGAGAGAATCCGAAGCAGCGGACGCCGAGCCGGTGCCAGGCCTTGGCGTCGGTGCCGCCGCTCATCAGGTACGGCGCGGTCCGGCTCTGCGGGTCCTCCGCCGCCAGGCACGCCTTCATCGCCTCGACCAGGTCACCGCTGAACTCGGTCTCGAGCGCGCGGTCGTGCGTGACCATCTCGCGGGTGATCTTGTCGCCGAGCAACTCGTCGACGACCCGCAGGAACTCATCCTCCTGGCCGGGCAGGAACCGGCCGTCGACGTGCGCCTCGGCCTCGCCCGGGATCACGTTCACCTTGTAGCCGGCGTTCAGCATGGTCGGGTTCGTGGTGTTGCGCAGGGTCGCGCCGAACATCCGCGCGAACGACCCGAGCTTGGCCACCGTGTCGTCCATGTCCGCCGGGTCGAGCTCCACCTCCAGGGTGTCGGACAGCTCCGCCACGAAGCGTCGTACCGAATCGGTGACCACGATCGGCCACTCGTGCGCACCGAGGCGGGTGATCGCCTGTACCAGGTTGGTGACGGCGTTGTCGTCGTTGACCAGCGAGCCGTGGCCGGCGGTGCCGCGGGCCCGCAGCCGCATCCAGGCCATGCCCTTCTCGGCGGTCTGCACCAGGTACAGCCGCAGGTCGTCCTTGACGGTGATGGAGAACCCGCCGACCTCGCCGATCCCCTCGGTACAGTCCGCGATCGTGTCGGGGTGGTTCGACACCAGCCAGTGCCCGCCGTAGATCGAGCCGGCCTCCTCGTCGGCGGTGAAGACCAGCCGCACCGGCCGGCGCGGCTTGACGCCGGCGCGCCGGCGAGCGCGGACCACCGACAGCACCATGGCGTCGAAGTCCTTCATGTCGACCGCGCCGCGGCCCCACACGCACCCGTCGGCGATCTCGCCGGAGAACGGGTCGATCTTCCAGTCCCTGGCATCTGCCGGTACGACGTCCAGGTGGCCGTGCACGAGCAGCGGGTCCGCCGACGGGTCCTCGCCCTCCCAGTGCGCGACGAGGTTCGCGCGGCCGGGCTCGGACTCCAGGATGCGCGACTCGATCCCCACCTCGTCGAGCAGCTCCGCGACGTACTCCGCGGCCTGCCGCTCACCGACACTCTTGCCGTTGCCGTAGTTCGTGGTGTCGATCCGGATCAGATCGCTGCAGATCCGCACGACCTCGCTGTCGGCGTCGTACCCGCGCTCTGTCATGCGCCCATCCTGCCCCAGAATGCGCAGCGCCCGGGGAACCGGCGGTTCCCCGGGCACCTGCGTGGCCGATCAGTACGGGATGGCCTGTCAGTACGGGATGGCCTGCCACTTCTCGTTCTGGCCCACCGTGTCGTCGCCCTCGATCTCCTTGGGGACGTTGCGGATCTGGAGGCCGTTGCGCTCCGCCTCGGCGATCGTCTCGTCGTCGTACGGCGACTTGCGCCAGATGTTGCAGATGTACGTCCGGGACTTCAGGTACTCGGTGTACCGGTCGTGGTGCGCGTCGTTCAGGCCGATCGCGGCGAACACGGCCATCCGGTCGCCCTCCGCCTTGGCCACCCGCCACCACCACGGGAACTCCTCCGGCTTCACCGGCGGCACCGGGCTGTGCCAGCGCGGCCACTTCAACAGGGTGCCGTTGCCGCTGTGCGTGGTCCGCAGGCTCCACACCGCGAGGTCGCCGACCCGGTTGCGGATGTAGAGGCTCTCGCCCTCGGTCAGCGAGACCGTGTTGTGCGACGCGTGCCGCAGGTTCAGGCCACCGGTGTGCTTGGTGTGGTCCTGCAGGTAGATCCCGAAGCGGAGGATCGTGTACCGGCTCTGCCAGTCGGGCGCGTTTGGGTCGGTCCGGTCCGCGTTGTCCTTGTGGTACCCGTGCTGGTTCGAGTTGACCGTGAACGAGCTGTCGCCGGCGTACCAGATGTCGTCACTGCCCAGAATCTGCTTCGCGACCTCGGCCATCCGGCCGTCGGTCAGCGCGTGCTTCATGTTGGGGTTCGACAGGAGGTCGCCCCCGTGCGAGCGCGACGCGAGCGCGCCCTCACGGAACTTCTTGATCTCGTCCGGCGTGTAGACGCCGGGGATGACCTGGTACCCGTCCCGCCAGAACGCGTCCACATCGACCTTGATGCCCGCTGCCACTGCTACTACCTCCGTTTGCTTGTCTAGTTGTCCGTGTGCCACCCCGGCCCACCGGATCATGCTCCACCAGATCATGATGGCGCCCGGTGACCGGAAGTTACGGTCATCGCCACACCTTTGTCGGGCGCGGGTCGATCCGCAAGATCATGTCAGGGCTCGATGTGAGTTTCACCGGTGGGGTTTGCTAGAGTTCTCCGGTCGCAGTCGAGAGCATAGCCTCGCGGGTGCGCACCACTCGTCCGGGTGGCGGAATAGGCAGACGCGCTAGCTTGAGGTGCTAGTGCCCGTTTTAGGGCGTGGGGGTTCAAGTCCCCCCTCGGACACCGTGGGGGTACAAGTCCCTAGGGACACGAACCCTCGACTCGAATCCGCTGCGGGATGGCTGCTCCGGGCCAGCATGCGGCGTACGGACAGGGCAGGGAAAGCCACGGGCGTTCAGGCCGGGACGAACAGGACTGACGCCGCCCGCGCAGTCACCGCGGTCTGCGGGCCCTCCGACCCTGCCGGCTCGTCGGTCGGGTCCAGGCTCAGGCCATTTCCCGCCCGGGCGGCCCATCGATCGCCAGTGCGAGCATGACCCATCGGCCTGCACGTCCGCTATCGTGCTTTAGCCCACTTTCCGGAGCTGGTCGTGGTTACGGCCGCCGGCACGGCTCCCCCGGGGCGCGGGTCGGGCCACAGCCCTGGAGTGCGATCAACCGCAGAGTCGGACGGGCTCATGCGGCGGTCCGCGTGCGACCGTCCCGACGAACGCGGGGACGTCAGTCCGCGGCCGCCTCGGACCAAGACCCGCCCAAGCCATGAGGGCCGAGGCACTTCCCGGAGTTGACGGGACAGCGGAAAGCCGGTGTGCGTGGTCACTCCAGCTCCAGTATGAGTTCGACCTTCGCAGGACAGCGGGTCGTGCTGTCCTCGCCGACACCGTCACCTTCCTCGGTGGTCATGCGCGATGAGCAGGCTGTGGCGCGTCCTCGGCTGGGTCGGCTGGGTCGTGTCGGCGGTGGTACTGGCGACCGCCTTCTACGTCTACCTGGTAGTCAGCAACGCCTGAGCCGGGCACCACGTGAAGCATGTTGTTGGTCTTGACTGTCGTCACTGGTGTCGTCGATGCGGTA
>WNFV01016958.1_pt1 | contig 16284 bp, 15 predicted proteins | sample 5400101 | NCBI WGS metagenome assembly WNFV01 (sample SAMN13153361, study PRJNA577476) | soil metagenome | isolation source: 115 cm soil or saprolite under grassland replicate 1 | place: USA:California | collected 2016-06-15
CCCGGACCGCCTGCACCGGGTCGTCGGCGTGCCTGCCCTCGCCGTGGACGATCGCGCGGAGAGCGCGCTCGATCCGGTCCCAGCGCTTGTCGCGGTCCATCGCGTAGTACCGGCCGGCGACGGTGGCGATCCGCTCGGCCGGCAGCTCGGCAAGGTCGTTCACGGCCGACGTCGGGGACACGTCGCGTCCGTCGGTGAACGCGTGGAGCCAGGTCTTCTCCGGCGCAAACCGAAGCAAGGCGCGGAGGTGGTCGATGTGCGAGTGGACGCCGCCGTAGGAGACGAGGCCGAGCAGGTGCACTCGCTCCCCGCGCTCGAACGCTCCCTTGAGGACCGGATTGTCGAAGAACGTGCCATCCTCGACGGCCTTCGTCACGCGCATCAGGTCCTGGTAGAGGATGCGCCCCGAGCCGATCGTCAAGTGGCCGACCTCGGAGTTCCCCATCTGACCCGGCGGCAGCCCGACAGCCTCGCCGGAAGCGTCGAGCCGGGCATGCGGGTAGCGGTCCCAGAGGCTGTCGAAGACCGGGGTGTCGGCGAGCTCGACTGCGTTCCCGGGGCCGGGCGGTGCGAGGCCCCAGCCGTCCAGGACGACCAGCGCTACGAGAGGGAAGGAACGGCCGCTCGGCAAATCGCGGTGAAGGAGTCGACGTCGAGCGACGCGCCGCCCACGAGCGCGCCGTCCACGTCGGGCTGGTCGAGGAGCTCGGCGGCGTTCTCGGGCTTGACCGAGCCGCCGTAGAGGACCGGTACGGCGATCAGGGACTTGATGAAAGCGTGCGCTTCCTGCGCCATCCCGGGCGTGGCGGTCTTGCCCGTCCCGATCGCCCAGACCGGCTCGTAGGCGACGACGAGGTTCTCGTGCGGCTCGAGCACGGAAAGCTGGCGGCGGAGAACGTCCTCGGTGTCGCCCCGTTCGCGCTCCTCCTCGAGCTCGCCGACGCACGCGATCACCGAGAGACCTGCTTCGAGGGCGGCGGACGTGCGGCGGCCGACGGTCTCGTCGGTCTCGCCGAACCATTGCCGCCGCTCGGAGTGGCCGACGATCGCCCCGTAGACGCCGAGCTCCTTGAGCATCGGCGCCGAGATCTCACCTGTGTACGCCCCTTCGGGTTCCCAGTGAACGTTCTGGGCGGCGACGGCGATCTCCGTCCCGGCGAGCAGCTGGACGGCGGGCGCGAGCGAGACGAACGGCGGGCAGACGACGACATCGACGCCCCCGAGGTCGCGCTCGCGCAGCTCCGCGCAGAACGCAGCGGTCTCGGCGGGGCCGTTGTACATCTTCCAGTTGCCGGCGATCAGCATGCCCGCGGCATCTTAGGCGTCCCGCCCCGAGCGCGTCACACTTCCGTCACCCTGGCCTGACACCAAGCCATGGCCGGAACGGCCATGGCTTCGGCGGTCCGCATGCCAGTCGGGGAGCCGCCTAGCGGTTCCTGTGAAAAACGCGTCACTGTCTCGTCACCTTGGTCTGACACCGGGACATGGCCAGAAGCGGCGGCCCCCAGCGGCCGGTGGTCGACACGGTCACGCAGGCGGGATGGCCGCGACGCCGGGCAGCGTCTTGCCTTCGAGGAGCTCGAGCGACGCGCCGCCGCCCGTCGAGGCCCACGAGACCTCGTCGGCGAGGCCGAGCTCGGTCAGGGCGCGGATCGAGTCCGCGCCGCCGACGACGGAGTACGCATCCGAGGAGGCAACCGCCTCTGCGACCGCCTTCGTGCCCTCGGCGAAGCGCGGCCACTCGAAGACGCCCATCGGGCCGTTCCAGAAGATCGTCTTCGCGTCCGCGAGCTCCTCGGCGAAGCGGGCTCTCGTCTCGGGCCCGATGTCGAGTCCCAGCCACCCCTCGGGCACTTCGTCGTACGGTACGACCTTCGACTCCGCGTCCTCCGCAAAGGCCGCAGCTCCGACGACGTCGGCCGGCAGGACGACCGGGAAGTCGAACGGGCTCTCGTCGCGGAGCTGCTCGGCCATCTTGCCGCCGATCAGCACCGTGTCGGCCCGCGCGCCCAGATTCCGGAGGACGCCGAGCTTGTCGTCGACCTTGGCGCCGCCGGAGACGAGCACGAACGGGCGCTCGACCTCGCCGAGGAGCTTCCCGAGCTCCGCCAGCTCCCGCTCGAGCAGCAGGCCCGCGTAGGCAGGAAGCAGCTCCGCCACGCCGACGGTCGACGAGTGCGCGCGGTGCGCGGAGCCGAATGCGTCGTTCACGAAGAGGTCGCAACCCGCCGCGAGCTTCCTCGCGTACTCAGGGTCGTTCTTCGTCCTCGAGCGGGACGTTGAGATCGGCCCGGACCAGCACTGTCTTCCCGGCGACGTCGGCGTCGCGGACCGATCGCGGCGGCTTCACGGGAGGAGCTTCGGCACGAGATCGACGAGGCGACACGAGTACCCCCACTCGTTGTCGTACCAGCCGATCAGCTTCACCTGGTTCGCGAAGCCCATCGTCGAGAGTCCGTCGATGATGCACGAGTGCGAGTTGCCGACGATGTCGGACGAGACGATCGCGTCCTCGGTGTACTCGAGGATCCCCTGCCAGTGGTCTGACTCCGCGGCCTTGCGGAAGACGTCGTTGACCTCCTCGGCCGAGGCCGGGCGCTCGAGCACGCAGACGAGGTCGGTGACGCTGCCGTCCGGAACGGGGACGCGCATCGCCATCCCGTCGAGCTTGCCCTTCAGCTCCGGGATCACCTCGCCGATCGCCTTCGCTGCGCCGGTCGACGCCGGGATGATGTTCTGCGCCGCCGCCCGCATGCGCCGCAGGTCGGGCTTTCCCTTCCGCGTCAGCGCGATCTGGTCCTGGAGCTGCTGCTCGGTCGTATAGGCGTGGATCGTCGTCATGAAGCCAGACACGATCCCGAACTCGTCGAGCAGGATCTTCGCCATCGGGCCGACGGAATTCGTCGTGCAGGAGGCGTTCGAGATCACGTCGTGCGTATCCGGGTCGTACTTGTCGTCGTTGACGCCAAGCACGATCGTGATGTCCGCGTTCGTGGCCGGGGCCGAGATCACGACCTTCTTCGCGCCGGCGCCGAGGTGCTTCGAGGCACCGTCGCGATCGGTGAAGAGGCCGGTCGACTCGATGACGACGTCGACGCCGAGCTCGGCCCACGGCAGCTGCTCGGGGTCGCGCTCCGACAACACCTTGAAGCTCGTGCCGTCGACCGAGATCCCGTCGTCGGCCTCGCCGATCTCCGCGTCGAGAACGCCGTGCGAGGAGTCGTACCTGAGCATGTGCGCGAGGATCTCCGGCGCCGCGAGATCGTTCACTGCGACGACCTCGAAGCCCGGGTTCCGCTCGAGGTACGCGCGATAGAAGTTCCGCCCGATCCGGCCGAAGCCGTTGATGCCTACACGCACTGCCAACGTCGCCTCCCCGTCAGTCCAGTTCTAGGAAGCGGCGAGTCTAGCTGCCGGTGGCCGGACGGCTACACCTTGACCGGCGCGAGCCCGTGGATGCCGCCGAGCTTGTCCCGAAGGTAACGGAGGTACGGCTCGGGATCGAGCGGACCGCCGCAGACGCGCTCGATCGTCTCCTTCGGGGTGAACTTGCGCCCATGCCGGTGAAGATGCTCGCCGAGCCAGCCCCGGAGCTGCCCGAACTCGCCTTCCTCGAACTGGGTGTAGAGGTCTGGGATGTCCTCGAGGATCCGCTCCCAGATCTGCGCCGAGATCACATTGCCGAGCGCATACGTCGGGAAGTAGCCGATGTGGCCGCCCGCCCAGTGCACGTCCTGGAGCACGCCGCGCCGATCGTCCGGCACCTCGATACCGAGATACTGCTCCATCCGGTCGCGCCACACCTCGGGCAGCTCCTCGAGCGCGACGTCGCCGCTCAGGATCTCCTGCTCGAGCTCGAAGCGCATGATGATGTGCATGTTGTAGGTCGCCTCGTCGGCCTCGACCCGGATCAGCGACGGCTTCACCGTGTTGACGCGCGGATAGAAGTCGTCGAGCTCCACGCCGCCGACCGCGTCCGGGAACGATTCCTGCAGGCGCGGGAAGAAGAATCGCCAGAACGGCAGGCTCCGGCCGACGAGGTTCTCCCAGAGACGGCTCTGCGACTCGTGCAGACCGAGCGAAGTGCCGCGCGCGAGCGGTGAGCGCTCGAGCTCCGGGGCGACCTGGTGCTCGTAGAGACCGTGACCGGTCTCGTGCATCGTCGCGAACAGGCCCTCGAGGCTGTCTTCCAGGTAGCGCGACGTGATCCGGATGTCGTTGATCCCAGCGCCCGACGCGAAGGGATGGACGGTCGGGTCGATCCGCCACGACTCGCGGTTGAAGCCGAAGCGCTCGATCACGGTCAGCTCGAACTCCTGCTGCCGGTCGACGGGGAACGGCCCGCCCGGCGGAGCGACGTCGGCGGCGCGATCGCGTAGCTCCGCGATCAGCTGCCCCTGCTCGGCCTTGATTCGCTCGAAGACGACGGCGACCTCCGCGGTCGTCATCCCGCGCTCGAAGTCGTCGAGGAGGACGTCGTAAGGATTGTCGGCCGGCTCGAAGCACTCGATGTAGCGGTGGCGCAGCTCGATGTTCGTTCGCAGCGCCGGCAGGAACGAGTCGAAGTCCGACTTCTCGCGCGCCTCGATCCAGACGGGTAGGGCGAGCGACGCCTGGCGCGTCAGCTCTGCGCGTAGGTCGGAGGGGACGCGGCGTGCCTTCTCCCAGTCCTTGCGCGTGACCCGGACGAGGCTGGCCTCGTCGGAGTCGTACGGATGGCTCGCCTCGAAGCCCTCGAGCTCGTCGAGGAGCCGGCCGATCTCGTCCGACGTGAACCGCTCGTGCGCGATCCGATCGAGAGTCGCAAGCTGCTCGGCCCGAACGGCGGCCCCGCGCGGCGGCATCATCGTCTGCTGATCCCAGGAAAGAACGCTACGAGCCTTCCCGAGATCGTTGATCTCCGCGAGCCGCTGCTTGAGCTCTTTGTAGGCGGCGTTCATGCCTCGCGGGACGATACCCGGAAGTGTCCGGCTGGGAAACCGTCCAAACAGGACACCTTTGCCCGCGGCCGGGCTTGGCCCGGTCGCGTCACGAGCATCGTCGATGCCACCGAAGGAGGGGGCCACGTGGGGAACCATGGGTTCCCCAGTGAGGCATCTGCGGGAGCCTGACGTTCCCGCAGTGCCTAAGAAGGAGCCGAGGGCCCGCCTTTGAGGCTGCGCTCGCGCAGCCTCAAAGGCGGGCCCGGGCGGAAAGCTCCGAGGACGACCCTTCCGCCCGGTTTACCTGTGCTCCGCAACCTGCGGCGAACGGGGTCTGGATCCACCGCAGGGCGAGCGCAGACCCGCTCGGTGAAGTATTGCGCGATGGAGGTCGCGCGCCTAGGCATCGAGGCCGTGTCAGCCGGCGTCCGCCAGACGGACGATCTTTTCGAGACGACGGGCAATTGCGGACTTCGACACCGGCGGGCGAGCCTTGCGCGCGAGGTCGGCGAGCCCGAGCGACGGATGCGTCAGTCGCAGCTCCGCCGCCTCCCGTAGTGAGAGCGGCAGCTTCGAGATCCGGCCGGCCTGTTCGAGGGAGCGGATCGCGGCGAGCTGGCGACCCGCGGCGACGCTGGCGCGGACGAGGTTCGCGTGGTCGGCGTTCGCGAGGCGGTTGGCGCGCGCCCTGGTGGCCGCGAGCACGGCGCGCTCCTCGAAGACGAGGGCCGTGTCGCTCGCGCCGGCGACTGCGAGCAGCCCGGCGATCGGCTCGATTCCCTTCGAATAGGCGACCGCGTGGCGTCCCCGGTCGAGCACCGCGAGGGGAACGTCGACGGCGGCGGCGACCGCGGCGACGAACCTCGCGCCCTCGAGGCTACTCGTTCGCAGCTCGAGGTGCGGCGAGGGAGGGCCGCTGATCGAGCCGCCCCCCAACAGGGCGCCGCGGAGATACGCCCCCCGGCAGCACGAACGGCCGACGACGCGCCGCGGCGGTCGGTGGAGCGGGACCCGGCGCGGTCCGAGCACGCCCGCGCGCCGAAGCACCTCGACCGCGACCTGATCGCCGAGGACGTGCAGCTGGTAGCGCGTCGCCCGGTCGAAGGCGCGCCGACGATAGGTGCGGACCTCCGAGTCGACGCGGAAGGCGCGGAGCAGGGTGAACGCACGGCGAGCGGTCGCCGAGCTGGAGAGATCGAGGTGGACGGAGATCTCCCCACGGCCCCGCAGATGCAGGCTGCCCGCTGTGTAGAAGAGCGCCGAGAGCTCCGCGAGCCGGCAGCATTCGCGGGCCGGCGCGATCGCCGCGAGCTCGTGCCGGACGTCCTCCGAGAGCGCGCCCGTCAGCCGGGCCATCCCTCCAGCTCCAAGAGCCGACGCTTGTAGGAGAGACCGAGGGAGCCGAAGCCGCCCAGCCCGCTCGCTCCCACGACTCGATGGACCGGGACGAACGGCGCGAGCCCGCAGCGTGCGCAGAAGGTCCCGGCCGCGCGGGCGGCGCCGGGTCGTCCGGCCAGGGCGGCGAGCTCGCCATAGGTGACGACCTCGCCGCGCGGCACCGTCGCGAGCGCCCTCGTGAGCTCGACAGAGAACGGCGTCTGGTCGACCGGCGCCAGCGGGACGTCGTCGAGCTCGTCGGGCTCGCCCGCGAACCAGCGAACGAGCCGGTCAGCTAGCGGATGGTCCGCGCTGGGGCCGGCGGCGAGCGTCGGGCGTGGCAGTGCCGATGCTACGACCACCTCGCCCTCGAGCACGATCTCCCCCACGCCCCAGCCCGGAGCCTCGTAACGCAGACGCGAGACCACCGCCTCGACTGTACGCGCTTTTGGCACGAATCTGACACAGAGACGTGCGGTTTTTCTCGATACGATCGAAAGTGGGTGGTGGGCCGGGGTGCCCCGCGTGAGAGCTGCAAATAGCGGCTTTTGGGTTAGCTCACGTTCGGTCATCCCGCGTCGCCGAGGACGGTCAGGCGACGCTCGCAAACTAGAATCGCGCCTATGAGCGCGCACGGCATCTTCGCGCCGCCCGCTCCTTACAACGAGCCGGTGCGTTCGTACGCGCCCGGGTCGCCGGAGCGCGGGAGCCTCAAGCTGCGGCTCGAGCAGATGCGCGCGGAGCGGATCGAGATCCCGTGCATCATCGGCGGCAAGGAGGTTCGCACCGGCCGCATGAAGCAGGCGGTCATGCCGCACGCGAAGGAGCACGTCCTCGCCGACGTCCACCACGCGGGCGGGGACGAGGTGCGCCAGGCGATCGACGCGGCCGCGAAGGCGTGGGAGGAATGGTCACGCTGGCCGTGGGAGGAGCGAGCCGCCGTGTTCCTGCGTGCCTCGGAGCTGCTCGCGGGGCCCTGGCGCGACACGCTCAACGCGGCGACTGTGCTCGGCCAGTCGAAGACCGCGCACCAGGCCGAGATCGACGCCGCCTGCGAGACGATCGACTTCCTCCGCTTCAACGTCCAGTTCATGACGCGGATCTACGCCGAGCAGCCCACCTCGAGCCCCGGCGTCTGGAACCGGCTCGAGTACCGGCCGCTCGAGGGCTTCGTGTTCGCCGTCTCGCCATTCAACTTCACGGCGATCGGCGCGAACCTGACTAGCTCGCCGGCGCTGATGGGCAATACCGTCGTCTGGAAGCCGGCGACGACCGCGATGCTGTCGGCCTACTACCTGATGCGCCTGTTCGAGGAGGCGGGCCTCCCGGCGGGCGTGCTGAACCTCGTGTACGGCGACGGCGCCGAGATCGGCGATCCGGTCTTCGAGAGCCGCGACTTCGCCGGGCTGCACTTCACCGGCTCGACCCCGGTCTTCCAGCTGATGTGGCGGACGATCGGCAACAACATCGACCGCTACCGCAACTACCCGCGGATCGTGGGCGAGACCGGCGGCAAGGACTTCATCGTCGCGCACCCCTCCGCGGACGCCGACGCCGTCGCCGCGGCGATCCTGCGCGGCTCGTTCGAGTACCAGGGCCAGAAGTGCTCGGCCGCGTCACGCGTCTACGCGCCTGCCAATCTCTGGCCGCAGCTTCGCGAGAAGCTCGCCGAAGAGGTGGCGACGATCAAGGTCGGCGATCCGGCCGAGTTCACGAACTTCATGGGGGCGGTCATCGACGCGAAGTCGTTCGCGACCCAACGCGCCGCGATCGAGGAGGCGCGGTCGGACGCGGAGACCGAGATCGTCGCCGGCGGCGGCTACGACGACAGCGAGGGCTACTTCGTCCAGCCGACCGTGATCGAGACGCGCGATCCGGACTTCCGTCTCCTGCGCGACGAGCTGTTCGGCCCGCTCGTCACGACGTACGTCTACGACGAGAAGCGCTGGGACGAGACGCTCGAGCTGATCGACCGCACGGCGCCGTACGGTCTCACCGGTGCGATCTTCTCCGACGATCGCGTCGCGATCCTCGACGCCGAGCAGAAGCTGCGTTATGCGGCGGGGAACTTCTACGTCAACGACAAGCCCACAGGAGCGGTCGTCGGGCAGCAGCCGTTCGGTGGCTCGCGCGCGTCGGGCACGAACGACAAGGCGGGCTCGATGTGGAACCTCATCCGCTGGGTCTCGCCGCGCACCATCAAGGAGACGTACGTGCCGCCGCGCGATTACAGGTACCCGTTCTTGGCGCCGGACGGCCAATAAGCGCGGCCCTCGTCACGGGTGCTTCGCGCCGCGGGGGAATCGGCGGGGCCGTTGCTCGCGCGCTCGCTCGGGAGGGCTGGAGGCTCGCGCTGACGGGATGGACCGCGCACGACGCGCGCGAGGGCTTCACCTCCGAGCCGGAGGAGCTCGTGGCGGAGCTCGCTGCCGCCTGGATCGAGGAGGACCTCGGCGACGCGGGGGCGCCGGCCCGAATCGTCGCTGCGGCCGAGAGGGCGGTCGGGCCGCTCACGGCGCTCGTCTGCTGCCACGCTCACTCGGAGGTCGGCGGACTGTTCGACGCGACCGGCGCGCAGGTCGATCGGCACCTTGCCGTCAACGCGCGGGGCACGCTGATGCTGATTGCCGAGTTCGCACAGCGGTTCGGCGGGGAGCCTGGAGCCGGCCGGATCGTGACCTTCTCGAGCGGCTTGCCGCTCGCGGGCGAGATCGCCTACGCCGCGAGCAAGGGGGCCCTCGAATGGCTGACCGTCTCCGCCGCCGCCGAGCTCGCGCCGCGCGGGATCTGCGTCAACGCGATCGATCCGGGGCCGACCGAGACTGGCTGCTCCGACGAGGCCGCGAGCCGCTCGAATAGGCCTATAGTCCGGCCTCTCGTCCGGCCTCGGGTCGCTCAGCGGACGCGGAACGACCAGGCGGTCGCCGCCGCGGTGCCGCCGGTCTCGGCGAACGCGACCACCGTGTGGAAGCCGCGTCGGAGCGGTGGCGTCGCACCGTAGGCGGTGTATTTGACCGCGCTACCCGCCGACTTGGCAGCGAGCGCGGCGCCGTCGAGCCACAGGCCCGCGTCTTCGATCGCGACAAGGGCCGAGAACTCAGCGGCCACCTGCGTCGGCGTGCGGCCCTGAACCGAGCCCTGACGGGGCCCGAGCGGCCGAATCTCGATCGTGCCCGGATCGAGGTGCGCTCGCCAACGACCATCGACCAGCTTGAGCGGAACCACGAACGTCCCGTACTCCTTCGCCCCCTCGGCCCGGCGCGGACCCGCGAGGGCGGCGACCGCCCACGTCTCGTCGATCTGCTCTGCAAGGACGACCCTCGTCTGTGGCGGGAACGAGCCGAGGCCCTCGACCAGCTCCGCAGCGGCGGCGCGCGGCGTCGACGGCGTCAGCAGGGCTCGCACGCGCGCGACGTCGCCCGCGTGCGCCGCCGCGACGAGCGTGCGGAGGGCAACGGCCGGGCTCGGAGGCGACGCCGTCGTCGTTGCAGGCCCCTTGTCACCGCCGCCACAGCCCGCCAGGATCAGAGCCGGGGCCAGAACCAGACACGTGAGAAGGCTGCGCCGCATCGAGACGGCACTGTAGATACTGGAGCAATCCGATCCGGGTCGACGGGAGTAGAAGGGGTCATGAAACCGATAACCAAGCTCGCAACGATCATGGCGCCGCTCGCCCTGCTCCTGCCGACAGGCGCTGCCGGCGAAACCCAGCAGCTCGTCGGCGCGGTGGGCAAGGGCGACGCGAACGTGATCACCCTCCAGAACGCGGCCGGAGAGCGGGTCTCCAGGCTCGATCCCGGCACCTACTCGCTCCTCGTCCACGACTTCTCGACGTTTCACAACTTCCATCTCGTCGGATCCGGTGTGGACGTCGACAGCGGCGTCGGCTTCGTCGGCGACAAGACGTTCACGATCACCGTCACCGACGGCACGTACAGCTACGTCTGCGACGAGCACTCCGACATGACCGGCAGGTTCACCGTCGGCAACGCGCCGCCCGCACCCGCGCCGACCCCGACGCCGACACCGCCCACCAGCACCACGAAGTCGCTCTCCGCCGGCGTGACCGCTGGGGGGGCGCTGACTCTCAGCAAGAAGAGCGTGGCCGCAGGCACCTACCGCATCACAGTGCGCGACAGCTCGAAGACGAAGAACTTCCACCTCGTCGGGACCGGCGTCAACAAGAAGACGACGAAGGCCTTCGTCGGCACCGTGACGTGGACGGTGACCTTCCGCGCGGGCAAGTACCGCTATGGGAGCGACCCGAAGCTGACGAAGACGCTACTCGTGACCTGAGAGCTCACGCGACCCGCCTGGGCGCCGTGAACGTCCAGGCCGTCGCGACCGCGCCGGTGCTCGCACGCGCGAAGGCGACGACCACGTGCAGGCCCGGCGCCAGGTCGTGCCCGAAGCGTCCGAACGCGGTGATATAGCCCGGCCGCGGGCCACCGGCGTTGAGGGGCACGCCGGCGCCGTCGAGCCAGAGCGCGATTCCGAGCTCACCGATGCGCGTCTTCCCCTCGGCCGCGATCTGCGGCTGCGAGCTCAGTGCGACGGTGCCCGGGTGAGGGAGGATCGGGCGCAGCCTGATCGGATGACGGAGCTCGATCCGCCAGACGCCCCCTTCGCGGCGGAGCGGCACTGCGTACGCCCACGGACCTTTCACGACCGCGGCAATCGCCCACGGAGTCTCGACCGGCTCGGAAAGAGCGATCCTCCCGCCCTCGAGCCGCTGTGCGCGAGCGGTCAGACGCGTGAAGTCGAGATCGCGGCGCGAGTCGAGTGTGACCAGGGTGAGGCTCATCGCTTCGTCGCCCGCCTCGGCGGCGCCGAGGAACGCGAGCAGGGTCCCGCCGGGATCGAGCGCTTTCGGCCGCGCGGCGTCCGAGCTTCGCTTGCCGCCTGTGCCGCACCCGGCCGCAACGAGCGCCACGGCGGCAAGAATCCCAGCCAGCTGCGCGACGATCCTCATCCTCCCCTGGTGGGAGTGTGCCCGCTGGCGTCGCGCGCTACGCGCGCCCGGCCTTGTGGAGCTGCGCGTAGATCGAACGCGCCGTCTTCGCTGGGATCCCCGGGACGCCCTCGAGCTCCTCCTGCGAGGCCTCCAGAAACCGCTCGGCGGAGCCGAAGTGGCGGATCAGCGCCCGGCGCCGCGCCGGCCCGACCCCGGGGAGCGTGTCGAAGATCGACTCCCGCGCCTGGGCGTCGCGCCGTTGCCGGTGGAAGCCGAGCGCGAACCGGTGCGCCTCGTCTCGGATCCGCTGCAGGAGCTGGAGGCCGGGCGCGTGCGGATCGAGCCGGATCGAATCCGGCCGGCCGGGCACCCACACCTCCTCCTCGCGCTTCGCGAGCGCGATCACGGCAACCCGGTTCAGGTCGTGCTCGTGCATCGCTTCGAGCGCCGACGCGAGCTGGCCCTTGCCGCCATCGATGACGACGAGGTTCGGGCACTGCGCGAAGCCCGCGTCGTACTCCTCGTCAGTCACGCGCTTCAGCCGGGCGAACCGCCGTGAGACCGCCTCGCCCATCGCCGCGAAGTCGTCCTGACCCTCGACGCTTCGGATCCCGAACTTCCGGTAATGCGCCTTCTTCGGCGTCGCGTCCTGGAAGACGACCATCGAGGCGACCGACGCCTGTCCCTGGATCGTCGACACGTCGAAGCACTCGATCCGGACCGGCAGCGACTCGAGGTTCAGCGCTTCGCGCAGCTCCTCGAGCGCTTCGACGCGCCGGAGCCGCTTCGTCTCGGCGGCGAAGGCGTCGGACTGGAGCGCGAGGAGCGCGTTCTGGTCGGCCAGCTCCTGCAGGCGCCGTTTCTCGCCCCGCTCCGGGGCTCGCACCTCGACGCGGGCGCCGCGGCGCTCGGAGAGGAAGCTCTCGAGCGCATCGGTCTCCCCCACCCCGCGCGGGACGACGATCTGGGGCGGGATCGACGGCGCGCCGCTGTAGTACTCGAGCGCGAACGCCTCGAGCACTTCCGGGAGCTCGTGGCCCGCGGCGTTCTCGAGATGGAACGCGTAGCGGTCGATCAGTCGCCCGTCGCGCAGCGGGAAGACCTGAACCGCAGCGCGCTCGGCTTCGGCCGCGATTCCGATCACGTCGACGTCCCCGATCGAACGCCTGTCCGCGGCCTGGCGCTCCGCTAGATGGCGGATCGAGAAGAGCCGGTTCCGGTACCGCGCCGCCTCCTCGAAGCGCTCCGCCGTCGCCGCCTCCTTCATCTTCGCCTCGAGCTCGCGCTCGATCGCCGCCGAGTCCCCCGAGAGGAACTGGATCACCTTGTCGATGATCTCCCGGTAGGCCTCCTTCGAGATGTTCCCTACGCACGGCGCGTGGCAGCGCTCGATGTGGAAGTCGAGGCACGGGATCCCGGAGTGCCGCCCCGGCTTCGGCCCCTCGCAGGGCCGGTACTGGAAGACGCGGTTGAGCACGTCCAGCGTCTCGCGCACCTTCTTCGCGTTGGCGTAAGGGCCGAAGTAGACGACGCCTCTGCGGTGGCGCTCGCGGGTGAACATGACCCGCGGGTAGTCGTCCTCGACCGTCACCGCGATGTACGGGAACGACTTGTCGTCGCGCAGCCGGACGTTGAACGGCGGCCGGTGGCGCTTGACGAGGTTCTGCTCGAGGTGCAGCGCCTCGACCTCGCTGCCCGTCACGATCACCTCGATGTCGAAGACGCGCCCGACGAGCTGCGGGATGCTCACTCGCAGATCGCCGCGGCCGGGCTGGAAGTAGGAGCGCACGCGCGGCCGCAGCGACTTCGCCTTGCCGACGTACAGCACCTCGCCGCGCGCGTCGCGGAAGAGGTAGACGCCCGGCTTGGTGGGCAGCGCCTTCAGCTTCGCCGCAATTTGCTCCTCGCTCACGCTCATGAGCCCAGGGTAACGCTCGGATTGCTGACCAAGCCCTTACTAGTCCGTAATGAACGCCCAGTACCCTGGAGCCCACGTGAAGCGGACGATTCTGCTGCTCGTCGCCTTTTTCGGCTTCGCAGCCCCGGCGCATGCGGGTGGGCCGTTCATGCTGATCGGCACGGCCGACGACGTCGTGATGACCGCCGACGCGTCGCTGACGCAGGCGCAAATGGACCTGTTGAAGCTGGCGGGGATGGAGACGGTTCGCGTGACGACGTTCTGGAAACCCGGTCAGACCGAGCTGCCGACGGGCGACGCCGCGATTCTCGAGAACGTCGTCGACGCGGCCAAGATCGACGGGGTCCGCGTGATGGTGACGGTCATGCACGTCGGCTCGCGGACGACGCCGCTCACCCCGCAGGCGCAGCAAGAGTTCGCCTCGTGGGCCGCCGACCTCGCCAAGCGCTTCCCGACGATCCGCGACTTCATCATCGGGAACGAGCCGAACCTGAATCGCTTCTGGCTCCCGCAGTTCGACCCGCTGAACGGCGCCGACGTCGCCGCTCCCGCCTACGTGCAGCTGCTCGCCACGACCTACGACGCGATCAAGGCCGTCCGTCCGTTCACGACCGTTTACGGTGGGGCGCTCGCGCCGCGCGGGATCGACAGGCCCAACACCGGCCGCGACACGCACTCGCCGACGCAGTTCATCCGCGACATGGGCGTCGCGTACCGGGCGAGCGGCCGCCAGGTTCCGATCATGGACGCCTTCACGATCCATCCGTACGCGGACAACTCGAGCCAGTCGCCCGACTTCGCGCACCCGAACTCGACGCCGATCGGCGTCGCCGACTACGACAAGCTCGTCGCGCTGCTCGGCGAGGCGTTCGACGGGACGGCGCAGCGCGGCTCGACGCTGGGCATCCTCTACGACGAGTTCGGCGTCGAGACGACCATCCCCGCGGGCAAGGCGGGCGTCTACAAGGGCAATGAGCCGGCGACGACGAAGCCGGTCGACGACGCGACGCAGGCGGCGTACTACCGCAAGGCGATCGAGCTCACGTTCTGCCAGCCAAACGTGCTCGGCTTTCTCACCTTCCACACGGTCGACGAGGATCAGCTCGCAGCCTGGCAGTCGGGCTTGTTCTACGCGGACGGCACGCCGAAGACGAGCCTTCCGCTCGTGCGCAACGCGATCGCCGAGTCCCGCCGCGGGATCATCGCCAGGTGCAGCGGGCTCGAGCTCACCCCCGAGGTCGACGTCGTCTACCCGTCCGCGCGGCGCCTCAAGCAGCGTACGTTTTCGCTCACGTTTACCTGCCCGATCGACTGCTCGTACACCGTGCGACTGGAGCGCCTGCCGTACTCGACTCCCGTCGCCACACGCGTGGGGACTGCGGTCGGGCGAACGAAGACGACGCTGACGTTCAAGCCGAAGCGCCCGCTTCGGCCCGGCTCGTATCGATTCTCCGTTCAGGCGGCCGCGACCGTGAACACCGGGCCGCCGTTCGTGACGACGAGCGACCCGCTGCGCGTCCGCTGACGTACAGTTTCGCGCGTGAGCGCGGAGTCGGTTGGTCAGTACGTGGCCTACTCGTTCTTTCGGGTCGACCCTGCGTGGCGGCGGCTGCCCATCGAGGAGCGGGTCGCCCACAAGGAGGCATTTGCCGAAGTTGTCGAGGCGTGGTCGGAGCGGATGGACGCGCTACGCGTCTACTCGGTCACCGGCGTCCGGCCCGACACCGACTTCTTCCTCTGGAAGATCACGCAGCGCTACGCGGATCTCGGCGAGCTCGGCGCGGCGCTGAACGCGACGCCGCTCGCGGGCTGGCTCGAGACGCCCTACTCGTACCTGGCGACGACGAAGCCGTCGCAGTACACGAGCGCCCGGCGCGCGCGGAAGGTCGTTCCCAAAGGGTCGCCGTACCTCGTCGTCTACCCGTTCGTGAAGGTGCGGCCGTGGTATGCGCTCCCTACCGAGCAGCGGCAGACGGCGATGGACGAGCACATTCGCATCGGCGGTGAGTTTCCCTCGATCCACAACCACACGACGTACTCGTTCGGGATCGACGACCAGGAGTTCATGACCGCCTTCGAGTGCGACGAGCCCGCCGACTTCATGCACCTGATGCTGACGCTGCGCGAGACCGAGGCGTCGAGCTACACCGAGCGCGACACGCCGATCTTCGTCGGCGAGGTGATGGACATCCGCGCAGCGCTCGACCGCCTCGACGGCGCGTCGGCCCGCGTCGAGGCTTAGAACCTTAAGCCAATCTTCAGACTGGCCCACCACACTGCGACGGATGAAGATCCTCGTCGTCGACGACGAGCCCGCCGTGCGGGACTCGCTGCGCACCGCGCTCGTGCTCAAGGGCTACGAGGTCGCACTCGCCGCTGACGGCGACGAGGCGCTGGCGGCTGTGGCCTCGGTCCCGTCCGACGCGCTCGTGCTCGACGTGCTCATGCCGCGGCTCGACGGGCTCGAGGTCTGCCGCCGGCTCCGGCAGCGCGGCGATCGGACGCCGATCCTCGTCCTCACCGCGCGCACCGCCGTCACCGATCGCGTCGCGGGGCTCGACGCGGGCGCGGACGACTACCTCGTCAAGCCGTTCGCGCTCGACGAGCTGCTCGCGCGGCTCCGCGCGCTCCTCCGCCGGACGATCGGCGGCGCCGACACGCTCGCCTACGCCGACCTCACGGTCGACACGGGCACACGAGACGTTCGCCGGGGCGACCGCGAGATCGAGCTGACCCGCACCGAGTTCCTGCTGCTCGAGCTGTTCCTGCGCAACCCGCGCCAGGTCCTCACCCGGTCGCTGATTTTCGAACGCGTCTGGGGCTACGACTTCGGCCCCAGCTCGAACGCGCTCGAGGTGCACGTCGGCTACCTGCGGCGGAAGACCGAAGCCGCCGGCGAGCCGCGGCTCATCCACACCGTGCGCGGCATCGGGTACACGCTGCGGCAGCGATGAGCCTCCGGACGCGGCTGACCGTCGTTGCGGCCGCAGCGGTCGCGGCTGCCGTCGCGGTCGCTTCGCTGATCGCCTACTTCGTCGTCCGGGACAACCTCCGCAGCGGCGTCGACGCATCCCTCCGGGACAGGGTCGCGGAGCTCGTCGAGGACCGTCTGG
>WNFV01012094.1_pt1 | contig 16283 bp, 14 predicted proteins | sample 5400101 | NCBI WGS metagenome assembly WNFV01 (sample SAMN13153361, study PRJNA577476) | soil metagenome | isolation source: 115 cm soil or saprolite under grassland replicate 1 | place: USA:California | collected 2016-06-15
CCCGTCATCGCCCGATCGAAGGGGAGCCGCCCGACCGCATCGACCGCGGTCGAAGCGAGCTCCGCGAGCGCCACGCGGCCCTCCTCAGGGTCGAACCCGGCGCGGACCCAGGCGCGCGCGGCGAACGACAGGAGGGAGGCGGCTCCTCCGGCGGCGAGCGTCGCCGCGGCGTGGTAGAGCGGCTTGCCCGCGGCGGGAATGAGGCGGGGACGCGCTCCGATCCGGCGGCAGATCCCGGCTCCCGCTTCCGCGGCGGGTTCTTCACCTTCGACCGCGACGAACGCCCCCATCCAGTTCTCGCGAGGCGCGCCGCTGAACGCGCGCAGCGGGTGGAGAGAGCCGAGCTTCGCCCCCGCGGATGCGAGCGGCGCGAGGACGTTGCTCCCGAGCGCGCCGGAGAAATGGAGAGCGAACCGCCAGGTTCCCTTCGAAGCGAGAGAGGAGGCGACTCGAGCGATCGCGTCGTCGGGGACGGAGAGGATCAGGACGTCGCCGTCGAGCGAAGCGCCGGCGAGGTCGCGCGCCTCCGCCGCGGAAAGTTCATCCGCGAACCGCCGCGTTTCTTCCGCGTCGCGTCCCGCGAGAACGAGGCGCCCACCGGCCTTCGTCCAGGAATGCGCGAAGGCGCGGCCTGCGCGACCGGGCCCGACGAGGACGATCGCCGGGCCCTCGACATCCTCCGACACGGCGCGCAGTCTACGACCGAGCGAACCCCGTATCCTTGACTGAAAACGTTCCCGCCGCTACCCTGAATCTGGCACTCTTCCGGCGAGAGTGCCAGAACCGAAGGTCATGAGCACTCTCGATACGCGCAGTCAGGCGATCCTGAAGGAGATCATCCGGGTCCACGTGGACACGGGCAAGCCCGTCTCCTCGCGCACGCTCTTCAAGTCGAGTCGCTTCCACCTGTCCCCGGCGTCGATCCGCAACATCATGGCGGACCTGACCGACGGCGGCTATCTCGCCCAGCCGCACACGTCCGCCGGCCGGGTGCCGACCGACCGCGCCTATCGGCTGTACATCGACGAGCTCGTTCGGCACCGGCGAATCAACGAGGGCGTCCGCGAGCAGGTGGACTCGGACTTGGCGTCCGCCGGGCCCGAGGTCACCGGTCTCTTTCAGGCCGCCTCCCGCCTCCTCTCGCGGCTCTCCGGCGAGGTCGGGTTCGTGGTGGCACCCGACGCGCTCCATACGGTGTTGAAGAGCCTGCGGTTCCTCTCCGTCGCGCCGGGCAAGGTCCTCGTCGTGCAGGTGAACGAGCCCGACGTCGTCCTGTCGCGCGTGATCGAGACCGGCAGCGAATACACCGGGCGGGAGCTCGACAGCGCGAGCGAGCAGTTCAGCCGGGAGTACGCGGGGCGAACGTTAGACGAGGTGCGGCGCAGCCTGCTCGACGAAATCACCGAGGAGAAGGCGGCCTGCGATCGAATGCTCGGGCGCGCGCTCGATCTCGCGCGCCTCGCGCTCGACGCGCGCGAGGGGGAGCAGCGGGTCTACGTCGACGGCGCCTCGAAGCTGCTCGACAAGCCGGAGTTCTCCGACGTCGAAAGCCTGAAGAGGATTTTTCGTGCGTTCGACGAGAAGGCGCGCCTGCTCGACCTCGTCACGCGCTACCTCGATGCCCACGAGACCTGCGTCGTCCTGGGCTCCGAGGCGAGTCTCGCTTCCGATCCGCGCCTGTCGGCCGTATTGACCTCGTACGGATGGGGGGAGAGACTGACCGGGATGCTCGGAGTGATCGGACCCGCGCGGCGCGAGTATCCGCGCGTGATCCCGGTCGTCGAGCTCCTCGGCCGCGCGCTCTCCGAGCGGCTCGAGAGCCGCGAGCATCGTCCGCGGCGGGAGCCCTTCCATGGATGATCGGGACCGGCCCGACGAGGGGGAGGAAGACGACCGGATCCTCGTCGAGGATACGGGCGAGTCGCTCGACGCCGCGCTCGCGGAGGAGGAGCGGTCGGCGATCGCGGCCGCGGAGGAGAAACTCCGGTTGGTCCAGCGCGACCTCGAGGAGCTGAAGGAGCGCCATCTTCGCAAGCTCGCGGAGTTCGAGAACCTGCGAAAGAGGAGTGAGCGGGAGAAGGGCGAGGCACGGCGGCTCGCGCTCGCCGACCTCGCCCGCGACTTCCTGCCGGTCGTCGACAGCTTCGAGCGCGCCTTGTCGCACGCGTCTTCGAGAGACCTCGAGAGCGACTTCGGACAGGGCATCCTTCTCATCCACCGGCAACTGACCGACCTCTGGCGCAAGCATGGGCTGCGCGAAGTCGAGACGGCCGGCGGTTTCGACCCGAACCATCACGAAGCGGTTGCGACCGAAGAGTCGGCCGAGCCCGCGAACTCCGTTCTCGAGGTTCTGCGGAAGGGATACACGCTTGGCGACCGGTTGATCCGTCCGGCGCTCGTCAAGGTCGCGGTCCGGCCGGGCGAGGGGTCGCCTCCGAATCCTTCGAACGAAGAGGGCCGGTAACGTGGGCAAGATCCTCGGGATCGACCTCGGGACGACGAACTGCTGCGTGGCCGCCGTCGAGGGAACCTCCCCGCAGGTTCTCGCGAACCGGGAGGGAAGCCGCACGACCCCTTCGATCGTGGCGTTCACCGAAGACGGCGACCGGCTCGTCGGCCAGATCGCGAAGCGACAGGCGATCACGAACCCGTTGAACACCGTGTTCGCCGTCAAACGCCTCGTCGGCCGGAAGTTCGACTCCCAGGAGACCGCGCACGCACGGGAAGTCCTTCCCTACGAGATCGCGCGTGCCGCCAACGGCGACGTGATGATCCGGTCGCGCGGCCACGAGTACAGCCCCGAGGAGATCTCCGCTTTCATCCTCCACGAGATCAAGGAATTCTCGGAGGAGGTTCTGGGCGAAGAGATCACCGAGGCGATCGTGACGGTGCCCGCGTACTTCGACGACGCGCAGCGCCAAGCCACCCGCGACGCGGGGCGGATCGCGGGCCTCGACGTCCTGAGGATCATCAACGAGCCGACGGCCGCGGCGCTCGCGTACGGCCTCGACCGGAAGGGGAGCGAGGTCGTCGCGGTTTACGACCTCGGCGGAGGGACGTTCGACATCTCGATCCTGGAGCTGGGCGACGGTATTTACGAGGTCAAGGCGACGGCAGGAGACACGTACCTGGGGGGCGAGGACTTCGACAAGAAGATCATGGACTGGCTCCTCGAGGACTTCCAGAAGTCGGCGGGTATCGATTTGAAGCAGGACCGGATGGCGCTCCAGCGCCTGAAGGAAGCGTCGGAAAAGGCGAAGTGCGAGCTGTCGAGCGCGATGGAGACGACGATCACGCTCCCGTTCATCTCGGCCGACGCGTCGGGGCCCAAGCACATCAGCCGGACGCTCACCCGGGACAAGTTCGAGCAACTCGTCGCCGACCTGATCGACCGCACCGCGGCGCCGTGCCTGGACGCGCTCGCCTCGGCGAAGATGCAGCCGTCCGACGTTGATCAGGTCATCCTCGTCGGAGGGCAGACGCGCACTCCGAAGGTCCAGCGGATGGTCGCGGAGCTCTTCGGAAGGGACCCATCGCGGGAGATCAACCCGGACGAGGTCGTCGCGATCGGCGCCGCGATCCAGGGCGGGGTCCTGAAGGGCGAGATCAAGGAAGTCGTCCTCTTAGACGTGACTCCGCTTTCACTCGGGATAGAAACCCACGGTGGTCTGTTCGAGAAGCTGATCGAGCGGAACTCGACGATCCCGACGAAGAACACCAAAGTCTTCACGACCGTGGCCGACAACCAGTCGGTGGTCGAGATCCACGTCCTGCAGGGGGAGCGGGAGCTCGCGAAAGAGAACAAGTCGCTCGGCCGGTTCGAGCTGGTCGGGCTGCCGACGGCGCCCCGCGGGGTGCCACAGATCGAGGTGACGTTCGCCATCGATTCGAACGGGATCGTCCACGTCTCCGCACGCGACCTCGCGACCGGAAAAGCGCAGGGGATGCAGATCAACCCCGCGGGCGGCCTCTCGAAGTCGGAGATCGACCGGATCATCCGCGAGGCCTCGGCGTTCGCCGCCGCCGACAGCGATCGGCGCGAGCTCGCTCAGATGCGGAACCGGCTCGAGGGGATGCTCTCCTCGAACGAGAGAGTTCTGGCGGAGTTCTCCTCGGCGCTCTCGCCGGACGAGCGGGAGCGGATCGAGGAAACCCTGCAACGCTCCCGCGAGATCGCTGCGAGCGACTCGCGCGACGACTTGAACGAGGCGCTCTTCGACATGCAGGGGGTCTCGAAGGTTCTGACCCGCGTCATGCTGCAGCGGGCCGGCGCCGGCGCGGCCGGCGCAGCCGGCGGCGCCGCACCCGGATCGTAGCCGTGCCGACCCGGCGCGATTACTACGAGGTACTGGGGGTGTCCCGCGAGGCGGACTCGTCCGAGTTGAAGTCTGCATACCGGCGCCTCGCGCTGCAGTACCACCCGGACCGCAACCCCGATGACCCCGCCGCCTCGGAGAAGTTCAAGGAGGCGTCCGAGGCGTACGCGGTGCTCTCCGATCCGGAGCGGCGCCGCCGGTACGATCGCTTCGGTCACTCCGGGGTCGCGGGATCGGCCGGCGGCGGCTTCGGCGGCTTCGATCCTTCCATCTTCGCGGACTTCTCCGATCTCTTCGGCGATCTCTTCGGTTTCTCGTCGCCTCGCGAGCGGCGCATGGCGGGCAGCGACCTCGTCTACCGGATGGAGATCACGCTGAAGGACGCCGCGTTCGGCATCGACGCTCCCATCGTGGTTTCTCGACTCGAGCGGTGCGACGAATGCCGGGGATCGGGCGCGGAGGAGGGAACCTCTCCCGTGACGTGCCCGGCGTGCCGCGGACGTGGACGACAGCGCATCTCGCAGGGGTTCCTGGTGGTGACGCGGCCCTGTCCCAACTGCGGCGGTGAAGGAAACGTCATCGAGAAGCCGTGCCGGCAGTGCCGGGGGGAGGGACGTCGGCGTGGCCAGCACAAGCTCGAGATCCGGATTCCGGCCGGAGTCGAGACCGGCTCGCGCCTGCGCCTCGCCGGCGAAGGCGACGCGGGTCAGGCGCGCGGCGCTTCCGGCGATCTCTACGTCGTGTTGACCGTCCTCCCCGACGAGATCTTCGCCCGCGACGGAGACGATCTCGTCGTGGCGTTGAACCTGCCTTTCCCGACACTCGTCTTGGGCGGTGACGTCTCGGTGCCGACCTTGGACGGCGAGCTGGAGAGGGTTGCAATCCCCGCCGGTACGCAGGCGGGAAGCGAGATCAAGTTGAAGGGGCGGGGCCTCGGCCGGCTGGGAAAGAGCGGCCGAGGAGATCTGGTGATCCGCGCCGGCGTCGCAGTCCCCGAAAAGCCAGCGGCGAAGGAGAAGGAGCTCCTCCGTCAGTACGCCGAGCTGATCGGCGCGCCCGTCGGCGGTCAAAGCAAGGTGCTCGACAAGGCGAAGAAGATCTTTTCGTAAGAGTGGACCGCTGTCCCGTCTCACGTACTCTCGCCTGACCGTCCCCCGCAAGGCGAAGGACGACGCGCTCGTCGGCCTGCTTTCTCTGTTCGATCCACTCGGCTTCTTGGAAAGAGGGCCCGACCTCGTGGCTTTCTACCGGGAGGCTCGGAACGCCCGGGCCGCTGGCGGGGCGCTCGACGCCACGCGAGTCCGGCACGATCTCGTCACGGACCTCGCCGAGGAAGACCCGTTCGAGGCGTACCGCGCGTCGTCGCGGCCGTTTCCGATCGGGAAGCGGTTCTGGATCGATCCGGGGCCGGTCTCGGACTCGCCGGTTCCTTCCGGGCGCATCGCGCTCCGCGTGCCTGCCTCGCGCGCGTTCGGGACCGGTCACCACGAGTCGACGCGACTCGCGCTTCTCGCTCTCGAGGAGGAGCCGCTCGAGGGCCTCCGCATCTTGGACGTCGGAACGGGATCGGGAGTGCTCGCGCTCGCCGCGGCCGCGCTCGGGGCGAGGCTGTCGGTCGCGTTCGATTCCGACCCGGAGGCGATCTTCGTGGCTCGAGAGAACCTTCGCCATCACGCCTTCGGAGCGCGCGTCGCTCTCGCGGTGTCGAACGCTCAAGCGCTGACGGGAACTTTCCCTCTCGTGGTCGCCAACCTGCTTCCGGAGGAGCTTCTCCCGATGCGCGGTGCGATCTTCGCCCGAGTCGCGTCGAAGGGGCGTCTCGTGGTGTCTGGTATCCCATCGGAGCGCGAGGGCGAGGTCCTGCCGAAGCTGCGCACGCGCCGATGGGCGCTCGGCGCCTGCCGGCGTGAGAATGGATGGACGTGCGTCACGCTCGAGCGCGGCTGATCGTTTCGGCGCTCGGCTCGCCGGGGGAGACACTGCATCTCTCCCGCGCGGAAGCGGCGCACGCGCGTGCTCGCCGCCTCGCCGCGGGCGATCCCGTCCTGCTTTCCGACGGCAGCGGCGTCGAGGCCCTCGCCGAAATCGTCCGCCTTTCGGGAGCCGAAGCGGTCGTGCGGGTTTCCGCGATCGTCCGAGAGCGATCGCGGAGGATGCCGGTTTCCCTCTGCCTCGCGGGACTCAAGCCGGACAGACACTCGCGTGGGCGGTCGAGAAAGCGACGGAGCTGGGCGCGTCGGCCGTCGTCATCGTCCGGTCCGCGCGGACGCAGTCCTTCCGCGCGTCGGCCGGTCTCCTGCCGCGCCTGGAACGAATTGCGCGCGAGTCCTCGAAACAGTGCGAGCGCGCGGACTGGCCGATGATCTCCGGACCCGTCGACCTCGAGAGCATTCTCGAAAGCGAGCGATGCGAGAACCGCCTCTTTCTCGACGCCGTGGGCGATGCATTTCCGGCGCGGCTCCACGCGGCTCCATCGGCGCTCCTCGTCGGTCCGGAAGGCGGGTGGACCGATGGAGAAAGAAGTGAAGCATCGAAACGCGGCTGGAAGGTCCTCGCTCTTCCGGCGGGGAAGCTGCGCGCGGAGACGGCCGCGATCGCGGCGCTCGCGCTTTTAAACGCGGCCGTGGAGCGTTGACACCGCTCTCCACCTCGGCGGATACTGCCGCGACCCCGAGCCACTCCCGACACCGGAGGCCCCCTGAATGTCGTACGAAGAGGTTTCCAAGGTCTGGATGAACGGAAGGCTCGTGGACTTCGCCGACGCGAAGATCCACGCGTTCTCGCACGTTTTCCACTACGGCTCGGCGATGTTCGAAGGCACGCGCGTGTACAAGACGCGCAACGGACCGGCGGCCTTCCGCCTCGACGATCACATCGAGCGCCTCTATCACTCGTGCAAGGTCTACCGGATGGAGATCCCGTACACCGCGGCGGAGTTCAAGGAAGCGATCTTCGACACGATCCGCGCGAACGGATTCGACGCGTGCTACATCCGTCCCGTGATCTACCGAGGGCTGGGCGCTCTCGGCGTCAATCCGTTCAAGAGCCCGGTGGATGTCGTAATCGCCGTGTGGAAGTGGGGACAGTACCTGGGTGAGGACGCGGTGCAGAACGGCGTCGACGTCTGTGTCTCGTCGTGGAACCGGATGGCGCCGAACACCTTCCCCGCGATGGCCAAGGCGACCGGCAACTATCTGAACTCGATGCTGATCAAGATGGAAGCCATCGTGAACGGCTACACGGAAGGGATTGCGCTCGATAATGCCGGCCGCATCTCGGAGGGGAGCGGCGAGAACATCTTCCTCGTCTACAAAGGGCGACTTCTGACGCCGCCCCTGGCCGGCACGATCCTGCCCGGGATCACTCGGGAGTCGGTCATCACGCTGGCGCGCGACGCCGGGTTCACGGTCGTCGAGCAGCAGGTCGCCCGCGAGATGCTCTACATCGCCGACGAGGTGTTCTTCACCGGCACAGCGGCGGAGATCACGCCGGTACGGTCGGTCGATCACATCCCGGTCGGATCGGGCTCACGGGGGCCCGTCACGGAGAGACTGCAAAAAGACTTCTTCGCGCTCTTGGACGGCGAGACCGAGGACCGTTTCGGCTGGTTGACGCCCGTCCCCGTCGAAGCCCGGGTCTAGACCGAAGACCACTTCGGGCGTACCCTAGAGGTCCAGAGGTCAAATCCGTGCTGATCAACGATCTGCTCAAAATCGCAGTCGACAGGAATGCCTCCGACCTGCACCTGAAGGTCGGCGCCCACCCCGTCATTCGGGTGGATGGGACGCTCATTCCGCTCGCCGAGCTGCGGCCGCTCATGCAGGAAGAGAGCGTCGCGATGGCGTTCTCGATCATGTCGGCGCGCCAGAAGGAAAAGTTCAAGAACAACTTCGAGATCGACATCGCGTACTCGGTTCCCACGCTCGGCCGCTTCCGATGCAACATCTTTCAACAGCGCGGGACTGTCGGACTCGTGCTCCGCGTGATTCCCCAGAAGATCCGGACGATTCGCGACCTGTTGTTGCCTCCGGTGATCGAGAAGATTTGCCAGGAACAGCGGGGGCTGATCCTTTGCACGGGGACGACCGGGTCCGGCAAATCGACGACGCTCGCGGCGATGATCGATCTGATCAACGCGACGCGCAACGAGCACATCATGACGATCGAAGACCCGATCGAGTTCCTCCATCGCGACAAGAAGTCGATCATCAACCAACGCGAAGTGGACGTGGATACGAAGGGCTTCTCGATCGCATTGCGCAGCGCGCTGCGCCAGGACCCCGACGTGATCTTGGTCGGCGAGATGCGCGACTACGAGACGATCGAAACCGCGCTCGTCGCCGCCGAGACCGGTCACCTCGTGCTCTCGACTCTCCACACGCTCGACGCGACCGAAACTGTCAACCGCATCATTTCGGTCGTGCCGCCGCACCAGCAGAAACAGATCCGTCTCCAGCTGGGCTCGGTCATTCGGGCCGTTCTTTCGATGCGGCTGATGCCCCGGGCCGACGGCCTCGGGCGCGTCCCGGCCGTCGAGGTCCTGATCCGGACCGGCTACGTCCGCGAGTGCATCGAGAACAAGGAGAAGACGAGCCTCCTGCGGGACGCGATTCAAGCGGGTACGTCGCAGTACGGAATGCAGACCTTCGACCAGTCGCTCTACGGCCTTTACAAAGCCGGGCTCATCACTCTCGAAGAGGCGCTGCGCCGCGCGACGAACCCCAACGAGTTCCGGCTGAAGATCCAGGGGATCCAGTCCACGAGCGACGTCGCCCAGGAGGCGATGGACTCCGTCCTCGAAATGCCGTCCGATTTCAAACCGGTCGACGAGGAGTCCCCGTTCGACTTCTCCAACCAGGTCCCGCCGGGGCGTTAAAAACGGGCAAGAAAACCGGGGCAAACGCTTCCTCATCCGACGCGGCGCATGAGCGCGCCCTGCGCCTCCTTTCGATCCGGCCGCGCGGCAAGACGGAGCTCTCCCGCGCTCTGACCGATCGCGGCTACGAGCGGGAGGCTGTCGCCGGAGCGATCAGCCGCCTCGAACGGGAAGGCTGGCTCGACGACCTCGACGCTGCCCGATCCGCAGTGCGGACCCGTGGAGAGCGCTACGGAACGCGGCGTCTCGAGCGGGAGCTCTCCGCGCGCGGTTTTTCCCGCGAGACAGTCGGGAAGGCGCTCGCCGAGAGGGATCCGGAGCGGGAAGAAACCGCGCTCCTTCGCGCTTTGGAGCGGGTCTGGAAATCGAATGCCCGGCTTCCCGCGCTCGCCCGGCACCGGCGCGTCGCGTACTCTCTGGCACGTCGGGGATTTTCGCCAGCGAAGGTTTCTGAGATGATCGATCGGTTCGAGAGAACTTTCAAAAACGTCGATGAAAGCCAACGAGGTCCGCGAACGCTTTCTTAGCTATTTCGAAGAGCGCGGCCACCGCCGCGTGCCGTCGTCCTCCCTGATCCCCGCGGAAGATCCGACCCTCCTCTTCACCAACGCCGGGATGGTGCAGTTCAAGGACGTCTTCACGGGGCGCGAGACCCGCGAGTACTCGCGCGCCACGAGCTCGCAGAAGTGCGTCCGAGCGGGGGGGAAACACAACGACCTCGACAACGTCGGATACACCGGGAGGCACCAGACGTTCTTCGAGATGCTCGGCAACTTCTCCTTCGGCGACTACTTCAAGGAGGACGCGATCCGGTTCGCCTGGGAGCTCCTGACCGACCGGGAGCGGGGTTACGGCTTCGATCCGGCGCGCCTCTGGGCGACCGTCTTCCTTTCGGACGACGACGCCGCGGCGATCTGGGAGCGCTATCTTCCGAAGGAGCGGGTGCTGCGGTTCGGTGAGGCCGAGAACTTCTGGGCGATGGGGGAGACCGGACCGTGCGGGCCCTGCTCGGAGATCCACTACTTCCGGGGAGATGACCTCTCGGACAACACCGCGGACCGCGTCAACGCTTCCGGCGACGAGGTCGTGGAGGTCTGGAACCTCGTCTTCATGCAGTTCGAGCGGGACGCCTCGGGCAGGCTCGAGCCGCTGCCGCGCCCCTCCGTGGATACGGGCGCCGGTCTCGAGAGGACCGCGGCCGTGCTCCAGGGGGTCGGAAACAACTTCGACACGGACCTCTTCGCCGGGATTCTCTCGACTCTCTCCGACATCGTCGCCGCGCGCGGCGGCGAGCGGTACCGCGGCAACTTCGCCGTCGAGGACGCCCCGTATCGCGTCATCGCGGACCACGCTCGGGCCGCGACCATGCTCGTCGCCGACGGAGTCCTGCCCTCGAACGAAGGGCGCGGCTACGTACTCCGCCGGATCCTCCGGCGCGCGCTCCGCTACGGCCGGCGGCTCGGCCTCCACGAACCGTTTCTCCACCGGCTGACCGGGTCGGTCATCGACGTCTACAGAGGAGTCCACATCGACCCGAAAGAGGCGGAGCCGACGGCGCGCCGCGTCGCGGAGATCCTTCGCCCGGAGGAGGAGCGCTTTGCGCGGACGCTTTCGGAAGGGGTCGATCGGGTCGGAGAGGCCGCGAGCCGGGTGCGACAGCGCCAGGAATCCGTCCTTCCCGGCGAGGTGGTCTTCCGGCTCTACGACACCTATGGAATCCCGATCGAGGTCATCGAGGAGATTGCGTCGGACGAGGGAGTCGCGCTCGATCGGGAGGGATTCGAGAACCTGCTCGAAGAGCAGCGCCGGACGTCGCGCTCGGCGGCGAAGTTCGAGGCCGCGGACGTCTCGGTTTACGACAAGCTCGCTCTGCCTCCCGGCCACTCGGTCTTCCGGGGTTACCCCGAGCACGACTTCATCTCTCTCGACGGAGCGCGCGTCGTCGGGCTGGTGAAGGACGGCGAGCCCGCGACCCGCCTCGAGACCGGAGAGACCGGCGAGGCGGTCGCCGACCGGACGGTGTTCTATCCCGAGGGAGGAGGACAGGTCGCCGACACCGGGGCGTGGGAATGGCCGGGCGGTCAGGCCGAGGTCCTGCACGTCTGGAAGCCGCGCCCCGACACGATTGCGCACCGCGTGCGTGTCGTCCGGGGGCGGCTCGAGCGCAACGCGGTCGTGAAAATGCGGGTGCCCGAGTGGGTCCGCCGCCGTACGCAGGCGAACCACACCGGCACGCACCTGCTCCATGCGGCGCTGCGGAAAGTGCTCGGGGCCGGCGCGCGCCAGATGGGGTCCCTCGTCGCGCCCGACCGTCTCCGTTTCGACTACGCCGCCGCGGCGCCGCCGACGCCCGACCAGATTGCCGAGATCGAGCGCCTCGTCAACCAGGAGATCCTCCGGGACCGAGAGGTGACGAAATCGATCCTGCCCATGGAGGAAGCGCGGCGCCGCGGCGCCGACATGTTCTTCTGGGACAAGTACTCCGATCGAGTGCGCGTGGTCGAAGTGCCCGGCTTCTCGACCGAGCTCTGCGGGGGGTGCCACGTCCCGCGAACCGGTGAGATCGGCGCTTTCAAGATCGTCTCGGACAAGTCGCTCGCGGCCGGCGTTCGGCGCCTCGAGGCCGTCACCTCGCTTGGCGCGGTCGACCTCCTGCGCAACGACGAAGAGGCGTTGAACCGTCTGTCCGCGGCGGCGCAGGTGCCCCGCGAGACCCTGGTCGGTCGGTGGGAAGAGCGAGAGGAGCGGCTGAAGGCGCTCGAGCGCGAGGTCGCTTCGCTCAGGATGAAGCTCGCCTCCGGCGATTCGGGGAGCGAAGGGGACAGCGAGGAGATCGAAGGCATCCGCGTCGTCACGCGGCTCGTCCCGGGACTGTCGATTCCGGAGCTGCGCAATCTCTCGGACACGCTCCGGTCCCGCGTGAAGAGCGGCGTCGTTCTCGTCGGGACTTCCAACGACGGAAAGACGTCGGTGGTCGCGGCGGTGACGCGGGACTTGGTCGACCGCGTGCCCGCTTCCCGCTTAGCCGCCCGGATCGGCCAGGCGCTCGGCGGCTCCGGTGGAGGGAAGTCGGATCTGGCACAGGCGGGAGGGCGGCGCGAAGAGCTTCTGACCGAAGGCCTTCGGGCGGGTGTGGAGGCGATCCGCGAGATCCTGGCGGCGTGACGGGCGTCACTCGAAACGTCGACCGACCCCTGGAATATAATGGCGGTATCTCGGTTGACGAGACCGTCCCAAAATCATTCATGCGCTGGAAGAGTCTCTTCGCTCTGGCCATTCTGTTCGCCGTCGCATCGACCGGCTCGGCAAGAGTCCGAGTCCAGGTCGTCAACGGCAGGAAGGTCATCTTCAACGACGGCGTCGGCGAGAAGAGCGCGGGCAGACATGGAGCCGGGACGGAGTGGCTGGCCGCGCGGATCTCCCGACCCTCGGCGTTCGACCCGCTCATCACGCGGGCGGCCAATGACCACTCGCTCGACCCGCGCCTCGTCAAGTCGGTCATGCTCGTCGAATCGGGCTTCAATCCGGCGGCCGTCTCCCGCAAAGGGGCGCGCGGGCTCATGCAGCTCATGCCCGGAACCGCGAGCCGCCACGGCGCGCGAGACGTCCACGACCCGGCGCAGAACATCGCGGCGGGAACGCGCTACCTCTCCCACCTGCTCGGCCTCTTCAACGGGAACCTCGAGAAGTCTCTCGCCGCCTACAACGCCGGCGAGGCGGCCGTGGCGCGCTATGGCGGCATTCCCCCGTACGATGAGACGCGGGACTACGTGCGCAAGGCTCTGACGGCCTACTACGGGTCTCCGTACGGCGGCGGAAGCTCGCTCGGCGGCGGCTTCGGGAAGTCGGCGGGAGAGTCTTTCGCCGGCAAGCCCGTCCACGTGGAGCGCGACTCGCGGAACCGACCAGTGTTCACGACGGCCCGCCCGGCAGCCCCCGTCCTCCGCCGGCTCGGCTGAGAGCTCGCGAGCGCGAAGCTCGCTACCGCGCGCTCGCCGCGAACGACGTCAACCGCTTCTCCGCTCCGGCCAGGATCGACGCGACGTTTTCGTCGTCCCGGTGCTCGCAGTAGAGGCGGACCATCGGCTCGGTTCCCGAGAGACGGTGCAGCAGCCAGCCGTCCGCGCCGAAGAGGTATTTGACTCCGTCCTTCTCGACGACGCCCGTCACGGCGATGCCGGCCACCTCCGCGGGCGGATCCCGCCGCACCGCTTCCAGGTAAGCCGAGACGACTCGAACCGGCAGGTAAACGTCGCGACGGGCATAAGCGAAGCTTCCGAACTCCGAAGCGAGGCCGGCGAGCGCGCCGTCTAAGTCCTTCCCGCTCTGCGCCAGGCTCTCCAAGAGCAGGAGGGCGTTGAAGACCCCGTCGCGCTCCGGGAGGTGGAAGTCGAATGCATAGCCTCCGCTCTCTTCGCCTCCGGCGGCCGCCTGCCCCCGATTCATGAGATCGGCGACGTGCTTGAAGCCGATCGGTGTCTCGAAGAGAGGGACACCGAGCTTTTTCGCAACCCGGTCGATCAGGAGCGACGTCGAAAAGGTTTTCGCGATGCCGCCTGCCAGCCGGCGGCGCCGGAACGCGTGAACGAGGAGCAGAGCGAGCACACGGTGAGGCGACACGAACGCCCCCCTTCGATCGAGCACGCCCAGCCGGTCGGCGTCTCCGTCCTGTGCGACCGCCAGGTCGAGCCCTTCAGCCACGACTTCGCGCGACGCGGCCTCGAGGTTCGCGCCGATCGGCTCGGGGTGCACGCCGCCGAAGAGCGCGTCCCGCTCGGAGCGGAACGGCACGATCCGTGTCGCGCCCGGCCCGACGGCGTCGGCAACCAGAGTCCCGGCGGCCCCGTGCATCGAGTCGGCGAGCACCGAGAGTCCCGCTTCACGGATCGCCGGCATGTCGAGGAGCGCTCCGAGCCGCTCGCGGTAAGGTCCCACGAGGTCCACGGTCGCGATCCGTCCGGGATGGGCGGATCCGGGCGGCGGCCGATCGGATTCCCGGGAGATCCGGTCGTAGAGCTCCGGGGGCGCGCTTCCTCCGAAGTGCGCCTTGACCTTGAACCCGTTCCAGGGCGCGGGATTGTGGCTCGCGGTGATCGCGACGCCGCCGGCGAGCCCGAGACGCCGGACGTGGTAGGACACCACGGGCGTCGGAATCGGCCGGTCGGTCAAGAGGACGTCGATGCCGGCGCGGGCGAAGATCTCGGCGGCGTCTCGCGCGAATTCCGGCGAGAGGAAACGCGTGTCGTATCCGACGACGATCCGCGTTCGATCCCCGGGCCCGGTCCATGCCGAATAGACGCGGGCGGTCGCGGCGGCGGCCCGTCGCACCGCCTCGAACGTGCAGTCGTCGGCGATGACGCCCCGCCAGCCGTCCGTGCCGAAGGCGATGCTCAAGGGGTTGAGCGCGGAGCCGGGCACGGGCTCGCCGGTGTTACCTTAGTCACAGCTTGAGATTTCGGCCGTCGCCGAAAGATAACGCATGGAAATCGTCGAGACGGAACGACAATTGAACATCAACCTCCCGAATGCGCTGACCCTGCTGCGCATCTTTCTCGTTCCGTTCCTGCTCGTCGTGCTCTTGACGAAGTTCGAGGGGCGGGAGACCGTCGGGCTTCTGATCTTCCTCTTCGCGACCGCGACGGACTTCTTCGACGGCTGGCTCGCGCGGCGGCGAGGCGAGATCACCACGCTCGGCACGCTCCTCGACCCGATCGCCGACAAGCTCCTGATCTCCGCCGCATTCGTCTCCCTGGTCGAGCTTCAGCTGGCCCCCGCATGGATGGTCGTCGTCATCCTCGGCCGCGAATTCGCAGTCTCCGGGCTGCGCTCGATCGCGTCGGCACAGGGCTTGGTGATCGCCGCGTCCGGATGGGGGAAGGCGAAGATGTTTTCACAGATCCTGGCGGCGTCGCTGCTCATCCTGGCCATTCGGCACGAGGTCTTCCTCCTGCCCGGCAAGATCGCTCTCTGGCTGACCGTGGGAATTGCTCTCGTCTCCGGCATCCACTACTTCGCGCTCTTCCTGCGCCGGATCGTCTCGATCGGCAGCCCGTTGCCGCCGCCGGAACCGTGAAACGGGAGACGAAGCTCCGGCCACGTTTCACGTCTTACGCAGCAGGAACCTCCGGATCGGGCGGCCTTCGGCGCGGTACTTGATCTCGTAGTGCGTCGGAGGCGGCGTGGGAAGCGAGCCCCAGTCGAGCTCCTCGAGCTGCGCCACGGTCTTCACGAGAGACGCGAGCTCCCCGGCATACCCGGGGTGATCGGTGGCGATCCTCAGGAGGCCGCCGGGCTCGAGCTTGGAGGCGAGGACTTCGAGGAAAACGCCGTCTAAGAGCCGGCGCTTCCGCTGCCTCTTCTTCGGCCAGGGATCGGGAAAGTAGACGTGAAAGGCGCGCACGGAACCGGCCGTGATGCATCCGTCGACGAAAATCCGCGCGTCGGCGCGAAGAACCCGTGCGTTCCCGAGCCGCGACCGCGCGAGCCGGTCTCGCCACATCCGGTACGCGGCCGCCTGAATCAGGAAACGGGCCTTCCCGGTCCCAAGCTCGATCTCGAGCGGTCCGCGCCGTCCGAAGATTTCATCGGCGGCGAAGGCCCGTCCGATCCAGAGCTCCTCGTCATCGGTGACGGGAAAGCGGGAGCGCGGTCGATCGGTCGTGCTAACCTGTCTTGTTAAGGTCCCGAATTTCTCATGCCCACGGTGGTCTTCGTCAACGAAGGGAAGGCCGGGATCGTCCCGCCCGGGACCACTCTCCTCCGGGCCGCGGTGGACCTCGGTGTCAACATCAGCCACGTGTGCGGCGGCAACGGGATCTGCTCGACCTGCCGCGTGGAGGTCGTCGTCGGAGGGGAAAACCTGACGCCAATCAACCCGCAGGAGGTCGCCTACGACCTCGGACAATGCGGTCGTCTCGGGTGCCAGGCGCGCGTGCTCGGAAACGTCGGAGTCCGTGTGCTCATGGTGCCGAAGGTCGAGATGGACTGAAGTCCGGAGTCCAAAGTCAGCCCACCCGCGCCGCCACTTCCCTGGCGAATTCGGTCGTCGAGGCGGCGCCGCCGAGGTCGGAAGTGCGGATGCCCGCGGCGAA
>WNFV01009130.1_pt1 | contig 16282 bp, 16 predicted proteins | sample 5400101 | NCBI WGS metagenome assembly WNFV01 (sample SAMN13153361, study PRJNA577476) | soil metagenome | isolation source: 115 cm soil or saprolite under grassland replicate 1 | place: USA:California | collected 2016-06-15
GAGAAGCCTTCGCCGGAAACGCCGACGAGCGCGAGGAACAGGACGATCCCGATCCCGCGCACGACGAGGGTGCGGATGAAGCGACCGAACGGCGCGAGCGGACCGGCGCGCACGTTCTCCGGGAGGGCAGCGACGACGGGATCGACCCCGAGGCGCAGCAGCGTCCCGATGAGGCTGACGAAGAGGAAGACGACGCCGCTCGGCAGCGCGACCGCGACGGCGAGGTAGAGCGCGAGGGTGATCCCGCCGGCGATGGTCTCGAGGAGCTCGAGCATCGGGAGGCCTTAGGCGCCCGAGGCCGGCAGGCGCGTCATGAGGTCCTGCGTCGCGGTGAGGCCCTCGCTCACGAGGCGCAGCCCTGCCTCGCGCACCGTGAGGAGACCGCCGCGCGACGCGATCTCGCGCGCCTCCTCGATCTTCGCACCGCGCTCGATCGCCGAGCGCAGCTCCTCGCCCGGGACGAGCAGCTCGAACGCGGCGACGCGACCGCGGCGGCCCGTGCCGTTGCAGCGCGAGCACCCGCGCGCGACGTACACGCGGTCCGACGGAAGCCCCGACTGCCGCAGGAGCGCGGACTCGATCATCGCGGGCTGCGTCGCGACGCGGCAGTGCTCGCAGAGGCGCGGGACGAGGATCTGCGCGAGCACCGCGACGACGCTCGCGCTCACGAGGTACGGGTCGGTGCCGAGCGAGATGAGCCGGTAGAGGGCACCGAGCGCGTCGGGCGCCTGGATCGAGGAGAGCGCGAGGCGTCCGCCGAGCGCCGCGTTCATCGTCATCTCGGCGACGTCCTTCTCGCGCAGCTCGCCGACCATCACGACGTCGGGCTCCTGCGCGAGGACGCGACGCAGCGTCGCCGCGAGCGGCGCGCCGGTGCCGCGATCGACCTGCACCTGGTTCACGCCGTCGAGCGCGTACGCGACCGGGTCCTCGACCGTGGTGACGTCCTTCGTCGCGGTCGGCAGCTCGCGCAGCGACGCGTACACCGTCGTCGTCTTCCCCATCCCGGGCGCGCCCGCGACGAGGAGGAGCCCGTACGGCGAGCGCAGCAGCTCGCGCCAGCGCTCGAGCGTGCCGCTCTCCATCCCGAGGTCGTCGAGGTCGGGCGTCGCGTCGCCGCGCTCGATGAGGCGCAGGACGATCTTCTCGCCCCACAGTGTCGGGACGGTGGTCACGTCGAACGCGGCGTCGCGGCTCTCGTCGCGGACCGCGAGGCGGCCCTGCGTCTCGTCGCGGCCCATGCCCGCGAGGGAGCGGATGCGCGACGCGACCGGTGTCGCCATGTCGCGCGGGAGCTGCGTGATCTCGCGCAGCGCGCCCTCCACGCGGAAGCGCACCCGCAGCCGGTCGGCCAGCGGCTCGACGTGGATGTCGGACGCGCTCTCGCGGATGGCCTGCGCGAGCACGAACCGCACGATCTGCGTCTCAGGGCCCGTTCCGACCTCCCTCGCGGCGAAGCCGCTCGGTCGGCCACCGTGCTCGACCTCGTCCTGCGGGCCTCGGTCTGCGCGCGGTGGGTACGGCGTCTCCGTCGGCGGCTCGACGGCGCGCGGGATCTCCTGCGGCGTCTCGGGCTCGAGCGTCGCGGTGGGCGGCGGCGCCTCGACGAGGCGCGGCGCCGGCGGCTGCTGCGGAGCAGGCTCCTCGGTGGCGACACGACCCGCGCGCGGGAAGGGCACCAACTCGCCCTCATTCCGACCCTCGCTCGGGGGGACCCCTCGCTTCGGGCCCGGGTGCTCGACCTCGTCGCTTCGCGCCTCGGTCTGCGCGCCCGGGGGACGGTAGGCCGTGATGGACGCGGGCGCGGGCGCGGCGGCGCGAACGGGCTCGTCGCGCGCGGCGAGCCCGCGGCGGTCCTGCTCGCTCGCGATCTCCGATGCGAGCGCGAGCAGCGGGACGATCCGGCGGCCGATGCGCTCCGCCAGCGCGTCGCGGCCCTTCAGGTCGGTCGGGTCCGCCATCGCGACGAGGAACTCCTCGTCGCGGACGCCGACGACGAGCATGTGGTGGCGGCGCGCGAGGTCGGGCGGCGTCAGCAGCGCCGAGACCTCGTCGATGGGATACGCGTGGAGCGCGATGAACGGGATGTCGAGCTGGTACGAGAGCACCGCGGCGAGATCCGTCTCGGTGACGGCGTGGTCCGCGAGCAGCTGCTGCCCGATGGTGCGCTCGTTCGCGCGGTGGACCGCGGCGGCCGCGTCGACCTGCTCCGGCGTGATGACGCCGGTGCGCACCAGCAGCTCACCCAGCCGCGGTCGGGAAGCCCGTGCCATGGCGGAAGTCTTGGCGCCGCTCGCTCGCCCGGACATCCGACGGGGTGGTGAGCCCGCCTACGACGAATGACGTACGCCCGCGGGGCCTTGCTAGCGGCCCAGGAGCCCCCTCGCCGTGGCGGTCGTGACGGCCTCCAGCTTCGAGTGGACGCCGAGCTTCGAGAAGATGTTCTGCAGGTGCGTCCGGACGGTGTTCGCGCTGATCGTGAGCTCGTCCGCGATGGCCTGGGAGTCCTTCCCATGGGCCAGCAGGCGGAGGATCCCGAGCTCCCGCTCCGTCAGGGCCTCGCCCGTACCCTCGCCCGTGGCCGCCTGCGTGCGCGCCACCTGCTCGTCGCTCAGGTACCGCTCCCCCGCCGCGACGGCCCGGAGGGCGTCGAGGACGTCGTCGAGCGCGCGCTCCTTGGTGATGTACCCCTCGACGCCCGCGCGCAGGCCGCGCACGAGCGTCGCGTCGCTCGTGTCGCTGGTCAGCACGACGATGCGCACGCCGGGGCTGAGCGACCGCAGGCGCGGGATGAGGTCGGCCGCGTCGTACCCCGGGAGGTGGTAGTCGAGGAGGATGACGTCGGGGTGCGCCGTCCGCGCGATGCTGATCGCCTGCGCCCCGCTCTGCGCGATCCCCGCGACCTCGTAGCCGTCGAGCCCGCGGATCACGCTCCCGAGCGCGTCGGCGAAGAGGAAGTGGTCGTCGACGATCTCGACCTTCGTGGTCATCGCTTCGCCGCGGTCCGCTTCTTCTTCAACGGCAGATCGAACGAGAAGACGCTGCCGACGTCCGCGCGTGAATACGTGATCGCGCCTCCGTGATCCTCGACGATCGCTTTGCAGATGTAGAGGCCGAGGCCCGATCCGCGCGTGCCATCGGCGGTGGTGAGGCGTGTGAACTTGCGGAAGAGGCGACGACGTTCAGGTGCGGCGATACCGGGGCCGCGGTCGCGAACCTCGACGCGCGCTGTGGCGCGGCGCGGATCGGCGTTCACGCTGACGTCGATCGGGGTGCCGGCGGGCGAGTACTGCGCCGCGTTCGCGAGCAGGTTCGAGAGCACTTGTCGGATGCGGCCGCTATCGGCCTGGACCATGAGCGCCGCCTCAACGCCCGCGACCGTCACCGGGTGACCCTCGATGTGCATGCCCGCGATGGTGTCGCGCACCAAGGCCGCGAGGTCGACCCGTCGCACGTGCGAGCGCAAGCGTCCCGCCGCGGCGGCCTCGGCATCGGCCACGCTCTCGAGCAGCGCCAGAAGGTGTCGCGCCTCGGATGCGATGGCGGAGGCGCGCGTCGACGCTGGATGCGGGCCGAGCTCGCGCGTGAGCACGCGCGCGGCGGCGTCGATCCCGACGAGCGGGTTGCGGAGCTCGTGGAGCACGAGCGAGAGATAGTCCTCGCGGTCGGAGCGAGCGCTCACCTGCCGCGCAGTATCGCGGCTCTAGACGGTGAGGCCCACCAGCAGATCGCGATCGAGGCGCGCGAGCACGGCGACCGCGTCGCGGTCGCGGGAGGTCATCGCATGCCGCCAACGCCAGAGCGCGAGGGCCCCGAGCGCGCGGATCGTCGCGGCATCGTGCGGGCGGACGATCCGCCTACGACGTTCGCCGTATCAGCGCGGCTCGGGCAGCTCGGCTTCTTCGATGAGCATGACCGGGATCCCGTCGCGAACGGGATAGCGGCGCCCGCACTCGGCACAGATGAGACGGTCGCCCTCCTCGCGCACCGGCGCGTGGTCGACCGGGCACGCGAGGATCTCGAGGAGCTCCTTATCGATCGGCATCGTCCCCGAGCGTAGCGAAGAGCGGCAGGAACGCGAAATAGGACTGCAACGCGCGCCACGAGAGCCACAGCGGCAGCAGCGGCAGCACGACGGGCGCGTTCAGGCGCAGGCCGCTCGTCGCGACCGCCCAGAGCGCTGCGACATAGGCCACGCCGGCGGCGACCACGAACAGGACGCGCGGCACGATCGGGCCGACCGTGTCGGCCAGGAGCTTCGCCGGGCCCACACCCCACGGCTCGAGCGGCAGGAGCGCCGGCGCGGTGACGCTCGCGAGGAGCAGACCCGGTGCGCTCGCGAGGTACGGGGCGTGGACGAGGAGCGCGATGCCGAGCGCGATGGCGGCGCGCACGAGCGCTCGTCCAGGCCCGGCGCGGCGCCAGGTCCACGCGATCACGAACGGGGCGACGAGCCACGCGGGCTGGCGCGTCGCGATGGCGAGCCCGAGCGGCACCGCGGACCAGAGATGCCGCCGCCAGACCCACGCGACGAGGACGAGGAGCGCCCAGAGCGGGTCCACACCGGCGAGGACGAATTGGTCGAGGACGACGACGTTGCCGACGCACACCGCGAGCACGACCGCGCGCCACCGGAGCGCGACGGAGGCCATCGCGAGCCCGAAGATCGCGAGCACCTCGACGAGGTAGAGGACGCGCACGTCCGCGAGGCCGGCGGCGATCAGCGGCGCGGGCACGAGGACCGCGAGCGCCGGGTACTGCAGCGCGCGCAGCCGCGTGCCGTCCTCGAGCGGCGTCGCGTATTCGGGGCGCAGGCCGAAGCGCGCGAGCTGGTCGATCATGTCGAAGTCGGCGTACGGCTCGCGCCCCGCGAGCACGAGCTCGGCGCCGCCGTGCGCGGCCACGACCGCATCGGAGTGGTACGGCGACGCCGCGATGAGGATCGCGGCGCTCATGACGTACGTCGCGAGGACGAGCCCGGCGCCGAGGGCGAGCCAGCGGCGCTGCGCCGGCAGCGTGAACGCCGCGATGACGACGAGCACGGCGAGGACGTCGTCGGGCGCGACCGCGCTCGACGCGACGTTCACGTGGCGGTCGAGGAGCGCCGCGAGGACCGCGATGACGACGAGCGGCCGCGCGAAGCGGTCCCAGGGTGCCTCGACGCGGCGGCGGACGGCGCCGACGACGAGGACGGCCAGCGCGACCGCGAAGGCCGCGAACGGGACGAGCGGGTGGAGGCGGAGCGTCGCCGCGATCGCCCCGATCGACATCGCTGCCGTCGAGACCAGCGCGGCCGTCATGTCAGCGGCGGAGCGTACCGCGACGCAGGCGTTCCGCGGCGTAGAGAGTGACCGCTGAAGCCTGCGTCGCCAGCGAGACGGCGAGGACGATCCGCACCATCGTGGCGGCGTCGCGGGCGACCGCGACGAGCAGCACCAGCTCAACGCTGAGCGCGATGGCGAGGAGCGTCGTGAAGAAGTCGGGCGCGACGAGGTACGCGACCGTCACTGCGCCGCTCGTCACGAGGACGAACGCGAGCGCCAAGAACAGGTAGCGGTCCGTGTCCTCGCCGAGCGCATCCGCCCGGCTCACGCGCTCGAGCAGCAGGAGGCCGACGGCGATCGGCGCGAACAGCACGATCTTCCCGAGCAGGATCGCGCCCGCGTACGCGCCGGCCTCCGCGGGGATGCGCCAGGGCGCCACCAGGCCGTCGACGAACGTGAGCGCGGCGTACCCGAAGAAGATCACCGCGGCGAGCAGGAAGAAGCGCGTCTCGGCCCGGCCGAGGTCGACCTCGTGGACGGCGCCGCGCGCCGCCCGCAGCAGCGGTGCGAGCGGGATCAAGGTGCCGAGGGCCCCGACGAGGACCGCGACCGACGCGCCGAGGAACGCGCCGTTCACCGGCTCCGTCGGTGCGCCGGGCCCTGAGAAGGCGAGGACCAGCACGGCACCGAGGACGAGACGCGTGAGCGCCATCGCGATGAACACGCTGCCGAACCAGCCGAAGCGCGCGAGGCCCTGGAGGAGGCCGAGCGTGAACGTGAGGACGATCGCGAGGAAGAGGGTCGCTCCGATGAGGGCGATCGCGAACGCCGGGAGCTGCGGGACCGTGACGACGAATGCCGACGCGATGATGACGAGCGCAGGGATCCCCGCGCCGACCAGGATGCGGCGCAGCCACCGCCGCACGAAGACATGCAGAGCGGCCTCCTCGCCGCGCGCCTTGTACTGGGCCGCCAGCCTCGCGGTCGCCGATTGGACGACCTGGCCCCCGAGCTGCTCGAGGATGAGCACGGCGAAGAACGCGGTGAGGATGGCGAACTGCTCGTTCGTGAGCAGCCGCGCCATCACGAACTGGTAGGCGTAGGCGAGGACGTTCGCGACGCTCGTCGCGCCGAGCAGCCACAGCGCGCCCGCGTTCGCGCGGGCCATCGCGAGGGCGCGCGCCGGGAGCACGAGCGGCGCTAGTGGGTGTGCTGGTGCCCCGCGCCGACGGGCTCCGCCGGAGCCTGCGGCGCGACCGCGAGGAAGTTCGTGATGAGCTCGTCGAACTCGGGCGAGTCGTAGTCCTCGATCCCGCCGTTGTCGGCGAGCTCGGCGATCTTCGGGTCGATCGGCAGCTTCGCGAGGAGCGGGGCGTTCGACGCGATGACGAGCTTCAGCCCCTGCGACGGTCCGAAGACCTCCATGCGCGAGCCGTCCGGCGCGGTGACGTACGACATGTTCTCGACGACGCCGAGGATGTCGCCGCCGAGCTGCTTCACGAGGCGCACGGCCTTCGTGACGACCATCGTCGCGAGCGCCTGCGGCGTGGTGACGAGGACGACCCCGTCGACGGGCAGCGCCTGCATCACCGTGAGCGGCGCGTCGCTCGTCCCCGGCGGCAGGTCGACGATCAGATAGTCGAGCTCGCCCCAGGCGACGTCGCTGAAGAACTGCCGGATCGCGCCCGAGACCATCGGGCCGCGCCAGATGACCGCCTCCTCCTCGCTCGGGAGGATGAGGTTCATGGACATGATCGGGATCCCGGTCCGCGTCACGGGGGGCTTGAGGGTCTGCGTCCCCGGGACGACGCCCGGCTTCTCGCGCACGCCGAACATGCGCGGGATCGACGGTCCGGTGATGTCGCCGTCGAGCACGCCGATGCGCATGCCGCGCCGCGACAGGCCGACGGCCAGCAGGCCGGCGACGAGGCTCTTGCCGACGCCGCCCTTGCCGGACATGACCGCGATGACGTGCTTCACGCCCGCCTGCTGCGCGATGCCTTTCGGCCCGCCCGACGGCGCCGGCGGGCGCTCGGGCAGGTCCGCGGGGAGCGTGCCGCTCGACGCGAGGTCGTTCAGCTGCCGCATGACGGTGTCCATCTGCAGCCGGCCGCGCCCGTGACCGCCGACCGCCTGCGCGATCGTCTCGCCCTTCGAGATCGAGCACGACGCGCACGACAGCCCGTACGCGGCGAAGAGCCGCGCTGCGTCGGGCCAGCGCTCGACGACGGAGGCGACGGTCATCTCGGGGGTGATCTGCTGGGCCAAGTGGGGCTCCCTTATCGCGTGGTCTGTTCGAGGATCAGTGTACGGGGCGATGGAGTCCCTTTTGCTCCTCCTCGTCGGTATCGTCCTCGGCGTCGCCGCGACGGTGGTCTACGGTCGTCGGCGTGCCGCGTCGGTGACGGCCTCGGCGCTCGACGCACCGGGATCCATCGCGTCCGAGCGCGACCGGCTCGCGACGCTCGTGCGCGAGCTCGGCGACGCCGTCCTCATCGCGGGGCGCGACGAGCGGATCCGTCTCGCGAATCCAGCCGCGGTCCGCCTGCTCGACGCCGGAGCCCTCGAGGGCCGCCGGCTCGTGGACGTGGTACGCGAGCACGAGATCATCGCCGCGATCGAGCAGGCCCGCTCCGAGCAGGAGACCGTCGTCGAGGTCGAGCGGCTCGAGCCGGCCCGAGCGCTGCGCGTCGTGGCCCGCCGGCTCCCGGATGGCGACCTGCTCCTCACGATGCAGGACCTCACGCGTCTCCGTCGCCTCGAGACCGTGCGAAGCGACTTCGTGGCGAACGTGTCGCACGAGCTCCGGACCCCGATCGCGTCGCTCAAGGCCATGGTCGAAGCGCTCGAGGGCGGCGCCGTCCGCGACGAGGCCGTCGCGCGGGACTTCCTCAGCCGCATGCACGGCGCGGTCGATGACCTGACACAGCTGGTGTCCGAGCTCCTCGCGCTCAGCCGGATCGAGAGCGGCGAGGACCGCCCGCACCTCGAGGCCGTCCCCGCCGTCGAACTGGTGCGGACCGCGGTCGCGCGACTCGGGCCGCTCGCGACCCGCTCCGGCGTGGCCCTCGAGATCGGACCCCTCGACGAGCTCCCCGCGGTCCGCGCGGACCCCGACAAGATCGGCCAGGTGCTCACGAACCTGCTGCACAACGCCATCAAGTTCACGCAAGACGGGGGACGCGTCGAGGTCTCAGCCGTCCACGAAGAGGACTTCGTCCGCTTCCGCATCCGCGACACGGGCATCGGCATCCATCGCGACGAGATCGGGCGGGTCTTCGAGCGCTTCTACAAGAGCGAGCGCTCGCGCGCCGGCGGCGGCACCGGCCTGGGCCTCGCCATCGCGAAGCACATCGTCCAGGCCCACGGCGGCCGGATCGACGCGTCGAGCGAGGGGCCTGGTCGGGGCAGCACGTTCAGCTTCACCCTGCCCGTCGCTGAGGGGATCGCTACGGCTCGGCGATAGGCTCCGAGCGCGTGAACTCGCGCATGACGCCGGTCTTCTCGTAGACGGTGCGCTCACAGATGTTCTGCACCCGGTCGGCGATGCGCTCGAGGTTGTGGGCGACCCAGATGAGCCAGGTGGCGCGGTCGATCGTGCGCGGGTCGTTCAGCATGAAAGTGAGCAGCTCGCGGTACACCTGGTCGTAGAGGCGGTCGACGACATCGTCTCGCAGCGCGACGGCCTGCGCCTTCTCGGCGTCCAGCGTCACGAAGGCATCGACCGCATCCCGCAGCATCTCGCGACAGACCCTGGCCATCCGCGGAACGTCGATGAGCGGCTTCAGGAGCGGCTTGTCCTCGTGCAGCAGGACGATCTTCGCGATGCCCGCGCAGTAGTCACCGATCCGCTCGAGCTCCGGCAGGACGCTCAGGACGGACACGATCAGGCGTAGATCGCGCGCCATCGGCTGCTGCATCGCGATGAGGTGGACGGCGTCGTCCTCGACCTTGTAGCGGAGCTCGTTGATGCGCCGGTCCTCGGCGATCACCCGCTGCGCCCCATCGCGATCGAGGCGCTCGAGAGCGCGGATGCTGCGCTCGATCGCGACGTCGACCATGCTCGCGAGGCTGCGCAGCTGGCGCTGCAGCGAGACGAGGCCCTCGTCGAGCGCCGCGCGCGAGTGGATCGATCGCTCCGCCGTCATCCGAACCGACCCGTTATGTACGCCTCAGTACGCTCGTCCTTGGGATTCGTGAACAGGTCGCGCGTGGCGCCGAACTCGACGAGCTCGCCCATCCGCTCCTCGCCCGCGAGCAGGAATGCGGTGAGATCGGACACCCGGGAGGCCTGCTGCATGTTGTGCGTGACGATCACGATCGAGTAGTCGCGCTTGAGGTCCGCGATGAGCTCCTCGATGCGGTACGTCGCGATCGGGTCGAGCGCCGAGCAGGGCTCGTCCATGAGCAGCACGTCGGGCTCGACCGCCAGGGCGCGCGCGATGCACAGGCGCTGCTGCTGGCCACCGGATAGCGCGAGCCCGCTCGCGCCGAGCTTGTCCCTCACTTCGTCCCACAGCGCGGCGCGCCGGAGGGACTCCTCCACGAGGGCCCGTAGATCCCCGCTGTAGCCGTTGATCCGGGGGCCGAACGCGACGTTGTCGAAGACCGACTTGGGGAACGGGTTCGGCTTCTGGAAGACCATGCCGATGTGCCGCCGCAGAAGGACGGGATCCGCCTCCGGCCCGTTGATGTCCTCGCCGTGGTACGCGATGTGTCCCCCGGCGCGGAAGCCCGGGATGAGGTCGTTCATCCGGTTCAGGCAGCGGATGAGCGTGCTCTTGCCGCATCCGGACGGGCCGATGATCGCCGTGACGTGGTTCTTCGGGATGTCGAATGTGATGTCACGCAGCGCCTGCGCCGATCCGTACCAAGCCGAGAGGTCCCGCAGCTCGAAGGCGTGCTCGAGCGTCGACGGCTCCGGCACGGGCTCGGCCGCAGGCTCCGGCGCCCGCATCGCCACGACCGGAGTATGGATCGGCGGCCTCACGCGAGGCTCTTGCGCGGTCACCATCTGGTCCCTCGCCGCGCACGGTCCCGGAGGACGATGGCCAGCGCGTTCATCGTGAGGAGCAGTACGAGGAGCACGATGATCGCGCTGGCGGCGATCAGGTGGAATTGCTCCTGGGGCTTGCTCACCCAGATGAAGATCTGGATCGGCAGGATCGTGAACGAGTCCAGCGGGCCGTCCGGAAGGAACGCGATGAAGGCGATGCTCGAGATGAGGATGATCGGAGCGGCCTCGCCGACCGCGCGCGACAGCGCCAGGATCGTCCCGGTGAGGATCCCCGGGGTCGCTGCGGGCAGCACGTGGTAGCGCACGGTCTCCCATCGCGTCGCTCCGAGCGCGTACGAGGCGTGCCGGATCCCCGAGGGCACGGCCCGCAGCGCCTCCTGCGCGTTGATGATGACGATCGGCAGGACGAGGACCGCGATGGTGAGCCCGCCGGCGATCAGGCTGCGCTGCAGCGAGAGCGCGCGGACGAAAACGGCGAGCCCGAGCATGCCGTAGATGATCGAGGGCACCCCGGCGAGGTTGCCGATGTTCGTCTCGAGGATCCGCTTCAGCGGTCCCTGCGGCGCGTACTCCTCGAGCCAGATCGCCGTGGCGATGCCGATGGGGAACGCGACGACGACGACGATGATCCCGACGTAGAACGTGCCGACGAGCGCGGCGAGCACGCCGGAGCGGTCGGCGAGCCGCGACGGGAAGCTGGTGAGGAACTCCCACGAGAGATACGGGACGCCTTTGACGAGGACGTCCGTCAGCAGCACCAGCAGCGCCACGATGCCGAACGCGGTGGCCCCGTAGCAGAGCCAGACGAAGACGCGGCCGTTGCGGCGGCGCGCGACGAGGGCAGGCCGCCAGCGCACGCCGGGGGGGAGCGCGGTGACGGTCACTGGTAGACGTTCCGGAACCGGCGGACGACCATCTGGCTCGCAACGTTCAGCACGAGGGTCATGACGAAGAGCGTCATGCCGACGGCGAAGATCGTCCGGAACTCGATCGACTGCTGTGGCGTGTCGCCGAGCGACACCTGCGCGATGTACCCGGTCATCGTCTGGACGGACCGCGTGGGATCGAGCGTCAGCACCGGGGTCGAGCCGGCCGCGATCGCGACCGCCATCGTCTCGCCGATCGCCCGCGACACCGCGAGGATGAACCCGGCCGCGATGCCCGAGAGCGCCGCGGGCACGACGACGCGAAGCGCGACCTCGAGATCCGTCGCGCCAAGGGCGTGCGCCGCTTCGCGCAGCGAGCGCGGGACCGCACCCATCGCGTCCTCGCTGATCGTCGCGACCAGCGGGAGGACCATGAGGCCGACCACGATGCCGGCCGATCCCGCGTTGAAGACGTCGGTCCCTGGGATGAGCGGTCGGAGGATGTTGGGCGTCACGAAGGTCAGCGCGAAGTAGCCGAACACGACCGTCGGGATGCCGGCGAGCACCTCCAGGAACGGCTTCACGACGGAGCGGACGCGGTCCGGTGCGTACTCGGCGAGGTAGATGGCAACGACGATCCCGAGCGGCGTGGCGAGCGCGACCGCGATGCCTGCCACGAGCAGCGTGCCGCTCACGAGCGGGAGCACGCCGAACCGCTTCGGATCGAAGAGCGGCGTCCACTCGGTCCCGAAGAGGAAGTCGGGCACCGGCACCTCACGGAAGAACTCGAATGTCTCGAAGATGAGGACCGCGACGATGCCGAACGTCGTGAGCACGCTCACCCCGACGCCCGCGAGCAGCAATGCGGTCACGACGCGGTCGGTCGCCTTCCGCCGGAAGAGGGAGCGCGCCGGCCGGCGGATGCCGGGCCGGCGGGCTCCCCCGCGATCGACCGAGGGCGCTGCCAGCGTCACCGCGCGGGCAGCTTCGCGAGGCCGTCCGTGTACGTCTTCTCCGGGGCCGCGATGTAGCCGACCGATGAGATGAGCTTCCGAGACTCGGAGCCCAGGTACCACTTCACGAACTCGTAGACCTCGGGACGCTTGAGCGAGTCGTTCTTCGGGTAGATGAAGATCGGCCGCGCGAGCGGCTTGTACGTGTAGGCCTCGATCGTCTGCGGGTTCGGCTCGACGCAGCCGCCACCCTTGCCATCATCGATCTTCAAGACCTTCAGCTTGCTCTTGTTCTCGACGTAGTAGGCGAAGCCGAAGTAGCCAAGCCCGCCGCGGCTGCCGGCGACGCCCGTCACGAGCACGTTGTCGTCCTCGCTCGCCGTGAAGTCGCCGCGGCTCTGCTTCTCCTTGCCGTTGATCGCTTCGGTGAAGTAGTCGAACGTGCCCGAGTCGGTCCCAGGCCCGTACAGCTTCATCTCGACGTCCGGGAACCCCGCGCGGACGTCCTTCCAGTTCTTGACCGTGCTGCCAGTGTCCCAGATCTTCTTCAGCTCCGCCGTCGTGAGGCAATCGACCCACGTGTTCTGCGGATTCACGACGACGGACAGGCCGTCGATCGCGATCTGCAGCTCGGTGTAGGCGATGCCGTTCTTCTGGCACTCCGCCTTCTCGCTGTCCTTGATCGGACGCGAGGCGTCGGAGATGTCGGTCTCGCCGGCGCAGAACTTCTTGAAGCCGCCGCCGGTGCCGGAGATGCCGACGGTGACCTTCACGTCCTTGTTCTTCTTCTGGAACTCCTCGGCCATCGCCTCGGAGATCGGGAAGACCGTGCTCGAGCCGTCGATCTTGACGTTGCCCCCGAGCTTGGGCGCGGTCCCGCCCGGCGAACCACCGCCGCCGCAGGCAGCGGCGAAGAGCGCGGTGCCGATGAGCAAGGTGACGGGCAGCCTCCTGCGGACCATGGATACCTCCCAACCATTCGCGCGCAGCAAGCGTGCCGCGGCCGGGTGTCGGATCGATGGCGTGCGGTGAGCGCACCGTGATGCGCGTGTGAGATCGAGGTGAGATCGGCGCCTACCGGTGGCCGGCGGTCGCCTCCTCGAGCTCGCGGAAGCGGTAGCCGACGCCGCGCACCGTCTCGATCCAGCGCGATCGCTCGGCCGTCTCGCCGAGCGCCTCGCGCAGCGTCTTCACGTGCGTGTCGACCGTCCGCGTCTCGCCGCCGTACTCCTGACCCCACACCGAGGCGATGATCCGGTCGCGCGTCATGACGACGCCGCGGTGCGACATGAGCAGGACGAGCAGGTCGAACTCCTTCGCGGTGAGCCTCAGCTCCGCGCCGTCGCGCGTCGCCCGCCGCCGGGCGACGTCGACCTCGAGCGAGCCCGCGCGCAGGCGCTCCCCCGCCGGTGCCGGCGCCGCGCGGCGAGCTCGCCGCACGAGCGCGCGGATCCGGGCGATGAGCTCGCGCGTCGAGAAGGGCTTGCCGAGGTGGTCATCGGCGCCGATCTCGAGCCCGACGATCCGGTCGACCTCGGTATCGCGCGCGGTGAGCATGAGGATCGGGACGTCGCTCTCGCGGCGGATCCGGCGGCAGACCTCGATCCCGTCGATGCCGGGGAGCATGACGTCGAGGATCACGGCGTCGGGACGCGCTGACGCGAACAGCGCGAGGGCCTTCTCGCCGTCCTCCGCGGAGAGGACCTCGTATCCCTCCTGCCGCAGCGCGTAGCCGAGCGTGTGCCGGAGGTTCGCCTCGTCGTCGACCAGCAGCAGACGCGTCAGCGGTCCGCCCTCGCCATGCTCATCGCAATAAGGCTAGGGCCGGTGGAGGTGATGACGCTATGCGGCGCGGTCGCGCGCCAGCGCGCGGATCACCCAAACGACGACGAAGAGCGCGGTCGCGACGAGAACGATCGTCCCGCCCGACGCCGTGTTCAGGTAGTACGACGCGTAGATCCCGGCGAGCGCGGAGATGACGGCAAAGAGGAGCGCGAAGGCGAGCATGTGCCGGAGCTTCCGCGCGAGGAGGCGCGCCGTCGCGGCGGGCGTCACGAGCAGCGCGACGACGAGGACGACGCCGACGATCTGGATCGAGATCGCGATGGCCAGGCCGACGAGCACGAGCAGGAGCGAGTCGTAACGTGTGACCGGGAGCCCCGCCGCCGCGGCGCCGGTCGGATCGAACGAGACGAAGACGATCTCCTTCCAGACGAGGAACAGGACGGCGATGACGATCGCGGCCGTCCCCGCCGCGAGGAACAGCTGCTCGTTCGAGATCCCGAGCACGTCGCCGAGCAGCGCGCCGAGGAGATCGCCCGTGTACGTGCGGATCGAGCTGAAGAGCACGACGCCGAGCGCGAACATCCCCGAGAACACGACGCCGATGATCGTGTCCTCGCGCAGCCCGGAGCGGCGTCCGACGAGACCGATCGCGAGCGCGCCGGCGACGGCGGCGATGGAGCCGCCGATGACGAGATCGGTCTTCGCCATGAACGCCACGACCACGCCCGGGAACGCGATGTGCGCCACGGCGTCGCCGAGGAACGCGAGGCCGCGGAGGACGACGAACACGCCGACGCACGCGCACACGACGCCCACGAGGGTCGCGCCGATGAGCGCGCGCTGGACGAACGCGTAGGTGAGCGGCTCGACGAGGTCAGGCATGGTGCTCATCCGCCATGAGGCTCGGCTCCGGGCGGTGCCCGCCGTAGGTGGCGCGCAGGACCGCATCGTCGCGCAGGATCGAGACGTCACCCTGCGCGACGATGCCGTGATTCATGCACACGACGCGCTGGAAGTGCGCCATGACGCTCGCGAGGTCGTGCGTCGCGACGAGGACGGTGCGGCCCCGCCCGGCCTCCTCGGCGAGCACGCCCATGAGCTGCTCCTCCGTCGTGGGATCCACACCGGTGGCGGGCTCGTCGAGCAGGAGGATCTCGGGATCCGCGAAGAGAGCGCGCGCGAGCAGGACGCGCTGGCGCTCGCCGCCGGACAGGTCGGTCACAGCGCGTCGACGGAGGTACTCGGCGTCGACGCGTCCGAGCGCCGCGGCCGCGTCGTCGCGGTCACCGCGCCGCGGGCCGCGCCCGACGCCGAGCCGCCCGATGCGTCCCATCAGCACGACGCTCTCGACCGTGAGCGGGAAGTCCCAGCGCACGTGCTCCTGCTGCGGCAGGTAAGACATGCGTGAGCGTGCCGCAGCAGGCTCGCCGCCGAAGACACGGACGTCACCGTGCCGCGGCCGCAGGAGCCCGACGATCACCTTGAGCAGCGTCGACTTGCCGGACCCGTTGGCGCCGACGAGCGCGACGAGCTCGCCGGGCCGGACCTCGAGGTCCACCCCCTCGATGGCGAGCATCCCGTCGTAGCCCGCGGCGACGCGCCGCAGCAGGATCGCGGGCTCGGTCACTTCAGCGCGGCCACGATACGGTCCATCACAGTGCGCAACAGCCCGACGTAGGTATCGGCGGGCTTGTCCTGCAGGCTGTCCGTCGGGATGTCCGTGACGATCCGCTTCACCCCGGCCTCCTTCGCGAGCGCCTCGCTCAGCTTCGGCGACGCCTGCGACTCGACGAAGATCGCCGGGACGCCGGCCGCCTTCACCTTCGCCACGAGCTCGGCAAGCTCCGCTGGCGACGGCTCCTTGTCCGCTTCGGGCTGGACGAACCCGACGATCTCGAAGCCGTACGCCTTCGCGAAGTACGGGAACGCGTCGTGGGAGGTCACCAGCTTGCGCCGCGCGGCCGGGACCTCAGCGGCCTTCTTCTTCATCTCGTCATGGAGCTTCACGAGCTCGGCGTCGTACGCGGACGCGTTCTTCATGAACGTGTCCTTCCCGGGGGCGTCGGCCTCGATGAGTGCGTCGCGGATCTTCTCGACGTACTTCCGGGTGAGCTCGACGTCGAACCACATGTGCGGGTTGTCCTCGATCCCCGGCAAGCCATCGGTGAGCGTGATGACGACCGCGGCCGCCTTCCTGTTCTTCAGCAGGTCCTCGGACCACGTATCGAGGTCGAGCCCGTTCACGAGGATGAGCGCGGCCTCGTTCACCTTCCGAGCGTCCGCGGGCTTCGGGCTGTATTCCTCGATCTCCGCGCCGGCAGGCGCGATCGACGAGACCGAGACGCGGTCGCCGCCGACGTTCTTGGCGAGGTCCGCGAGGATCGTCGTGGTGGCGAC
>WNFV01007513.1_pt1 | contig 16276 bp, 13 predicted proteins | sample 5400101 | NCBI WGS metagenome assembly WNFV01 (sample SAMN13153361, study PRJNA577476) | soil metagenome | isolation source: 115 cm soil or saprolite under grassland replicate 1 | place: USA:California | collected 2016-06-15
CAGGCGCCCAAACGGTGGATAGCCCAGCTTCCGGCGGAACTCGATCTCGCGTTCATACATGGATTCGTAGTCGTGCCCGCGGACGGACTGGATGGCGTGGTGCTCCGGCGTGTAGGTCTGGATGATGACGCGGCCGCCTCTGGGTCCGCGGCCGGCGCGACCGGCCACCTGCTCCAGCAGCTGGAAGGTGCGCTCCCCGGCGCGGAAGTCCGGCAGGTGCAGGGCTGTGTCCGCCGTGACGACGCCGACGAGCGTCACGAGCGGCATGTCCAGCCCCTTGGCGATCATCTGCGTGCCGACCAGCACATCCGCCTCGTGCGCGAGGAAGCGGGAGAGGATCGCCTCGTGCGAGTCGCGGCCGCGGGTGACGTCGCGGTCCCAGCGCAGGGTGCGCGCCTCCGGGAAGGCGCGGCGCACCTCCTCCTCGACGCGCTGGGTGCCGAGACCGACCTGGCGGATGCGGTCGCTCTTGCAGCTCGGGCACTGGACGGGCAGCGGCTGCCGGCGCCGGCAGTAGTGGCAGATGAGCGCGAGTTCGGTCTCGTGATAGGTGAGCGCGACGGCGCAAGAACGGCACTCCGGCACGAAGCCGCAGTCGCGGCACTGGACGAAGGAGGCGGTGCCGCGGCGGTTCAGGAAGAGGATCACCTGCTCGCCGGCCGCGAGGGCTCGCCGCATCGCCGCTGCGAGCGAGCGGCTGAAGATGCTGCGATTTCCCGCTATGAGCTCCGCCCGCAGGTCGACGATCTCGACCTCAGGCAGGGGGCCGACAGAGACGGAGCCGTCGTCGGCGGGGAGTAATCGTTCCGGGAGCTCGAGGAGGGCATACGTGCCATCCTCCGCGCGGAAGCGGCTTTCGACGTCGGGAGTCGCGGAGCCGAGGACCAGCACAGCGCCGTTCAGCCGGCACAGCTCCTCGGCGGCGCGCCGGGCGTGGTAGCGCGGCGAGCCTTCCTGCTGCTTGTAGGTCCACTCGTGCTCCTCGTCGACGATGACGAGCGCGAGGTCCGGTTGCGGCGCGAAGAGGGCGCTGCGCGGGCCGATGACGACGGCGTAGCGCCCGTCGCGGATCTCGTGCCACATGTCGAAATGCTCGCCGAGGGAGAGGCGGCTGTGCATGACGGCGACCTGCCCCGGGAAGCGCTCGGCGAAGCGGCGCACCGTCTGCGGCGTGAGGGAGATTTCCGGCACGAGCACGATCGCCCGCTTACCCAGCTCGACGACGCGGTCGAGCGCGGCGAGATACACTTCTGTCTTGCCGCTGCCGGTGACTCCATGCAGCAGGAATGTGTGCGGGACACGCTCCAGTGCCTTCGGCTCGGGCGCGGCCGCGATCGCTGCGCAGGCCCGCTGCTGGCCTTCGGTCAACTCGGGCGGCTGCCGGTAAGGATAGAACCTGCCGGCCAGCGGGTCGCGAATCACAGTCACGTCTTCGACAGCGACGAGACCTTCGGCCAGCAGGTCACGAAGGAACGCCGGCGTCAGGCCGATATTTCGAGCGCGGGTTAGCGAAACGGCGCCTTCGTCGATGAGGGCCTCCACGAGGAGGGCGCGGAGGAGGGCGCGTGGCGATCCGTCCTGCCGCAGCTCCTCCACCCTCGCAAGAACATCGGGCTCAGGCGCCGTCAACCGGAGCTGGCGGACGACTTTCGGCGCGATCTGCGGCCGCGCGAGCCGGTACGAGCGCTGGAGGAAGCCGCGCTTGATCAAGGCCGAGATGGCCGCGGGTGCTCCGCGCAGCTTGAGGTCCCGGCGCAGCTCCTCCGCTTCTATCTCGCCCAGCTCGATAGCGCGGCGCAAAACGGCGGCCTGGAGCTCGGTGAGATTGAGGTGGGGTATCTCCTCGAGCGAGGCGAGGGGGCGGAGCATGACGAGCGGGCGGCGCTTGAAGCCGGGCGGCAGCATGAGCGAGACGCAGTCGAATAGGGGCGCGAGGTAGTGGTCGCTAAGCCAGCGGGTTAGCTCGATATGGACGGGCGAGAGCAGAGGCCGAGGATCGATGATGTCCGCGATGTCCCTGGTCTGTTGGATGCCGGAATGGTCGCTGAGGTCGAGGACGATGCCCTGTAGCGTGCGCGAGCCGAACGGCACGTAGACGGCTTGCCCGGGCGCGACCGGCACGCCGTCCGGGACGCTATAGGTGAACGTCTGGCAAAGCGGCACGGCGGCGTTGACGGCTACCTCAGCGAAGGGCATTGCGAGGCCAGTATATCGAGGCTGGGGATTATCTCGAAGGACGGGATGGCAGGGGTTGAGTGCTGAGTGCCGAGTGCCGAGTGCCCGAGTGCCCGAGAGTACCCGTTGCGGACGTTTGCCCCACCCAAGATCCCTTCGCGGGAGGATACAGTCGCGATCGAAGACTGTGTTCGTCGCTCAGGATGACGCCGGTGCAGGTCGGCCCTGCTTTGGCCGTGGTCAGGCCTTGGTAGGCTCTTCCGCCTCTTCCCCTTCGCCTTTCGCGGCTTCGCCTTCGTCCGTGCTCTCGGGCGGTGGAGCCGCTTCGTCGATCGCGTCCTCCACGGCTTCTACGACAGATTCGTCCTCGGTGTCTGCCCCGACCCTCTCCCGCAGGTAGTACAAGCGCGCGCGGCGGACGCGGCCGACTTTGGTGACCTGCACCTTCTCGACGAGCGGAGAGTAGTAGGGGAAGACGCGCTCGACACCGACGCCGTGGCTCACCCTGCGCACGGTGAACGCAGAGCCGGCGCCCCGGGTGCGGACGCGGATGACGACGCCCTCGAAGACCTGAATGCGCTCTCGATCGCCCTCGACGACCTTCGCGTGGACGCGGACAGAGTCGCCGGGCCGGAAGTCCGGAATGTTGGGGTTCCGCTTGAGGTCTACGTAGGAATTGGCGTCCATGGCACAACGTTGTCAGTCTACGGGCCCGCCTGTGCCAGAAGCAACCCCGTTGCGTGCCAGCCATTCGCGTTCCTCTTCGGTCAGTGGAGCCCCGGCCAGCAGGTCTGGACGGCGCTGCGCCGTCCAGAGGAGGTTGTGCCGGCGGCGCCAGCGGGCTACCTCCTGGTGGTTGCCGGAGAGCAGCACTTCCGGCACGCTCCACCCCCGGAAATCAGGCGGCCGCGTGTATGGCGGAGCTTCGAGGAGACCATCCGCGAACGACTCGTCGCCGGCGGAATCGGGGGAGCCGAGGGCGCCGGGAAGCTGACGAACGACGGCGTCGACGAGGACCATGGCCGGCAGCTCGCCGCCGGAGAGGACGTAGTCGCCGATGCTGATCTCGTGGGTGGCGAGATGTTCGTGGACGCGGGCGTCGACGCCCTCGTAATGGCCGCAGATGAGGACGAGCCGCTGCTGGGACGCCAGTTCGACGGCGAGGTCGTGGTTCAGCTTCCGGCCGACAGGGGTAAGGAGGATGATTGGCCCGCGCTCGGGCGCCAGATCCAGCACGGCTTCGGTCGCTTCGAAGACAGGTTCCGGCTTGAGCACCATGCCGGGGCCGCCGCCGTAGGGATAGTCGTCGGCGACCTTGTGGCGGCCCTTCGCCCACTGACGGATGTCGTGGACGTGGATGGAGACGACCCCGGAATCTACGGCGCGCTTGATGATGGACTCATCGAACGGGCCGCGGAACATGGCCGGAAAAAGGGTCAGGATGTCGATGCGCATCTCTCTCCCATTGTGCCCCACGACTTACCACAAAGGCACGAAGGAGGACCACAACGACGCTCATTAACCACAAAGGCACGAAGATTTTGGGTCTTTTCATTCCTTTGTGTCTTTGCGTCAAATCGAAGCCTTGTGTTCGGAGCTGTCCCCCCGAAGTAGCTCGAGCGCGTGCGGCAGCGCCGGCAGGATGACCGACAGGTTCTCGCGGACGCCTTTGGGGCTGCCGGGGAGGTTCACGGCGCACGCCGGCAACGGCGCGGCTGAGCATGGACATCGGCGTGTGCTTGAGGCCTTCGGCTCGCATCGCCTCGGCGAGGCCGGGCACTGCGTAGTCGATCGCTTCGAGCGTCGCCTGAGGCGTGACGTCGCGAGCGCCGAGGCCGGTGCCGCCGGTTGTGATGATTAGATCGAGCCGGGTTTCGTCCGCCCACTCCTTCAGGCGCGCCGCGATCATCGGCTGCTCATCAGGGATGATTTCGTAGCGGTCGACTGAGGCGCCGATCTCGCTGAGAAGCTCGCGGATGGCGGCGCCGGAGGTGTCCTCGCGCCGGCCGGCGGCGCCCTTGTCGGAGACGGTCAGGATGCCGGCGCGGAAGGTCATGAGGCTCGAAGTTGGAAATTAGTCCGAAAAATATTGTGTAAGCACTTGACAATAGGAAGCCCGATGGTATGATGCCCACGAAATGGGATGAAGTGGGGGCTTCACCCATGCCCACCTGACCGGCCCTCGGTCGTCCAGCGTTCCGGCGGGCGGGACAGCCCAAGTATAGCACCGTCCTTAGACAAAGCAAGAAGGAACTGGCACAACGTTGGTCGACTTTCGGGGACGATACGAACACACGATAGATGACAGAGGCCGGGTCTCACTGCCGGCGCGCTATCGGAACGAGTTCGCCGCCGGCGTGATCCTGACAGCCGGCGCTGACGGCTGTATTGACGTCTACACCGAGGACGGCCACAAACAAGTTGGAATACATGTGGATGTAGCGCCTCCCACGACGCCTGAAGGTCGACAGGCGCGGCGAGGTCACTACTCTGATTCGTTCGACGCTGAGCTGGACCGCCAGGGTCGCATCCTGATTCCGCCACTGCTTCGGCAGGCGGCGGGGGCCAACGGGACCGTGATCATTCTCGGGCGTAAGGAGTGCCTGGAGATATGGAACCCCCGGAGGCTGGAAGAAGTGACTCAGGCTGCGAAGGCGGCTTCCTCCACGGAACAGGCGCCTGAGGTTTAGGACAGGTGGTTGCAAATTTGTCCCCCAGGGTAACCCTGACCCACGCGCCCGTCCTGACGGAGGAGGTTGTCCGGTATCTGGCGGTCCGGCCCGGTGGTCGCTATCTTGATTGCACTGTCGGCGGCGGCGGCCACGCCGTGGCGATAATGGAGGCGGCGGCGCCGGGAGGACTATTGCTCGGGCTGGACGCCGATCCGCTCGCCCTTGATATCGCCGCCCGAAGCCTATCTCGCTTCGGAGCCGGCGCGAAGCTCGTCCAGTCCAATTTCCGAGATCTCGAGACCGTCTGCCGACAGCACAGCTTCGTCCCGGTCCATGGGGTCCTGTTCGACCTGGGCCTCTCCTCAATCCAACTGGCAGACGCGAGCCGTGGCTTCGGCTTCCAGGTGGATGCGCCTCTGGACATGCGGTTCGGTCCCGGACAGTCACTGACGGCGGCCGACATGGTGAATGACTACGATGAAACGGACCTGGCGAACGTGCTCTGGCGGTTCGGGGAAGAGCGCGCCAGCCGCCGCATCGCCCGGGCGATAGTACGATCGCGGCCCCTCAAGACAACAACAGAATTGGCGGCGCTGGTATCGCGCGCGAAAGGCGGGCAACACGGGCGTCGCATTCACCCGGCGACGCGCACGTTCCAGGCGCTGCGAATTGCGGTGAACGACGAACTGGGTGCGCTGACCGAGGCGCTGGACCATGTCCTGGAGGTGCTCGGTAATGGTGGCAGGCTTGTCGTGATCTCGTTCCATTCTCTGGAAGACAGGATCGTCAAACAGTTCATTGCGCGAGAATCGCGCGACTGCATATGTCCGCCGGAGGTGCTTGCCTGCACCTGCGGGCACACAGCACGACTGAAAGCCGCGACCAAGAAGGCGATCACGCCCGGGCCGACAGAAGTCTCGGCCAATCCTCGCAGCCGCAGCGCTCGTCTGCGCGCGGCGGAGAAGCTACCGGTGGAGAAGTAATGGCCACGGCCCGCAGACAACCGGCCTCCGAGGCCGGATTCTTGCGTTCTCCCGCTCTTCCGGTGCTATTGATTTTGGCGGCGATGGCCATTGGTTTCACCGCCCTGCTGCCGCTGATCCAGTCCAGCACCGCAACGACGACGGTCGGCGAGGTGAGCTCACTTGAGACGGAGCGAACGGACTGGACGGCACGGTTGCGGACACTGGAACTGGAAGTCGCCGGGCTGGGCAGCCTGAACCGGATCGAAGCTGAAGCAGCGGCGAGGTTCAGGATGGGCCCCCCAACGGAGCGGCACTACATCGCAGTGGATGCACCCGCGCCGGAGCCGCTGAAGATCCCCAGCCGCTACCTGCCTCAGGAATCCAAACCGGACCCCGACAGCCCATCCCTCATCGAAGATGTCGTCGACTGGCTGACGCCTTAGGTCTGCGATGCGCGGTCAGAAGTGGAAGACAACGTGGCGGGTGTGGACGGTCGTAGCGTTTATCGCGGCAGGGGCCGCCATTCTGACGGCGCGATTGGCGGAGCTACAGATCGTCGACCATCAGCGCTACGCGGCACAAGCCCGTCTCATTCACGTAAGCCAGGACACGCTCCTGGACCGTCGCGGCGCTCTTCTTGACCGAAACGGCTACCCGCTCGCCGGGAGCCAGGACTCGTTCGATGTGATGGTGGAAAAGAAGGCGTGGCCGGACGCGGCGAGCGCGAGCGAAGCCGTGGCTGCCCTCAGCCAGATCTCCGGGGTCTCTCCGGACGAGATGTTCGCCGCCGTAGCCGACACCAACGCCTATGAGATCGCAGTGGCACGCGGGCTCAGCTATGAGCAAGCGCAGGCAGTCCGCGAGCTCGGCTTATCAGGAGTGCGCTTGTTCGCCAGTAGCCGCCGCGTCTATCCGGAAGGGAACCTTGCGGCGCAACTTTTGGGATTTGTGGGACGAGACAACTCGGGCCTGACAGGCCTGGAATCGGACTTGAATGAGGTCCTCGGTGGCGCGAACGGCACGCTAACGTACGAGCGTGATGGCCTGGGCAACCAGTTGGCGCTGGGAGAAAGGCGAGAAGTGGCGGCGCAGCCGGGCTCAGACGTTGTCCTCACCATCGACCGCTATATCCAACGTCTGGCCGAGATCGAGCTTGACAAGACTATCGAGAAGCACAAGGCGGTGGGCGGCACCATCATCGTCGTCCAGCCCAAGACGGGCGAGGTACTCGCGATGGCGAGCAGGCCCACGGCTGATGTGACGAATCCCGATCTTAGCGACGAGTCGAAAGTCGCACTCTTCCGCAACAGAGCGATTACCGACACGTACGAGCCGGGTTCTATCTTCAAGCTGGTGACGATGGCCTGCGCGCTTGATCTGGGGCTCGTCGGGCCGTACACACCGTGGTACGACGAGGGTGTCTTCCGCGTGGACAGCTGGGCGATTCGCAACTGGGATTTCTCCGCGAACGGCGACCAGAGCGTCACGCAGATCCTCTCGAAGAGCCTGAATACGGGCGCGGCATGGCTATCCAGCCTCGCCGGTCCAGACCAGTTCTATTCTTATGTAGACCGCTTCGGGTTCGGGAAGCCGACGGGCTCCGGCCTCGGAGGCGAAGTCGGCGGCCGGGTGCGCACGCCCGCCAGCGACCCAGGTTGGCGCACGGTTGACATGGCGACGAATAGCTTCGGTCAGGGGCTGAGCGCTACGCCGCTGCAGATGGTCATGGCCGCGGCGGCTATCGCGAATGACGGTCTGGCGATGAAGCCGAAGTTCGTCAAGGAGATCGCCTACCCCGGGCAAAGCCAGGTCGCTCTTCCGGAGGCCGGCGCGCAGGTGATCAAGCCGGAGACGGCTCGCACCCTGCGCGAGATGATGGGCGTTGTGGTAGACGGAATATCGCCATCATTGCTGGATGTCGACGGTTATAAGGTGGGAGGAAAGACCGGGACGGCTAACTTAACTGTGGAAGGCGGCGGTTACAAACCGGATGCCTACATCTCATCATTCCTAGGCATAGCTCCTCTCGACAACCCGGTGCTGGCCGTCCTTGTGAAGATAGATGAACCGCAGGGCACTCCCTGGGGAACGGTGGTTGCGGCGCCCGCTTTCGAACACATCGTCGAGGCCGCGCTTCCATACATGAAGGTCGCCCCGACTGAGACGGCGTTGGTCTCAGACTCGCATTAGAGGGACCGATATGGGGAGGATAACAGTGCCGAATGTCTGGGAGGGGATGAAGGGACTGCTGGTGGCCGGCCGTGGGCCGGGCACGCGCACCTTTGCCCGCGCCGCCATCGACTCGCGAGAAGTACGGCGGGATGACCTCTTTTTTGCCGTCAAAGGTGAGCGCTCGGACGGGCACGACTACGTCGCGCAAGCGATTGCGGGAGGCGCCGCCGGGGCAGTCATCGAGAGGCCGGTCGCGGCGCCGGATTCCGCTGTGACGTTCCACGTTAGCGATTCGCTGAAGTCGCTTCAGCAGCTTGCCTCCTGGTGGCGCGCACGCCACGACGTCTCAGTTATCGGCGTGACCGGCAGCGTGGGCAAGACGACTTGCAAGGAGCTGATCGCATCCGTGCTCGGCCGGCGTTACCGCACACTGAAGAGCGAAGCAAACCTGAACACAGAGATAGGCGTCCCCCTGACGCTCCTACAGCTGACAGAGGAGCACGAGCGCGCTGTCCTCGAGTTCGGGATGTACTCGCGAGGCGACATCGCGCTACTCTCGAGGATATCGCGGCCCAGAATCGGCGTGGTCACCAACGTCGGCCCCGTGCATCTCGCGCGGCTGGGCTCCATGGGCGCCATCACCGCTGCCAAAGCGGAGCTCGCAGAGGCGCTACCGGCGGAGGGAGCCGCTATCCTCAACGGTGACGACGCTCGCACCGCCGCGCTCGCCTCCCGCACCCACGCGCGGGTCACCTTCTACGGCCTCTCGCAGCAGTGCCACTTTCGTGCGAGCGATGTAGTGAGCCGGGGCCTCGACGGGATCGAGTTCCGCCTGGAGGCTCATGGAGGTTCGGTGAACGTTTGCCTGCCGTTGCCCGGAAAGCATCACGTCTACCCCGCCCTGGCCGCGGCGGCGGTAGCGCTGGAGGAGGGGATGAGCCTGAGAGACGTGGCCGACGCCCTCGCGAACGCTCGGCCCGAACTGCTGAGCAGAGTCCTGCCGGGGCCGAACGGCTCCACCATCCTGGACGAGAGCTATAACGCGAGCCCTGCCTCAATGCTGGCCGCCCTGGACCTGCTGGCGGAGCTTCCGGGCCGTCGCGTTGCTTTGCTGGGCGACATGCTGGAGCTTGGAGCGATGGAAGAGGAAGGACACCGGCGCGTTGGCGAGCGCGCGGCAACCGCCTGCGACGTGGTGCTGGCCGTGGGGCCGCGGGCAAGCATTGTCGCACTGGCGGCCCGAGACGCGGGTGCGAAGGACGTGCGACAACTGGATTCGACCGGCGACGCTATCGACGCACTGCGGAAAGAGTTGCGCTCCGGCGATCACGTACTCGTCAAGGCCTCGAGGGCGATGGCGTTCGAAGAAGTGATCGCGGCGCTGACAGAGACATGATATATGCCCTCAGCCTGGGAGCGATGACTTTGGTAGCGACGGCGATTGCGGGGTGGCCCACGATCAGACTGCTGCGGCGTCTGAATCTGGGCAAGGAAATATACGAGTATCTGCGCGAACCGGTCGAGAGCTCGGCGGGCGACGTGCCGCAAGTGGCGCCAGATCGCCACGCGGCGAAAGCCGGGACTCCAACGATGGGCGGGACACTCATCCTCGCGGGTATCCTGGTCTTCACTCTGGCGGCGAACCTCTTCGGCCGGTACTCGATTGGTTTGCCTCTAGCAGTGATGGCCTCGCTCGCCCTACTCGGCGGGATCGATGATTTCGGCTCGTTGCGTGGCCGCGATCAGTGGGCGCTGAACAAGCGGGTGAAGCTGCTGGCGTTCATCGCCATCGGCGCTGCGACAGCATATGCACTGTATGACTTGCTCGACCTGCGACGAGTGAACATTCCGTATGAGGGCTCGCACGAGATCGACTGGCTGTACCTAGCGATCGCCCTTGTTGCCGTCGTCCTTACTGCGGGCGGCGTGGCTGTCACAGACGGATTGGACGGTCTGGTCGCCGGCACTGCGGCCGTCGCGTTCGCCGCGTACGGAGCGATCGCGCTGGTGCAGGAGCAGACGTATCTGGGGGCATTCTGCTTTACGGTCACAGGAGGGGCCCTCGGTTTCCTCTGGCATAACTCATACCCTGCGCAGGTATTTATGGGCGACGTCGGAGCGCTGGCCCTCGGGGGCGGGCTCGCGGTCGTAGCGTTCATGACCGGGCACTGGCTGTTGCTCCCGGTGATCGGCATCGTCTTCGTCATCGAAGGCGCATCAAGCTACCTCCAGATCGGGTATTTCAAGCTGACAGGCGGAAAGCGAATCTTCCGCATGGCGCCGCTCCACCACCATTTCGAAGAGCTGGGCTGGAGCGAGGTGCAGGTGGTGCAACGCTTCTGGATACTGGGCGCTTTGGGCGCGGTTGTCGGCATCATATTGGCTCTGGAGGTGTAGATGGAAATCCGTCAGCGGCCTGGAGAGCTGGACTTCTCGGACAAGCACGTGACAGTCGTCGGCCTGGGCATCGAGGGCGTGGACCTGGCTCGCTATCTGAGCAGGCGCGGTGCGCTGGTCACCGTATCCGACTCGAAGTCGCGCGAGAAGCTCGGCGCGCGCCTGGAGGAGGTGGACAGCCTGGGGCTCAAGCTGGCCCTGGGGTCCAACAGCCCCAGCGACATAGCCGACGCCGAGGCAGTTTTCATCTCCCAAGGAGTGCCTCTTGACCTGCCGGGAGTGGAGCGCGCCCGCGAGCGCGGTGTTCCCATGTACTCGATGATGGGGCTGTTCATGGAGCTATGCCCAGGGCCTATCGCCGGTATCACCGGCTCCAGCGGCAAGTCGACCACGACGGCGCTGGTGGGCGAGATGTTCGAGGCGGACGAGCGGCCGGTCTTTGTGGGCGGGAATATTGGAGTCGGCCTCCTTGATCACCTGTCGTCCGTGCGCGCGTATACGTGGGCAGTGCTGGAGGTTAGCCACACGCAGCTCCAGCTTGTGGACCGCAGCCCGCACGTAGCCGCGATTCTCAACATCACGCCGAACCACCTCGACCGCTTCTCCTGGGAAGAATACCGTCATTTGAAGACCGGCATCATCCAGTTTCAGCGTGCCTCTGACATCGCCGTTCTTAGCTTCGACGACCCGGAGTGCCGGGCTCTGCAATCGCAGGTGAAGGGGCGTCTCAACTGGTTCAGTCTGGATGACGCAGCGCCCGGCGACGGCGTGTATGTTCGGGACGGCTGGGCGGTTATCCGCTGCGGGCGCCTCGTCGAACCGGCCTTTCGCCTGGACACCATACGGCTGCGCGGGCGCCACAATCAGGCGAACGCGGTGGCGGCGGCGGCGATCGCAACTGCCTGCGGCGTCACCCCGGAAGCCATCGCCTGCGCAGTCGCGACGTTCCGCGGAATTCCCCACCGCCTCGAGCCGGTCGCGGAGGTAGATGGGGTTAGCTACTACAACGACAGCATCGCGACTACGCCTGAACGGGCGCTGGCCGGCATCCGCTCATTCGATGAGCCGGTGGTACTGCTGCTGGGCGGCCGCGAGAAGAACCTGCCACTGGAAGAGCTGGCAGCTGAAGCGATTCGTCGCTGCCGTGCCGTAGTCGTTTTCGGAGAATCGGCAGAGAAGATCGAGCGCGCGCTACGGGAGGCCGGCCGGCCGGATGGGGCTGTTGTGCGAAGGGTGGATGGTCTGGCGGGGGCCGTGGAAGCCGCGCGTTCGCTGACGCGTTCAGGAGACGTGGTCCTGCTCTCGCCGGCGTGCACGAGCTACGATGCGTACGACAGCTTCGAGCGGCGAGGGGAGCATTTCCGATCCCTCGTTCGGCATCTGGTAAAGCCCGTCGTGAGCCCAGCCGAAGGGGAGGCGCAGCCATCCCTGCCTTAGACTTCATGGGCGAAGACCGGCGGGCCGGCGCTCTCCGTGCCGGGCCCCCTGATTACATGCTGATGGTAGCAACCGCGATGCTGGTCATAACCGGCTTGCTCGCGGTGTACACTTCAAGCTTTGCGGTGGGCTACCACGAGTTCGGCGACGCGAATTACTTCGTCACGCGTCAGGCAGTATTCGCGTTGTTCGGCGTCGGCGCAATGATCTTCTTCATGCGAATGGACTACAACCGGTTACGCGCGTGGAGCGTGCCGATGCTTTTGCTGGCACTGGCGGGGCTAATCGCAGTCCTTCTCCCCGGGATTGGTGTCGAGCGCAACGGCGCTACGCGCTGGTTGGTGTTTGGGCCCGTCTCCATCCAACCAAGCGAATTCGCCAAGCTGGCTGTGATCATTTACATCGCGGCCTGGCTGGCCAGCCGGGGCAAGGAGATCAACAAGTTCTCGCTCGGCTTCGTACCGTTTGTGTTGCTGTTGGGGGTCGTGGGCGGGCTGGTCATCGCCGAACCGGATATGGGGACGACGATAATCATATTCTTGACCGCGAGCACTCTCTTCTTTGTCGCGGGGGCGCCGCTAAGCCACCTGGGGTTGCTCGTCGGTGTCGGAGGCTTCATCAGCTATGCGGTGATCCTGCAACGCGACTATCAGCTGGACAGACTGGCGACGTTCGTCAACCCGGAATCGGACCCTCAGGGCGGCGGGTTCCAGATCATACAGCTGCTGGTGGCGCTGGGCAGCGGGGGTCCGCTGGGGCTGGGCTGGGGAGAAGGACGCCAGAAGTTCTTCTACGTGCCGGGGTCACACACGGACGGCGTCTTCGCAATCCTGGGCGAGGAAATTGGCTTCGTGGGGCTGATGGTAATCCTCTGTATCTTCGCCTTCTTCGTGTACTGCGCGGTGCTCGTCACCCTGCGCTCCCGCGACAGGTTCTCGATGTTGCTCTGCATTGGCATCATCTCCTGGATCGCGGGCCAGACCCTGATCAACATCGGTGGGATCACGCGCGCCATCCCCTTGACTGGAGTGCCGCTACCTTTTCTGAGCTACGGCGGCTCGTCGCTGATCATGGTGATGGCCGCGGTGGGTGTTCTGCTCAGCGTGTCAAGGTACAGCTCGAGCGAACGAGTTCAGACGCGCGTCGCTCCCAGCGGCGAGCGACGTAAGGGCCGTCCCGCCAGACGGCCCGCTTATGGTAGGGGTGCCACGTGAGGCTGGCGTTGAGCGGCGGAGGCACCGGCGGCCACGTCTACCCCGCGCTAAGCATCGCGGGCGCGCTCGAGCGCGATCTGCCGCAGGGCGACAAGCTTGATGTGCTGTATCTGGGCTCGGCCAGTCGCGCGGAGGCCGAGATCGTGGAGCACGCGGGAATCCGGCTGCGGACGGTGCCGGCGGCCCCCCTCCGCGGCCGCATGCCGTGGGAGATGGCCGCCAACACGCTGAAGATCGGCGCCGGCACGGTGCAGGCACACAGAATGCTGCACGAATTCAGGCCCCAGGCGGTCCTCTCGACCGGTGGCTACGCCGGCTTCCCGGTTGCCCTGGCGGCGCGCGCCAGCAGAATTCCGTTGGCGGTCTATCTACCTGATCTCTACCCCGGTTGGGCGGTTCGGGCAACGGCCCGGCTGGCCCAGCGAGTTGCGGTGACGGCTGTTGAAAGTCTGCGCCGGCTGCCCGGTGCCAAGAGCGTCGTCACCGGTTACCCGGTGCGAGAAGAGTTCTGGCTCGCCAACCGCGCCGGCGGACGCGAGCGACTGGGACTCGACCCGGAAGAGAAGGTGCTATTCGTGATCGGCGCGTCTCAAGGGGCGCGCAGCATAAACCGCGCGATCGCAGGTGACCTTACGAGTCTCCTTGAGTTATGTGAAGTTGTCCACGTGAGCGGGGAGACCGATGAACCCTGGCTGACCGAGGTGCGTGACACGCTGCCATCAGAGTTGCGTAGCCGTTACCACCTCTTCGGTTACCTCCACGAGGACACGCCCTGGGCAATGGCAGCGGCAGACCTGGCGGTCTGCCGCTCAGGCGCTTCCGTCCTCGGCGAGCTGCCGGCTGTCGGCCTTCCAGCGGTCCTCGTGCCTTACCCTTATGCCGGCGGACATCAGCGTATCAACGCCCGTTACTTGGAGCGACACGGCGCCGCCGTCGTCCTGGATGACGAAGATCTGGAGCAAATGCTGCCGCTTGTCGGTGAACTGCTGCACGATGACCAGCGTTTGCGAGGCATACGAGACGCCGCACGCCGTCTGGCTCGCCCGGATGCGGCGCATCGCATCGCCGGCATACTGCTGGAACTTGCCGGGGTGAGGCGGCCATGAACGAGACGCTCGTCGGCGCTATTCCGCATCGGGTCCACCTGATCGGGGTGGGCGGCATCCACATGTCGGGCATCGCCCAGATCCTTCGCGACCGAGGGCACGTGGTCTCGGGCTCGGACCTGCATCTCTCCTCGCTAACGTCCAGGCTGGAGGAGCTGGGCGTCACCATCCACGGCGGGCACGACGCCGCGAATGTGGACGAAGCGAACCTCGTCGTCTATACGTCCGCCGCCCACGACGACAACCCGGAGCTTCTCGAGGCGAGACGCCGCGGAATCCAGACGATCAAGCGGGCGCAGATGGTGGCGCGCTTGATGGAGGGGAAGCAGGTGATCGCGGTCGCGGGCAGCCACGGCAAGACCACGACGACGTCGCTCATCGCCTTCATGCTGAGCCGCGCCGGGCTTGCGCCGACGTACATGCTCGGCGGCGAAAGCATCGACCTTGGTGGCAATGCAACGCCGGGCGATGGCGCTCACTTCGTCGTTGAAGCCGACGAGTTCGACGCCGCATTCTTGAACTACCGGCCACGGGTTGCGGTCGTCACTAACGTCGAGCCGGACCACCTTGACTTTTACGGCTCGTTCGAGAGGCTGACCGAGGCGTTCAGCCAGTTTCTCTCTCAAGTAGACAACAACGGTTTTATCGTGGCCTGCACGGACTCCCCTGCCCTGCAGGCAATTCTGCCGGAGGCCATAGGAGACGGCGTGACCCCCCCCGTCCGCGTCGTCTCCTATGGCCTCAACGTGCAAGCAGATTGGCAGGCGAAAAATATTTCGCCAAAGGGTATATACAGATCAACTTTTATGGTAGAATTTCGTCAACAAGAGTGGGGGGTTGTAGAGACGGGATTACCCGGCGTCCATAACGTAAGCAATGAACTTGCGGCCATCGCCGTGGGTGAAATCGTCGGCCTCTCACCAGACTCGATAAGAAGCGCCATCGCTGAGTTCCAGGGAGTGCACCGGCGCTTCGAACCGGTGGGGGAGGGGGACGGGATTCTCGTGATGGACGACTACGCGCACCACCCGACGGAGGTGAGGGCCACGCTGGCCGCGGCGCGAAGCCGCTTCCCGGACAGACGCCTGGTCTGCCTCTTCCAGCCGCACACGTACACGCGAACGCGATACCTCCTGGACGGATTCCGGACCTGCTTCCGCGACTGCGATCTGCTGCTGCTCGCGCGCACCTATGCGGCGCGCGAGGAGCCTTCCGCTGGAATGACTGCGGAAGAGCTCGCGCGGGAGATCACGGAACCACCCGCGCGCTACGCCGGAGAGCTGAGCGAGGCGGCGCGAATCGCCGCCGACGCGCTCGAACCCGGCGACGTGTTCTTCACCATAGGCGCGGGAGACGTCAACGAGGTCGGTCCCATGGTGCTGGAGATCCTGAGAAAGCGATGAAACCCGGCCTTCTGGACCAACTCCGCGATCTCGCCGAGGTGAGGCTGGACGAGCCGCTCGCGCGTCACGTCACATTCGGCGTAGGCGGCCCCGCGGACGTCTATCTGATCGCGGAGACAGAGGACCAACTGCGCCTGGCCTATTCGCTCGCGAAGGAGGCAGGCGAGCCGGTGTTCATCTTCGGCTCGGGTTCGAACCTCCTCGTTGGCGACGGCGGTGTACGCGGCCTGACGATCGAGAACCGCACGAGCTACGTCGAGGGGCCTTCGCAGAACGGCGCCGGGTTCAAGGCGCGCGCGGCCAGCGGCGTCAGCTTCGCGACGCTCGCGCGGCGGCTCTCGGCGTCGGGTTACGCGGGAATCGAGTGGGCGTGCGGCATCCCGGGCAGCCTCGGCGGCGCGGTCGTGTCGAACGCCGGCGCGTACGAATGGTCGCTTAAGGACGTGCTCAAGAGCGCGCGGCTGGGCGACGAGCACGGCAACGTGATCGAAGTCTCTCCCGCTGAACTCGATCTCGGCTACCGCAACAGCGCCTTCACACGCGGTGCCATCCGCAACAGGGTGGTGCTTTCGGCCGATCTGCGCCTACAACGCGGGGACGCGAAAGCGCTGGCGGCACGTCTTCGCGAGTTCGACGAGCAGCGAAGGGCGGCCCAGCCGCCGGGGCGGAACTGCGGCTCGGTTTTCAAGAACCCGCCGGACAACCCATCCTGGTGGTACATCGAACAGGCGGGCC
>WNFV01005877.1_pt1 | contig 16275 bp, 15 predicted proteins | sample 5400101 | NCBI WGS metagenome assembly WNFV01 (sample SAMN13153361, study PRJNA577476) | soil metagenome | isolation source: 115 cm soil or saprolite under grassland replicate 1 | place: USA:California | collected 2016-06-15
GTGAACCGGGTCGCGCGCGTTTACGTGCAGCGCCCGTCGCCCCGCGAATTGATCCGGCTGTATGCGAACGTGGCCGGCACGGCATTGATCGCAGGCGGCCTCGAATCGCTCGACCTCGGGGAAATGATCGCGCCGCTCGCCACTTCCGTTGTGCCCGCCCTCAAAGGCGGAATTCCGGGTCTCAGCGGCATTTCAGCGCTTCTCGTCAGATGTATTTCAAATGGCGCGGCGAACGCGTTTCTGACGCTGAGAGTTGGTGAAGTAGCGCGGCGTTACTGCGCGCTGACCTCACGCTGCTCGCCCGACGCAATCCGCAAATCCGCCACGGCTGCGGCGGTCCATCATCTGGGCCGGATCGTGCGGGAAAATGGCGCGCTGGTCGTAAGGAAGATTTGGGAAGCGGCGCGCGATAGCGGCGTATCTAAAGTCGAAGACATTAGGGGCGCGACCCGCAATTTATTTACGCGGATTTCGCCGTGGCGACATAAAGAAGAGGATCCTGCTCACGCACAATTTGGTGAGTAGCTTGTCTGGTCAGCGGCGCTTGCGATGCCAGCTACATGCGCAGGCTGACGCAAGGCAGATGTAAGAATTAAGAAGTGTGAACCTGGCGTCACGCTATTTTTTGCCTGTGCGGATGTACCCGATCTCCATGGTTTTCTTTTCGCCACCGCCCTGGTTTTCGTACCATTCCAAGGTCATGTGGTTGTTGTCGGCGATCTTTATTACTTCCCGCACTTGCGATTTCATTCCGGGCACAGGCTCCATTTCGCTCGTATAAGTGAATGTCTTTGTCGCGGGATCGTACGTGCCTTCGGAGAACTGGATACCGGTGCCCATGTTGTCGATCCATGAATTGATGAACTTTTTCTTCACGTTGTCATAACCTTCCAGGCCCATGCCTTTGAATTGCACATCCTTCATTTTGCCGTCTTCACCGGGCATCTGCAGCTTGCCGGCCACATCCATCATCACGTAACGGCCGACCATGACGGTCTTGCGAGTGGCGGTGCCTTTTGATTCCTGCGGCTTGGCGTTCGGATCGGGATTCATCCACATTTTGATGGTGTAATTCCAACTGCCGTCGAGGCTGGAGAGAAGCTTGTGATTTTCATTAAGCTTCGACATCTCAATCATCTGCTTCATCATCTCCTGCGGATTCGGTTGGCCGGTGGCACTTACTGGTTGGGCCGCACTCGGAGCCGATGCAGTCGCGGGCGATGTGGCAGGGCTTTGCGCAAATGAGGGCGTGGCTAGCAGTGTCGCGAACAGAATTGTGATCAGTGAACTAAATGTTTTCATGGGAGGCATTCTGCCAGTGACGAGTGATGAGTGGCAAGTGACAAGTGCCAATTTTGAAGAAGCGGAGATTCGCGCGATCAAGTTGCGAGCGTAAGGTTATGGAGATGAAACACGAGAATCCGACAATTGAAATTTGTCCCGGCATCACACGCCGAACGGTCGCGCACGGCAAGACGATGTATCAGATGATGGCCACGCTGGCGGCCGGGAGTACCATGCCTCCGCACTCACATGCGCAGGAGCAGCTTGTTCACATTCTCGAAGGTCGAATGCGGCTGATCGTTGATGGCGTGCCGCATGAGCTTTCAACGGGCGATCGTTGATGGCGTGCCGCATGAGCTTTCAACGGGCGATTCCTTTTATCTCGCGAGCAATGTTCCGCATGGCGTGGAAACGATATTACCGACGCGCGTACTCGATACCTTCAGCCCGCCGCGCGACGATTACCTGGCGATCGACGAACAAAGAATGGCTGGTGATCAGTGATTGGTGTCGGTAGTCAGTAGTCTGTGGTCACTGATTCCACACGTTACTTCCTTTTGTCGATAAAGATTTGCCAACGCTTTACGCTCTCCAGTCTCAGGATGCCGTGCTCGAACCAGGGGTCGTTCTTCAACTTCTCTCTTACTTGTTCTTCGTCTTCGGCATTGACGATTAGAAGAGCGCCGCCTTCATCCACCAAAGGGCCGCCCATTAAAATAAAACCTTCATCCACGAGCTGATCGATAAACGCAGCGTGCTCATCCCAGAAGGGTTGCTCTCGCGTGCCTTTGGATTGGTCGTGATTAGGACCGGCTGAAGAAATTGCGATGAACGTATTTTTCAATTGGATGTATTCTGCCGCCCCTTCCGGGGCTGATTTACATGGGGACGCCAATCCACCCCGGGCTCACGCCCGGGGCTAATATCTGTCGCGCCTCTGGCGCTTCAAGCGCCGATCGGTGTTAAAGCTGCGCCAATGCAAAATTTGGATACCTATCTTTCAGCTACGAGTTCGTTGCATTTCTTTAAATCGAGTTTGCCGGAGGCGAGCACCGGGATTACTTCGACGCGTTGGACGTGCTTTGGAATCCACAAGTTCGGGACGCCGGCTTCCTGGAGTTTTTTGCGCAGCTCGGCAAGATCGATATCGACGGCGCTTAGCAGAACGAGCGCTTCGCCCTTGGCCTCGTCCTGCACCCCCACAATTGCAAGGGGGCGTTCGTCTCTTCCAGATAGTTCCAGGAGATCGATAATTTTTTGTTCGATTGCTTCGTGCGGCACCATTTCACCGCCGATCTTTGAAAAACGCGACAGTCGGCCTTCGATATAGAGGAACCCATCTTCGTCGAACCGGCCGATATCGCCTGTTTTCAACCAACCGTCGCGCAGGATTTCTGCGGTTCGTTTGGGATCGTGCAGATAACCTTCAAAAATGTTTGGGCCGCGCAGCCAAAGCATCCCAGTGTCGTACAGCGAAAGTTTGCGGTCCGTTTCGGGTTCGCGGATTTCCGCAGCGATACCCGGCGCCAGTCTGCCGACCGATCCCAAACGGCTCGCTGATTGCACTTGTTCGCTTGGCTTCTTCGGCTCGGGCCCGGGCAAATTGACGCTGACCACCGGCGCAGTCTCGGTAAGTCCGTAGCCTTCGAACACTTTTTTGTGGAAGCGTTTCTCAAAATGACTGGCAAGATCGAGAGGCAATTTTTCTGCGCCAACGATGGTGAGCCGCAAACTGCGAACCTGCTCCGGCTCGGCTTTGCGCAAGTACAGACGCAGGAACGTGGGCGTCGCCAGCAGGAACGTCAGTTGGTACCGTTCGATCAGCGCTGCGCACTTGGCTGCGTCCAACGGATTTGGATACGTGACGATGCGCACGCCTTCGATGAGCGGATACCAAAGTGTGACTGTCGAGCCGAACGTGTGAAAGAAAGGCAGCGACGCGAGGATGGCGTCGGTTTTTCTTGCGTCGAGCAATTGCCGGAACTGCGAAACATTTCCGACCACGTTCCGGTGGCTTACCACAACGCCTTTCGGTTCTCCAGTCGTACCGCTTGTGAACAGCAAGACCGCTTCGCCGTGGCCGCCTTTTTTGGGGATTTGCAAAAGCCGCAAGAGCAAACGCGCAGGAACCAGGAGTGCCATGAGCCACCAGAAAATGATTTGGCGTTTCATACGCGGGACCAATTCGTCCAGTTTCAAAACGCGTTCCGGCCAGGGAAAATCTTTTAGTCGTTCCATGAATTGCGTGGCCGAAATTGCGACCCGTAAGTTGGCGCGCTTGCAGCAAGATTCATTTGCCGCGCGTCCCATCGTGAAGTTGAGATCAACCGGAACCTTATCTGCCAGCGTCACGGCGAGATTCGCCAGCATCGATCCTTTGCTTGCAGGCAAAACGATGGCTATTCGTTCGTCGGAAAATTCCTTCCGAAGATAGCGACTCAACGCTGCTGCTGCGCCGAGCAATTTGGCCCGGCTTAGTCTGGTGTGGTCGGTTCCGTCGATCACTGCTGTTGCAAACGGTCTGCGCTTCAAGCCGCGCACGCATTCTTCGGCAAGACGCCGGTCCAATGATGGCCGGCGGCTGAAGCAAAGTTCACCGAGCTTGAGCAATTCTTCGCGCACGGTCGCAACGTCGGCGGCCTTGGCGTTGAGTGGTTTGCTGAAAGCGATGGTTACAGGGTAGGGGATTCGCTTTGGAAACTTTGTGAAAAATCGTCCGCCCTGGAACGAGAAGATCGAGCCCCAGAGTTGATCGAGCCAAACCGGAACGACCTGCGCATTGGCGTGCCGTGCGATCAACTCATAACCGCGTTGCAATCGCAACAGCGTTCCCGTGCGTTCCAGCTGGCCCTCGGGGAAAACACAGACGATTTCGCCATCGGCGATTTTTTCAGCCGCGGCGCGAACCGCAGCGTGCGAATGGCGGATATTGATCGGGATGCACCCGAGCGCACGCAAGATCGGGTGTAAAATCGGTCTATGATAATACGCCTGATCGATGACGTACCGGATCGGACGCGGGCAGGCGAACTGGAGGAGGAGAGCGTCCACCCAGGTGATGTGATTGGGCACAAGAAGAAACCCGCCGCGCGGCAAATTTTCCAGACCGAGCGCAGTGACCCGATAAAAGCAACGAACTAGTGGACGCCCGATCAAATAGAGGGCGTGTTCAGTGCGGGACATCGAACTCATTGTTTATGATTTACAATCGGCCTCGGGCAAACTGCAATCGGCAATTGTCGATGCAACCGGTAGGGAATAGACCACTGAGCGGCGCGCGGAGCGCTCTCTTTCTGCTCCTGGCCATCAACCTCTTCAATTACATTGACCGGCAAATCCTGGCCGCGCTCGAGCCTGATATTCGCGCGAGTTTTTTCGCACCTGGCGACGTAAACGCTATGACGAAGACCGGCCTGCTTGCCGACGCGTTTTTTGTCACTTACATGATCAGTGCACCGATTCTCGGTTTGCTCGCCGATCGATTCTCGCGCTGGATCATCGTTGGTTCCGCTGTGATTTTGTGGAGCTTGGCCAGCGGCGCCTCCGGTTTGGCGGCGACATTCGCCATTCTCTTTGCGACCCGCATTTGCGTGGGAATTGGCGAAGGCGGCTACGGCCCGGCGGCGCCGACCATCTTGGCGGATCTTTTCCCGATCGAAACACGGGGTCGCATGATGGCAATTTTTTACGCGGCGATTCCCGTTGGCAGCGCGCTCGGCTATGTAATCGGAGGGCTGGTCGGTGCTCATTTCGGCTGGCGTTGGGCATTTTATCTCGTTACCCCGCCAGGCTTGCTGCTGGGCCTTTTGTGCTTTTGGCAGCGCGATCCGCGCGTTGCTGCGCATCACCTCGAGCAGGAATCGCCGCGCCGGAGCATAAGGGATTACCTTCGGCTTTTCCGCACGCGCTCCTATCTTATTAATTGTGTCGCGCAAACATTGATGACGTTTGTGACCGGCGGCTTGGGTTTTTGGGCGGCTGCTTATCTGCGCTATCGGAATCAAAGTCCTGACGTGGGCATGACAATCTTCGGTTTGATTACTGTCGTCGCGGGTTTGGTCTCGACGCTTCTGGGAGGCGTGATCGCTGACAAATTGCGCTCGCGGTTCGCCGGCTCCTATTTCTGGGTCTCGGGAATCGGGATGCTGATCGCGTGTCCTTTTTTTATTGCGACCCTTTACATTCCGTTTCCCGCGGCGTGGATCACAATGTTTCTCGCGATCTTCTTCCTTTTTGTGAATACCGGCCCCTCAAACACCGCTCTGGCCAACGTGTCGCTGCCATCCGTGCGCGCGACCGCGTTTGCGGTCAACATTCTCGTCATCCACGCGCTGGGCGATGTGCAGGCATTCTGGCTCTTGGGCTATATTGGTGGTCATGCCAACATGCACGTGGCATTTCTGTTTGTGTCCGGAATCATTTTCCTCTCCGGCCTGGCTTGGCTCGTTGGCGTGAAATATCTTCCGGCGGATACAGCTGCAGTAGAAACCGCTGGAACCACCTGAACGCCCGTCCAGTTTTGGAAGTGCTTATGTCGATCATGCGCAGCCTCGCGATTGGTTTGTCGATGATGATTGGCGTCAGTGCATATGCCGAGGGTGTTCCCGATGATTGCACTCAACTCATCCTCGGTATCGCGCCGACTTGGGATTCGATGCGTGGAGAGATGCGATTATTTGAACGATCGCGCGGTGGCGATTGGACTCCAGTGGCTGGACCGTTCCCAGCGTTGTTTGGCAAAAACGGGATCGCCTGGGGCACAGGACTGGCCGGACAAAACGAGCCGGGTCTTCGAAAGAAAGAGCGAGATGGCCGCGCACCCGCTGGAGTTTTCGAAATCGGGCAGGTGTTTGGATATGCTTCGAGCCTGCCGCCCGGCGGCGATTATCAGTATCATCAAGTAACCGAGGCAGACGTTTGGAGCGATGATCCGCGTTCGCCCAATTACAACCGTCACATCGTGATCGATCCAAAAAATCCGCCGGACAATTACACGCACGAAAAAATGCGCTCCGGCGATTTCGCGTATGAGTGGCTCATTGAGATCCGCCACAATTCCGATCCACCGGTGCCCGGCGCGGGAAGCGCGATTTTTTTTCATATTCGGCGCGGCGTGAACCGGCCAACCACTGGCTGCACGACGATGGCGAAGGAAAATCTGGTGAAGCTGATCACGTGGCTGCGCCCGAAACGCCATCCGTGTTACGCACTATTGCCGGCCGTCGAATACGATAAAAAATGGCGCTCTTGGAACCTGCCTTCTCCAGACGCGTTCCGTCGCAGCGGCTCCTCAAGTTTGCCTCGTTGATTGCTGAGATTGTTCAGGTAGTTTTTGCTTCATGCGAAGACGCCCCAATCCTGATTCGGAGGCGAACATTCGCCGCATTGACACAAGAGCGCGCGCGAGGAAGCAGACGCACGGTTTTCAAGTTCACTTTCTTCGCGGCGATCGTGTCGTTACAAAAATGTTCAGCGACGGCCTCTATGGCGGAAAAGAAGGAGCGAGGCGCGCTGCGCGAAAGTTTAAGCGGACGATCCTACGCCGTTTGCCTCGGAGAAAATTTGTCGGGCTTGGATAGCGGTTCACGATCGGGAAGGCGTTTTCCGCCGATACGCCTTCCAGCACTCCAAAAATCCCGGCGCGAAATCTTCCGGTCGCGCCGATGTCCAGCCATCGACCACGGTCGGAGCTAAGAATGTGCCTCTCTCGATTTCACACTTGTCAGGTACGAGCTCGCCAGAAACCACGCCTCTGTATAGCCAGATAAACTCGTGATCGGTGCGTTGCGCGCCGGGAAGTTTTAGAAACTTTTGAAGCGGCACACTTACGCCTAATTCCTCCTTTAGCTCGCGCCGGGCTGTTTCATCGTAGCTTTCCGCTGCGGCGACGTGGCCGGCAGCGCTGGAGTCCCACTTCAAAGGGTGTCGATCTTTCCATCGCGAGCGTTGTTGTAGATAAACGTCGCCTGCTTCGTCAAAGATCAGAATGTGGACAGCGCGGTGGAGCAAGTTATCCCCATGCACCTGAGAGCGCCTCGCGTAGCCCAGAATCCGATCGTTTTTATCGACAATTGGGAAGCGCTCAGTCTTCGTCAGACGTACGTCAGGGCGCGGAAGCGGCGCGATGAAATTCGCCAGCTCGATCCATCGCGGCAACGATAGCTCTTCGGCCCGAGCTTTAGGATTGATGTCAAGATGGGAGGCCACTCTATCCCAGTCAGGGACACGAGTCCGAAGCAATTTCCGCAGCTGCTTTCTTCTCTGAGAAAACCCAGTGCGAATCAGTCTTAGGAGCAGCTCATCATCGCGCGCGGGCAACTCGAGCGGATCGCGCGGCAAGATTCGCACCACTGCGGAATCGACATCGGGTTGCGGAAAAAAAACGGTCGCACGTACAGTGCGCAGGTATTTTACGCGATTGTGCAGCTGCACACGTAACGTCAGCGCTCCATAATCATGTGTAGATGGGGATGCTGAAAGCCGCATCGCAACCTCCTTTTGTAACATTAACAACCATAGTGAGATAGGGCTTGGCTGCTCAAGGAATTTTAAGAGCAACGCGCTCGAAATATTGTAGGGAAGATTGCCAAGCAGTTTCACTTGGCGATGCGCAAAGAGAGCGCGCGGATCGAACTTCAACGCATCGTTGTTGAGTACTTCAAGCCGCTCATGGCCAAAGTGTGCGCGCAAAAAATTGGCCAGACGCGTGTCTTTTTCAATCGCAAGAACGCGCGCGCCTTTCTCGAGGATGAATCTGGTCAGCGCGCCTAGTCCGGGTCCAATTTCGACAACATAATCTTCGGGAGTGATCTGTGCCTGATCGACGATCCAGCGAGCAAGGTTTTGGTCGTGCAGAAAATTTTGACCGAGCGTTTTGGCTGGCGAAAGAGGTATTTCTCGAAGCGCGGTTCGTATGTCGGAGAGCTTCATTTGAACCTTGCGTTTTGCGCGCTGTGGCGCTGGAAATTGGTTTGTCTGTTCACAAAATTGTGTGAACAAAACGCCCGGGGCGCCGGGAACTTATTCACAAGTTATTCAATGGACTTAGAAGCTCCCAGCGAGCCACGCGACCAATGTGACTTGTGCGATGCCTTCTTGCGGTCGGCCAGATATTTTCGCCGCGCATCCTTCAGCGAGACGCCACCGATAAAAAACGCCGTAGCAGCGCGGCCGATCGCGTATGTGCCTGCACCAGCGACCATGCCGCAGACGACATTGCCCCAGCCAGGAAAAAACTTCAGGATCGCGCGCGCGCCTTCGCGGAGAAGCATTCCCGCGCCGACGTTTGCGCCAAGCGCGGTCATAAACTCCGTTGCAGCGCGCAAGTTTCGTTCGCGGCCGCTGACGTACATGATTCCCGAGACCATCATCACTTGGAGCGACGTCAAAATCGGCAGGTCTGCCAGCGGAATGGGCTGCGCTCCGATCGCCGTGCAAATTGCGGTCGTCGATTTTACCAGCATTTGTGCGACATGATGTTGCGCTTCGCGATCGCGTGAAATCCGGATCATCTCGATCTTGGCTTCGTTCGGGAGTTCGCTTGCCAGAACCGACAACAAGTCGCGCGTTTCGGCAGAATGCATTTCCGTGAATTGAATGACCTTAAGCAAACGATCGCAGATCGCCGGCTGCGTCTTGAGCGCTTCTTCCAGTTGGGCAGCGCGCTTTTGCGATCCGAAAGAGACGCCGATGACCTTGGCATCGCCCAGCACTCCGCCAACGTCATCTTGTAAATGCAACACGAAGTTGAGCGAGTTGGCAGAGGATAGGTCCTCGAAATTCGCTTGCCCGTCGTCGAAAAGGAAGATGACGTCTGGAGGCTGACGTCTGAGGTCTTCTTCGACCTGAGCTGCTGCGGAATCGCCCGCGTCGCGTGCATCCAGGATGGAGATCGTTCCATGACCGGATATGTTCCAGTCGATCCAGCGATGCACGGGCATCAGAGCAACATTCATCTGCTCTTGGGCGCCAGGTGTAAAAAGCGTGTTGATGATTCGGTGCGTCGGCATTTTGCTCGATCCGATGAAGAGAAATCGCGGCGGCCGTTGCTGGAGGAATAATTCCTTAAGCGGTGTCAGCTCGCTGAGAACTGCCTTTCGAATTTTGGAAGGCAGCCTGCCCGCAAGACGTTCGAGCTTTTCAGCTATCTGAAGAAGAGTTGTCTGATTCATCTCTTGATCGGCGGTCACAGGCCGCCACTGCAGAAGAGAATTGTCGATCTGGAGCGAGAAAAGCGAAAGCCGGAAATCATTTCCCTTCCCTTCATCCTCCGCTTATAAAACGGCCATGAGTTTGAATGTTGAAATTCTTTCAAAAGCCGCGACTCAGGCGCGCGGTTTGTGCATGGATGCGGTGCAGGCTTCGCAGTCGGGGCATCTTGGGCTGCCGCTCGGCTGCGCGGAGATCGGAGCGGTCCTCTTCGGCTATGCGCTGAAATACAACCCAGACCAACCGCGCTGGATCAATCGCGATATCTTCGTCCTCTCCGGCGGGCACGGCAGCATGTTCCTTTACGCCTGGCTGCACATGAGCGGTTACGATGTGCCGATGTCGGAGATCAAACGGTTCCGGCAATTGCATTCCAAAACGCCGGGCCATCCCGAATTTGGTGACACGCCAGGAGTGGAATGCACGACGGGGCCGCTCGGCCAGGGCGTTGGCAATGCGGTCGGCATTTCCGTGGCAACAAAAATGGCCGCCGCGCGGTTCAACACCGAGCAGCACAAAATTTTCGATCAGCATGTGATCTGTTTATGCAGCGACGGCGATATGCAGGAGGGAGTCGCCTCCGAAGCATGTGCGCTGGCTGGGCATTGGGGTCTCGATAATTTGATTTTCATCTACGATTCGAATGCCGTCACGCTCGATGCCGCGGCGAAAGAGACGCAGAGCGAAGACACCGGGAAACGCATAGAGGCATACGGCTTCGATGTTCAGGAAATTGACGGTCACGATATGAGACAGTTTCTTGACGCGTTTGACGTGGCGAAGAGGCGCGATAACGGCAGACCGCAGTTCATCATCGCGCACACGCTCATCGGCAAAGGCGTTCCGGAAGTTGAAGGCACATACAAGGCGCATGGAGAGGCCGGCGCAAAATTTGTCGATGCGGCCCGCAAAGCACTCGGATTACCAGAGGAACATTATTTCGTATCGCAGGACGTGTACAACTATTTTGCCGAGCACAAAAAGAAGCTGCTCGCCGACTACGATCGCTGGGAAGAAACTTACAGCGCGTGGCGCAATAAGAATCCCGACAAAGCGCAGCTGCTCGATGACGGCATCGCGCGAAAAGTTCCTGCCGATCTCTTAGCCAGGATTCCCGAGTTTCCTATGGATGCGAAGTTGGCTACGCGGAAAGCCGGTGGCGAAGCGTTGCAGCCGATCGCTCAAGCGATGCCGTTGCTGATGACCGGCAGCGCCGATCTGTACGGATCGACGATGAATTACATCAAGGACGGCGGCGATTTTAACCGGGATAATCCCGGTGGGCGAAACATCCGCTTCGGGATTCGCGAACACGGCATGTGCGCGATCCTGAACGGCATCTCGTATCACGGACTATTCCGCGCATCGGGCGCGACATTCATGGTGTTTACCGATTACTGCCGCGCTTCCATTCGGCTGGCCGCGCTGGCGAAGCTTCCTAATACCTACATTTTCACCCACGACTCAATCGGTGTCGGCGAGGATGGTCCGACCCATCAACCTGTGGAGACGGTTAGTTCTGTTCGTTTGATGCCGAACATAGACGTGATCCGGCCGGCCGATCCCGAAGAGACCGCAGGCGCATTTGTCGCGGCCATGCAGCGCACGGACGGGCCGACGTTTCTCGCGCTCACGCGTCAGACCGTTCCGATGCTAAATGATATTGATCCAAATCTGCGTCGCGAAGGAGTGTTGCGTGGCGGTTACGTCGCAAAGAAAGAGCAAGGAAAACTCGATCTGATCATCCTATCGTGCGGGAGCGAACTGCAGCACGCACTGGCCGCGGCGAGAGAACTCGGCGATGGCGTGCGCGTGGTTTCGATACCCTGCTTCGAAAGGTTCAACCGCCAATCAGAAAAATATCGCGAAGAAATCTTGCCTAAGGAATGCCGAAAACGGGTCGCCATCGAAGCCGGCGTGACTGAGATCTGGTACCAATACGTCGGTCTCGACGGCAAAGTAATTGGACTGCACGAGTTCGGCTTGAGCGCACCGGGCGCCGAAGTGATGAAGGAGCGCGGCATCGACGCACAGCATGTAATCGAAGCGGCGAAGTCGCTGAGGTAGGGGCGATTGGCCTCAATCGCCCGATTCGGGTGCGATCACACGCGACAGGCGGTTCAGGTGAACCGCCCTTACCTAAAACGCCTCTTCTGGTTCGCTCACATTGCGCGCCCGAGTCTCGAAGCGGGTGAATTCTTTGAGGAACGTGAGCGGAATCTCGCCTACCGGACCGTTACGCTGCTTCGCGATGATCAATTCGGCCTCGCCAGCTTTTTCCACACGCGTCTCTTCGTCTTCTTCATAGAATTCTGGCCGGACGAGCAAGGCGACCAGATCAGCGTCCTGTTCAATCGAACCCGATTCGCGGAGATCGCTCAACCGCGGTTTGCCACCCGAGCGCTGCTCCGGTTGCCGATTCAATTGCGCCACCACAATGATCGGAATTTTCAATTCCTTGGCCAAGCCTTTGAGCCCCGCGGAAATCTCGGAGATCTCCAATTGCCGGTTGTCTTGGGCGCGGCGTGAGGTCGATCGCAACAGTTGCAAGTAATCAACGATCATCAGTTTCACATCCTGCTGCGCTTTGAGCCGGCGCGCTTTCGCTCTCAGTTCGAGAATGCTGAGACTGGCGCTGTCATCGATGAAGATTTTCGCTTCGGCCAGTTTCGATGCTGCGGCAGTCAGGTTTGGGAAATCGCGTTCGCCCAGAAATCCGTCGCGCACTTTTTGCAGGTTCACGCGCGCGCGCGAGCAGAGCAGACGTTGTACAAGCTGTTGGCTGCTCATCTCCAGGCTGAACACGCCGACCGCGAGTTTTTCATTGATAGCGACGTGTTCGGCAATGTTCATGGCAAGTGCCGTTTTGCCCATGCTGGGCCGGGCGGCGATCACGATCATTTCTGAGCCATGGAGACCGCTGGTCATTCGGTCGAACTCAACAAATCCGGTGGAGATTCCGGTGATGCGGCCTTTACCCTCGTACAGCTTCTCAATCGACTCGATGGCGTCCATCACCTGGTCTTTCATCGAGAGCACTTGGCCTTTGAAGCGGTCTTCGCCCACGGCGAAAATGCGCTGTTCCACTTCGTCGAGCAGATTGTTTACCTCGTCCTGTTCCTCGTAAGCACGGCGAACGCTCTCGGTGGCGGCAGAAATGATTTCGCGCAGGATGTATTTGTCGCGAACGATGTCGAGGTAGTACCCGACATTTGCGGCTGTCGGGACAAAGGTGAAAAGGCTGGTGACAAATGCGGCGCCGCCGACGCTGTCGAGTAAATTTCGGTCGCGCAGTACCTGTGTGAACGTAATCAGGTCGATCGCTTGTCCCGCATTCCAAAGATCGACGAGAACATTATAGATCGTCCGGTGCGCGGGGACGTAAAAGTATTCTTCGTTAATTTTCTCGACGCATTCCGCGATAGTTTCTCGCGGTGAGATCAGCATCGACCCCAGAACGCCTTGCTCCGCGTCAACGCTATGCGGCGGGGTGCGGTGAATATCCTGCGCAGAACCTGTGGGCGAAATGGGGACAACTTTTTCGCCACTCCGCGCCGCCGAACCTCGGCCAGCGCCATTTCCCGCTTTACGAGGCTTCTCTCCTGTCCAGGCGGACGATTGAGTCGCCATTTATTCGGTTTCTTTTTTCGCTTCTGTCTTTCTTCGGAAAAATGAACGGCGTTTTCTCTCAGGCTCTGCGGTTGGAGCCTCCTCCGCAGTTTTCGCCTCTTCCGCCGCCGACTTCACGTTAAACTTAAACTGCGCACTGACATCGTGATGCAATTTAACCTGCACCTCGTGGTCGCCGGTATCCTTTATTGGCCGTTCGAGCACGATTTTGTGCCGGTCAATCTCGACTCCAATCTCCTCCTTGAGCCGGTTGACGATGTCTTGTGCGGTAATTGAACCAAAAGCTTTTCCGCTCTCGCCGGTTGCGAGTATGAAGGTTACTCTTAACTTTTCAATACGCCGGCTGAATTCTTCCGCCTCGTTTGATTCGCGTGCTTCGCGTTCGGCCCGCTTTTGTTTCAGAGCATCGAGCTGGCGCAAAGCTGCCGGTGTCACCTCGTAAGCCTTGCCGCGTGGCAGGAGGTAATTGCGCGCATAGCCGCGACGCACTTTGACCACGTCCGCTTCCGCGCCGAGTCCCGGAACGTTTTCGGTCAAAATAAGTTCAGTTAAAGGCATATTGATCTCTAAAACGCGCCCAGGATTTTTCAAACTGGGGGGCTTCAAGGATGTCGAGTGTAAAATTCACACGCGTATTGTCAATGCGAGAATAAAAAAATTCACCAAAAAATTTTCGCAATGACGCAATCGAGCATGCCTTCGGCCTGCGACCACTGCAAAACGAGAGCGGAGCACGCTCGCGCTGCCTCAGATCATGCCGAGCTTCATCCGGCCCGCTTCGCTGATCATGTTTTGGTTCCAGGGCGGGTCCCAAACGAGCTGGACATCCGCTTCATCCACGCCGTCGATGGACAAGATTTTGCCCTGTGCATCGTGAGCGATGGCCGGGCCCATGCCGCAACCCGGCGCAGTCAACGTCATTTTCACTTCGACTCGCGTGCCGCCCTCCTCTTTTTTGATCAGACGGCAATCGTAAACCAGGCCCAAATCAACGATGTTGACCGGGATCTCTGGATCGTAGCATTGCCGCAACTGGTTCCATACATCTTCTTCCGAGACCTCACCATCTGTGGGTGCAGTTTTTGGGGCTTCCTGTGCCTGCGGTTTTTGCAGACCAAGCGCATCGAGGTCTTTCTCAGCAACGCGCGCCAGGCCCTGGTAAGTTGCAACGGTATAGCTTCCTCCGAGGCTTTGCGTGATCACCCCCTGCGTTCCGGCCGGGATTGTGGTCTTCTGACCGCTCGGAATCTGGATCGCTTCGCAATCACGGCTCAATGTGAATTCAGTGTTCTCGTACATGGCTTCCTTCTATGTCATTCCGAGCGAAGTCGAGGAATCTCTCGATCATCTGGAAGGAACGCGCTCCTCGTCGCTCGGAACGGTTCCAACCCTATTATGCCACAGGTGCGGAAAATGACGAAATCCGAAAATCCGAATGACGAAACAATGCCGAATGAGGAATGACGAATCGGATCGCTGTGTGCTTTCCTCATTCCTTCGTCATTCGACATTTGTGCTTCGTTATTTTCTAATACACATCCCTCTTGTAACGCTTGTCGCTCTTGAGTTTCTCAACGTATTCATTGGCTTGCTCAACGCTCTTGCCGCCGTGCTCTTGAACGATTTTGCGCAGCGTTGCATCGACGTCTTTGGCCATCCGGCGCGCGTCACCGCACACAAAAAAGTGGGCGCGGTCGGCATCGATCCATTTCCAAATCTCAGCGGCATTTTCGGTCATCCGATGTTGGACATAGATCTTCTGCGTTTGATCGCGTGACCAGGCGCAATCGAGCCGTGTGAGAATTCCCTCTTTCATAAACGCCTTGAATTCGTCTCCGTACGCAAAATCGCATCTCTCGTGCTGCGATCCGAAGAAGAGCCAGTTTTTTCCCTTTGCCCCGGTTGCCTTTCGCTCCTGCAGGTACGCGCGGAATGGCGCGACTCCGGTCCCGGGACCGACCATAATGATTGGAGTGTCAGAATTTTCCGGCAAATGAAAGTGTTTTGCCACGCTCGGGAAGACGGGCACTGGCACGTCATCGGCGCGTTCTGCAAGAAAGGATGAGCAAACCCCTTTGCGGAGCCGGCCATTGCTTTCATAACGGACAACGTCCACGATGAAGTGCACTTGGTCGGGGTACGCCCTTAAGCTCGAGGCCACTGAATAAAGTCGCGGCTGTAATTTCGTCAGTAAGCCGACAAACTCTTCCGGCGCGAAATGGACAGAGGGATGTTCCGAGAGGAAATCGATTATCTCCATTCCCCAGAGGTAAGTCTCGAGGTCCTGTTTGCGGTTTGGAGCGAGAAGATAGCCCAGCGTTGGCGCTGCACTGGCGCGTTGTGCAATGGCCTTCAAAAACTTTGGTGTTGGCTGCGTGATGCTGTAATCGCGCAGCAGCGCTTCGCGGAATGTCGTCGGTTCGCCTTTCGGCCGCGGGACTTGTTCATCGCCGGTCGCGCCGAGCGTACGGATCATTTCATCGACCAATTCTGGATCGTTCGTTGCGTAAACAGCTAAAGAATCGCCCACTTCAAAGGTCAAACCCCATCCCGTCAAATCGAGCTCAAAATGCCGCGTGTCCTTTGCTGATTCCGGACCGCTGAGGCGGCGATTCACGACCATGCGGGCGGGAAACGGATTTGCCCGTGTGTATCGTGGGGAAACAGCGGCAGGAGCGGCAGCGGTAGCAGTAGCTTCAGTCATGGCAACTCTTGTAGCGGCGATTCGTCAGCGTCGCAAATTTCATCCATCATTTCCGATTGCGAGCGTAGGGCAAACGTCCATGGCGCGCTGCGCAGCCTCGATCTCTCCGGGCGTTTCCGGCTGTTTGAAAAAATGAACAGCAGTTTCGTCGCGGTTGTACGTGATGAGATTCGGCGCTTCCTCGAGGCACATCCGGCACAGCGCACAGCTCATGTCCACATACCACGGTCCCGGCGCGTTCTCGGGCTGTTTGCTCAGTCTATCAGCCATGTCTTAAGTCAACGCAGGACGGAGGTGAAAAGATCACTTCCGACGTGGGGTCCTTCGCGCTTCCGAAGCGAGCGCAATTGCGAAATCCACCTGCCGTTTGAAGGCGTCGACTCGGGCGACGAAGACGGATACCTCGTCGCCGATCTTAAAGCGTTTGCGCGAGCGTCTGCCAATGAGCT
>WNFV01004961.1_pt1 | contig 16269 bp, 13 predicted proteins | sample 5400101 | NCBI WGS metagenome assembly WNFV01 (sample SAMN13153361, study PRJNA577476) | soil metagenome | isolation source: 115 cm soil or saprolite under grassland replicate 1 | place: USA:California | collected 2016-06-15
CCGGTTGGCCCAGTCTGGAGTCCAGAGGAGCGTGGCCAGCACGTCCATGCCTTTCGAGCGGACGAGATTGACGCAGCGGTCGGCGAGGCTCATGTACCACGCATCCAGTCGATGACGCCTGGGCTCGAGTGACCGCCAGCCGACGTCGATGCGCACGGAGCGGACACCGGCGGCGGCGAGCTTCGTCGCGATCGCGCTGCGCGCGGCGTCGCTCTGGCGCCATGTGCAGTGGAACTGCACGCCGACGGCAGGGCGGAGCCCGGAATGGATGGCTCCGGGGACGGCGCGGGCAGAGCCCGCGGCGCCCACCAGGAGGGCGGCGATGAGGGCGATGCGACAGGAAATCGCGCGGGGAGAGTAAGGGCTCCGCAGGCCGGATCCCTCCCCGGGTGGGGCGTTTCGATGCGCTCAGGCCGCCGCTAGACTGGAATCCCCGCCGACGTAGCTCAGCTGGTAGAGCACTTCACTCGTAATGAGGAAACGGCTCCGGCAACGGAGCCGTTTTCGCGTAACGGGCAAGTTTGCAGCTAGTCAGGGATGGTCACGTTCAGCACCCTCGTGCGTCATCGGTGCGTCATTGCGAGCCGGTAGAGCACTCGTTTCCGCCCCTGGGCTAGGGCTTTTGCCAGGAATCTCGCCCAAGCGTGAGACTTTGTCTGGACTGTACCCGAGGAGTCCGCAGTCTTCGTGCACATCTAAGCCTGGCGCTGTCGCACCGCGATGGGGTGGGATCACCATGGGCGCGACGCGTCTGCCCGCAGATCCGCCGTCGCCGACATCAGGTCGTTGAGCAGCGAGAAGGCGTGGGGGAGCAGGAACTCAGCGAATCGGTCGGCGCTGAGAATTGTCCAGCCGCTGTTGGGGAGGGGTGCCGGATCTCGGTGCGAGCCGCGCGCAGCCGCGGCCACTATTCGCCGTTGAGGCAGAGCGCGGCGAGATCGGGGCCGGCGTCGATGCCGTTCCAGCTGCGACAGCCGAGACGTGGGCCGAGCAGCGTGCCGATCGTGTCGACGCCATATGCGATTACCGGAACGTCGGTTTGCTGGAGACGCTGCGCGAGCCGCCGCGCCACGCGTTCGCGGCGTCCGCCGCTCATGCCGTCGAGGCGAGCGATCGCCGCCTCGGTCGATGGCGGAAGCCACGGACGGGGCACATCCGCGCCCAGCATCCGTTCAAGGAACGCGGCCGGATCCCGGTAGGGGACGTTGGTGCTGAGGTCGATCAAATCGAATTTCCCGCGGTTGGCTCGGATGGCGGCCGGCGGGTCCTCGACCGCGACGGCAGCGACGGAGAGCCCGAGTTCGTTCAGGGCCGAGCCCACCGTATTGGCGAACTGCCGGCACCGCTCGCAGCCACTCTGCACGGCCATCGAGAGACTCACACGCCCGCTGCGGTCGACGTCTCCCTCCGATGCCGGAGCACGTTTCTCGCCAACGCTCCCCGGGTCCGGCGGCAGGAGCCGGTCCGCTGCCGTGGTGTCTTGGACGGCCGCTAGCGCGCGGCGATCGATCGCCGCGGCGATCGCGTGACGCAGGGCGGCCTCGCGCAGCGGACCGGCCCCGGCGTTGAGCGCGAGATAGCGAACGGTGCGCGTGGGGAAGGCGCGATAGGTGACGCCGCCAGGCGGTTGTTGGGCCGCGAACCGGTGCGCGACGGCGCCTCCGGGTTGGAGCAGGGCGTCGTCGAGCAGGAGCCCGTCGAACTCACCGCGCTGGACACGGCTGACGGCCTGCTCCGGGTCGAGCCCTTCGCGAAAAGCGAGCGCGTCGAGCGTGCCGCGCCGGGGACCGCGGTAGTTCGGGTTTGGCCTGAGAATCGCCCAGTCGCCGTTCTCTCGCCCTGCGATGTAGTAGGGACCTGGTGATGCCCGTGCGGCTTCCGCGGAGACGCCGCCCGTGACGACCGGGGTGCCGGGCGGGACCGGGCTGAAGAACGGAAGGGATATGCGTTCGAGGAAGTCGGGCGACGGCGCTGCGAGCGTGAAGCTGATCGTGTCGCCCCGGACCCGGATCCCGGAGATGTGGCCGCGCGTTCCGCGCTCGTAGGCAGGAAGCCCGATGACGTCGCGGAGGAAGGACGCGCCGGGGCGAACCGAGCCGAGCTTCGGCGAGAGCGCTCGCTCCACCGAGTCCCTGATCACGCCAGCCGTGATCGGCGCGTTCGACGGCGGCGAGAACCGAAGGCCTCGCTTCACTCGGAACGTGTAGGTCTGCCGGTCGGACGAGACCGTAGGCATCGCCGCGGCCAGCTCGGGCCGGAGGCCCGCTGCCGCCGGCGCACGTGCGCGCGGACGATGAAGCAGCCCTGCGACGGTAGCCCGCTCGATCTCGAGCGCTACCGGTTCGGACGCGACCGCCGGGTCGGTCGGCTCGAGCCCGAAGATGGGGATCACCAGCCTGACGACCTTCCCCTGCAGAGCGGAGATTCGATCATCGACCGTCAAGCCTTCGTCGATGTAGAGCAGGACATACCGGCCGATGGCGACTGCGTCGCCGAGTGGGTGACCGAAGCGATACGTGCGGACGGCGCCGGAGGCCGCGTCGATTGCCGACAGCGTGCCGGCGTCGGAGTTCGCCACCCAGAGGAAACCGTTCGCGAAGCTCACCGACCTTGCGCCGTCGCCCGTCCGGTACGTCGCGACGATCTGGCCGGTCTGGTCGACCTTGTAGACGGTGCCCTTGGTCTCGTTCGCCGTCCAGGCGAAGCCGCCGCCGGCAGCGACCCATGAGAGCGGCCCGGGCACCGGCGCAACGGCGGTGACGCTGTTGGTGGACGCATCTATTCGCTGCAATCCGCCCTGATCCGAGACCGCCCACACGGCGCCTGCGGCGTACGCGAGTGACCACGGCGACTTCATGGCGATCCTCGCCTGGACGAGCCCGTTCGCGGGGTTGACGCGCAGCACCTGACCCGCCTCTTTGCTCGCGACCCAGAGCGAGTTTGCGCCCGCAGCGAGGCCGACCAGTCCGTTGGGGTACTCCTTGTCGACGAGGCGGTAACGGTCGACCTCGCGGAACAGCTCGCGATCGACCCGCACGAGATCGTGGCGCCCCGTGAACCACTCACTGCGCCCCAACGCAAGGTGAGCGTTGGACTCGTCGGCGGAGGGCGAATTGATGCGCCGTACCTTTCTTCCGGTCGCCGGATCGATCTCAGTGATCCCGAAGCTGCTGATCGAGAACCGACCCTCATGTGCGTTCAGCCCCGGGTACGGGAAGTCCTCGAGCGGGAACCTCTCGATCACCCTGCCGCTCGGCATGTCGAGGATCGTCAGGCCCGGCGGGAGCGTCGCAAGAGACGTCTGCTCGCCGCCGTAACCGGCAAAGACGGCTGCGGTGACCGCCACGGCGGCGAGCAGGAGAGCGCCGGTGGCGAGATATGGCCAGCGGAGCAATCGGCGAGCCGCGTTGGGGCTAGGTGGTGCGGCGGCGGGCTCGGTGAGGTCGAGCGCGGGATCTTGGTCGAGGATCGCGCGTTCGAGCTGCCGCACCGGTGGGCTGGGCTCTAAGCCGAGCTCGGCGCGTAGCCGCGCCGCGGAGCGACGGTAAGCGTCGAGCGCCTCCGTCTGACGACCGGAGCGGTAGAGCGCGAGCATCAGCTGGCGCAGCAAGTCCTCGCGCCCGGGATGAGCCGCGACGAGCCGCTCGAGCTCGCGGACGACCTCCCTGTGACGCCCAAGGGCGAGCTCCGCCTCGATGCGCGCCTCGATAGCCGACAGCACCAGCTCGTCGAGCTGCGCGACCTCTGGTTCCACCCACGACTCGAGGCGCAGGTCGGCGAGCGGTTCTCCCCGAACGAGTTCGAGGGCGGCGCGCAGTTGCTGCAGCGCCTGTGCGGGCGGCGCTCCCGAGGCGGCGTGGGTGAGATTCTCGAACCGCTCGGCGTCGAGCTCGCCCTGCTCGAGGTGGAGGACATATCCGCGCTCGATCGTCGAGATTCGATCCTCTCCGAGCGCCTTTCGCAGGGAGGAGACATGCAGCTGGACGATCTTGTGCGCGGTGTGGGGCTGGCGCCCGTCCCACATCTCGTCGATCAGCCGCTCGCTCGACACGGGTCGTCCACGAGCGAGCAACAACAGGGCAAGCAGCGAGCGTTGCTTCGCTCCGCCGAGCGGGATCTGTCGGCCGCCGTCGAGGACCTCGAGCGGCCCTAGGATTCGGAACTCCACTGTGGCCTCGTGTCGCTTGGAACGAGCGTACACCCGCCCGGATAACCAGGTCTATACCGCCGCTTGGGCGAGGTCGACCTGCGGCTTTACCCGACTGCTCGACGCTACGACGGGCTCAGCAGGCAAGTACGACGGGCTCAGCGTTGCAAGTACGACCGGCTCAGCGTCGCACGTGAAAGAAGGGAGAGATCCATGAGGACTCCGCTGGTGATCACGCTGTTCGCCGTAAACGGCGAAGGACTGCGCTGGGCAGGCTCTCTCCTTGGCTGCATTTGGGGAAGAGGGAGGCAAGAGATGAGGTTTCTACTTAGCGGACGACTCCGTCTCGTCGCGCTCCTCGCCATCGTGCTCGCCGCGTTGGCGGCGCTTCCCGCCGGGGCGACGGTACACGGTACGAACGGGAAGATCGTTTTCGGCCAGTTCTTTCCGGACTACGGGGTCACTATCGACCCCGATGGGTCGGATCCGCATCAGATCGGACCCGTTGGGCGCACCACCTGCAACACCTGGTCGCCGGACAGCAGCAAGGTCCTCTGCAACCTCTTCAACGTGGAGGGGGAGGAGGGGGTCCCCCAGCCGGCCACTGCGAACCCTGACGGGTCCGGCTTCACGCTTCTGAACCAGAACCTCCATCTCTATTGCGTGCACTGGTCTCCCGATGGCAGCCGGCTTCTGTGTCACAGCGAGGGCGAGGCGAACCAGCCCGACGGGCTCTACACGGTGCGATCATCCGACGGGGGCGACCTCGTCCGGGTCACCACCAGCGCCTTCGATATCGGCTACGGCTACTCGCCCGACGGCGCGCGGATCCTGTACGCCCGGTTCGACTCGAACGAGCACGGCACCCTGTTCTCGGTCAAGCCCGACGGCAGCGACCCGGTCGAGCTGAGTCCTCCGGCGCTCTCGATCATCGACCTTGGCTTCTTCGATCGCGTCGGGGCGGACTGGGCACCCGATAGTTCTCACGTGGCCTTCGCCGCGTTCGCCCAGTCGAGCCGCAGGACCGGACTGTTCGTCGTGAACGCCGACGGGAGCGGCCTGCGTCTGGTCACCCCCTCGGGCATCGGCGCGCTCTCCGCCCAGTGGTCGCCCAACGGCGCCCTGATCGCGTTCACGAGCTGCATTTCATCGAGAAACTGCCGCATACCCCAGGCATGGGTCGTCCATCCGGACGGAACCGGACTCCGACAAGTCACGCCGCCGGTCAGCGGTGCCATCTTCTGGACCCCGGTCTGGTCACCCGACAGCACCAAGCTCCTCCTCAACAGCCTAGACCGCAACGACCAGACCTCCCTGTGGACCGTGAACACCGACGGCTCGGAACTGTCGAAGCTGACGGACACAGTGAGCCTTGCTCAACTCGCATGGGGAAGCGCACCCGCTGAGTGAGTAGCGCATCTACGCGGGTTCTTCCTGCTAGCGGGCGGTTCGGCGACGAGCCGCCCGCTCTCACATCAAGCCTCTCGGTGGTAGAGCCCAGACCCCCGCGCTGCCGAGTGTCGCCCTTCAATGGTGCGTCATCGGCACCCTGGGCACAGATCGGACGGAAAGGAGGCGGAGTCCTAAGCAACCCACCCGGGGGCTTAGTTCCTCCTTGGCCGTCTGCGCCTCGACGAGGAAGGCACCTGCTATCCCCGATCGGCCCTCTTGCGTATCCGATCGGCCCCTGGAGCTAGCGGGCGCGGTCCGGCCGTGCATAGTCGCTGGACGCGGTGCCCCCCGGCCTCGTTTACACATGGTTCGGGGGCGCGCCCCACGGCCCCATAGGGCGCCATATCGAGCCGCTTTTTCTCGCGCATTTGTTGTCTGTTTAGACGCGACTAGGCAGGTAGAAGCACCGGTTCTCAGATCACGTTGGCGGCCGCCGAGCTCTTTGTTCATGCGGGTTTCTGGGCTTGGGGTGCGAGCGCAGTTCGCTTTCGGGAAAGAGCGGAGATCGCCATTTTTCGCGTCGGCCCCCGTGATCTTCGGCGCAGAACCGGCGCCAAGCTACCGAGGGCTCCTCGGCGGATACCTTCTCGCGTCCCTTGCTCCTGGTGCCCCGCGATCAAGGGCCGGCAAATCCACTGGTTTCGTCGCCTGGAGTCGGTCAGCGACGGTCCCTTTGGCGCGTGTGCTGGCGAAGTAGGCAAGCCATTAGCTAGCATTTTCTGACAATGAGCGCGGTCGTCTACGCCCGGGTTCCAGACTCGCTCAAGCAGGCCCTGCAGGCGCACGCCGCCGAACGCGGCCTCACCCTCACCGCCGCCTTGGTCGCGCTGCTCGGACAGGGCCTCGAGGCGCTCACCCAGCAGACGTCCGTGGCCGAGCTCGAAGCGCACCTCGCGCTCGCAACCAGCGAGCGTGCGCAGGCGCACGTGCAGCTGCAGCAAGCGGAGCTGCGCCTGCAGGCCGCACGGGAGCGGGAGCAGACAAGCGCCCGCAGCTACCGGGCGCTCGCCGAGCGGACGCGGCAACAGCTTGGCTTCTGCCCGCGCTGCCGCGAGCCGATGCACGGCGACGACCTGCTCGTGCGTGGCCACTGCCCGAACCCGAACTGCCGCATGGCGCTCACCTCGCTCCTGCTCCCGGCGCGAGCAGTCGACCCCAACGAGTACCTCGCCCTCCTGGGTGCGCTCGGCGTCCTCGTCGGCGTCGCCCTGGCCACCAGCGCCGAGCCCACCGGATAAGCGTAGGGAACCCGCCCCGAGCACAAGCTGAACGCCTCCCGGATCCGACAACCGGGGGCGCTGCGTCGCCTTCCGGCTCTCCGCGACAAGCAGCGCCTGCGACACCCCGGCCAAAGGACAAAAGGGCTCCCCGTCGCGCAAATCGGGACACGTCCCATGCCGTAGTCGGCGATTGGACTGAGAGGCGCATCAGCGCGAACCGGGAGGCTGTCCGATGCCCCCAAGAGACCTGAGCATGGCCGCCAGGCTCGACCCGCTCGCGACTCCAAGGGTTGTTCTAAGTCATCTCTGGCTCGTCCTCAGCCGGGACCGCTCCCGGCTTCACCTTGCAGGCGAGTCCGATCGCTTTGACCGTGACGGGCTGGCGGCCGTGGTCGTCCGCGGTCGCGACGAGCCAACCGGTTTTGGCGGTCGTCGCGCTTTCTCCGTCCCAGCCGAAGCGGCGAAGGGCCGAAAAACGGCTCTTAGGGCACGTTCTCGCTGCTAACCGGTGGGAAGCCTGCCGGCGGAGAGCTCGGCCCGCCAGAGCTCGGCTGTCTCGCGGTCGTCCGTCCGGGATATGCTGATTTTCGCGCCGGCCTTCGGGTCTCGTGACCGCACGAGGTCGGCGGGAGACCACATGCCGATGGAAACCATCTCGCCGTCGGGGGGCTGGTAGTAGAACCAGTGAGGATCGGACGCTGGGGGCTGCTCGGAAGGCGCTTCGGCGTCGCTCAGCGAGGTTGCGGCTCCGCCGTCTGCGGCACGGTGCAGGACGTCGTCGGCGCCCGGCGGTAGGTCGTAGACGACGATTGACGGCGCCGAGGGCTGCTCAGGTTCCGTCTTGGGCTCGACCTCCTCGGGCCGCAGCGCCGCGAGCACCCGCGCGGCGGAGACGCGGGTCGGCCAGTCGGGCTGGCCGCCCGCCTTCGTGGCCAACAGCGCGCCGCGCAGGATCTCGACCGGCCCCACATCGCCGGGAACGGCGCCTTCCCACGCGGCGATCGCGCGCAGCTCTGGGTCCTCGGGCCAGCGCTGAGCTGCACGGTGCTCGTTGTCGCGGATGCCGGCTCGTTCGCGGGCCTCGGCTTCCGCCTGCTCGGCCTTCTTGATGCGGATGGACAGCGTCGACGGCGCGCAAGGGATCTCCGCTGCGGCGGAACGGAGCGACGCACCGCCCGCGATCTTGTTGCGCGCGGCGGTCACGTCGTCTTCGCTGATCCGCTGCTCGAACAGTGTCATGCCCTGATTGTACCCGTCGAACACCGGCGACGTTCGACAGCAAGCGTTCGAATGTTGCAGTTGCATAGGCCCCGATGTTCGTTACGTCCTACGGAGAAGCGGGTGATGATCGACGGAAGTAGGCAACGAGGAAGTGCTCGATTTGCAGGAACTCGCGTCTTCAACCATCGAACGTTCGACGCCTTCGAAGCGGGCGCGGTTGAACGCTGGGTGCCCGCGGCGCCCTCGGACTTCGCCGGAGCGAGACGGGCTGTCAGCGCCGTAGACTCGAGACGTGGCGAGAAACACTTACACGCTGACCGTGTTCGTCGAACCGCACCACTCGATCACGCTTTCCGATCGGGACGTCGAGCGCCTGGTCACGAAACTCCGGCAGCTCGAGAGCGCGCTTGGAACCTTCCCCGAGCGAATCGACTTCACGGATGCAGCCGCACGGATCGACGCCGGCGAGACAGACGCGCGGGGCGTCCAGTTCAAGCCGGGCGAGGACGTCGGGATCCTCCGAGCCCTCGACGAGCTTCGCGTAGAGCGCCCGCTTGGGACTGCCCTTGTGCGGCTTCGCGATCTCCTTGTCGCCACGATCGGGCCTGGCGCGGTCACCTACCAGCTCGAGCTTCAGCAAGCTGACGGTCAGCTCGACCGCTCGAAAGTGTTCTTCAGCTACTCCGGTGCTTACACGGTCGGCGAGCGCCTCCCGATTCTGCCCGAGGGCACGTGCTGGGAGGTCGTCGAGGTCCGTGAGACGGAGCCGGGCTTCAACGACGAGCTCGTCTGCCGGCCTTGCCCAAACATCACTCTCGACGTCAACGTCGTCCGAGACTTCCAGGAGTCGGATCGCGACGGCCACGAAAACGCGGTCGCCCTGTTCGATCTCCGCCGACGAGGAGACGTCGAGTTTTCGACAGCGCCGCAGGGCTACCGCCTCGACGTCGAGCGCGGATCGCCTCTCGCCGAATCGTTGCGGGAGACGTTCGCGAACGAGGGCGTCGGGCAGGCGAGGCAACTCGCCTACCCCTCGGAGGTGACCTACCCGGGCGAGGATCTGTTCCCCGGCCGCTACGTCGAGGGCCTCCCCGAGGCCTGGAATCACGTCGCGGCGAACTGGCACTCCCACGAATGGACGCCGCCGGAGGACGCCGACCGTCTCTACGTCGAGACGCACATCATTGACAGGGGAGACGTTTTCCTCACGGACGACCGCCCGCTCCGCGTCATGTGCCGCCGCCTCCGCGAGGAGCATCACTACCCCGTCGTCGCGATGACAGTCGCCGAGTACCTGCGGCGGCGCGAGACGGAGACTTAGAACCTCTAACTCAATGAGTCTCTGGATTCGTCGCACTAAATGAAGCAGCAGGCGAGGGCGAGGAGGCGAGCAGGAGGGGCGGCAATCCAGCTTGTAATCGGTTGCGGAAGGGAGGACAATCATTCGTTGGATCCCATCCCCACCTCGTCATGGCGCGGGAGACGCTGGCTCTACGTAGGTGTCGGGAAAGGAGCGGAGGATCAAGTTGTCGACGAGACCGAGGCCCCTCCAGCTCTGCGCTCTGGTCACGTTGAGCCTCGGGCTGCTCTTCGCGGCGGGCGCGGCGCAGGCGGCCGCGCCCGGTAGGCCGGTGGCCTGGGGCTGCGCCGGTGGCCGCGATTACCGGCAGTGCACCGTGCCGAGCGGCCTCAACGGCGTGACCGCGATCGCCGCCGGCGAATATGACAGCCTGGCCTTGAGGCGCGACGGCACCGTCGTCGCCTGGGGCTGTGGCTTCGGCGACAACGGGCAGTGCAGCGTGCCGAGCGGCCTCTCGGGCGTAACCGCAATCGCCGCCGGTTTCTGGCACAGCCTGGCCTTGAAGAGCGACGGTACCGTCGTCGCCTGGGGCTGCGCCACCAGCGCCGGGCAGTGCAGCGTGCCGAGCGGCCTCTCCGGCGTGACCGCGATCTCCGCCGGCTACTTTCACAGCCTGGCCTTGAAGAGCGACCGCACCCTCATCGCCTGGGGCTGTGGCGGCGGCAACAACTTCGGGCAGTGCAGCGTGCCGAGCGGACTCTCCGGGGTAACCGCGACCGCCGCCGGCCACGCTCATAGCCTAGCCTTGAAGAGCAATGGCACCGTCGTCGCCTGGGGCTGCGGCGGCGGCAACAATCTCGGGCAGTGCAGCGTGCCGAGTGGTCTCTCCTTCGTGACCGCGATCTCCGCCGGCTTCTGGCACAGCCTGGCCTTAAGGGGCGACGGCACCGTCGTCGCCTGGGGCTGCGTCGGCCCCGACTTCGGGCAGTGCAGCGTCCCGAGCGGCCTCTCCGGAGTGACCGCGATCGCCGCCGGCACATATCAAAGCCTGGCCTTGAAGGGCGACGGCTCCGTCGTCGCCTGGGGCTGTGGCGGCGGCAACAACTTCGGGCAGTGCAGCGTGCCGAGCGGTCTCGGCCGCGTGACCGCGATCGCAGCTAGCGACGCTCACAGCCTGGTGCTGGTCGAGCTCATGGACCAGACAATCACTTTCGGGGTTCTCGCGAACAAGACCTACGGCGCCCCCGACTTTGCCGTCAGCGCGACGGCATCCTCGGGCCTGGCGGTCTCCTTCGCCGCGAGCGGGAGCTGCACAGTCAACGGCGCGCAGGTGCATCTGACGAGCGCCGGTTCGTGCACTGTGACCGCCTCGCAGCCGGGCGACGCGAGCTACAACGCCGCGCCCGAGGTCTCACGCACCTTCTCGATCGCGCCCGCGCGGTGCAGGGTTCCGAAAGTCATCGGTAAGCGGATTGCATCCGCGAAGCGGACGATCACAAAGAGGCACTGTCGAACCGGCAAAGTGGGCCACGCCTACTCGCGCAAGCGCACGAAGGGCGTCGTCATCTCCCAGAGCCGTCGGCCTGGAAAGGTGCTGCCGGCGCGCTCGAAGATCAACCTCATCGTCAGTCGAGGCCGCAGGCGCTAAGGACGACCCCTATTGACCACGGATGCGGACGTCGCTACCGCGAACCGGGTCCCTTCATTCAGTTAGGGGTTCTTAGAGTCCGCGCAGGTAGAGGTACTCGACCGGGTCGTCTCGACCCGCGAGAGGGTCGAACCCTGCGATCACGTTCACGCCCTTAGGGGTCCCGTCGTCGCCGAGCGGGTCCTTCTCGACGGCTGCGACGCCAAAGAAGATCGGCGCTCGCTCTGGGCCCTCGGCCTGGAACGCGATCTGTAAGCGCTCGGTCCGAAACGAGTTCTCGACACCGTTCGCGAATACGAGGAGCGCCCCGCTCACGACGTCCGGAGGAACGCCGAACGCGAGATCGACTTCGTCGCCCTCTATGCGCGGTTTCCCCTGGAACTCGGGGACGCTGGAGACCGAGTCGAACTGAACAGTTGCAACGTGTTCGCCAAGCAGGTCGGCGAGAGGCGGAATCTGGACGGGTCCGGCCTTCGGCTGGTCGTTCGCGTAGATGTGAACGTCTCCAGTCGCGTGGATCGAGAGCTTCGGTTGGGAGTCGGCCTGGATCTGCTCGCGGAAGTTGAACGGGTCGTCGGTCTGACCTGCCGCGAACGTGCGACCGCCGTAATAGAACTCACCACGATTGGCGTACGGGACGAGATACAGGCTCCCATCGCTGCCGAAGATGAGCTTGGCGGCTTTCCGGAGCAGTCCGTCTCGCTGTTCCAGGTGGAGGCGGACCTGTCGAATCGCCGCGGCCATTCAGAGACCTTAGACGTCGTTTCGGCCGCGTTCCCGCCGAGCCGGCAACTCGATTTTTGAAGTGCGGGCCGACGCGCCTAGGCTGGCAACATTTCGGGGGAGCACCGGGGTACGCACGCGGCGAGCTTTCCCGGCACTCCTGGCACGTCTGACCCGCATAGCTGAGCCAAAGCCGCTCAGCCAAAAGCGGTAGAAAGGCGCATACGGGATTCGAACCCGTGTTGGGCGAGAAGCCTGACGACAAGCGTCGATTACTCGGAACATGAAACCGCGCCCGAGCAGCTGGAGCATGGGCGTCGGATTCCGCGCTCAAGCTAGCCCACTCGGAGACCGATAGCCACCTCGTGCGGGACGACTCGCGGTCGCGTTGGCAACCATCGTTTTCTTGGCCGTGCTCGCGGGTCTCGGCACGATTAGCGGCAACCTCACCTTCTTCGCGACGAAGGGTCATCCGGAGCCTGCCGCTGAAGCGCATTACCGGAAGGTGATCAGTCGAGACTTCGGAACCCTCGAGCCGCTCAATGCTGGCCTTGACGCATGCAACATCGGCGGCACGCGCCAAGGCTGCTACGACGTGTCCGACAGAATGATCGTCGCTTTGAACTCGCTGCTTCGCGACCTCAACACCACCGACGTTCCGAGCCGATACGTCGATGGCGACGATGCCGTTCGGCACGCCGTGCAGCGTCTCCTCGACGGCTTTCAGACGCGTAATTCTGGGCTCGCTGCCAACGACAACGCGTCTTTCGTTCGCGGGAACGACGAGCTGAAGCAAGGAAACAGCGACCTCAGCAGGGCTTGGAGACGCTTTCCGGCGAACGCGCGCCCGGTGCCCTGAGTTAGCTGCGAGCTGGCGCATTGGCGGGCCTCGGGAAGACAGCGGCCCCGACTGGCCCAGTGTTCGGGGAAGGTCACTTGACGCAGTACCGCTCCGACCGCAAAGTCACCGCCTAGGAAGATGAACTGCGCTAAGCCGCTGACCGACGCTTGACGATATGAGGGGACGATGGCCGCCAGAGGAGTCGATCCAGCGCGTGCGCACGAGGAACGGGTCGCCGAGCTCGAGCGAGCCCTGCGCGCCGAGGACGAACGACTCGAGCGGATCGAGGCCGCGAAGAGCCCCGAGGAGCTTCAGCGAGCGCTTCGTCGGACGAGCGAACGGAATCAGGCCAGCCCTCCTCCGCGCTTCTCAGCCTCCCGCCTCGGGCTTCTAGCCCTGGTCGACGTCTTCCTCGCCCTCCTCTTGACGCCTCTCCTCGCGGCGCTCGCCGACCGTGGACCGCAGCGCCCGCCGGTGGCCCAGCCGGCATCCGCTCCCGCTGTCGCGCCGCCCACCGTCCCGCAGCCCGACAGCCGGTCGACCTCGCAGGGCACGGACCTGCCGAGCATCGGCGAACCATCCGTCTTCTTAATACGAGCCACGGGTGGGGATGCACGCCGTCTGAACGGCGCTCCCTCGCACGCGTGGGAGCCAGCCTGGCGGCCGGACGGCCGTGCGCTCGCCGTAGTGGCCGATGATGGAATCGTCGAGGTGGCGGCGAGCCGAGCCGGGCCCGTTCGCGGACAGCCCGTCTGGCGCAAACGTCGGGAGCTGGTGACGTTGTCAGTCCCGACACTGCTGCCTGCGTATTCTCCCGACGCGACCCGGCTCGCGTTTGTGCTCGGCGGCGAGATTTGGATGACAGCCCTGACCAGGGGACCGCGCATGCAACGGCTGACCACCGAGGGGACGAGCGCCTACCCCGACTGGTCGCCGGACGGGCGCGCAATCGCGTTCGCCAGCCAGGGGCGGGTCTTCGTCGCGACCGCGGCCGGGAAGCTCCTGCGACAGGTCACAGCGGGACCCGAAGACCTAGCGCCCAAGTGGTCGCCCAACGGCCTCAGGATCGCGTTTACGCGGATGGACGGAGTCCTGCATGTGTACGTCATGGATCGCTACGGGGACGTCGTCCGCAGGCTCGCGCGCGACGGTGCCGGCGAGGCGTACGCCGCGTGGTCGCCCGACGGACGCAAGCTCGCGTACTGCAAGTTCGTCGACGGCAACTGGGAGCTCGTGGTGCGCGATCTTGCGAGTGAACGCGAGCAGCGGCTGACTCGGACGCCCGCGGACGAGAGCTTCCCCGCCTGGTCGCCCGGCGGCCAGTGGATCGCCTTCGCTCGCGACCTCAGTCCCGGACCCGGCCCTGCGGGATAGCGCCAAGAGCGGAACTTCGTTGAACCCTCGTCGGACCTAACGGCCCGAAACGGTTCGAGACCGCCAACAACCTGCTGATTTGCAGGGACTTTACTTCCTGTTCGCCAGTGCAATCGCCAGCGGACGCGACGCCGCTTGTGGTTGGGCCGTTCCGTTGCTCCAAGCCCGAGCCGGCACCGACAGCGGGAAGGGGCGAAGAATCGCCAGGATCGACCTCGTCGATTTCGTGATCGACTGGTTCAGTTGCTTGACGAGCAGGAAGTGCTGAGCTGAAGTGAGACTATGGGCGACTTCCTCTACGGGGCGGTTTCTTTTGCGTTCGGTGCGTATCTGATCATTCGCCGGAAACAGTTCGCGGCTAGGACGGTCAGGTCGCAAAACTGGGTCGGGCGAAAGAAGTACGGACCGCGCGAGGAGAAGGCGAGCGAACGCGCCGCCATCCTGATAGGACTCTTCGCACTCGTCTTTGCCGTGATGTTTTGGTTCGGGTAGCCGACGGCGAAGTCACGGCGATGAGACCGGGGAGCCAGGAATGACCGGCTGGTGGGCGATGGCAATGCTGGTCAGCGTCGGACTGAGTACCGCCGACGTGGTCCCGTTTGCCTGGAAACGCGCTCAGGATTGGCGCTCCGCCGATCCCTCGGATCTCCGGCTTGAGTTCGAGCAAGCGATGGGGGTGAGCGAACGTGCGCAGAGGGTCGTGCGTCTCCTCTGCGCTGTCTCGTCCATCGGCTTCGCTCTCAGCACGGGGGGAGCCGCGCGCGTGCTTGCACTGGCCGCGGCCGGCCTCGTTGTGGTGCTGATCGGCTCGGGCGCAGCGCTGACCCCGATCGAGCGGCGCCTGGCCGCGTCGGGATCGGAACTATCGTCGGCGGAAATCGAACGGCTGAGGTCACTCTGGTTTCGCCGACAGTTCATTCGCGCCTTCATCGCGCTCGCCGCATTGCTTCTGATCCTCAGCGCCGCGCTCGCCCACGTGACTGTCCAGTAGTGCGTTGATGTATGTCGGTGCGTAGGGCCGGGGCGGGGCGGCGGACGAGCGCATTGGCGAAATGCGGCCCCACGGAGTGCGAACTGCAGCCGGTGCTGCGTGGGCACCGCCCCAGAGTACGCGCGGTAACGGGTCGGTCAGGGCGCGTTCGTATCATGAGGTGCATGTCCAGCTTCCCGAGCAAGAAGCAGATCGAGCGCGAGCTCTCGATCCTGAACACGCCGACCTACATGGAGGCGTGGGAGAGCTTCGTTGAGTACGTCCGCCAACTCCAGGACTCGAGGACCGCGACGGACCTTCGCATGCTCCAGCGCGAACTTGTCTTCGACGTGAACGGGCGTCAGAAGGCGCTTGCCGCGGTCGTCGCCGAGCACGCGGGAGAAGCCAAGGCAAAGATCGAGTTCCTGAAGGCTGTCGAGCCGAGGCCGAAAGCGGAGCTCGCGGGGGCACAGGCGATCCTGCGAGGCGCGAAGCATGCCGAGGCTGTTGCCGACGCTCTACAGCACGCGACGCGCGTGCTCGCCGACGGAATGGTCTGGCGAGCGCTCGACTACGACCGGAGCATGATCTCAATCCTTGGCAAGGAGCCTCCGGTCGCCCATCACGCTGACGACAAGGGCTTCATCGCTGAGCTCGCTGCGCTTGAGCTCGTCGAGGAGCAGCCTGGCGTTCTGGCGTTTCACAACGACACGACGAACTGCTTACGCCGCGGCGACATCACGGCAGTCGTTGAGGACGCCGGGCGACGGTGGGCAATTCCTAAGGAGGTCAAGGCGGGCAGGGGTAGCGCCAGGAAACAGGTCGCGCGGATACAGCAGGCGCTTGAGATGATCGATTCGCGTCGCTTCTTGGTTCCGGTTCCTTTCGAGACACACCTCGCCGAGTTCGCCGAATTGATAGGAGAGGCGAAGCGAACGGGCTACGCGAAGGCACGCTTCGACTGCATCTTCGTTCAGGTGATCGATTACATGAGAAACGCGCAGCGCAGCACTCCGAGCAGATCGCTGGCAGGCGTCGCAGTCTGACATCGGCTGAATCCTCCCTCGCTCGAGCAGTCAGTCAGGCGCAGCAAAAGGATGCGCGCGCCACTAAACAGCGGCGTGGGCGCCGGAGGGCGCCGGTGTGCATCATTTCTCGTGGCGCCTCACGACAAGAAATACCTGCAAATGGATGCTTTTTCGTCGCCACAAGGGCTCAAAACGGCACCTAGCCAACGCGAGTCCCGCAACGCTTGCCTCAAAGTGCCGCTGGATGACGCTTCTTCGGGCCACCGTGCCGATAAAACGCCTGCAAATCGGGATTTCTCACCGACCGGCCGCCTCACTTTCGCCCCGGCGACGAAGGCACCAAGG
>WNFV01004963.1_pt1 | contig 16266 bp, 16 predicted proteins | sample 5400101 | NCBI WGS metagenome assembly WNFV01 (sample SAMN13153361, study PRJNA577476) | soil metagenome | isolation source: 115 cm soil or saprolite under grassland replicate 1 | place: USA:California | collected 2016-06-15
CCTGCCTTCGACCCCGGCCCGTGCGATCGGCTCGAGCGTCTCTTCCGCCACCCGCCGCGTCTCGCGCAGGAGATCCCGCTCCGCGGCCGACAGCTGGAAGCCCGGGGACCCCTCCATGGCTCGTCAACTCTAGTGCCGACGCGCCCACCCGCTCGCCGCTTGCTCGCCGAGCCCGTACTCGCCCATGATGAGCCGACGTTCGAGGGAGGAGCGATGGCCGAGTCCCCGTACTGGAACCCCGCCCACGAGACGATGCCCCGGGATCAGCTCGAGGCCCTCCAGCTTCGGAAGCTCCGGAACCTGGTCGAGTGGGCCGACTCGAAGGTCCCCTTCCACTCGGAACGCCTCCGCGACGCCGGCGTGACCGCCGACTCGATCGGCTCGCTGGAGGACCTGCGGCGCATCCCGTTCATGACGCGGGACGAGTGGATGCGGAGCCAGCTCGAGACGCCGCCGTACGGCGCGATCCTCGCGGCCGAGCCCGAGGGCGCGATTCGCTACCACACGACCTCGGGGACCACCGGCAAAACGCCCATTCGGGTGCTCGATTCGATGAAGGACTGGGAGTGGATCGCCGAGATGTGGTGCTACGGCCTGTGGGGGTTCGGGGTTCGGCCCGCGGACGTGGCCTTCATCGCGTTCGGCTACAGCACGTTCATCGGGTTCTGGGGGCTGCACTACGCGTGCGAGAAGCTCGGCCCCCTCGTCCTCCCCGGCGGCGCCATGACCACCGACGTCCGGGTTAAGACCATCATGGACATGGGGGCCACGGTCGTGGCCTCGACGCCCACCTACGCGCTCCGCATGGCGCAGGAGGCCAAGACGCTCGGCATCGACCTGGCCGCCGGCCCGGTGCAGCGGCTGATCCTCTCGGGCGAGCCCGCGGGCTCGATCCCCGCCACCAAGGCGCTGATCGAGGAGCAGTGGGGGGCCAAGGCCGCCGATACTGCCGGCATGACCGAGCTCGGCACGATCATGGTCTTCGAATGCGATCGCCAGCCCGGGGGGATGCACATCATCGAGGACCACTACATCGAGGAGGTCGTCGATCCGGCGACCGACGAACCGGTGCCCTACGGCGAGATGGGCGAGCGCGTGGTCACGTCGTTCGGACGCGGGTTCATCCCGGTCCTGCGGTACCGGACGCGCGACTTCGTGGTGAAGGTCCCGCACGACCGGTGCCCCTGCGGCCGGACGTTGGACATCTACGACGGCGGCCTGCGCGGCCGGGTGGACGACATGAAGCTCGTCCGGGGCACGAACGTGTACCCGCGCGCCGTCGAGGCGATCGTCCGCAACCACCCGGAGATCGACGAGTTCCAGATCCGGCTGTTCACCGAGGAGGGGATCCGCGACGAGATCGAGGTGCTCGTCGAGATCCCGGACCCCTCTGTCGATGCCGGGTCGATCCTCGAGGCGCTCGGCAAGGAGCTGGCCGAGGCGCACGAGGGTCTGCGGTTCGGCGTTCGGCAGGTGGAGACCGGCTCGCTCCCGCGCTTCGAGCTGAAGGCCAAGCGGGCGGTCGACGAGCGGGCAGTGATCGGGACCGAGGTAAAGCGGTGGCAGCCGTGAAGAACGCGATGGGCGTGGAGCTCACACCGGCCGAGGCGAGCCTCGTCGAGTGCTACGAACGCCTCGCGACGACGCTGCGCGAGCATGGCGAGGATCTGCCGCCGTTCGCGAGGCGGAACGCGACGAAAGCGTTCGCAGCGCTCTGGCAGGTGGCGAACGGGCTCGACATGGAGCCAGGCCAGCTCTACGACGTCGGCGCGTAGTCGAGGACGACGAGGTCGGCGCGGCCGGCAGCCAGGATCGTGTTCGCCTGGTCGAGCGTCCAGATCCGCCCCTCCACGATAACGCTCACGCCGGCCTCGTTGCGGATCCGGTCGGCGAACGCGACCAGGTAGCCGGGGCCGTACTCGGGGTTCGCCCGCGCGGCCGGGCCGGCCGCCGCCACGTGCACGAGATCGCACCCCCGCTCTGAAACCGCGGCGGCGAACGCGACCGCGTCCTCGACGTCGAACCCGCCCGGCGCCCACTCGGTGGCGGGAATGCGCACCGCGAGCGGTCGACCGTTCGGCCAGGCAGCGCGGACCGCCTCGACGACCTCGAGTGGGAAGCGCATGGACCCTTCCAGCGAGCCGCCGTACGCGTCGGTCCTCTGGTTCGAGAGCGGCGATAGGAACGAACCCAGCAGGTACCCCTGGGCCGCGTCCAGCTCGAACAGGTCCGCCCCCGCCTCGGCGGACCACGCGGCGGCCCTGACGAACTCGCCCTGGACGCGCTGCAGGTCGGCCGGGGTCATCGCACGCGGCAAGGGCCCGCAGGGAACCGACGGCACGTTAGAGGGGGCCAGCAGCGGCCACGGGTCGGGCAGGGGGAGGTCGGCCCCCCAGCGTCGCGGCCGCGTCGCGCCGCGCGGTCCGGCGTGCCCCAGCCGGAGGCCGAACGCGGAGCCGCGCTCGTGCACCGCGCCGACGATCGCCTTCCAGGCCACGCCATGCCCCTCCTCGTACAGGCCCGGCGTCCCCAGCGTGATCCGGCCGTCGGCGGCCACCGAGACCAGCTCGGAGAGGATGAGTCCGACACCGCCCGCCGCGTCGCCCAGACGCTCCACTGTGGCGTCCCACGGCAGGCCGTCCTTCGCGTCGTCCTCGGTCGGCGGCGAGACCACCACGCGGTTCGACAGCTCCACGCTACCGAACACCGCGGGAACGAAGGCGGGCGGCGGCGCCACGCGGGGTCGCTCGGCGTCCCGAGCCACGAACGCCGCGTCCGCGCGCCGAACGAGCTCGGGATCGCGTTGGGTGAGGTTCGCGTATGAGATTCGACCGCTGCGCGTGAGCAGGTTCACGGTGAACTGCACCGGCTCGAAACCCGCGTATCGCGAGACGTTCTCGAAGTAGGCGGCGCTTTCCAGCGCCGCCCGCTGGAGCCGTTCGACCGCCGGCTGGCGCTCGAGCTCGTATGAAGTCAGTGCCCGCTCGAGATCGCCCGGATACTGTTCGAGCGAGCCCGCGAGCGAGATCGCGTCCTCCATCGCGAGCTTGGTGCCCGAGCCGATCGTGAAGTGCGCCGTGTGCGCAGCGTCCCCGAGCAGCACGACGTTCCGCCGGTGCCAGGTCTCGCACCGCAGGGTGACAAAGTTGATCCAGAGCGAGCGGTTGGACAGCAGCCGGTGGCCGCCGAGCTCGCGCGCGAACAGCTCCTCGCAGAACGCGATCGACTCCTCCTCGCTCGCCTCCGCCAGGCCGCCCCGTCGCCACACGTCCTCGCGGCACTCGACGATGAACGTCGATCGGTCGGCGTCGAACGGGTACGCGTGCACCTGGAACATCCCGTGCTCGGTCTCGCGGAACACGAACGTGAAGGCGCGGAAGACGAGGTCGGTCCCGAACCAGATGTACCTCGTGGCGTGCGCGCGCTCGGAGGCGCCGAACGCCTCCGGATCCGAGCGCCGCACGAAACTGTTCACCCCGTCGGCGGCGACCACGAGGTCGGCCTCGGGCAGGGCGCCGGCCTGGACTTCCTCCTCGAACCGAAGCTCGACCCCGAGCTCCCGGCACCGCTGCTGGAGTATCAGCAGGAGCCGTTTGCGGGAGATCCCCGAGAACGCGTGGCCAACCGAGCGAACGGTCTCGCCGCCGACGTGCACATCGATCGCCGACCAGCGCGCGAACGTCTCGGTGATCTCCTCCCACGAGGCGTGGTCGGCGTCGCGCAGGGACCCGAGGGTCTCCTCCGAGAACACCACGCCCCAGCCGAACGTCGAGTCCGGCGCGTTGCCCTCGTGGACGACGACCTCGCGGCTCCGGTCGTCCTTCTTGGCGAGCAGCGCGAAGTACAGCCCGGCGGGCCCACCCCCGACGACCTCGATCCTCACGGCCCGCTCAGCTCGTCGACGCCACCACGTCGGCCAGGCGTTCGAGCTGCGCCAGGTCGGGGACGGTCGGCAGGAGCACGAGCTGGTCGGATCCCGCCTCCTCGTACCCGCGGACCTGGTCCATCACCGCCTGCGGCGTGGTGAGGTTCGCGGCGGCGATCTTCTCGGCGAACGGACCCGTGAAGGCGTAGTAGTCGCGTAGGTACGCGGCGCCGCGATCCTCGTCCCCGAGCGCGAAGTAGCTCTGCCCCCACAGCGCGGGCGTCCCGGGCCGGCCGGCCTCGGACCACGCGGCCCGGGCCTGCTCGGCAGCCCTGGCGAAGGCCCTCGGCGGTCCCCCGTTGTGCACGTAGCCGTCGGCGAACCTCGCCATCCTCGCGTAGGCGCGGCCGCTCAGCCCCCCGACGAGCAGCGGCGGGCCGCCCGGTCTCGCGGACCGCGGGAGCACCGTTCCTTCCGCGAAGGCCAGCCGCAGAGCGATGAGCTGCTCGTCGAACCGGTCCCCCCGGCCCCGGAGCGGCACGCCGGCGGCCTCGTAGTCGTCGGCCCGCGCGCCGAGGGCGACGCCCAGCGTGAGCCGTCCGTTCGACAGCGCGTCCACTGAAGCGGCCTGCTTGGCGAGCGTGCCCGCGGGTCGCAGCGGCCCGATCACGACCATCGTGACGAGCCCGATGCGTTCGGTCACGGCCGCCGCCGCGGCCAGTGTCGCGAACGGGTCGTAGCTGTCGTACACGATCCGGTCGAGGACGCCGAGGCTGTTGAACGGACCCGACTCAGCGCGCTGGGCCCACTCGAGGAGGAGCTCGGCCGAGGCCCCGGGAACGATGCTCGGCAGGCCCACGCCCACCCTCACGGCACGGCTCCCGCGTGCGAGACGTCCCCGCCGTCCACCACGAGCACCGTCCCGGTGATGTACGACGCGGCGTCCGAGCTCAGGAAGAGGGCGGCCGCCGCGACCTCGTCCGGGGAACCGAACCGGCGCATCGCGATCTGGTCCAGCATGCGCTCGCGGCGCTCCGGATCCTCGCGGAGCCTCGCGCTCATGTCGGTCTCGATCCATCCGGGGGCCAGAGCGTTCACCCGAACGCCCCTCGGTGCCCACTCGATCGCGAGCGTCCTGGTCAGATTGATCAGCGCTGCCTTCGCCGCACCGTAGTAGGCGACGCGCGGGGCCCCCGAGATCCCGGCGACCGAGGCCATGTTCAGGACGCAGCCGGAGCCCTTGCCGAGGAGCACGGGGCCGACCGCCTGGATCCCGTACACGGCCGAAAGGAAGTTCACCCGCAGGTACTTCTCGAAGCCCTCGAGCCGCGTCTCCTCCACGCCCGCGAGGAACGGGGCCGCCCCGGCGTTGTTGACCAGGATGTCGAGCGTGCCGAACGACTCGACGGTGCGATCGACGGCGGCTCGGACCGCGTCCGGATCGCCGACGTCGGCCTCGACGGCGATCGGCACTGGGCCGCTCGAGGCGACCTCCTCGGCCGTCTCCTCGAGCGCGTCGTGCGACCGTGCCACGAGCGCCAGGTTCGCGCCAGCCCGTCCGAACGCGATGGCGATCGCCCGCCCGATCCCGCGGCTCGCTCCGGTCACGATCGCGACCCGACCTTCGAGCGAGAACCGTTCCACCGGTACCTCCCTGCTGTTGTCAGGAGGCTACCGCAGGTCGTTCCCGCACCTCTCCACGCGAAAGCGGCCCTCCGTGCCGGAGGCTCGCCGCCTGCCTCCGGTCTCGAGATCCAGAAGGGGTGATCCGGGCGATGGCACAGACGGAGGCGCTGATGTGCGCGAAGTGTGGAGGCCCGGGTGATGGCTGGAAGTGCGCAATCTGTGAGTCGGTGGCGGGCGAGCACGACGCCGGGCATCTCCACGTCGGCTCCGATCGTTACTGCACGATCCGGTGCGCCGGGCGCGGCAGGCCGACGTCCTCGGTAACATGATTGGGACCCCAAGAAGAGCTGGAAGCGGCTTCTTCGGCCTGTCGCGCGGCGTGGAGCGATGCCCGTGAATGTGCTGGTCGTTCAGGACGAAGCCCAAATCGCCTCCTTCATCAAACGGGAGCTTGAAGCAGAGGGCTTCGCCGCCAGGACCGCCCGCGACGGCGCCGAGGGCCTGAGACTCACGAGGTCGTCCCAATTCGACCTCATCATCCTCGATCTTCTCCTGCCTTCGGTCAGCGGAGAGGAGGTCTTGGCCCGAATGCGCGAAGGAAGCTCCAGCGATCCGGTCATCGTCCTGACCGCCAAGGACGCCGTCTCGGACCGCGTGGCAACCTTGAAGCCGGAGCAGACGACTACATCACGAAACCGTTCAGCTTCGCCGAGCTGCTCGCCCGGGTCCGAGCTCGTCTCCGCACGGCGGATCAAGCAGAATCGATGGCGATTTCCTACGGAGCCGTCACCCTCGACCTGCATGCGAGAGATTGTGCGGATCGATGGACGATCGGTCGAGCTCACCGCTCGGGAGTTTGCCTTGCTCGAGACTTTCATGCGTCATCGGGGCGAGGTCTTGTCGCAGCCTCAGCTCCTCGACCAAGTGTGGGTATACGACCACGAACCGAGCTCCAACGTGGTCGAGGTCTACGTGGCGTACCTGCGGAAGAAACTCCGCCCCGATGTTGTAGAGACGGTTCGGGGCATGGGGTACCGATTTCGCGGCTGACCCTCCTCTAAATCCTGTAGGGGTCCGACCTCCGATGCCGCACAACGGCTCACCTAGAGCCTTGCAAGGTTCAAGGCTAGCTCGGAATGGGGGCTGAAGGATGGCTCAGGCGGCGCCGACGACCCGATCGGCGAGGCGGTGCAGCTCGGGGAGATGGTCGTCGATGTGCTTGAACGCCGTCTCGGAGAACAGCTCCTCGGCTTTCGGCGGGACGTCCGTCAGCTCGGCCATCGCACGCACGGCGTGTTCGCGGGAGACGACGAGTTCGGCCTGAACGCTGAGGGGGTCCATGGGGCGGCCTTCCGCGAGAAATCGCTCGTTGTTCTGTTCGGTGTTCCACTCGAAATCTTTGAACGTTCCGGCCTGGATCCTCTGGAGCTCATCGGCGACGACCGTGTTCCAGCATCGCACGTGCCAGAGGAGATCCTTGACCGACCACCCCATCGGCGTTCAGCGTCGGATCCTCCATCCGATCGGAGGGGATCCGGTCGACTAGGTCGCGAAACTCGCCCCAACGCGCCCGCTCGATCTCGAGCAGTTCCTGCTTACCATTCATCGCTCGCCCTATCTCATGCCCGGATGGCCGATACGTCAACCCCCCGGCCCAACCCGACCGTGAGCCTTCTGGGTTGCGTCGGCCGGCTGTCGGTGCTATCCCCGGAAGCATGGACGCCGTCCCATGTATGGCGAGCGAGCGGCGGGGAGAGGTTCTGCCGTACCCGACCGCGGCACCTGAGGTCACTACTTACACGGCGATCGCTGGCGCACGAACGGCAGAGAGGCGGCGGTTCACGCACCGATCAGCTAGGACTACGAGAAAAACCCATCTCAGAGGCCCTGTCCCCTTAATCGGCCAGTCAACGCGGTCGTTCGTGCCACATTTGCCCCGCGGCCGACCGCGACACGTAGCGGTTGGAATGCGGCTGTCCATCGTGCGGTCCGTCGCCCACGCCCACGACGGAAACCAGGCCTCACGTCGAAGAGCTGGGGACGCACCTCGCGGTGCGAATCCCTGGCCTCGGAGGATCCATACAGAAGAGGGGCGCGACTGAGTTGCCCTGTTCGTCTACAGTTGTGTCTTGCCGCTGAGGATTCGGAGTGTGGTGCTGCCCAAGGGTCGAGGGCCGGCCAACGTCAAGTGACCCGACCAGTCCTGGCACCGTTGCGGCGCCGAAACGTCGACTCCGTGCTAGCTTCCTAGGTGTGGCGAGGAAGCTAGCACTGGTCGGCCTAATCCTGCTGATCCTGTTGCTGGTCCTTCCGCTCGGAATCGGGATGGCGATGGGCGTATGTCCCGATTGCCAGGCCCCAGGACCGCACGACCTTTGCGTCTGCATCGCCCTTGCCGCCTCGATCATCCTCTTCATCTCAACCTTCGCCGTCCGGATCGAGTCGCGGTCGCGATCGATGCCACTTCTGCTGATCCCTCGACTCCTGGAACGACCGCCTGGCTCCGCCTGATCCGGATCTGGCTCTCAGCCTAATGCTGAGCGCTGTTCTCGCTGCGATCAGATCGGGAGGTTTGCTGTGATGCCCTCGTATCCGTCGTCTCTTCGTGACTCATCCCTCGCGCAAGCCCAGGCGCCATGAACGGGCGAAAGACCAAGGCGAGGGGCATCTGGTTCGGCGTCCTGGGGGTCGCCGCGATCGTGGCCACACTCGCGATCGTCGAGCTCCGCACGCGAGGCACAACAGCAATCGGTGGGTTCACGGTCGCGAACTACAAGGCCAGAGCCGAGACCGAGAACCGGGCAGCAGCGGACTTCGAGCTTCCATCCCTCGAGGGTGACGGGTCGATGACGCTGTCGGCGTTCCGGGGGCATGTCCTCGTCATGAACTTCTGGGCATCGTGGTGTGGTCCGTGTCGACTCGAGGCGCCCGGCCTCCGCCGAACTTCCGAGCGGTACTGGGCCCAGGGCGTGCGGTTCCTCGGGGTCGACTACCGCGATGACAAGGCAGCCGCCCGGGCGTTCGTGGACGAGTTCCGTATCCCATACCCGAGCGTCTTCGATCCCCCTGGAACCCTTGCGCATCGGTACGAGCTGATCGGCCTCCCGACGACATTCATCATCGATCCGAGGGGGACGATCAGGTACCGGTTCGTCGGATACATGCAACAAGACGTGCTGGAGGCCGCCTTGGACGACGTCGTGTCGAGGTCGTCGTCGTGAGCGTCCTCGCGCCCTTCGCTCTGGCGTTCGTCGCCGGGATCGTCTCGTTCGCGTCTCCGTGCTGCCTTCCCCTGATGCCGGGCTACGTCTCGTATGTGAGCGGCGTAGCGGGTGGTGGATCGACGGCGACGCTCGTCAGATCGAGGACGATGCTCTCGGCCGGCTTGTTCGTGGCGGGGTTCGCCACGACCTTCACGCTCATGGGCGCCGCGGCGTCCGGGCTCGGGTCGCTGATCCTGTACCACCGGCTGGTGCTCGGGACGGTCGCGGGCGTGTTCGTCATCCTGATGGGGCTCGCCACCGTAGGGCTGCTCCGCGTGCCGTTCCTGTATCGGGAGCGGCGGTTCGACCTGGCGAGGATCAGCCCGGGACCCGCCGGTGCCGTGCCGCTCGGCATGGCCTTCGCGATTGGATGGACGCCCTGCATCGGTCCCGTCCTCGCCGCGATCCTGACTGCCGCGGCGACCGTGCAAGATGCGTGGCGCGGCGCCGCCCTGCTGTTCATCTACTCCTTGGGTCTTGGTGTGCCGTTCCTGCTCCTGGCGTTCGCGGTGGCAAGGACGGGGAGGCTCTTCGCCTGGCTCCGGCGGCACGGACAGGAAATCGAGATCGCCGGCGGCGGGATCCTCATCCTGATGGGTGCGCTGATGATCACCGGCACGTGGGTCCAGCTGTTCGCTCCGCTCCTTCGCCTCTTCTCCCGAACCGGGTGGCCACCCGTATGAGACGACTCGTGCTCCTCGTGGTGATCACGGCGCTCTCTTTGTGCCTCATGCCCTCCGTCGCCTGGGCGCATGCGGGATTCGTCTCGTCGACCCCCGAGCCGGGGAGCGAGCTGAGCTCGGCGCCGGGTGTGGTGACGCTCGAGTTCTCCGAGTCGCTCAACACGAAGCTCTCGAGGGCGGCCGTGACGACGCCCGACGGGCGGCGCGTCGAGGGAACGGTCACGAGCTCGGAGCAGATCGCAATCCCGCTCTCGACGAGCGCGCAGGGCGTCTACGCCGTGAGCTGGACGACCGTGAGCCTGGTGGACGGCCACACCCTCATGGGCGCGTTCCGGTTCGGGGTGGGGGTCTCGCCCGGGGCGGGCGCGGAGGGAGGGACGAACAATGAGCCGACCGGCTCGGGCTACCTCATCGCGGTCGGCCGACTCGTCGAGGACACGAGCCTGCTGCTGCTGCTCGGACTGCTGCTGCTGCGTCGGCTGGGGCGAAGGAGGCCACCACTCGCGTGGGTCCGCACGCCGATCTCGCTCGCGTTCGGGGCGGCCTTCGCGGGCGGCCTCGCGGTGGTCCTCGGCGAGGCGCTGGTGGCGGCTCCATCCCCAACGGGCAGCGCGATCCTCACCTATCTCACGACCGGGCTCCCAGGGTGGTCGCGGCTGGCGCGCGTCGTCTTGGAGGGCCTCGGGGTGCTCGCGGCGCGGGGCTGGCCGCGCGGGCGGGCCCCGCTTGCCGGGGCGGCCGTCGTCATGCTCGCCGCGGCGGGGCACGCGGCAGCGATCCAGCCCAAAGCCTGGGGGATGGCGGTCGAGGCCGTTCATATCCTGTCGGCCGGGGTCTGGGCCGGCGGGATCCTGGCACTCACGTTCCAGCGCCCTTCCGGTGGGCTGCTCGGCGAGGACGGCCGAGTAATCCTCGATCGGTTCACCCCTCCGGCACTTACCGCGTTCGCGGTCACGGCCGGTACGGGTCTCATCCGTGCGCTGCAGGAGGTCGGGAGCTGGCGAGAGCTCTTCGGTTCGTCCTACGGGGTCGTCCTTCTCGCCAAGATCCTGCTCGTCGTCTTGATGGTGCAGTTCTCGGTGCTGGCGTGGCGCCGGATCGCCATCTTCCCCAGGAGCGAAGCCACGGCCGCGGTCCTAGTAATCGGTGCCGCGGCGCTGCTCTCTGCGTTCCCGCTGCCTCCAGCCCGACAGGCCGAGGCCGCGGAGGAGGCCGCCCCCATCGCACAGGCCTCGCCGATCCCCGCGGGTGCGGCACTCACACTGGGCTCGCACGCGGGCTCCGTGCTCGTCGGGCTCACCGTCGAGCCGGCGAAACCTGGGGTCAACGAGCTGACGATCTACGTCCAGAGCTTGGACGGTCCCGAGGCGACAGTCTCTCTCCCGGTACGCGCTTCCGTAGACGGCACCGACGTAGCCCTCACGCGGTGCGCGGACACGTGTCGAAGGGGCATGGCGACGCTCGAAGGAGGCGAGCGCGTCGTGGTCAGCGTCGGCACCGCAGACGGGGCCCAAGCCACCTTCCGCCTGCCCGACCTCCCGGTCGCCCCGGGCGACCAGGTCCTCCAGCGGATGCTCGCGACAATGGGCGGGCTCACCAGCTACCGGCTCGACGAGAGTCTCACCTCTGGTCTGGGGACGACCGTCCGCACCACCTACGCGTTTACGGCGCCCAACTCGTTCGAGAGCCGGGTGGTCGAGAACGGGTCCACGTTCTCCACCGTGTGGATCGGCGATACCCGGTACACCCGAGAAGGCGACGGAACGTGGAAGGTCGAGCGAGTCGCTCCCGCGGTGCCGGTCCCGACCTACATCTGGGACTCGTTCCGTCCGTACAAGGACGTGCGCATCCTCGTCAGGGCTCGGGTCGACGGTGTTCAGACCACGGAACTCGCGTTCGCCGGCGGCGACCAGGATCTTCCGGTGTGGTTCCGCCTCTGGGTCGACGCCGACGGGTACGTCCACCGCGCGGAGATGCGAGCACCAGGGCACTTCATGGACCATCGCTACTACAACTACGACGCACCGATCAGAATCGAACCACCGAAAGGAGCGAGCGGATGAGACATCGGATGTTGGTCGTGGCGGCCCTCACGCTCGGCCTCGCGGCGGCGGCGTGCTCTCGCCAGGAGGCGCCCCCGAGCTCTGGGCAGGGCCCGATCGCTGTCGGTCAGGCCGCGCCCTCGTTCTCACTGAAGTCGGCGAGCGGAGGCACGGTCGCGTTGTCCGACTACGCGGGGAAGCCGGTGCTGCTCTACTTCAGCATGGGTCCCGGGTGAGGCGGGTGCGTGCAGCAGGTGGTCGACCTGCAACGTGACAAGGCGTTCGAGGACCTGAATGTTCAGCTGCTTGCGATCTCGCCGGATCCGGTGAGCGCGTGGAAGCGGGAGGGCGGGACGATGGGCGTCAGCGTTCCGATGCTGTCCGATCCCGGGAACACCGTGTGGATGAAGTACGGGACGCCGGGGTGGATGATGGCCACGGGCGAGCCCGGTCATACGTTCTTCCTGGTGGGCGGCGACGGCAAGATCGTGTGGCTCCGGGACTACGGAGCGCCCGAGCACGGTGGTGCGATGTACGTGACGCCGGACGAGATCGTCTCGCAGGTGGGGCAGGCCTTCGACGGATCATGAGACGCGCTCTCGGGCTCCTCGCCGTCGCGAGCATGTTCAGGGCGCTCGCCTATGCCCTGAACATCGCGTTGGGGATGACTTGGCCGATCCTGTGGGCGCTCGTGCTGGGGAGACGCGGCGGGTGCGAGAAATCTTCAACGCGACAGTCAGGAATGGAGATGCGTACTCGCGTTGCTAGGTTCTCCGCATGGCCGTGCGAACGGCGAGCGCGCGGTCGCTTCGGGACGTGACTCCCGCTTCGGATCAGGTCGATCTCGGCCGGAACGGCCGACGGACCGTGCTTGCGACGATCGTCGCGCTCTCGGCTCTCGTCTTTCTTCCCACGACTGCCCTCGCGCACGCGGGCCTCGTCTCGGCGACGCCCGAGCCGGGCTCCGAGCTCGGCATCGCGCCGGCGGTAGTGAACCTGCACTTCTCGGAGCCCCTCAACGCAAGACTGTCCGGAGCCATCGTCACGGCACCAGATGGGCAACGCACCGCCGGCCGGCCGGCCGGTGTCGAAGAGATCTCCGTCCGACTGTCGGGGAATGCCCGTGGCGTCTATCTGGTCTCGTGGAGGTCCGTCAGCCTGCTGGACGGCCACTCGCTCTCGGGATCCTTCGAGTTCGGAGTTGGCGTAACAGTTCGGTCCGGAGCCACAGGGTTCTCTTCCTCGCCACGGATAACGGACCTGGCGATCTCGATCGCTCGCTCGATCGAGGACCTCGCCCTGATCCTCGCGGTCGGGCTCCTGCTGTTCGGCCGACTCGCCCGTCGGAGTCCCGCGCTCGGGTGGATCCGCGCGCCGGTCCCCGGGCCGCTCGCCGTCGCGTTCGTTGCGGGAACGGTCGTGGTGATGTCCGAGGCCTTCGCCGCCGCTCACGGCATCTCCCTCGGACCCGCTCTCTTGTACCTAACGACTGGGATGCCCGGGTTCGCGCGGCTCGTCCGTCCGGCGCTGGAGCTGGTTGCCTTCCTCCTGGCCGCCCGCGGATCCCGGTGGACGCCGTGGCCAGTGGGTGGCGCATTTGTCGTGCTCGCCGCCGCCGGGCACGCTGCCGCGGCGAGCCCGCGCGTATGGGGCGTGATCTTCGAGACGGCGCACGTCGGCGCCGCGGCGCTTTGGGGGGGAGGGATCCTGGCGCTGGCTTTCCAGCGCCCGCCGGGCGGCTGGCGAAGCGAGCAAGGTCGCATGCTGATCAGCAGGTTCACGCCTGTCGCGCTCGGAGCGTTCTCGGTCACCGCGGTCGCGGGGGCACTTCGGGGCGCGCAGGAGGTCGGCTCGCTCCACGAGCTCTTCGCATCGTCGTACGGAGACGCGCTCCTCGTGAAGAGCCTGCTCGTCGTGCTGATGGTCACCCTGTCGGTGCTGGCGTGGAGGCGCTGGTTCGTCACGCCGCGGCTCGAATCGGGGGTGGCGATAGGTGTCATCGCCGCAGCCGCTCTTCTCGCCGCTTACCCTTTGCCCCCGGCCCGGCTTGCCGAGGCGGAGAGGGCAGCTCGGGGCGCTGCGGAGGAACCCGGCCTGCCTCTGGCGCGCGACCTCACGCTTGGGGCTCGCGCGGGCGACGCGCTCGTTGGCCTCACCCTCCGTCCGGGCTCGCCGGGCAGGAACGACCTGTACCTGTACGTGCTTCCTCTCAGCGGGGAGCAAGCAGGATCCCGCCTTGCGGTGGAGCTGTCGGTGGACGGACACGGCGTCGGGCTTGAGCCCTGCGGCATGGCCTGCCTTTGGACCGCTCTTGATCTCTCTGGTGGCGAACGGGTCCAGGTCCGTGTCGGCGGCTCGGATGGCGGCCTCGCGGCGTTCGATCTGCCGCGCCTGCCTGCTGCCGATGGAGGACAACTCTTTCGCGAAGTGGAACAGCGCATGCACGCGCTCGTGTCGTACCACTTGGATGAGTCCCTGGACTCCGGAACGAGCGTGATCAGAACGTCCTACGCGTGCCGGGCTCCCGATGAGTGCCGGACAAGGTCTAACGGAGGATTCCAGATGGTATGGATCGGTGGAACCCTCTACATGAAGAGAGCGCCTGGCGAGGGGTGGATCGTTCAGCCCAACGATCGGCCGTTCCAGGTCAGTTCGTTCCTTTGGGATTACGTGCCGGACCGGATCGTCGACCCTCGGATCGTCGGTGCGGCTCGGATCGGTGGCGTGGACACCACGATCCTGTCGTTCTACGGGCCGCTCAACGGCGCCGCCTACTGGTTCCGGTTGTGGGTCGACCCGAGTGGCCTGGTACGAAGAACGAAGATGAGCGGGTACGGTCACTTCATGAACCAGAGCTACTCAGGATTCGACGCGCCGATCACGATCACGCCTCCCAGCGGCCCGGGCGGTTAGACGTGCCTCAGACGACCTCGAGCTCGTCGCGTCTGTGTGGCTGTGACCTTCCCATGATGCCGTTGCGGGCAAGCCCATGGACCCACCGTTCTCGACCGTAGGCTGACCTAGAGTGGATAGATGTAGGAGGTGAGCATCCCGTGATGTATGGACCGTGGAACGGAGGTTGGTGGGGGTTCGGGATGATGTTCATGTCGCTGCTGTTCCTCGCTCTCATCGTGGTGGGCGTCGTGCTCGTCGTCCGGTCGTTTTCGCAGGGCGGGCAGGCACGGCCTCGATCGGACGGGGGCCGCGCGCTCGACATCTTGGCCGAGCGGTTCGCCCGAGGCGAGATCGACCAGCAGGAATACGAGGAGCGGCGGCGCACCCTGAGCGGCGGGAGATGATCCGTTCTGTTGGCAGGCGAAGGGGTATGGTGATGCGACAGCGAGCAAAGGAGGGGAGCAATGCGGGATCCGGAACGTCCTCCGTACTGCCCTGACTGCCCGATCGACTAGACCAACCGTCGGCTCGAGTGTTGCAACTCGCCGCGCGCTGACTAGTTGCTCGAGTTCACGTGCTTACCCGACTCACCGTCTCCTTCGAAGGCACGGCACGCCTTGTGGCGATTTTGGGCAAAGAGCTAGGCTAAGGGCCGACGGATGACGCGGTGAACCTGCGCAGGGCGAGCACGTGTTCGGATGCGAACGGCAGACCCATGACGCCGTAGCCGAAGAAGCGCTCCTCGCGACCCGGTGCTATCAGAGTGCGATCCTCAATCCCTCGCACGATCGTCTGAGGCGCTTCCACCCTGGAGAGTACGATCCCTCCTTACGACCGCGATGACCGTCCATCATCCCGGCACCATCCCACCCTCGCTAGGCTTGACGGCCTTGATGATCACGGCGGTAGCAACGCGATCTTGATGGTCGACCGAGATCGTCCGCCGCATGACCTCGATGACCTCGTGCGTGAAGAGCGGCATCAGGGCGGCATCCTCGATCCCGAACGGCCGGTGTCCCCCGACCCACACGTTCGCGAACCCAGCTCGTTCGAGCTTCTCGGCGAAGACACGCTCCGCCAGGGCTCCCGACACTCACCCAGCCCAGGCGCTCTGATCGTTGGCCACCTCTGGGGGCAGCCCGCCCTCGACCGTGAGATCGGCCATGCAGATCCGGCCTCCCGGCCTGAGCAATCGGAACATCTCAGCGAGTGCTCGACCCTTCCGAGCCGACAGGTTCAGCACGCCATTAGAGATCACCACATCGATCGACTCGGCCGGGAGCGGGATGTCTTCCATCTCCCCGCGGACGAACTCGGTCCAGCCCTCGACTCCCGCCTCGGCGGCGTGGCGACGTCCGCGCTCGCACATCTCCTCGAGGATGTCGAGCCCGACGGCCTTACCCTCCGGTCCGACGCGCCTGGCGGCGAGGATGGTGTCGATCCCTCCTCCGGAGCCCACGTCCAGGACGGTCTCACCGTTCCGGAGGAACGCGTAGCGGACGGGGTTCCCCACCGAGAGCGACCACCCGACTGCCCCGGCCGGGACCTCGGCAAGCTCGTCGTCCGTGTAGAAGCGGCGGGCCACTGCCTCGCCGCCGCCGGTCGTGATCGCCGAATACGCTTGTCGGACGGAGTCCTTGATCTCCTCCTGGAACATGAGGTCCTTGGCCACCGGTCCTCCTAGAGCTCCTGAACGAACCGTTCGAGGCTGGCTTTCACGTCCGGTGGGATCTCCTCCGCCTCATTCGAGGCGAGGAAGCTCCGGAGCTCCTTCGCGAACTCCAGCTCCCCGCAGCATGTGCGGCAGAACGACAGGTGCTTCTCCACCCTCTCCTGATCCTCGGCCGAGATCGCGTGATCGAGGTAGTCCCAGAGCTGCCTCACGGCCTCGG
>WNFV01008315.1_pt1 | contig 16263 bp, 13 predicted proteins | sample 5400101 | NCBI WGS metagenome assembly WNFV01 (sample SAMN13153361, study PRJNA577476) | soil metagenome | isolation source: 115 cm soil or saprolite under grassland replicate 1 | place: USA:California | collected 2016-06-15
GGAAGGATCGCCGGCCCGCCGAGGCCGCCCGTCGAGACGTAGCCCTCGACGTTCATCTCGAACTCCAGCGTCTCGGGATCGATTACCGGCAGCGAGGTGAAGGTGTTCGAGGAGGAGATCGCGTCGGCGCCGCCGAGGAACGCGCCGCGCGCCTCGACCACGATGTCCGTCGTCGACGGAGTGAGCTTGGCCCACACCGGGACGCGGGCGATCTCCTTCACGGCCTGCGTGACGACCGAGATCAGCTCGTCGTCCTTGCCGATGTTCGATCCCATGTCGGGTCGGTCCATGTGTGGGCAGGAGAGGTTCAGCTCGAGGGCGTCGGCGCCGTCGTCCTGGCAGGCCTTCGCGAGCGTCTGCCAGTGGCGGAGCTCCTCGTCGGACCCGGAGCCTGCCATGATCGACGCGATCAGGATCTTCTCGGGGTGGGCCTTCTTGATTCGCGCGAGTCGGCCGATCCACCAGTCGAGCGGCTTGTCCGAGATGAGCTCCCAGTTCCAGGACGAGTGCAGGGCAGTCCCGGGTTTCTTCTTCATCGAGATCTGCCCGGACGCCGGATCGGTGCGTAGGAAGTTCGTCTTGGGTCCTTTGACGTTGACGACCGGGTGCACGCCGATCGTCTTGGTCACGACGCCGGCCCAACCCGCGTCGAACGCCCGCAGGATGTTCGACTCCGACTCGGTCGGCGGCGCCGAGGAGAGCAGGAACGGGTTCTCGAAACGGATCCCGGTGAAGGTGACGGATAGGTCGGGCATGGAAACCTCCTGGCCGCTCAGCTCGCCCCGGCGGCTTCGAACGATTCGCGGAAGATCGCGAGCGCTTCGTCGACTTCGGAAGCGTTCACCGTCAGCGCCGGCGCGATTCGGAACGCGTTGCCTTCGAGGCCGCCCTTGCCGATCAGGAGACCGCGCTTGCGGGCCTCCTCGAAGATGCGGTTCGTCAGATCTTTCGCCGGGGTTCGGTTGCGCGTCGTCTCGTCCTCGACGAGCTCGACCGCCTGCATGAGCCCCATTCCGCGGACGTCACCGAGGTTCTTCGGGAACCGGCGTTTCAGCTCCTCCAAGCCCGCGCGGAGACGGCGCCCCATCATTTCCGCGTTGGCGGGGAGGTTCTCTTCCTCGATGAACTGCACGGTGGCGTTTCCCGCGGCGCACGAGATGGGGTTTCCACCGAACGTCGAGATCGTGAGCGCCTTCAGCGACGCGGCGATCTCCGGCGTGCAGATCGTGACGCCGAGCGGCAGCCCGTTCGCGACGCCCTTCGCCATCGTCATGATCTCGGGTTCGACTCCCCAGTGCTCGATGCCCCACATTTTCGTGCCGGTGCGGCCGAACCCGGTCTGCACTTCGTCGCAGATGAAGACGCCGCCGTACTTCCGGATGATTCCGACCGCCGCTTCGAAGTACTCCGGCGGGGGCGTGATGAACCCGCCGACGCCCTGGATCGGCTCCGCCAGGAACGCCGAGACGCGGCCGGTCGTCGTCGTCCGGATGATGTCTTCGATGTCGTTAGCGCACGCGATCCCGCAAGACGGATACTCGAGGTGCATCGGGCACCGGTAGCAGTACGGCGTCGGCGCGTGCTTGATGCCGGCGATTTTCGTCGGCAGCGGCCGCCAGGTCGACTGCGCGGTGAGAGACTGCGCCAGCGTCGATCGGCCCGAGTAACCGTGGCGAAGCGCGATCATCTCGGAACGGCCGGTGAAGAGCTCCGCCATCATCACCGCGGTCTCATCGGCTTCCGTCCCCGACGCCGTGAAGTAAATCTGCTTCAAATTGGCCGGCGTGATGCGCACGAGCCGCTCGGCGAGCTCGACGACAGGGAGCGTCGGGTAGAGCGTCGAGATGTGGGACAGGCGGTCGACCTGCGCTTTGATCGCCGCGTTGACCCTCTCGTTCGCGTGGCCGACCGAGACGGTCAGGATGCCGCCGAAGAAGTCGAGATATTCGTTTCCGTCGGCGTCCCGGACGCGCAAACCCTTTGCGTCCGTGACGACGATCGGCTCCTGGTAATACTGAATGGTCGCCGGGAAGAGGAACTGCTTGTGCTTCTCGCGGACGGATTTCGTGAGGTCGGAGATGGGGCGCGTTTCCCGCACGGTTGTGCTCATGACCTCGGACTCCTTTTCAGGAACGATCCCGCTCCAGCTTTGCCGATGAACTTCCCCTTCTCGACGATCACTTTCCCGCGCGAGAGCACGATCTCCGCGGCGCCGGTCACTTCCCGTCCCTCGTAAGGGTTGTAGTCCACTTTCATGTGGAGGGTCTTTGCCGACAGCTTCTGTTTCTTGTTCGGATCGAAGACGACCAGGTCGGCGTCGGACCCCGGCGCGACCGTTCCTTTCCTCGGGAAGAGGCCGAAAATCTTCGCGGGCGACGTCGAGGTCAGCTCGACGAAACGGTTGAGACCGATCTTCCCGGTGCGAACGCCTCCGTCGAAAACGAGGCTCATCCGGGTCTCGATGCCGGGCGCTCCGTTGGGAATCTTCGAGAAGTCGCCGCGGCCGAGCTCCTTTTGCTCCTTCATGCAGAAGGGGCAGTGGTCGGTGGAGACGGCCTGCAGGTCGCTCCCTGCGAGGCCGCGCCAGAGCCGGTCCTGCGTCTCTTTCGGTCGCAGCGGCGGGCTCATGACGTACTTCGCTCCGGAAAAGTCTGGCTCCTCGTAGTTGTCGTACGAGAGAAAGAGATATTGCGGGCAGGTCTCGGCATAGGCCGGGAGCCCGCGGTCGCGCGCTTCGGTCACCATTTCGAGAGCTTCGGCGGCCGAGAGGTGGACGATGTAAATCGGAACTCCCGCCATCTCCGCGAGCGCGATCGCACGGTAGGTCGCCTCACCTTCCGCGCGCGCGGGTCTCGTCAGCGCGTGGTATTTCGGCGCGGTCTTTCCCTCCGCGAGCGCTCTCTTCACCAGCACGTCGATTACGCCGCCGTTCTCGGCGTGCATGCAGATCGTGCCGCCGTTCTCCCGTGTGCGCAGCAGCGCTCGGAAAATCGAGCCGTCGTCGAGCATGAAGACGCCGGGGTACGCCATGAAGAGCTTGAAGGACGTCACTCCTTCGCGCACGAGGGCGTCCATTTCGCCTTCGACCGAGTCGGTGAGCTCGGTCACGATCATGTGAAAGCCGTAGTCGATCGCCGCCTTTCCCTCGGCTTTCTTCGTCCACGTGTCCAGCGCGTGACGCAGAGTCTGGCCGCGGTACTGGATCGCGAAGTCAACGACGGAGGTCGTCCCGCCGTGCGCCGCTGCGACCGTGCCGGACTCGAAGTCGTCGGCGGACGTGGTCCCGCCGAAAGGCATGTCGAGGTGGGTATGCACGTCGATTCCTCCGGGAATGACGTACTTGCCGGAGGCGTCGATCGTCCGATCGACGGGGATTTGGCCGCCTTCGGGGGCGAGACCCCCCGGCGTCGCCACGGCCACGATCTTCTCGTCTTCGATCAGAACGTCGCCGCGATACAGGTCGGTCGCGGTGACGACCGTGCCGCCGGAGAGCAGTGTTTTCAAGTCCCGAGCTCGGCCATCGGCTGGTAGGTCTCAGGCCGCCGGTCGCGGAAGAACTGCCAGACGCGCCGCACCTCCTCGATCATGTCGAGGTCCATCTCGGCCGTGATGAGCTCGTCCCTGTCCTCCGAGGCCACCGCGAGAAAGTTGCCTCGTGGATCGACGAAGTAGGACGACCCGTAGAAGCGGCCCAGGTTCCAGGGGGCTTCGACACCGACGCGGTTGCTGCAGGCCATGAAGTAGCCGTTCGCGACGGCGTGCGCCGGTTGCTCGAGCTTCCACAGGTACTGCGACAATCCGGCGACGGTGGCCGAAGGGTTGAACACGATCTCGGCTCCGTTCAGACCGAGGAGGCGGGCGCCCTCCGGAAAGTGCCGGTCGTAGCAGATGTAAACGCCGACCCTCGCGTAGCGCGTCTCGAAGACCGGATAGCCGAGGTTGCCCGGCTTGAAGAAGTACTTCTCCCAGAATCCCGACGTGTGCGGGATGTGGTTCTTGCGATATTTCCCGAGATACCGGCCGTCGGCGTCGTAGACGGCGGCGGTGTTGTAGTACACGCCCGCCTGCTCCCGCTCGTAAACGGGCACGACCATCGCCATCCGATATTTCTTCGCGTAATCGGCCATCCGCTCGGTGGTCGGTCCGGGCACCGGCTCGGCCATGTCGTACCAGTGCGGGTCCTGCGAGGGACAGAAATACGGGCCGTTGAATATTTCCTGCAGGCCGAGGATCTGGACGCCGTTTCTCCCCGCCTCGTCGATGAACGGGATGTGGCGCGCGATCGCGTCCTCCTTGACCTGTTCGATCGGGGTCGACGGGTCGGAGACCGGCGTCGCGCACTGGATCAGACCGCCGAGAACCTTACGGGGCATTTCTGACTCGGTCCGCGGCGGTCGCTTCGCGACCGGCGGACAGAGATTCTGAACGAGAGCTCAAAACCATCGCGAGATCACGACCTTCTTGTCCGTGTAGAACTCGTACGCATCCCTCCCGTGCACTTTCAGGTCCCCGAAGAAGCTGTCTTTCGCGCCGCCGAACGGGAAATAGGCCATCGGGGCGGCGACGCCGATGTTCACGCCCACCATGGATGCCGACGCTTGGCGCGCGAACTCCCGCGCCGCTTTGCCGCTCGACGTGAAAATGGAGGTCGCGTTCGCATTGGGATGCGCGTGCATGACTTCGATCGCCTCGTCCAGGGTCTGGACCGGCGTGATCGAGGCGACCGGCCCGAAGATCTCCTCGTGGCCGATCGTCATGGCCGGCCGGACGTCGTCGAAGAGCGTGGGGCCCAGGAAGAACCCCTGCTCGTTTCCTGCGACCGAGACTTTCCGGCCGTCCACCACCAGCTTCGCTCCCTCTGCGACGCCCTTCTCGATGTAATCGAGGACCCGCTCGCGGTGCCGGGCACTGATGACAGGACCCATCGAAACGCCTTCCTCCGTTCCGTCGCCGACGCGGAGCGCTTTTGCCGACGCGGCCATCCGATCGCGCGCCTCGCCGTGAGCCGCTCCGACCGGGACGAGCACGCTGCCGGCGAGGCACCGTTCTCCGGCGCACCCGTAGAAGGACTCGATGATCACGTTGATCGACCGGTCCCAGTCGGCGTCGGGCATCACTACGACGAAGTTCTTCGCGCCGCCGAGCGCCTGAACGCGTTTGCCCGCGTGCGTCGCACGCCGCCAGACCGTCCGGGCGACCGGGGTCGATCCGACGAAGGACACCGCGCGGATCTCCGGATGGTCGCAGATGGCTTCGACGACCTCGCGGCCGCCGTTGACCAGGTTGACGACGCCCGGAGGCAGGTCGCACTTCTCCAGCAGCCGGAAGACGAGCCGCTGCGAGAGCGGCACCTGCTCGGATGGCTTGACGATGATCGTGTTTCCGGTCGCGACCGCGAAAGGGAGGAACCAGAGCGGCACCATGGCGGGAAAGTTGAACGGGGCAATCGCCGCGCAGACGCCCACCGGCTGCCGGATGACCTGGCAGTCGATGCCGGAGGAGATGTTCTCGAGCCCGTAACCCATCATGAGCGACGGGCTGCCGCAGGCGACCTCGACGCACTCGATCCCGCGCCGGACGCTGCCCCGCGACTCGTCGATGGTCTTGCCGTGCTCGGTCGTGACCGTCCGCGCCAGCTCTTCGAAATTCTGCTCCAGGAGATCCCGGAGCCGGAACAGCGCACGCGCTCGCACGACCGCGGGGGTGTCACGCCATCCCGGAAACGCCTTCTTCGCAAGGGCGACGGCCCCGTCGAGATCCTCAGCAGTCGAGAGCGGCGTTCGCGCGATGATCTCGCCGCGCGCGGGGTTGTAGACGTCCAGAAATTCGCGAGCCCGCGATTCGACCCAGCGGCCGCCGACGAAGTTGCGCAGGACTTCGGCCTCTTTCGAGGAGCGCGCTGCCGCCGAAGCGTAGCCCACAGCTGCGGAATCCGTCATGCGGACCTCCCTGCCTCCCTTGAGGAAAAGCGCAATACTAGTCCCGCCTCCTCGGGCCTCGCAAGCTCTTCACAGCGAGACTGTTGCAGCGGGCGCGGGCGCCGCGTGGCGAGAGAGAGCGCCCCATCGATGTGATAGTCTGGTCTCCGTTCTCGTTCCGCTCGCTTTGCCAGACCAGTTCTGACGAATTCCGAACGATAAGAAAACGGGAAAGCGCGGCGCGCTCGGCGGCGGTCGCGTTTGGGCAACGCCGGCAGCTGCTGGCCCGACCGGCAGGAGGAATTCTGATGAAACTGTACGTTGGCAACCTTTCCTATGCAACGACGGAGGACGACTTGCGCCAGCTCTTCGGCGCCTATGGCAGTCCGGACTCGGTCACGGTCATCTCCGACCGCGGGACGGGCCGCTCGAAGGGTTTCGGCTTCGTCGAGTACTCGAAGGACGACGAGGCACGGTCCGCCATGTCCGCGCTGAACGGCCGGGAGATCGATGGGCGCGCCCTGACGGTCTCCGAAGCGCGCCCCCGCACCGAACCGAGCGGAAACCGGGGCGGCGGCGGCTACGGAAGGGGCGGTCGCTACTGAAGCGCAGCAGGGACGAGATCGAGCTCCCGATGTGGAACTGGAAGGTCCGGATTCTGCCTTCCGACGAAGGCTCCTTCGAGTACAAGGCGACGTTCTCCTTGTCCGGGGCCGAAGGGGACGGGGACGTCTCGGAGCGCGAGGTCCTGGAGCCCAAGTACCTCTACGGTCAGGGGGACCTCGCGGTCTTCCTGGAGGACCTCGGCGCGGGCGCGGGAGCGATCGGCGTTCTGCTCGACGAGCTGAACGACCGGCCGAACGCGGAAATCATCGTCGAGATCGGCGACGAGGCGCTGGAGCTGCTCTGGCCGGGTCGAGCTCAGCCATTTTGATGGGATCGGAAAGGCGAGAAATGCAACGAGAGAAGGACTGGACGAACATTCTGTTTCTGTCGTTGACCCCCGTGATCGGGGTGTTCGGCACTGCGGCTTACGCTGTGAGGTTCGGCGTCGAATGGTGGCAGCCCGTTCTCTTCCTCGTCTCTTACATTCTCGTCGGTCTCTCGGTCACCGCCGGCTACCACCGTCTCTTCGCGCACAAGGGTTACGAGTCTCCTCCCGCGGTGCAGGCGTTCTTCCTCTTCTTTGGCGCCCTGGCTCTGCAGAATTCGGTGCTCAAGTGGGCATCCGACCACCGCACGCACCACAAGTACGTCGACAAGGATTGGGATCCGTACAGCATCAAGCGGGGTGGTCTCTCCGCCCACATCTTCTGGCTCTTTTACAAGGATCCGCCGGGACGGACTTTCGACAACGTGCCGGATCTGCTCAAGAACCGGCTGGTCATGCTGCAGCACCGGTTCTCGTCCTGGATCGGCATCATTTTCGGTCTCGGTGCGCCGACGCTCGTGGGCGCGGCGTTCGGTCATCCGATCGGCGGGCTGCTCTGGGGCGGATTCCTGCGGATCGCGGTCATCCACCACACGACCTTCTTCGTCAACTCGATCGCTCACCTGTGGGGCAAGCGCCCGTACACGGACGAGAACTCCGCGCGCGACAACTGGCTTCTCGCGTTCGTGACGAACGGCGAGGGGTTTCACAACTTCCACCACCGGTTTCCCTCCGACTACCGCAACGGAATCCGATGGTTCGACTGGGACCCGACGAAGTGGCTCATCCGCGCTCTCGCAAGTCTTGGGCTCGCACGCGACCTTCGGGCGACGCCGCGGCCGGTCATCGAGAGAGCCCGGCTGAAGATGGCGGCTCTCGAGGTGCAGGCGCGGCTGCCCGGCGTTCCGTCGGAGATCCGGGAAGCCGTCCGGGTCCGCATCGAGAGCGCGGGACTGTTCCTGGAGCGCGCCGTCGCCCATTGGAATCGCGCGCACGAGAAGAAGCGGGAGTGGCTCGAGCAACGGGCTTCCTCTACCCGCGCGCGCAGCTGGAAGAAGAGCCTGCGCGCGCACCGAGGCTGCCTGGCTCGCGCGCGAGAGGAGTGGCGCGCCGCGATGCGAATCCTCGCCCGCAGTCCCGAAGCGGCCTGAGAAGACCGCGGGCTCGAGCGGTCGGGATCGCGCCTCGGACGTGAGAGCACCCGACCCTCTCCGCGCGATGCTCGAAGTCGCGCTGGCGGAGGCAAAGCTCGGACTGTCCGAAGGCGGCGTTCCGATCGGCGCGGCACTCTTCGACCGGGAAGGGACGCTTCTCTCCCGCGGGCACAACCGGCGGGTCCAGGAAAACGACCCTTCGGTCCACGGCGAGACCGACGCCTTCCGCAAGGCGGGGCGACAGCGCGGCTATCGCGACAAGACGATCGTGACGACGCTCGCGCCGTGCTGGTACTGCAGCGGCCTCGTTCGGCAGTTCGGAATCGGCCGAGTGATCGTCGGCGAGTCGGTCAACTTCGCGGGGGGCGCCGGGTGGCTGCGGGAAAACGGCGTCGAAGTCGTGGATCTCTCATCGAGGGAATGCATCGAGATGCTCGGGCACTGGATCGCTGAGAACCCCGAGTTGTGGAACGAAGACATCGGCAAGTAGTCGACGCGCCGTCACTTTTTTGCCGTCGCCTGGCCTTTTATTTGCAGGCGACGGAACCGATTGAGCGGATATCCCCCTTCATTTTCTTGAGGATAGCTCGTTGGCAGCCGGGGAACGCCTCTTGCAGCTTCGGTCGTCATCTCCGAACGAGGAAGGTCAAATGGCCGAACGAAGAAATGCCGAGCGTCTGATCGTCCCTCCCGAGAGCTTGCAGCGAATTTCGATGCGCGACACGTCCGAAATAGTCGCCGATCCGCCGGAGGAACAGACTCAGCCAATGCGTCTATCTTTCCTGGCACTGCTCGCCGAGCGAGATCCGGCGGTTCAGGCCCGGTTGAACCTGCGCCGGAAGCTGGCGCTTGAGTGCGAGCCGCCGGACGAAGACGAGCGACCAACCGATCCGATGCTGGAGTTGGACGAGCCCGCGTAAGGCCGGTCGAGAGTCACCGCGACGACGAGGGTGTCACCCCTCCAGCCGCCGCCAATCGAAGCTTCCGCGCCCTCGAACGCTGACGCAGAGCTCCCGCGGAGAAGTACTCAGGAGTGGCGTCGGCGTCGATGACCGCACCCCGCTTGACCGAGATCCGGTCGGGGATCTGGGCGTTCTTCCCGACCGCGGTGATGCCCGGACCTTCGCCCGGTTTGGGTCTCTGACCGACCCGCGCCTTCTTTCCGATCCGTACGGACTTGTCCACGATCGCCCGGTCCACGCGCGCCCCGACCTCGACGACCGAGTCCGTCAGGATCACCGAATCGCGCACGATCGCCTCCGGTCCGATCCAGACGCCCGGCGAGAGCACGCTCCTCTCGATCCGCGCTCCGGGCGAGATCACGCAGCCGTCCGTGATCATGCTGTCCTTCACGATCGCTCCCTCCTGGATCGTGACGGGAGGCCGCTCTTCCGACTGCGTGTGCACGACCCAGGTTCGGTCGTTCAAGTCGACAGGCGGCCGATGCTTCAGCAAATCCATGTGCGTCTGCCAGTACGCCTCGACCGTTCCGACGTCCACCCAGTAACCCTGGAACGGGTAAGCGAATACGCGCATCCCGGTGCCCACCATGCGCGGCAGGATGTCCTTCCCGAAATCGTGGGAGGAGTCGCGCCTCTTCGCGTCGTCGGTGAGCATCTGCGCGAGCGTCCTCAGGCCGAAGACGTAGATTCCCATCGAGGCCAGAGTGCCGGGAGGGTCCGCCGGCTTCTCGACGAACTGCGTGACTCTCGAGTCGCCGTCGATCGCGAGGATCCCCATCCGGGTCGCCTCCTCGCGTGTCACGTTCAACGTTCCGATGGTGACGTCGGCGCTCCGTTCGAGGTGGAACGCGACGAGCGGCCCGTAGTTCATCTTGTAAATGTGGTCGCCCGCCAGCACGAGGACGAGGTCGGGCGTTCCGCGTTCGACGAACGAGATGTTCTGGTAGATCGCGTCAGCCGTACCGCGGTACCAGTCGGTGTCGAGCCGCCCCCGATAAGGCTGGTAGACGTGCACGCCTCCGGTGAAGCCGCGGTCGAGGTCCCAGGGCCGGCCGGCGCCGATGTGCTCGATGAGCGAGTGCGGCCGGTATTGCGTCAGGATCATGATGTCGAAGATTCCGGAGTTCACGCAGTTGGAGAGCGTGAAATCGATGATCCGGTACTTGCCGGCGAATGGAACCGCGGGCTTTGCGCGCCGGTCGGTCAGCACCCCCAGGCGCTGTCCCTCGCCACCCGCGAGGATGACGGCGCGGGTTCTCACCGGCGCCCCGTGCCCCCGCTCAGGCGGCGGAAGCTCCTCCGCGGCGATACCGCACCGCTTCGCGGTAGAGCGTTTCGTATAGCGCCGCAGACCGGTCCCACGAGAAGTCCTTCTCCATCCCGCGCCGCTCGAGCACGGTCCATTCTTCGCGTTGAGCGTACACCCGCAAGGCGCGCTCGAGCGCTTGAGCGAGCGAGCCGGGATCGTATCCGTCGAAGAGGAATCCCGTTCCGGCGGGATCGCCGACATCGGTAATCGTGTCGGCCAGGCCGCCGGTTCGTCTCGCGATCGGGACCGCGCCGTAGCGCATCGCGATCATCTGGGTGAGGCCGCACGGCTCGTAACGGGACGGAATCAGAATCCCATCCGCGCCGCCATAGATCTTCCGCGAATAGGGTGGATCGAACCAGAGTCGGACGCTCGCTCGGCCGCGGAACTCGAGCTCGAGGTCGGCGAGCGCGCTCTCGATCGCGAAATCGCCGCTGCCGAGCACGACGAGCTGGCCTCCGGTGTCGAGCCAGCGCACGAGGGCGGGGAGCGCGATGTCGAATCCCTTCTGGGAGTCGAGCCGCGACACCATCCCCAGGAGAAAGGCGTTCTCGTCCGGCTCGAGTCCCGCCTCCTCCCGGAGCGCGGCCTTGTTCGCCGCGCGGCGTTCGAGCGTCCCCGCGTCGAAGCGCTCGCGCAATCCGTCGTCCGTCGCCGGGTTCCAGGTCTCGGTGTCGATTCCGTTCAGCACTCCATGAAGCCGGTCCCTCCGTGCCGACAGCGCTCCTTCGAAACCGTATCCGCCCTCGGGAGTGAGAATCTCCCGCGCGTAAGTCGGGCTGACGGTCGTGAGCACGTCCGCGCTCGCCAGGCCGAGACCGAGCATCGAGTCGCGTGCCCAATCCGGCAGGAGCGCGAGCCCGTCGGTCGCCGCGAGGCCGTACTCCGCCAGGAACCGGCCTGCGCCGCGGCCGAAGTAGGGAAGGTTATGGATCGTGAACAGAGAGGCGGCGTCCCGGAAAAAGCGGTCGCTGCGTCCCGCTGTCGAAAGCCAGTAGGTGGCGGGACCGGTGTGCCAGTCGTTGGCGTGCACGACGTCGGGGCGGAAGCCGAGCTCCCGGCACCCCTCGAGCGCGGCGAGTGAAAAGAAAATGAACTTCGGGGCATCCTCCTCGATCGAGCTGCCGTAGACGCGCCGCTCGGTCGGGATCGGAGGGCCGGTCAGGAGATAGACCGGGACTTCCCCGGAGTTCGTCTCCCAGAGCTGCGCCGGTTGCCGCCCGCCCGCGTGGGGAACTTCGAACCGGCCTTTCCGATCGGGGCGGAAGCCGGGCCAGTCGATCGCGCCGTAGCCGGGGATCGCAACTCGGACGTCGTGGCCGCGCGCGGCGACCGCTCGCGGAAGAGACCCCGCGACGTCTCCGAGGCCGCCGACCTTGACGAACGGAGCGGCCTCCGCCGCGAGGAACAGGACATTCAAGGATCCGAAATTATCAGTCCCGACTCCCGAGTCGCACCGACTGGCTTACGTCATCGTCGTCGGGGCCGGCGCGTTCGGCGCGTTCTCCGCGCTCTCGCTCCGCCGGCGGGGAGCGAAGGTGACGCTCGTCGACGCGTGGGGTCCGGGCAACTCGCGCGCGAGCTCGGGCGGCGAAACGCGCGTGATTCGCGCCGTTTACGGCCCGGACCGCATCTACGTCGAAATGGTCGCGCGGGCGTTCGAGCTGTGGAAGGACAACGAGCGGCGTTGGAATCGCAAGCTCTACCACCGGACCGGCGCGCTCTGGATGGTCACGGGACCGGACGAATTCGTGCGCGCCTCGCTTCCGCTGCTCTCCCAGCTCGGCTTCGCGTACGAGGAGCTCTCGCCGGGCGAGGCGCGCCGCCGGTGGCCACAGGTGGATTTCGAAGGAGTCCGCTGGGTCCTCCACGAGGAGCGAGCCGGGTACCTGCTCGCGCGGGCTTCCTGCGCCGCCGCCGTCGAAGGGTTCGTGCGCGAAGGGGGTAATTTCCGTGAGACCCGGGTCGAGCCGGGACCGTTGCTGTCGGGAGCGCTCGGGGGGCTGCGGACGGCGGACGGCTCTGTGCTGTCCGCCGAAGAGTACGTTTTTGCCTGCGGCCCCTGGCTGCCGAAGGTCTTCCCGGATCTCCTGAGGCCGCTCATCGCCCCGACCCGCCAGGAAGTGTTCTTTTTTGGAACGCCTGCGGACGACCTCCGGTTCTCGGAGGGAACGATGCCCGTCTGGGTCGACATCGGTACGCGGCTCTTCTACGGAATCCCGGGGAACGAGCACCGCGGATTCAAGATCGCCGACGACACTCGCGGCGCACCATTCGATCCGACGAGCGGGGAACGGCTGGTCTCGCCGGAAGGACTTCGGACCGCGCGCGAATTCCTCGCCCGCCGATTTCCCGCGCTTAAGGATGCGCCGCTCGTCGAGTCCCGCGTCTGCCAGTACGAGAACACGCCCGACCATCGGTTCGTGATCGACCGGCATCCCGGCGCGAACAACGTCTGGATCGTCGGCGGCGGCTCGGGCCACGGTTTCAAGATGGGCCCCGCGGTCGGTGAACGCGTCGCGGATCTCGTTCTCGGAAAGCGCGACGTGGACCCGTTCTTCGGTCTCGCCCGCTTCGAGAAATCCGCGTCCCGCGCCGCGGCGGAGGTGGTCTCGTGACGCGGCTGTTGCGACCCCGGACAGCGGTCTCCGTCTTCGTTTTCCTGCTCACGCTGGGGATTGCGATCCCCGATTCGCCCGGCAGGACGCGGTCCTCCGCGGTCGCGGTGGCCACGACCCGCAGCTCCGGTGTTCTCGCAAATGCGGAGAAGGACTACTGGGCATTTCTCCAGAAGCGAAGCCTGGCGTTGCGGCTCCGGCTCGGCCTTCCGATCGAGGAGCTCCCCGATCTCTCGGAGGCCCGCGCCCGCGCCGACGCCCTGTACGCCGAGTCGCTTCTCCAGAAGCTTCGCGGACTCCGGGAGCTCGAGCTGTCGCACGAGGAGACCCTCTCGCTCGCGATGTTGCGCGAGGAAGCGCGGGATCTCGGCGAGTCGCAGCGCGACTACTGGCTCACGTTTCCGGTCACGCCGTACGCGTCGCCGCTGCGCGTGGTTCACCAGGTCTTCACGAGCTGGCAGTTCCGGAAACCGGAAGATCTCGAACAGTACGCGGTGCTTCTCACTCGATACGCGGGATTCATCCGACAGATGGAGGAGAAGCTCCGGGCGCAGGCGAAGCGGGGAATCCGTTTGCCGAAAGCGGAGACCGCGCTCGTCGCCGAGACCTACCGGGCCTCGATTGCGGAACCGAGGGAAAGCCTGTTCTTCGTCCTGCCCGAGCGCCTCGGAGGGGAGCCGGAGCAGGATCGGGCCCCGTTTGCCAGGCGCGTCGAAGCTCTGATCGCGTCGCGGATCAACCCGGCGCTCGATTCACTGGCCTCTTACGTCGCGGGGGAGTACGCCGCGAAGGCGCCCGTCACCGTCGGCCTCGGGCAGTACCCCGGAGGGAAGGCCTACTATCGGCGCCTCGTTCGTTATCACACGACGCTCGACGTGACGCCGGAGGAAGTCCACCGCCTCGGGCTGGAAGAAGTCGAACGGTTGAACGGCGAGCTCGAGGAAGTGCGGGCGGCGGTCGGTTTCGACGGCACGCTCGCGGAATTCCGCCGGCATCTCCGCACGGATCCCCGATTCGTTCCCGTGAGCGCCGACGAGATCGGTGAACGGCTGCTCGCGGCGCAGAAGCGCATCGAGACGAAGATCCCGCTCTACTTCGGGAAGACTCCTTCCGCCCCCGCCGGGATTCGCCGACTCTCGCCGAACCTGGAAGGCGCCATGACCTACGGCTTCTACCAAGCGCCGACCGCGTCGGACCCGCGCGGTTACTACTATTACAACGGCTCGTCGCTCGCGGACCGGTCGCTGCTCTCGGCCGCCGCGCTCGTCTACCACGAGCTCGTTCCGGGCCACCACTTCCAGCGCTCGCTGCAGAACGAGAACACCGACCTCCCGAGCTTCCGAAAGGAGGCGGCGTGGACGGCCTACACGGAGGGATGGGGCGAGTACGCCTCGTCGCTCGCCGGCGAAATGGGAATGTACGAAGATCCCTACGACCGGGCCGGCCGTCTCGTGATGGACGAGTTCCTTTCCGCGCGGCTCGTGGTGGACACCGGCATGAACGCACTCGGCTGGAGCCGGGCCCGGGCCATCGCCTACTTGAAGGAGAACACGCTCGAATCGGACGCGCAGATCGGGACCGAGACGCTGCGCTATTCCTGCGACATTCCGGGGCAGGCTCTCGCGTACAAGATGGGTGCGGCAAAGATCCGCGAGCTGCGCACGCGGGCGGAGGGGGCGCTCGGCACGTCGTTCGACATCCGCCGCTTCCACGACGCCGTTCTCGGGTCCGGGCCGATGCCGATGGCCGTACTCGAGCGCCACGTCGACTGGTTCATCGAAGGCGAAAAGGGAAGGGCGGCAGTCGCCGCCAGCCGTTAGCGCGAAGCTCGTCGCGACCCGCGGTTCGAGCCCTTCAGGAACGTACGGATCCCCATACTCGAAAACCGGCCACTCACAGCCTCGGAGGCGAACATCCGTAGCTCGCGGACCACCCCCGCGGACTGAGTCCGACGTTTCGCGCGAATCTTGCGGGGCGAAACGGTGTGCTAGCATCCCGCGCCTCCACCAACCGCCCCTGAAGGAAAGTCGGGGAATGATCGGAACGAAGCTCGCGAATCGCTACGAGATCGTCGGAGAACTCGGTCGTGGCGGCATGGGTGTCGTCTATCGAGCGCGCGATCCGGTCTTGAGCCGCGAGGTCGCGGTCAAGGTCGTGCCGCCCGCGCTCTTGACGCCCCACTCGGAGGAGCGCTTCCAGCGCGAGGCGCAGGTCGTCGCGCAGATGGACCACCCCGCGATCGTCGCCATCTACGATCTCGGCCGGCACGAGGGGTCCCTCTTCTTTCTGATGCCCGTCGTGGCGGGCGTGAACCTGCGGCACTTCTTGCGCGAGCGGCCGCGGAGCCTGGGGGAAGTCCTCGATATCGCGATTCAGGTCGCGGAAGCGCTCGATTATGCGCACGCGCAAGGCGTGATCCACCGCGACATCAAGCCGGAAAACATCATGGTCTCCGAGGAGAAAGGCGCGGTGCGCGTCCGCGTCATGGACTTCGGACTCGCGCGGGCCGCAACGGAGAACCGGTTGACAAAGACTGGGACTCTCCTCGGCACGATCTCTTACCTCTCTCCGGAGCAGGTCGTCGCTCGGGACGTGGACGGGCGCTCGGACATCTATTCGCTCGGAACGGTGCTCTACGAGTGCCTCGCGAGCGAGCCGCCCTTCACGGGAGAGACCCAGACGATCCTCTACCGGATCGTTCATGAGATCCCGCGGACGCTGCGCTCTCTCGGAGCGGAAATCGGTGAAGAGCTCGACGACATCATCCAGCGGTGCCTGACAAAGGACCCCTCGAAGCGATACCAGCATGCGCAGGAGCTCGCGGAGGCGCTTCGGCGATACCAGTCGAAGCTCCATGAGACCGAGCGTTCCAAGTCGGTCATCCTCTCGACGATGATGACCGGCCAGCTCGAGCGGCCGACAGCGGCTCCGTTCGTGGGTCGCGAGAAGGAGATCGCCGAGCTTCAGCGCAGGCTGAACGCCGCGACGGATGGCGAGTGCCAGTTCGTGGTCGTCGCCGGAGCGCCGGGAATCGGAAAGACCCGGCTGCTCGAGGAGATCGAGAACCTGGCCAAGGCCCGCAAGATCCGGGTGCTCCACGGTCGTTTCGTCGAGCAGGACCGGTCGTTCTCATACCAGGGATTCTGCGAGGTCATCCAGGAATACTTCCGGTTGAAAGAGACCGGAAGCTCCGCCGGCGATCACCCGGACCTCTCCGACCTCGCGGCGGACCTGGTCTCGATCGTCCCAGTCCTCTCCGAGGTGAGCGAAATCCGCTCCGCAACGGCAGATTCGAAGCTGGCTGCGGTCAGCGAGCCGCGGAAGGCGGAGGACCGTACCTACGTCTACGAGCTGCTCGCCCGAACGATCAC
>WNFV01010816.1_pt1 | contig 16252 bp, 13 predicted proteins | sample 5400101 | NCBI WGS metagenome assembly WNFV01 (sample SAMN13153361, study PRJNA577476) | soil metagenome | isolation source: 115 cm soil or saprolite under grassland replicate 1 | place: USA:California | collected 2016-06-15
CGATTCCTCGCGCGGCGCTTCGGCGCCGTCCCGTCGGTCGTCGGCGTGGTGTTCGGCTCGCTGCCTTTCGCGATCGTCGCGGCCTTCGCGTCGGATCTGTCCCTCGCCGTCGCCGCGCTCGCGCTACGCGCGTGGCTCATGTACGGGTCGAGCGCGACGTGGAACGCGATCACGTTCTCGTCATTCACCCCGCGCGAGCGCGCGGGTGTGAACGCGATCGCCGCCCTCGCCTGGAACGCCGGCTCCGGCTCGGGCGCGGTCATGTCCGGCGCGATCCGCGGCGCTTTGGGAAGCAACGGCTACACCGTGAACCTGATCACGCTGGTCGTCTTCTACGCCGCCGCCGCGACGCTCATCCTGCTGTTCTTCCGCTCGCACGTCCCGAGCGGCGACGTTGGCGCGGTCGCCGTGCCTGCCCCAGACTCGGCCGCGTGACGATTCCCGCTCGCGACCTCGTGGCCGCCGCATTTTCGGCAGCGCTCGCGCGCGCGGCACGCGAGCGCGGCTGGGAGGGCACGGAGAGCGAGCCGATCGAGGTCGAGGTGCCGGCGAATACGGCCCACGGCGACTACGCGACGAGCGTCGGAATGCGGCTCGCGAGGAAGGTGCGCCAGCCGCCGCGCGAGATCGCGAGCGCGATCAAAGATCAGCTCGAGCTCCGCTCGCCGCTCGCGTCGGCCGAGGTCGCGGGCGGCGGGTTCGTGAACGTCCGCCTCGACGAGCGCTGGCTGCGGGCGCAGGTCGACGCGATCATCGCCGACGGCGCCGACTACGGCCGCTCGGAGACACTGCGCGGGAAGCGCATGCAGGTCGAGTTCGTCTCCGCGAACCCGACGCCGACGTGCAGCGCGAGTACTACGTCGAGGACGGCGGCACGCAGGTGAAGCGCTTCGGCGAGTCCGTCGCCATCCGGTACCGGCAGCTCTTCGGCGAAGAGATCGAGGTGCCGCCGGACGCCTATCCCGGCGACTACGTGAAGGACATCGCCGCGCAGATCAAGGACCTGCACGGCGACGTCTACCGCCCCCTCACGCTGGAGGAGCAGGGACGCGTGTTCGCGCCGATGGCGATCGACTGGGTCGTAGCCGACGCGCAGCGCGTGACGAAGAAGTTCGGCATCAGCTTTGACACGTGGTTCAAACAGTCCTCATTCCTCGAGTCGGGCTACTTCGCGAACACGCTGGACGAGCTGCGGCGGCGTGGCTGTCTCGTCGACCGCGACGGCGCGGTCTGGTTCGAGACGCCCCAGGCGCGCGCCCTCGATCGCGAGGGTGAGGAGGGATGGGTCGTGATCCGCTCCAACGGCGATCCGACCTATCTCGGAACGGACATCGCGTATCACCGCCTGTGCCTCGAGGAGCGAGGGATCGACCTCAAGCTGAACGTCTGGGGCGCCAACACCCACTACCACCTGCTGCAGATGAAGATCGCGCTGCCGGCGCTCGGGATCAGCGAGGACCGCTGGAGCGTCATGCTCTACCAGTACGTCCGCTTCCTGCACGAGGGCGTCCTTCAGCGGATGGGTAGACGCACGGGACTCTTCCTGCTGCTCGAGGACGTGCTCGACGCGGTCGGCGCCGACGCGGCGCGCTTCCTGTTGCTGCAGCGCGGCGCCGATAGCCAGCTCGACTTCGACTTCGAGCTCGCGGTGCAACAGTCGAACGACAACCCCGTCTACTACGTGCAGTACGCGCACGCGCGGATCGCGAGCATCTTCCGCACCGCCCTCGAGCGCGGCGTCACACCCGATGAGGCAGACCTCTCGGTACTGACCTCACCCGGCGAGCTCTCGCTCATCAAGCTCTGCCTGCACTTCCCCGAGCTGCTCGCCGACATCGTCGGCCACCGCGGCGTGCACCTGCTCACCGGCTACGCGCTCGAGCTTGCCGGGGCGTTTCACGGCTTCTATCGCGACCACCGCGTCGTGAGCGACGACGTGGCGGTCTCGAAGGCGCGGCTCCGCCTGGTGCGAGCGGTACAGGTCACGCTGCGCCAGACGCTCGCGCTCCTCGGCGTCAGCGCGCCTGAGACGATGTAAGGGCTTCGCCCTTCCAGGCGTCGCTCGTCCTCACGAGCGAGCTTCGGCTCGCTCTCTCGTCCTCGCTAGCCTGTAGCCCTCGGACCTGCGGTCCTGCGGGCTCTGCTTCGCGTGTGCGCTTCGCGCCACGCCTGACATCCTCTTGACACGAACGGGCCCTACGTTGGTTCGCAGTGCCAGACCTCGTTTCGCGTAGCAAGACCGAGCCGCGTTACGCCGTCCGATCGCTCGCCAAGGGCCTCGAGATGCTCCGCTGTTTCGGCCCCGAGAGTCCGTCTCTGGGCCTGAGCGAGCTTGCCGTCCGGATGGGTTGGACGAAAGGAACGGCGTACCGCTTTGCCTTCACGCTCGAGCAGCTCGGTTACCTCGACCAGGACCCCAGCACGAAACGCTATCGGCCTGGCGTGAAGGTCCTTGACCTCGGCTTCTCGTGTCTCAGCAGCCTCGGCCTCAGCGAACGGGCGCAGGCCTTTCTCGAGGAGCTGTTCCACCAGACGGGCCAGCCCGTCCATCTCGCCGTCCTGGACGGCGCCGACATCGTCTACGTCGCCCGTCGGGCCGACCGAAGCCTCACCACGATCAACCTTTACGTCGGTGCGCGACTGCCCGCGTACTGCACCTCGATGGGCAAGGTGCTTCTCGCGCATCGCTCACCGGAGGAGGTCTCCCGACTCATCGGGGACGTTCAGATGAAACGACACACCCCGAAGACTGTGACCGGTCTCGAGCGACTCCAGCGTGACCTGGAGCGCATCCGCCGCGCCGGATACGGCATGACCGACGAAGAGCTCGAGCTGGGCGTCCGATCGATCGCTGCACCGATCCGCGACGCGATGGGGCAGGTGATCGCGGCGGTGAACGTCTCGACGCTGCGAGCGAAGGTCGATCTCGACGAGCTGCGCACGCACCTTTTGCCGGAGCTGCTGCGGACGGCGACTCGTATCTCGGCGGCGCTCGGCTACGTGCCGGGCGCGCACGCGCGCGCCGTGTGAGATCCATTCGGTGGTCAACAGAGATATGAGCGGCGGACGCTCACGGGGAGGGACAGATGCCGTACCAGGACACGCGTGAGTTCATCGCCCGGCTCGATAGCGAGGGCCGGGTCCGCCGAGTCACGCGGCAAGTGGACTGGAATCTCGAGCTCGCTCATGTCGCGAAGCTGAACGAGCAGCAGGGCGGACCGGCCCTGCTGTTCGAGAACGTGAAGGACTACCCGGGCATGAGCGTGTTCACCAGCGCGTTCACCGCGAGGGAGCGCGTCGCGCTCGCGCTCGAGATGCCTCCCGACACCCGCTTCCTGGAGATCGCTCGCGGCTGGGTCCAGCGGATCGCGAACAAGCGCGTGCCCCCCGTCGAGGTGAGCTCGGGCGCCTGCCAGGAGGTCATCCTCACCGGAGACCGCGCCGACCTGTATTCGTTGCCAGCGCCGTGGTTCTACCCCAACGACGGCGGCCGCTACGTCGGCACCGCCTGCTACCTCATAAGCCGCAACCTCGAGACCGGGCGGCTGAACCTCGGCACCTATCGCGCGATGATCATCGACAAGAAGACCGCGGGCGTCCAGATCATCAAAGCCAAGGACGCCGACATGGACCTGCGGGGCTACGCCGCGGTCAAGCGGCCGATGCCCGTCGCGCTGGTCATCGGCGGTGATCCGCTGCTGTTCCTGTGCTCCAGCACGCTGTTCCCGCTGACCGAGAGCGAGTACGACGTCGTCGGCGCGCTTCGTGACGAGCCGGTGAAGGTCGTGAAGGCGCAGACCTCGGATCTGCTCATACCCGCCGGCGCCGAGATCGTCATCGAAGGCGAGATCATCCCCGGCGACCTCCTGCCCGAGGGTCCGTTTGGCGAGTACCCCGGGTACTACACCGGAGCCGGCGCGGTCGAGCGCGAGTGCATCCGCGTGAAGACCATCACGCGCCGCGCCGACCCGATCCTCTGGGCGACCACCGTCGGCAAGCCCATCACCGACACCCACATGATCATGGGGATCAACCGCACAGCCTCGCTCTGGAACGACCTGCAGAACATGAAGATCCCCGGGATCAAGGGCGTGTACGGTCCGCCCGCCGCGGCCGGTCGGATGCTGGCGATCATCCAGCTGAAGCAGATGTACCACGGGCATTCGACGCAGGTCGGGCTCGCGGCGTTCGCGACGAACACCGGCAACTACGGTCTCAAAACGGTGATCCTCGTCGACGACGACATCGACCCCGAGAACATGGATCAGGTCATGTATGCGCTCGCGTTCCGCTATCAGCCCGACCGCGGGACGCAGATCCTCGAACGTGGGCGCTCCACTCCGCTCGATCCGTCACTCCCGATCGAGAACCGCTACATGACCTCACGCGTGATCCTCGACACCTGCATCCCCTACGAGTGGGAGCACAAGCCTGTTCCGATCGAGATGGATGCGGCGCTCGCCGAGCGCATCCGGAGCGAGTGGGACAGCTACTTCGCCGACGGGGCGGCGCCGCGGCCGCTCCTCGAGGCGGCACTGGTGGGCCGCTGACATGCCGTCGGCGCGCGGCCTGGTGTTCGACATCGATGGCTGTCTCATGCGCGGCCCACGTCCGATCGCGGGCGCCCCCGAGACGTGCGAGGTGCTGCGCGACCGCGGTCTTCTGATCCGCTACTTCACGAATGACTCATCGAAGACCCCGGTCCAGATCGCGGCGCGTCTCGAGCATGCCGGGTTCCAAGCCTCACCGGCGGAGGTCATCACGTCGGCGCTCGTCGCGGCCGAGTACGCGGCCGAGCGCTTCTCCGGGAAACGTGTCCTCGCCCTGGGCGGCACCGCGCTCACGGAAGCACTCCTGCGGCAAGGCCTCCAGCTGGTCGGCGGGCCGCCGGCGGATGTCGTGATCGTGGGCCGCGACCTTGCGCTGAGCTACGAGCGGCTGCTCGCCGCATGCCAGGCGATCTGGGACGGCGCCGCCTTCCTCGCCACGAACCTCGACCGTCGGATGCCGGTCGAGAACGGTTACGTTCTGGGGACCGGCGCCATCGTGAAGGCGGTGGCCTGGGCGACCGCGCGGTCGCCAGTCGTCATGGGCAAGCCATCAGTGTGGGCGGGCCGCGCGGCAATGCATTCGCTTGGCCTGGCCCCACACGACGTCGTGGTCGTCGGTGACCAGGTCGAGCAGGACGTGCGGATGGGACGCGTCGCGGGTGCGCGCGCGGTCCTCGTCCTCACAGGTTCCTCGACGCGCGACGACGTCGCCCGGGTGGCGCCGCGATTTCGTCCGAACGCGATCCTGCCCGATGTCGGCGCGCTTGTCGGCTGGCTGGAGCAGGAAGGCGCAGCGGAGGGAGGTGTTGAGAGGGAGCTCGTCACGCCCGTTCCATAGCCAGCGAGCTCGAGGGTGGCGCGGCCATCCTCAGAAAGGAGACTGCGATGGCGGTTGAAGTCACGACCCCCACCGCGCGGTTCCCGAGTCCGTTCGACATCGGGACCCCGCCGGGCTGCGAAGGCTGGCGGGACATGTATCCCTACTACTACGTCTTCAGCGAGGACCGGCGCGACTTCGAGGACGGCAAGCTGTGGTTCCACGACGGGATGCACCATCCCGAGCCGCTCTACCCATTCGACACGATCACGAGCGAGAGCTGGTGGGTCGCGCTCGGCCAGTACAACTCCCGCGTGTTCGTCGTTCCTCCGGCCCTCGGGATCGACCAGCGCGTGCTGAATGGCTACCTCTACATCAGCGCCAATGCGATCACCGACCCGGAGGTGATCGGCAAGCGCGTCGAATTCTTCAAGCGGCGCGCGGGCTACTACTACGAGCATTGGAACGAGCTCTACGCCCGTTGGGAGAAGAAGGCGACCGAGACGATCGAAGAGCTCAAGGCCATCAAGGTCCCGGATCTCCCGGAGCTCGAGGACGAGGCCGTGGTGACCGAAGGGCGCGGCGTGACGAGCGCGTACGAGCTCATCACCGCCTACGACCGCTGCATCGAGAACATGTACAAGATGTGGCAGCTCCACTTCGAGTTCCTCAACCTCGGCTATGCCGCGTACCTCACCTTCTACGGCTTCTGCAAGCAGGCGTTCCCGGACATCCCGGAGCAGACCGTCGCAAAGATGGTCTCGGGTATCGACGTCCTCCTCTTCCGTCCGGACGATGAGCTGAAGCGGCTCGCGAAGCTCGCGATCGAGCTCGGCGTGGCCGATGCGTTCGGAGACGGTCGCAGTGGCGAAGAGGTGCTCGCCACGCTGGGCAAGAGCGAGGCCGGCAAGAAGTGGATCACCGATCTCGACAAGACAAAGGACCCCTGGTTCCACTTCTCGTACGGAGCGGGGTTCTATCACCACCACCGCAGCTGGGTCGACAACTCCAGCCTGCCGTTCAGCAGCATCCGCAGCTACGTGCTGCGGCTACGCCGCGGCGAGGACATCGCGCGACCGGCGGCCCAGGTAAAGGCCGAGCGCGATCGCGTCATCGCCGAGTACCGCGCGCTGTTCAAGACCGATGAAGACCGCAAGGCCTTCGACGACATGCTGAATCTCGCGCGAACGGTCTTCCCGTTCGTCGAGAACCACAACTTCTACGTCGAGCACTGGCACCACACGATCTTCTGGAACAAGATGCGCGAGTTCGCGGACCTGCTCACGCGGAAGGAGTTCTTCGCCGACCGCGAGGACATGTTCTTCCTCCACCGCCGCGAGGTATACGACGCGCTCTACGACCTCATGGCCTCGTGGGCCGTGGGTACGCCCGCTCGCGGGCCGAAGTACTGGCGTCCGATCGTCGCGAAGCGCAAGGCCATCATCAAGAAGCTCTACGAGTGGCAGCCGCCACCGGCGCTCGGTCCGACCCCTGACGTGATCACCGAGCCATTCACGGTGATGCTGTGGGGCATCACGACCGAACGGGTGAAGGACTGGCTGGCACCGAAGGGCACTGCCGGAACGAGCAACGAGCTCCATGGATTCGCCGCCTCGCCCGGCGTCGCCGAGGGGACCGCACGCGTCGTGCTGAGCGTCGAGCAGCTCGCGACGGTGCAGGAGGGCGACATCCTCGTGTGCCCCATCACGGCGCCGAGCTGGGTGCCGATCTTCGCGAAGATCAAGGCCGCGGTATCCGATATCGGCGGGATCATGTGCCACGCTGCCATCGTGTCGCGCGAATACGGATTGCCGGCCGTGGTCGGCACCGGCTTCGCGACGAAGACCATCACATCGGGCCAGCGCGTGCGCGTCGACGGCAACACCGGGGTCGTCACGATCATCGGGTGATGTCGAGAGGGCGATGGCGCTGACACCGTACATCCTCCACTTCAGGGACCTGGGCCGCGAGGCCCGGTCCCTGGTCGGGGGGAAGAACGCGAGCTTGGGAGCGCTGCTCCGCGCCGGCGCGCGCGTGCCGTCGGGGTTCGCGCTCACCACCCATGCGTACGAGTCATTCCTCGAACACGGCGGTATTCGCGATCGCCTGCGCGCCGCCGTCGGGTCGATCGACCACGCGGATCCGGCTGCGCTCGAACGCGCGAGCGCGCGTGCGCGCCAGCTCATCGAGACGGCAGCGATGCCGCCGGATATCGCCTCGGCGCTCCAGAACTCTTACGAATCGCTCGCGGAAGAGATCGGCACCGCCGACGTTCCGGTGGCCGTCCGCTCGAGCGCGACGAGCGAGGACAGCGTCGAGGCAAGCTTCGCTGGGCAGCAAGAGACGTTCCTCTGGGTCCGCGGGGCGGAGTCGCTGGCGCGGCTGACGCTCCGGTGCTGGTCCAGTCTGTACACCACCCAGGCTCTCGCATATCGCGCACAGTTCGGCTACCCGCTCGACGGGGCCGCGATGGGCGTTGGTATCCAATCGATGGTCGATGCGCGCGTCGCCGGCGTCATGTTCACGCTCAATCCGCTCACCGGCGACCTGGCGACGATCGTGATCGAGGGGAGCTGGGGTCTGGGGACGAGCGTCGTCGGTGGAGAGGTGACGCCGGACGAGTACTGGGTCGAGAAGGTGACGCTCGCCGTTCTGAAACGCACGATCGCGACGAAGGTGACGCAGGACGTCGCCGCGCCGGGCGGGGGTGTCACGCGCGAGGCCGTATCCCAGCCGCTGCAAAGCGTGCCCTGCCTCACCGACGACGAGGTTCGCGAGCTGGCGCAGCTCGGGAAGATCATGGAGCGCGACGCCGGATCGCCTCAGGACATCGAGTGGGCGATCGACCGACGGCTCGCGTTTCCCGAGAGCGTCCTTCTCCTTCAGTGCCGTCCGGAGACGGTGTGGAGCAAGCGGACCGCCCGGCCGCTCGTCACGCCGAAGGCGACCGCGCTCGACTACGTCACCGACGCCATGCTCGCTCGCCTCGGCTCGCCACACCGTCGTGCTTGATCCATCGGAGACGTTGAGCGGCGACGAGCTGCGCGCGCACCAGTGGCGCAGGCTCCGTGGCCGGCTGCCGTGGCTTCGCCGGGTCAACGCCTTCCACCGGCAGAAGTGGGACGCGGCCGGTCTCACCGACATGCGCGAGATCGCAGCCGATGAAGAGGGCCTGGACAGGCTTCCTTTCACGACGAAGTTCGACCTCGTGGCCGACCAGGCCGCGCGTCCGCCGTACGGCAGCAACCTCAGCTATCCACTCGACCGGTACGTGCATCTGCATCAGACAAGTGGCACGACCGGTCGACCGCTTCGGATCCTCGACACCGCCGAGTCGTGGGAATGGTGGGCGGCGTGCTGGCAGTTCGTCTACCGTGCCGCCGGCGTGACGAGCGCCGATCGCATCTTCTTCTGCTTCTCGTTCGGGCCATTCATCGGATTCTGGTCGGCATTTGCCGGCGCGGAGAAGCTGCGCGCGCTGTGCCTCTCGGGTGGCGCGCAGTCCTCGCGTGAGCGCGTCGCCGCGATCGTCGCGACGGAGGCGACGGTGCTGGTGTGCACGCCGACCTATGCCCTCCGGATCGCGGAGGTCGCGCGCGAGGACGGCGTCGACCTGTCGCGCACGTCGCTACGCGTCGCCGTCCATGCGGGCGAGCCGGGCGCGTCGATCCCCGCGACGCGCGAGCGTATCGAGCGCGCCTTCGGCGCGGCGGCCTTCGATCACACGGGCGCGACCGAAGTCGGCGCGCACGGCTTCTCCTGCTCGGCACGCGACGGCGTGCACGTCATCGAGACGCACTTCATCGCCGAGATCCTCGATCACGCCACCGGCGCCGTGCACGACGAAGGTGAAGGCGAGCTCGTGCTCACGAACCTGGGCCGCTGGGGCGCGCCGGCAATCCGCTACCGCACCGGCGACCGCGTGCGGGCCGTACGCGAGCGATGCTCGTGCGGCCGGACGCTCCTCAAGCTGAAGGGCGGGATCATCGGCCGTGTCGACGACATGGTCACGGTGCGCGGCATCAACGTCTTCCCGAGCGCTATCGAGGCGATCGTGCGCCGATTTGAGGAGGTCGAAGAGTTCCGCGTCGAGCTCGTGCGGGTCCGGGAGATGGACGAGCTCCGCTGCACGATCGAACCGCGCGCAGGCGTCAGCGGGCAGCTTGCCGAGCGCGTCGCGACCGCCATCCATGGTGGTCTAGGGATCCGCTGTCCGGTCGATGCCGTCTCAGCAGGTAGCCTGCCGCGGTTCGAGCTCAAAGCGAAGCGGTTCGTGAAGGCCTGAGCGCGGCACGCGCCGTCCGGCCTCAGGGCCGCGCGGTCGGACTCGGGCTTGGGCTCGCGCCGCGCGCTCCGCCCGGGCCACCCTGTCCGCCGAATAGGCCCTGCAGCGCGTTGCCGCCCGCGACGATCGCCGTCGCGGAGACGTTCCCGCTCGCATCGGTCGAGCCGACAATCGTGACCTGGTCGTTGGCCTTGAGGTCGGTGAGCTTGATTTCGGTCTCGACCGCTTTCACGATCCGCGTCGAGCTGCCGACGAGCACGATCTGCGAGGTCACGGTCGGCGACGCGCCCTGCGCGCCGGGCTGGCGCACCTCGACGGTGATCGATCCGTCGTTCACGGACAGGATCCGTCCGGCCACGGCCTGTCCGCCAAGCGCGCCAGTTCCGCCCTGCGCCCCGCCCTGACCGAGGCGACCGGTGATGTTCGTGCCACGGCCGGCGGCGCTGGAGGGCGAGGCCGATGCTGCCGCTTCATTGGCGCTGCCCCTCCCGACGGTCATGCCGGCCGCGAATCCGCCGCCCGCGAGCGCGATGGCGATGACGGCGGCGATGGCGATCTGTGTTGGCTTCATCTGGTCGTTCCCTTCCTACTCGTAACGGAGTGCCTGGATGGGGTGCAGCCGCGCGGCGCGCATGGCGGGATACAGGCCGAACACGACGCCGATCGCGACGGAGACGCCGACGGCGATGATCACGGTGCCGGCGGTGATGAGGAGGATCAGTCCGCTGGCTTGCGGGATGAGTGAGACCGCGACGGTGATGGCCCAGCCGAGGAGGATGCCGAGGATGCCACCGATCCCGGTGAGGGCCATCGACTCGATGAGGAACTGGATCATGATGTCGCGGCGCCGCGCGCCGACCGCCTTGCGGATGCCGATCTCGCGCGTCCGTTCGTTCACCGACACGAGCATGATGTTCATGATCCCGATCCCACCGACCAGCAGTGAGATGCCGCCGATCGCGCCGAGCAGCAGGGTGAACGACGCGGTCACCGCGCTGAGCGCGGAGAGCGTGTCGTTCTGATTCGTCACGGTGAAGTCCGGCGACGCCGGATCGGTGATCTTGTGCCGCTTCGTGACGTCCGCGGTCGTCTCGCCCATCGTGTCGCTCGACGTCGCTTTCACGACGATCGTGTTCACCACGTTGAGGCGGCCGGTCAGCACGCGCTGCGCGGTCGTGAGCGGCACCAGGATCTGATCGTCGCGGCTGAAGCCGAACGTGCTTCCCTTCGATTCCAGGACGCCGACGATCTTGAAGTTCACGATGCGCGCGCGCTGCTGGCCCTGACCCTGCGCTCCGCCGCCGAAGACCTGGCGCAGCTGTAGCGTCTGGCCCACCGCGTCCCCCTCGCCGAAGAGATTGGTCGCCGTGGTCGAGCCGATGACGGCGACCTGCGCGTTGATGGTCATATCCGATTCCGTGAAGAAGTCTCCGCTCAGCATGTTCCAGTCGCGGACGATCGGGTACTGCTCGGTCACCCCGTTCACGTTGGTGTTCCAGTTCTGGCCCGCGGCGGTGACCTGCCAGCGGCCGGCGCCCTGCTCAGCGTGGATCGCGGCGATGGTTGGGCCGAGCTGGGTCTGGATCGAGCGCATGTCCTCGAGGGTGAGGTTCTGCGCCTGGGCGCCGGCGCCGCGAAGGCTCTGATCCGTGAGATTGCCGGGACTCACGGTGATGAGGTTCGAGCCCAGCGACAGGATGGTGTTCTGCACCTGCTGCGATGCGCCGTTGCCGACCGCGACCATCGCGATCACCGACGCGACGCCGATGATGACGCCCAGCATCGTGAGCGCCGAGCGGAGCTTGTTGACGACGAGCGACTGCAGCGCGGAGCGGAAGGAGTCGTACAGCTTCACTCCGCTGCTCCGATGCCGGCCGCGATCTCGTCCTCCGCACGGCGCGGCTCGGGCACGAGGTCGTCGTGCGCGACGACGCCGTCGCGCATCCGCACGATCCGCTTGCAGTGGGCCGCGACGTCGGGCTCGTGCGTGACCATGACGACGGTCTTGCCGACCTCGTTGAGACGCTGGAAGATGGCGAGGATCTCCGCGCTCGAGTGCGAGTCGAGATTCCCGGTCGGCTCGTCCGCGAGGATCATCGACGGATCGGTGAGGAGCGCGCGGGCGATCGCGACGCGTTGCTGCTGACCGCCGGAGAGCTCGCTCGGGCGGTGGCGTACGCGATCGGCGAGGCCGACCTGCCCGAGCGCCGCGAGGGCGCGCGCTCGACGATCGTGGCGATCGCCGCCGTAGACAAGGGGGAGCTCGACATTCTCGACCGCGTTGAGGCGCGAGAGCAGGTTGAAAGTCTGGAACACGAACCCGATGTGCTTGTTGCGGATCGCCGCGAGCTGATCGTCGGAGAGCCGCAGGACGTTCTCGCCGGCGAGCTCGTACGTGCCGCCGTCCGCGACATCGAGGCATCCGAGCACGTTCATCAGCGTCGACTTGCCCGACCCCGAAGGTCCCATGATCGCGACGAACTCGCCGGCGCGAATGTCGAGGTCCACGCCCGCGAGGGCCCGGACCTCGATGTCCTTTCCGAGGCGGTACGTCTTCGTGACGCCACGCACGCGCACGACCGGCCGGGTCGCAGCCGGTGCGCCGTATCGGTACGGGACCGACGCGCGATCGACGACGGTCACCGGATCACGATCCCCCCCGGTCCGCCGGGGCCCTGCTGGCCACCGCGATTCGGCGCCACAGTCGCGCCCGCGCGCGCCTGCGGCAGGATGACGAGGTCACCCTCCCTGAGACCGCCGCCGGTGACCTCGGTGAGCGTGTCGTTGGAGATGCCGAACGTCGCGTCGACATCGACCGGCTGACCGTCCTTCAGTACCTGCACGTAGCGACGCGTTCCCTGCGTCTTGATCGCGAGATTCGGGACGGTGAGCACATCCTGACGGCTCACCAGGATGACGTTCGCGGTGCCACTCATGCCCGGCTTGATCGCCGGGTTGGGAACGTCGATGGTGACGTCGACGCCGTACACCGGCACGCCCTGCTGGATCGTCGCGACCGGGTCGAGTCCGGTGACCTTGCCGGTCATGCGGGTCGTTGCGCCGAGCGCGTCCACGACGATGTTCGCCACGAGCCCGAGCTTCAGCTTCGAGACGTCCGACTCGCCGACGGTGCCGTGTAGCTGCACGGTGCCGGTGTTGGCCAGCAGGACGACGGGTGTCGTCGTGCTCGACGACGCCGGTTCGCCGACGGTGCCGTTGATCGCCTGGATGACGCCCGCGCTCGGCGCGCGCAGCGTCGCGTTGTCGAGATTCGTCTGCGCCGTCTGCACCGAGAGCTGCGCCGAGGTGACGCTGTTCTGCGCGCTCTGGATGTCCGCGGGCTTCGATGCGAGCGTGCTCTCGGCGCTCTGCACGGCCTGCCGGGTGCGATCGATCGTCGCGCTCACGTTCGTCGCCGCGTTCACCCAGCTGCCGTTCACCGCGTCGGTGAGCGTGTTCAGCGCGCTCGTCGACTGCGACAGCTTCGTCTTCAAGGTGGACACGCGCTGCTGCTCGCCCGTGACCAGCGTGTACAGCGTTGCGAGGTCGGCCCGCCACAGATCGAACGGGTCATGCAGGCTCCTCGTGGCCTGCGTGTTGAGGGACGCCTGAGCGGTCGTCACGCTCGTCTGGATCGTGGCGAGCGCGGACGCGGTCGTATCCAGCGCGCTCGTGAGGCGTGACGTGGCGATCGAGTAGTTCGCCTGCGCGAGCTGATAGTTGGCTGCGATGTTCGTCGTGTCGCTTGTGGCGGCGACAGCGTTCTCGAAATCGTCCAAGAGCGACAGCACGGAAGTCCGCGCGGCCTGGTACTCCGCGAGCGCGGGCGAGAGAAGGTTGGCGGAGTTCGCCTGCGCGTTCTCCAGAGCCGGCGTCTTCGCCGAGGTGATCGCGTTCAGCGCGTTGCGCAGATCGCCGGTATCGCCGCCGCCGACGATCTTGCCCATGAGCAGGATGAGCGCGTCGATCTGTGACTGGAGCGTGCCGAGGCTGGCCTGGAAGGCCGAGATGTCGCTCGTCGCGGCGGCCGTGAGTCCTGTGTAGTTCGACCGCGCCGAGGCGTAGTTCGCTTTGATCTTCGCGAACGCCGCCTGCGCGTTCGCGACGTCGGTATCTGCAGACCGTCGGGCGTTATCGAGGTTGCGCTGGGCATCCGCGAGCGACTGGTACTGGCGCTGCAGGCTCGACTCCGCGTTCGCGAGGCCCGACTGCGCGTTCGCATAAGCATTCTCGAGATCGGTCGCTTCGATGCGCGCCAGCTCCTGGCCGGCGGTCACCTGCTGCCCGACCGAGACGAGGATGGACGAGATCCTGCCCGAGCTGCGGAAATTGAGGCGCGCCTGTCCGGACGGGTTGACCGAGCCGGAGATCGCGACCGTCTGCGCGAGGCTCGCGTGGGTGACCTCGACCGTGCGGTACTCGACCTTCGCCGTGCCCGTGCCGCCGCGCGCGATCATGACCGCCCCGACGACGAGCACCGCCGCGAGGACGATGACGAAGATGCGGCCCGGCCACGTCGAGACCATGCCTCTCACGGCGTTCACGTTCATGCTCGCGGCGGTCATGTGGTCACCCCTTCCTTGATGAGACGCGCGGTGACGACCGCGCCGAGCGCGTAGGCGATGACCGCGGCGAGTGCGATCGCGCCGAGCGCGGGTATCTGCCAGAGGATGAAGAGGATCGTCGCGCCGGCGAGCGCGACGAACGGCGCGGGGATCTGGGTCTGGAAGCGCGACAGCGCGCGCGTGCGGAGCAGCGCGTCACCGAGCCGCCACGACGTCGCGGCGAAGCCGACGAGCACCACCAGCAGCGCGAACACGCACACGACCGCGAATGCCGTGAGGCCCACCTGCAGCGCCGCGGGCGTGCCGAACGGAGTCTCCCGCAGGGCACCGGCGACGAAGCTGAGGTAGACGACCCATGCGAGCGCCGCGGTGGAGATCGCCAGGCCGAGGACGACGAATCCCGCGGCGAGCACGCGCGCCTGCGATCGCCAACCACCGAGGGACGCGCGATAGGCCGCGACGACCTGATCGTTCGCCAGAACGAGGGTCGATGCCGTGAGCAGCAGCGTGAGCAGCAGTCCGGCGGCATCGCGCGCGGTGTCGGAGATGCCGCGCTGCAGCGGAACGATCATCTGGAGCGGACCGCCGACGCGCCGCTGCGCGTCGACGACGGTGAGCCCCGGTGGAAGGCTGGTCCGCGGATCGAAGAAGACCCGCGGACGCGCCACGGGCTCGGGAGACGGCGCCGTGGCCGCGGCGCCGACGAACAGGATCGCGCTGAGCCCCACCGCGACCACGAGCGTCCCGAGGACGATGACGACGTCGCGTCGCGTCATCGGACCATCCGGCGGCGCCCCGGCGTGCTCGCGATGAGCGCGTGCGCGGCGAATACGCAGGCGACACCCACGAGCGCGACGGCGAGGACGGTGAGGCCGTCGATGAAGAAGGACGCGTTCGCCGTCTCGCTCGAAGCGGCGCTGAGCACGCCGGCGAGCGCGGCGGCGAAGTCCTGGCCGCTTTCCGCGAGCTGCCGCGCCAGGAACGCGAGGCTCGGGAAGGCCAAGAGAGCCGCGACGAGCCACTCCCAGCCGACGCGCCTCTCGACGACGCGACGCATCACCGCGTCACGAAACCCGACCGGTGGTGCCTGGGGCGGGACCTGGGACAGGACGTGGTGAACGTCGCGCTCGTCCGCCTCGAGATCGGAAGGACCGCGGAGCTCGTTCATGCCTGCCTTTCCCTCCTCCGCGCCGCGAGCTGCGATTTGAGCGCGGCACGCGCGCGGTGCAGATGTGTCTTGACCGTCCCGAGCGGGATGCCCAGGGTGTCGGCCACCTCTTGATAGGACAGCTGCTGCATATGACGCAGCGTCAGGGCCGCACGGTACGCCGGAGGCAGCTCGGACATCGCCGCGATCACCTCGGACAAGGCTTCGCGGCGGAGCGCTGACGCCTCGGGTCCCGACTCCTCAGGCTCGGCCGAGTCAGGGAGCTCCTCGACGGGGGTCTGATGCGCGTGCCAGCGCTGCACGTGATTGAGGCTCGCGTTCGTGGCGATGCGGAAGATCCAGGGGCCGAAGGGAAGGGCAGGGTCGTACTGGTGGAGCGCCTTGTACGCGCGGATGAATGTCTCCTGTGCGCAATCCGACGCGGCGTCGGGATCGCTCGTGATACGCAGCGCGACGTTGTACACCCGGCCTCCGTAACGCTCGACGAGGGTCGAGAAGGCGTCGGCATCGCCGGCAAGGCACCGCTGTACGACCTCTTGATCGGTGCGTGTCAGCCGGCAGCCTCCGTGGCGCCCGAGGCCCCCTCTGCACCGTTACCCGAGGGCCGTTGGGGGTGTTTCGCGTATTGTGGTGCCCCCGATGGACCTCACTTGGTTGGGACACGCTTGCTTCCGCATGCGCGGCCGTGAAGGCATCGTCCTTACCGACCCGCCGGATCCCAAGTCCGGACACGCGATCCCGCGGACCGAGGCCGGGCTGGTGACGATCTCCCATGACCACCCCGGCCACTCCAGCCTGAAGTCCGTCGCGGGCGAGCCCGTGGTGCTGCGCGGTCCCGGCGAGTACGAGGTCCGCGAGGTCCTCGTC
>WNFV01005928.1_pt1 | contig 16245 bp, 15 predicted proteins | sample 5400101 | NCBI WGS metagenome assembly WNFV01 (sample SAMN13153361, study PRJNA577476) | soil metagenome | isolation source: 115 cm soil or saprolite under grassland replicate 1 | place: USA:California | collected 2016-06-15
CGGGCCAGGGCACCGCCCGCAGCACGCAGCAACCTCCACCCCAAATCCCTCGACCGGCACGCGACCTGTCGAGCCGATACCTCACGCCCATTCCCCATCAAGCTCGTCCTTGACTTCTCCCACATAGGATGCTCAGAAGGGGATGTTGATGAACGGGGAGCTGTAGTCCGCGGCGGCCGCCAGCACCTCCTCGGCGTCGGCGACCGGCATCGTCCCGACCTGCTTTTCCGCCTCGATCACCAGCGGGAGCAGGCGGACGTCGCCGGGCGTGGCGATGCCGGTGACCTCCTCGTGGGAGAGCACCCAGACGACGGCGGCGGTGATGCGCTCCTGGTCGTCGAACGGCTCGTACCAGGTGGTGTAGGGCCTGGCGTCGTCGGGCCAGTTTCGGCGCGAGACCGTCTTGATGATCATCAGCCCGGCCCCCTGGGCCCGGACCTCGCCGACCAGCTCCTCGTAGTCGCCCATGTAGACCGGGTCGAGGCTCAGCACGTAGTTGAGCGGGCTCAGCACCGTGTCGAAGGGGAAGCGCCGCAGCGCCTCGCGATGGGTGGACGGCGCCTGGTTCCCGTGCCCGGTGATGCCGATGGCGCTGGCCAGGCCTTCGTCCCGGGCGCGCACGGCCGCCTCGAGCGCGCCGCCAGAGCGCGTGACCAGGTCCAGCTCGTCGACGTCGCCGACGGCGTGGAGCTGGATCAGGTCGAGGTGGTCTGTCTGGAGCCGCTCGAGGCTGTGGTTGATCTGCGCCCACGCGGCGTCGGCGGCACGTTCGCCGGTCTTGGTGGCCAGGAAGACCTGGTCCCGGATGCGAGGCATCCAGGGGCCGAGCCGGAGCTCGGCGTCCCCGTAGCCGGCCGCGACGTCGAAGTGGTTGATCCCGGCGTCCAGCGCGAGCTGGATCGAGCGGTCCGCGACCTCCTGGTCGACGTCGGAGAGCGCGGCCGCGCCGTAGATCAGCACGGAGCTGGCATGGTCGATACGCCCGAGCCTGCGTTGCTGCAAGACGATCCCTCCCGTCGCCTCCGGTGGCTGCTCCAGGGACCCATACTGGACCTGTGCGCGCCGTCCCTCCAGGCGCGCCGGGGATCTGTGGATGAGCTACGCGCGCAGGGACGCGTTGGAGAGCGCGGCGACCGCCATCTCCGATCCGGAGAGCTCGACGCGCGCGGCCTGCTTCCTGCCCATCAGGTACAGCACCACCTCGCCGGGCGCCCCGCTGATCTCGACCTCGGGGAAACCCTTGCGCAGCACGGCGCTGCGGCCGTCCGGCCGCTGCGCGACCACGCCGAAGCCGCGGAGCCCGCGGAGCTGCCGCCGTCCGGTGACGCGGAGCATCCGCCACAGGGCCATGTCGAGGTCGGGATCGGAGGGCCTCGGCTCCATGCCGTTGGCTCGGCGGGCGTCCTCGTGGTGCACGAAGTACTCGCCGACGTTGACGGCCTGCATTGGGCCCAGCCGCCAGAGGCCGTACGGGCCGCCGCGCAACCATTCGATGAGGCGCTGGTAGCCGCCGGCCTTGGCCGCCTCCATGCGGCGGTGGTTCAGGGCGACGAAGGGGCCGGGGAGCACGATGCCGGCCGCCGCCAGCGGCTCCCGCTCGCGCACCTGCAGGTGCGCGGCCAGGTCGGCGGTGGTCCAGCCCTCGCAGAGCGTCGGGGCGTCGGGCCCCAACGAGCTGAGGGTGTCGCAGAGCGCCTGGCGTTCCTTGCGGAGCAATGATCTGGAGTCCATCGGTCCTCGCTGTTGCGCTCCGTAACGGGGGGCAATCCGATCATACGCGCCGCCGAAGGCCTGGGCCGGGACCGGCCGGAGAGGCTCAGGCGCTGACGCCGGCGGCGTCCAGCGGCGGCACCTTCAGCAGGCCGATCTGCGCGGGCTCCACCAGGATCAGCTCGCCGACCCGCCCGGTGAGCGCCTCGCGGGCCTCCGGCTCCAGGCCGGAGTCGGTGATCAGCACCGACGCCTCGTCCAGCGAGGCGATCGTGGACAGCCCCACCACGCCCCACTTGGTGTGGTCCGCCAGCACCACCAGCCGCCGGGTGGCGGCCACCATCGCGCGGTTGGTCTCGGCCTCGACCAGGTTCGGCGAGGTGAAGCCGGCGCCCGGGTCGATGCCGTGGACGCCCATGAACAGGCAGTCGACGTGCAGCGATTGGATGGTCTGCACCGCCACCGGCCCGACCAGCGCGTCGGAGGGGGTGCGGACGCCGCCGACCAGGACCACCACCCGGTCCGGCCGGTCGTGCGCGTACAGCACCTCGGCGACCGGTAGCGAGTTGGTCACCACCGTCAGCTCGGGGATGCGCGTCAAATGGCGGGCGAACGCGTGGGTGGTGGTGCCGGCGCTGATCGCGATCGCGGTGCCCGGCTGCACGAACTCGGCCGCGCGGCGGGCGATCGCCTCCTTGGCCGGCCGCTCCTGGCTGGACTTGGCCTCGAAGCCCGGCTCGTCGGTGCTGCCGCGGCGGGGGAGGGTGGCGCCGCCGTGGACCTTGGAGACGAGCCCGCGCCTGGCCAGCGCGTCGAGGTCGCGCCGGATGGTCATGTCGGAGACGCCCAGCAGCTCGGTCAGGTCGCTGACGCGCACGCCGCCGCTGCGCTGGAGCTCCTCCAGGATCCGCTCCTGCCGCTGGGCTGGCAGCATCTCAAGCACCGTCCTCTCGCACGATGGCCACGGCGCCCGCGGGCAGCGCCAGCCGCCCGGCGACCTCGGCGCCGGTGAGCAACTCCAACCCGCTCGCCTCCAGCGACGCCGGCTCGTCGCCGTGGTTGATGGCGAACAGCCACGAGGCCCGCCCCCCTTGACCGGGGTCGCGACGCCGGACCACCTCGACCCCAGGGGGCGGGGCCGAACCGCAGACCGGCGCGACGCCGGCGTGGTCGCACACCCGCGCAAGCAGGCGCCCGAGGTCAGCGGGCCCCAGCCTGGTCGACACGTACCAGGCGGAGCGGTTGCGCGTCACCGCCGCGCCGCCGGCCACCGGGCCGTCCGCGTAGCGGGCCAGCACCTCGGCGGCGTCGGCGTGGACCAGCTCGCTCCACAGCGAGCCGGTCGAACCGTCGTCGAGCCGCACGCGGCCGCCGGCCGGCAGCGGGAACAGCTCCTCGACCCGGATGCCCAGCAGCTCGCGGAAGGCGCCGGGGTAGCCGCCGAGCCGCACCTGGTCGTGCTGGTCGACGATGCCGCTGAAGAACTGCACCAGCAGGCTGCCGCCCGCCTCGACGAAGCCGCGAAGGTTGGCGGCGGCCGCGTCGCTGACCAGGTACAGGCTCGGCGCCAGCACCAGCTTGTAGCGGTCCAGGTCGGCGGTCGGGTGCGCCAGGTCGGCGGTGACGCCGCGCCGCCAGAGGGCGGCGTGGTGGTCGCGGACCAGCTCCAGGTAGGACAGGTCGGCGCTGGGGTGGGAGTCCAGCTCCACCGCCCACCAGGCCTCCCAGTCCCACAGCAGCGCCACCTCCGCGTCGACCCGGCTGCCCTTCACCTCGGCGATCCTCCGCAGTTCGTCGCCGAGCGAGACCACCTCGCGCCAGACCTTGGTGCGCGTGCCCGCGTGGGGGACCATCGCCGAGTGGAACTTCTCGGACCCGGCGCGTGACTGGCGCCACTGGAAGAACAGCACGCCGTCGGCGCCGCGGGCCACGTGCGCCAGGCTGTTGCGGCGCATCTGGCCAGGCAGCTTGGCGAGGTTGCGCGGCTGCCAGTTGACCGCGCTGGTCGAGTGCTCCATCAGCAGCCAGGGCTGCCCGCCGGCCAGCGAGCGGCACAGGTCGCCCGCCAGCGCCAGGTCGATATGGCCGTCCGGGTCCTCCCCGATGAGGTAGTGGTCGTTGGCGATCAGGTCCAGCTCGGGGGCCCAGGACCAGTAGTCCAGGGTCTTGAAGCGCGCGGCCATCAGGTTGGTGGTGATCGGGATCGAGGGCGTGTGGCGCGCCAGCGCCTCGCGCTCCGCGCGGAAGCACTCCAGCAGCTCGTTGGAACTGAAGCGCCACCAGTCGAGCTGCCTGGTCGGGTTCACGAAGGTCGGCGCCGGCCGCGGGGGGTCGACCTCGTCCCAGTCGCCGTAGCGCTGGCTCCAGAAGGCGGTGCCCCAGGCCTGGTTCAGGGCGTCGAGGTCGCCGTAGCGGCGCCGGAGCCAGGCGCGGAAGGCCTCGGCGCTGGCGTCGCAGAAGCAGTGGCCGTTGTGGCAGCCGTACTCGTTGTGCACGTGCCACATCGCCAGCGCCGGGTGCCCGGCGTAGCGCTTGGCCAGGGACTCGGCCAGCCGCACCGCGCCGGCGCGGTAGGCCGCCGAGCTGGGGCAGAAGGTCTGGCGGCTGCCGGGCCACAGCGTCCGGCCCTGGAAATCGACCGGCAGGCTCTCCGGGTGGCGCCGCGAGAACCACGGCGGTGGCGCGGCCGTCGCGGTGGCGAGGTCGACCCTGATCCCGTGCCCGTGGAGCAGGTCGAGCACGTCGTCGAGCCAGTCGAACTCGAAGCGGCCCTCCTCCGGCTCCAGCCAGGCCCACGAGAACACGCCCACCGTCACCAGATTGACCCCTGCCTCGCGCATCAGCCGCACGTCCTGGAGCCAGACGTCCCGCGGCCACTGCTCGGGGTTGTAGTCGCCCCCGTAGCAGAGCCCGCCGACACCCTCCGGCCATCGCGTCATGGCGCCAGGATCGAACCATACCCACCGGAAGTCAACACGATGGCACAGTTCGCCCTTGACACGAACCGTCCGGCACGCTGGTATATGTGCAACGTTGTGGGGTTGCGTTGAAACAGCTCGTTTCAGCTCTCTGATGAAGGAGGCGCAATGACCCGCTCATCGAGGTCCCCCACGTCCCTGCCGGGCGCTGCCGGGACCGCCGTCGTGAACCGGCGCGACCTGCTCAAGCTGCTCGGTGTGACCGCCGGGGCGGTCACCCTCCCTGAGATCCTTGCCGCCTGTGGGAGCGGCAAGAGCGGTGGCGGTGGGACCACCAGCAAGGTGGTGACGGTCGGGTCCAACGCCTCCGACGCCGTCCCCAAGCAGGCCTACGTCGACGTGTTCGCCAAGGCAAAGGCTGCCACGGGCCTCGACATCCAGGTCAACACCGTCGACCACAACACGTTCCAGCAGAACATCAACAGCTACCTTCAGGGCACCCCGCAGGACGTGTTCTTCTGGTTCGCCGGCAACCGCATGAACTTCTTCGCGCAGAAGGGGCTGGCGACCCCGATCTCCGACGTGTGGGAGAAGATCGGGCCCAACTTCACCGACGCCCTGAAGGCGGCCTCCACCGGCAGCGACGGCAAGCAGTACTTCGTGCCGTTCTACTACTACCCCTGGGCGGTCTTCTACCGGAAGAGCGTCTTCCAGCAGCACGACTACCAGCCGGCCAAGACCTGGGACGAGTACGTCGCCCTGCTCAAGCAGCAGCAGAAGGACGGGCTGACCCCGCTGGCCATGGCCGACGACGGCGGCTGGCCGGTGATGGGGACCTTCGACTACATCAACATGCGCACCAACGGCTACCAGTTCCACATCGACCTGATGAACGGCAAGGAGTCGTGGACCGACGCCAGGGTCAAGACGACCTTCGACCACTGGGCGGAGATCCTTCCCTACCACGACCTCCAGGGCGGCCTGGCGCGCAAGTGGGAGGAGGCCGCCGCCACGCTGGCGCAGAAGAAGACCGCCATGTTCCTGCTCGGCATGTTCGTGGGCCAGCAGTTCAAGGGCGCGGACAAGGACGACCTCGACTTCTTCGCCTTCCCGGAGATCAACCCGCAGTTCGCCCAGGACTCGGTGGAGGCGCCGATCGACGGCTTCATGCTGAGCCGCAAGCTCAAGAACGAGGACGGCGCCAAGAAGCTGCTGGAGTACATGGCCGGCACCGAGGCGGTCGAGACCTACCTGAAGTCCGACCCCAACAACATCGCCGCCAACACCAAGGCCGACACCAGCGGCTACAACGCCCTCCAGAAGAAGGCGGTCGACCTGATCGGATCGGCGCAGCACATCTCGCAGTTCCTGGACCGCGACAGCCGGCCGGACTTCGTCTCGACCGTGATGATCCCGTCGCTCCAGCAGTTCATCAAGAACCCCAAGGACACCACCAGCCTGCTCAGCTCGATCGAGAAGCAGAAGCAGTCCATCTTCGTGGGCTGACGCGGTCCGATGGCTACGGTCCCCAGGACGGCGCCGGCGGGTCGCAGGCCCCGCCGGCGCGGCCGCAGGCTGACCAGACGCGACCGGATCGTGCTGGCGGTGATGGTCGGCGTCCCCGCCGCGCTGCACATCGCCCTGGTGTGGGTGCCGACGCTGGGGTCGATCGCGCTGTCGTTCTCCCGCTGGGAGGGCGTTGGCGGCTTCGACACCATCCAGTGGATCAGGACCCTGAACTACCGGCAGATCTTCACCATCTATCCACCGTTCTGGCCGGCGGTGCGGCACAACTTCATCTGGCTGGGGTTCCTGTTCCTGGCCACCGGCTTCGGCCTGTTCCTGGCCGTCCAGCTCGACAAGCGGCTGCGCATGACGCGCCTTTACCAGAGCATCATCTTCCTTCCGGTGATGCTCTCCCTGGCGATCGTCGGCTTCATCTGGCGGCTGGTCTACTCCCACGACGACGGGCTGCTGAACAACCTGCTCGGCACCCACGTCGACTGGCTCGGCAACTCCAGCATCAACCTGTGGGCCGCGCTGGTGGCCGCCGGCTGGCGGCACGTCGGCTACATCATGGTCATCTACCTGGCCGGGCTGAAGGCGCTGGACCCGTCGCTGCGCGAGGCGGCGGCCATCGACGGCGCCAACGAGTGGCAGGCGTTCCGCCGGGTGGTGTTCCCGGCGCTCAAGCCCATCAACGTGGTCGTGCTGGTGATCACCGCGATCGAGGCGCTGCGCGCGTTCGACCTGGTCTACGTGATCAACAAGGGCACCAACGGCCTGGAGCTGGTGTCGGTCCTGGTGACCAACAACATCATCGGGGAGGCGAGCCGCATCGGCTTCGGGTCGGCGCTCGCCGTGATCCTGCTGGTGGTGTCGCTGGTGTTCATCATCCCCTACCTGGTGGTCTACTTCCGCGGCAGCTTCTCGACCAAGGGGGCGAGGTAGATGGCGGCGACCGGCGTCGACGTCGGCGCCCCCAGGACCGAGAGCGCGGCGCCCGCCAGCGTGCGGCGGGCCCGGCGGGTGCGAGGGCCCAGGGTGCTGCTGCACGCCTTCCTGATCGTGACCGTGCTGGTGTGGCTCGCTCCGCTGGTGTGGACCGTCTACACCTCGCTGCGCCCCTACCAGGACACCTTCCGGCTGGGCTACTTCTCGATCGGCGGCCATTACGGCTTCGGCAACTTCACCAACGCCTGGAACCAGGCGGACCTGATCAGGTTCTACGGCAACACCCTGATCGTCACCGTGCCGGCGGTGGTGCTGACGCTGCTGCTGGCCTCGTTCGTGGCGTTCGCGGTGTCGCGGTTCAGCTGGAAGCTCAACGTCGCCGTGCTGATCGTGTTCACCGCCGGCAACCTGCTGCCGCAGCAGGTGATCATCACCCCGCTGTACCGGCTGTTCCTGATGATCCCGCTGCCGGCCTGGATGAACCCCTCCGGCACGCTCTACGACTCCTACTGGGGCCTGATCGCCATCCACGTGGCCTTCCAGACCGGCTTCTGCACCTTCGTGCTCAGCAACTACATGCGCACGATCCCGCACGAGCTCACCGAGGCGGCGCTGATCGACGGGGCGTCGGTGTGGCGCCAGTTCTGGCGGGTCATCATGCCGCTCTGCCGTCCGGCGCTGGCCGCGCTGGCGACGCTGGAGTTCATCTTCATCTACAACGACTTCTTCTGGGCCCTGGTGCTGATGTCCACAGGCGACAAGCGGCCGATCACCTCGGCGCTGGCCAACCTCCAGGGCATCTATTTCACCGACGACAACCTGATCGCCGCCGGCGCGCTGCTGGCCGCCCTGCCGACGCTGATCGTGTACCTGACGTTGCAGCGGCAGTTCGTGCGCGGCCTGACGCTGGGGGCCACCAAGGGATAGGGATAGGAGGAGCCTTCCGTGGGGTTCGCCGAGATCGCCGAGATCCAGGTCGACCCGCGCGGCGCCCGTGTCTACGAGCACGGCTGGCAGTCGTGGACGCCGACGACCAGCTACGGCCTGGACGAGCGGCCGCACCGCCCGGTCGGCGAGGTCCGCCGGACCATGTGCTACCGGCCGGAGCGGGTCCCCCCGGACAGCGGCTTCCAGGGCGAGGGGCTGCTGGCAATCGATCCCGGGGACGGCGGCCCCGTCCTGGTGCTGGCCGCACCCGACGGCAGCGCCGAGGTGGCGTCGATCCGCGCCGAGCGGCGGGACGGCCGCGTGGTGATCGAGGCCGACGGCCCGGTCGAGCAGGCCGCCTTCGACGTTCCCGCCGCGGTGCGGGGCCGCCTCGGGCGGGTCGGGCCGGCGCTGGAGGCCTGGGCGGACCGCTACGCGGAGTGGGCAGGCGTCGGCACGCCACGGCCGGCCCCGACCGCATGGTGCTCCTGGTACCACTACTTCACCCAGGTCACCGAGGCCGACATGCTCGAGAACCTCGACGCCATGGACGAGCTGCGCCTGCCGATCGAGGTCGTGCAGCTCGACGACGGCTACCAGGCCGAGATCGGCGACTGGCTGGACCTCTCCGGGAGGTTCCAGTCGCTCGGTGACCTCGTCCAGCGCATCCGCCAGCGCGGCAGGCGCGCCGGTATCTGGGTCGCCCCGTTCCTGGTCGGGACCCGCAGCCGCCTGGCGGCCGAGCACCCGGACTGGCTCGTCCGCGGCGCCGGCGCCGGGCACAACTGGGACCAGGACCTGCTCGCGCTCGACGTCACCCACCCCGGCGCCGCGGCCTGGCTCACCGAGGTGTTCGCCTCCCTGGCCGGCCTCGGCATCGACTACTTCAAGATCGACTTCATCTACGCCGGCGCGCTCGAGGGCGGGCGGCACCAGGACGCGGAGCCGATCGCCGCCTACCGGCACGGCGTGGAGCTGATCCGCGGCGCCATCGGCCCGGAGCCCTACCTGCTCGGCTGCGGGGCGCCGATGCTGCCGAGCGTCGGGCTGTTCGACGCGATGCGCATCAGCCCGGACGTCGCACCGCAGTACGAATCGCCCGACACCGACCTGAGCCGGCCGTCCCAGCGCGCTGCGGTGCTCACCGGGCGCGGGCGGCAGTGGCAGCACGGCCGCTTCTGGGTCAACGACCCGGACTGCCTGCTGGCGCGGCCGGCGGTGGAGCGGCGGGAGGCCTGGGCGGCGCACGTCGCCGAGGTCGGCGGCCTGGTGGCCAGCAGTGACCGCCTACGGGACCTCGATGACTGGGGCCTGGAGACGACCCGGCGGCAACTTGATGCCGCATCCACGTTTCGCGCGTGACTGGTGAGGTAAGGGGCCTGGACGGACGCATCTCCAACCGAAAGGTGATCCGCATCGTGCTCACCATCACTACTGAAGCGGCTGAGGCCATCAACGCGATTGTCGGGTCCTCACCGATGCCGCAGGGCGGCCTCAAGATCTCGGCGAAGCCGGTGACCGACAGCGAGTCCACGCTCGAGCTGTCGGTCGTGGAGTCCCCGGCCGAGAACGACCAGGTGATCGAGGACCAGGGCACGCGCGTCTTCCTCGAGCAGCTCGCCTCCGATTACCTTGAGGACAAGGTCCTGGACGCCGAGGTCGAGGGCGAGCAGATCCGCTTCACCCTGCAGGACCAGGGCCCGGGGCCAGCCCCGCGCGGCGCTCCCGAGCAGAACTGAAGCAATCGGCAGCAACCGGACGCCGGCTAGAACGCCGGTCATGTATCGGTGCCGCGCCCGCATCACCTGCGCTGGCAGCAGGCCGCAATGGCGCGCACCGCGGATACGTGACCGGCGTTCTAACAGTACTTCGTTAGCTCTTGCGGAAGTACTGCTGTTGGGTGTACCTGTGAAGCAAGATCATCAAGCCGAAAGGAGCCCGCCACCACCACCGGTGGCAAGCAATGACACCCGCACAACTTCGCCGCATCCGCACCCGCCTCGGCGCGTTCGCCGAGGACCTGTTCGCCTCCATCCCCCGCAAGGACCAGCGCCGCTGGGGCCAGACCTATCTGCGCGGGCTGCTGCTGGACGGCAAGCGCAAGTCGATCGAGCCGATGGCCGCCCGGCTGGCCCGCGGCGACCCCGAGGCGGACGCGTACGCGCTGGAGCAGGCGCTGCAGCAGTTTGTCAACCAGTCCCCCTGGGACCCGACCCCGGTGCGCCGCCGGCTCGCCCAGCGCATGACCACCGCCCTGGCCCCCGATGCCTGGGTGATCGATGACACCGGCTTCCCCAAGTTCGGCCGCCACTCGGTCGGGGTCGCCCCGCAGTACTGCGGGGCGCTGGGCAAGATCGCCAACTGCCAGGTCGGCGTGTCCATCCACGCCGCCACCGACCAGGCCTCCTGCCCGATCAACTGGCGGCTGTTCCTCCCCGAGTCCTGGGACGCCGACGCCGAGCGGCGCCGCAAGGCCCACCTCCCCGACAGTGAGCGGCACCGGCCCAAGTGGCAGCTGGCCCTGGACATGCTGGACGAGCTGGCCAGCTGGGACCTGGCCCCACCGGTGCTGCTGGCCGACGCCGCCTACGGCGAGGTCAACGGGTTCCGCCTGGGCCTGGAGCAGCGCCAGCTGGCCTACGTGGTGCAGGTCCCCGGCACCATCAGCGCCTACCCCCAACAGGTGGTGCCCGAGACGCTGCCGTATGCCGGCCGGGGGCAGCCATCCAAGCCCCGCTACCGCCAGCCGCGCTGCTCGCTGCGGCAGCTGGTGCTGGCCGCGGGCGAGCGGGCGGCCACGACGGTCAGCTGGCGCGAAGGCGCCGACGGGCAGCGGCTGGTCTCGCGGTTTGTCGCCCTGCGGGTGCGTCCGGCCGGGGTGCAGCTGCGCCGGGTGGCCCGCGGTGGGGAGTTGCCGGTGCGCCACCTGCTGGCCGAGTGGCCCCAGGGCGAGCCCGAGCCGGTCAAGTACTGGCTGGCCAGCTTGCCCGAGACCACTCCCCTTGAGCGGCTGGTGGGTCTGGCCAAGCTGCGCTGGCGAGTGGAGCACGACTACCGCGAGCTGAAGGACGCGTTGGGCCTGGACCACTTCGAGGGCCGCTCCTTCAAGGGCTGGCACCATCACGTGACCCTGGTATCGGTCGCGCATGCGTTCGTCACCTTGGAGCGGCTGGACCCAAAAGTCCGTGCGTCGGCCTGACCACCTTTGCGGTAGTGCGCGAGCTGCAGTTGCTGCTTGCCGGTTGGGCCGGCGCGTGTCCCCTGTGCCTTCGCCGACTGCCCAAGTCGATGGGCTGGTGGCAGCCAGCAGCCGCACCCACCTAACGGAGTACTGCTAAGGCACGTTTCCGCTGAGCCGGCGTCTTCCTGTCGTATCGTGGTGCCATGCCGGCTCGAAAGCAGCTTCTCGAGGTCGCCGGGCGCGAGGTCACCATCAGCAACCCGGACAAGCTCTACTTTCCCAGGACGGGTCATACCAAGCTGGACCTGGTCCGCTACTACCTGGCCGTCGCCGACGGCGCGGTCCGCGGGGTGGCCGGGCGGCCGATGGCGCTCAAGCGGTTCGTCAACGGCGCCGAGGGCGAGTTCTTCTTCCAGAAGCGGGCGCCGACCTCACGTCCTGACTGGATCGAGACGGTCGAGCTGAGCTTCCCTTCCGGTCGGACCGCCGACGAGGTGGTCGTCAGCGACGCGGCCCAGCTCGCCTGGGTCATCAATCTCGGCTGCATCGACCTGAACCCGCACCCGGTCCGCGCCGCCGACCTGGACCACCCCGACGAGCTGCGCGTCGACCTCGACCCGGTGCCCGGCGTGGGCTGGCCGCAGATCCGCGAGACCGCGCTGCTCATCCGCGAGGTCCTGGAGGCCTTCGGGCTGGTCGGGTGGCCGAAGACCTCGGGCTCCCGCGGCTTCCACGTCTACGCCCGCATCGAGCCGCGCTGGACCTTCAACGAGGTCCGGCGCGCGGCGGTCGCTCTGGCCCGTGAGGTGGAGCGCCAGGCCCCGGAGCTGGCCACCAGCAGGTGGTGGAAAGAGGAGCGCCAGGGCGTCTTCATCGACTACAACCAGAACGCCAAGGACCGCACGGTCGCCTCCGGCTACTCGGTGCGGCCGACGCCCGACGCCCGGGTGTCGACCCCGCTTCGCTGGGAGGAGGTCCCCGACTGCGAACCGGAGGCGTTCACGATCGACACCATGGCGGAGCGGTTCGAGCGGGAGGGTGATCCCTGGGAGGGCATGGACCAGGCCGCCGGCTCGCTCGAGCCGCTGCTCGACCTGGCCCGCCAGCACGAGGCGGTCGGCTTCGAGGACGCCCCCTGGCCGCCGCATTTCATGAAGCAGGAAGGCGAGGCGGCGCGGGTGCAGCCGTCCAAGCGGCGGACGGGCGCCAAGGCGCGCGAGGGGATCGTCCCGCCGCCCGCGCCGGGCAAGGCCGCGGGGCCGACCGGACGGCGCCGCTCGACCATGCCGCTGATCGAGATCGCCAGGGCGGCGACCCAGGCCGAGGCGATGGACGGGCTGGAGCGGTGGAAGGCGCGCCACGCCGAGGTCTGGAGCCGCCTGGAGCCCGCCGACGTGCTGGTCGACTCCATGCGTGGCCGCAGCACCACCTGGTACCGGATCCGGCTCAACCTGCGCAACGTGCCGGAGCCCGAGCGGCCGCCCCAGGAGCCGCTGGAGATCGATTACGACCCCTGGGCCGGCGCCGGCCCCCCGCAGCGTTAGGCGGCCGAGCCCTCGGCCTCGGGGCGCAGGACCTGACGGCCGTCGATCCAGGCCGCCTCGACGCGGGAGCGCACGTCCAGCGGGTCGCCCGACCAGATGCACAGGCTGGCCGCCTTGCCGGGCGCCAGCGAGCCGAGCTGGTCGTCGACCCCGAGGACGCGGGCGGGCGTCAGGGTCACGGCGCGCAGGGCGGTCTCAGGGTCCAGCCCCTCCTTGACGGCCAGCGCGGCCTGCACGTGCAGCAGGTGGATCGGCACCACCGGGTGGTCGGTGATGATGCCGATCTCCACGCCGGCGGCGGCCAGCTTCCCCGGGTTGGCGAGTGAGCGCCGCCGCAGCTCGACCTTGGAGCGGGAGGTCAGCAGCGGGCCGATCAGCACCGGCACGCCGCGCTCGGCGATCCGGTCGGCCAGCAGCGCCGCCTCGGTGCCGTGGTCGATCACCAGCCGGTAGCCGAACTCGTCGGCCAGCCGCAGGGCGGTGGCGATGTCGTCGGCGCGGTGGCAGTGCTGGCGCCAGGGGATCTCGCGGCGCAGCACCAGCGCCAGCGCCTCCCACCGCAGGTCGCGCTCGACCGGCTCGCCGTTGTTGCCGCCGCGCTCGTGCTTGTCGAGGTAGTTGGCGGCCTTCACGAAGCTCTCGCGGATCACCGCGGCGGTGCCGAGCCGGGTCGACGGGTACTCCTTGCGCTCGCCGTAGACACGCTTGGGGTTCTCGCCGAGGGCGGACTTCAGCCCGCTCGGGGCGCGCAGCACCATCTCGTCGACCGTGCGTCCGGCGCAGCGCAGCGCCACCGTCTGACCGCCGATCGGGTTGCCGGACCCGGGGTTCACGTTGACGGTGAGCACGCCACCGCTGATGGCGTCCTCGAAGCCGAGGTCGTCGGGGTTGATGGCGTCCAGGGCGCGGACCTGCGGGGTGACCGGGTTGGTCAGCTCGTTGGTGTCCTGCCCGGCCCAGCCCTCGGCCTCCTCGTGAACGCCGACGTGGGCGTGGGCGTCGACCAGGCCCGGCAGGACGACCTTGCCGTCCGCGTCGATGCGGTCGACGCCGTCCGGCACGGGGATGTCCGGGCCCAGCGCCGTGATGCGGCCGTCCTCGATCAGGATCGCGCCACCCTCGAACGGCGTGCCCTCGATGGGGAGGACCCGCCCGCCGACGATCGCCAACCGTCCCTTGCCCGTGGTCGCTTCCAACGCCATCTCCCGTCCGCCAAACCGCGCCGCCCCCGGCTGGAGCGGCTCCCGCCTAAAGTGAAGCAGCGATGGCCGCCGCTCGACGAGTCCACGCGTGCTCGAACCGTTACCGCGGCGGGCCCGGTCGCCGTCCATCCGTGTCCGGCCCGTGTCCTCCGGCGCCCAGGATCGAGCCATTGCCGATCGCGCAGGGGGGAGAGGGATGCTGCGCACAAGGCTCGCCATCGCCGCGCTCGTCACCATCGTGGCGGCCGCCGGAGGGATCACCGCCGGCGTCGTCAGCGCACACCGGAACGCCGCCGCGCTCGACAGGCCCGCCACCACCGTTCGAGCGCCCGCCACCACCGTCACGCCGCCAACAGCTCCGACCACCACCATCCACGGCGCCGGAGGCACGCCCACCACCGGGCGGACCACCGACGTCACCGAGACCACCGGGACGCCGACCGCGCCGCCGCGGGTCCCCGATCCGAAGGTGGCGGCCAGGCGCCTGTTCGACGCCTGGCAGGAAGGGGACCGCAAGGCCGCGCTCCAGGTCGCCTCGCCGGGCGCCGTGCGGGCGCTGTTCGCGGTCGAGCCGACGCCGGTGCCGCACTTCAGCAACTGCCGGTCACGGAACCTCGGCTTCGACTGCCAGTACGGCTACCACCAGGACAGCGGCCTCTGGTTCATCGTCATGCGGGTCGAGGGCGGCGCCTCCGCCGGCTACCGGGTGGTCTCGGTCGAGGTGAACTGGCGGTTCACGCCCACGGCGCCTCGAAGGCGGCCGTTGACGCGATCTTCCGCCTCGCCAGCCGGAGCAACCCGCCGCGGCCGCTGGGCTGCCGGTTCGGCGGACTCCAGACCGGCTTTCTCTGCGACTACACCGGCGCCGAGTCAGGGCTCCTGGTCCTGCGCGTGCAGGGCGGGGCGTCCAGCGGCTGGATCGTCACCGAGGTGACCGAGGTCACCGACTGACCGTCGCCTCCGGTGGGCTGCCGCGCTGGAACGGCGCGGCAGCCCACCGCTGTGCTCGGACCTCGAGCAGGCGCTCCAGTTCAACAAACAGAAACTCATACTTGCCAGAAGTTAAGTCCTGTGTTTCTAATAGTGCAGACAAGAGAGCGGCAGCGAAGCCAGAGGGGTGAGGGTCATGCATTTCAGCGCGAACGAGTCGATCGCCCGTCAGCACATCGCCGAGCTGGAGGCCGAGGCCGAGAAGCGCCGCCTCGTCCGCTCCGGCCGATCCCATCGACGCTCGACACCAAACCCCGCCTCGCCCACCGCCCCGCCACCCGCTGAGGCGGGCGGTGGGGAGCCACCGGCCCGCTGCCATCGCAGCCTCCTCGCGATGGGATAGTGAGTGGGCGTCGCACGGGGAAATGGGGGATCGGGATGTGGCGGGAAGTGGGGTTCGAGGGGGCGTACGCGGGGACGCCGCCGTGGGACATCGGGCGGCCGCAGGGGGCGTTCGTGCGGCTGGCGGAGGCCGGGGCGGTGCGGGGCAGGGTCCTGGACGTGGGCTGCGGGACCGGAGAGCACGCGCTCATGGCCGCGGGGCTCGGGCTGGAGGCGACCGGCGTCGACCTGGCCCCGACGGCGATCGAGATCGCCCGCGGCAAGGCCAGGGACCGGGGCCTGGACGCCAGGTTCCTGATCGCCGACGCGCTCGACCTGGCGGCCCTCGGCGAGCCCTTCGACACCGTGCTCGACTGCGGGCTGTTCCACGTCTTCGACGACCACGACCGCCGGCTGTTCGTCGACAGCCTCGGCGTGGCGGTCGAGCCGGGCGGCCGCTACTTCATGCTCTGCTTCAGCGACCGCCAGCCTGGGGACTGGGGTCCCCGCCGCGTACGCCAGGGCGAGATCCGCTCCAGCTTCGCCGACGGCTGGCGGATCGACTCGATCGAGCCCGCCGTGCTGGAGATCACCATCGACCCCGCCGGCGCCGCCGCCTGGCTGGCCGCCCTCACCCGAACGCCCTGACGCACGCGGGGCTTGCCGGTGATCCCACCTCGCGCGCGTCTTGACAGCCTTGCCTGGCTGGCGGGATCGTGCCGCAAACGATTGCGGGCGGGCCCCCGCGCCGGCGGTGCGGGGTCCAGCCCCCGCGGGGTGTCCGGAGGTGCGGGTGAGCGCGACCAGCCAGAGCGATCAGGTGACCGACGAGCGGGTACGGGCGGCGACCGCGCACTGGGCGCCGAGGTTCATCGCCAACGGCACCGACTACGTCGACTTCCTGGCGACGCTGTCGCGGATCACGAGCTGGGACCAGTGGTGCCGGGAGTGGGGCGTGACCGCCTCCGCCTACGAGGCGATCGCCGAGCGTGCCGAGC
>WNFV01012839.1_pt1 | contig 16244 bp, 15 predicted proteins | sample 5400101 | NCBI WGS metagenome assembly WNFV01 (sample SAMN13153361, study PRJNA577476) | soil metagenome | isolation source: 115 cm soil or saprolite under grassland replicate 1 | place: USA:California | collected 2016-06-15
GATTTGGGCAAGCTGAATCACAACGGCCTGGACATTCTCGCGGTACACATAAAGCCAGCCTACCGTCAAACGGTTATCGATGAATTGAATGCCTTGAATATTCCGAAGCTGGGTGTGATGGAGCCCGGCAGGACGTATAACTGGTAAACGATAGTCCGATGTCCAAAGTCCAAAGTCCATGTGATTAGTGGTATTTGCTTCCTTTAAGTTCTGACTTACTCAAGTACTTCATTAGACCGGAAATCAAACGGCCAATTTCATCGGCGTCGTTGGACAAACTCTCAAACAAGTCTTGCGATATACTTGATCCACAGCAATGTAGAGTTGTGCACGAACCTCGCCACACGACCCCTTAGCCATAGCCAGAAACTGAAAGAACTCCTTGTCTCCACCTCGTTCGAAGCCTTCCGCAATATTTGACAGTATGGAGATCGAAGCGCGTCGAATTTGGTTCCTTCAAGCCAAAGTCCCGCGTGAATCTACCGGTACCAGTTGCCTCGTAGATTCTGTTGGTTAGTTTTCTAGACTTTTTCCATGACTCAAGGTTCTCAAACTTCTTGATTTTCATAACGTTCACCTCCTAAGCAACTGGAAAGGGTGAAAGTTAGCGGTCAAGCGGCATCAACTGGACTTTGGACTTTGGACTTTGGAAGTTACCTGGTTGGATCAAACTCCTTCTCTGCGTGTTCGCCTGCGATTTCATGCAATGTCACGCGCCCGCTGGGAAGAAGCTCCTTCACTCGCGCTGTTCGTTGCTCTCGGTCGCGACCCGGCATCAACTCAGCCCGAAATGTGACTGTCATCCCCGGTCGCGCCCAGGCGTTGGCTGTTCTTTTTACGGCTGGCTGTTTGGCGCCCATTCTCATCTTCTTCTTTCTCAAAAACGTGCCGGCTACGCCGAACGCTCCGGCAGCCAAGGCCAGACCCCCGAGCATGCGCTTGGTGCCTTTTCTCATGTGTTACTTAATGAGCCGCCGCAACCGCTTCGCAAAGTGGATCCAGCCTGGCGGTGATCGTTGGCAAACCACTGAGGGCTTTCTCCGCGTTCATTTGCGTAAAATGTGCCCACTCGGGCGGGACATTCGCTTCCGCGAAGATCGCCTCTACCGGGCATTCAGGAACACAGGCATCGCAGTCGATGCACGTCTCCGGATTGATGTGCAACATATCGTCATCGAGATGAAAAGCCTCAACGGGACAGACGAGGGCACAGTCGGTATAGCGGCAGTTCACGCAGGGTTCGGCAACCACGTAAGTCATTCAGATGCGTTCTCCTTGAAATTTTGGTAGGACATGCATTCCTGCCTGTTCTTTTCTGAGTTTCTTACAGAGACACTATATTAAACATGAATCGCAGACTTTTGAAAGATGAGAAGAACTACTCAACATCATGACGGTTCGACTCGTGCCCCGTATGTACCGGCTTGCCGGTTGAGAAATGGTAAAACACGAGGTCGATATTGGCTAGCATCTTTGTGAGTAGGATTATCTGGCCAGTGTGCATCGAAAAGTGCTCGGTCACGTGAAAGATTGCTTCAAGGGCAGTTGCTTCAGTTCCCTGTATCGGATAACTTTTTAGTAGTCGAGTCGGCTCAAAACCGCGTATCACGTTGTCTATGTCGGCAACCGTCGTCCTGAGCCCGATGAGCAACTCATCGCGAGGGATAATTCTTCGCTCGTCAAACTCAGTTTGCCGCTGTCGCTCATCGGTAGCGCCACCCAATCCGCAGACAATCCACTGCCGCGCGTTCCCCGAAATGTGCAGCAGAAGATTTCCAATACTGTTGGATTCCGGATTAGGCCGCCACCACACTTGCTCGTCTGTTAGTTTCTCCACGCAACGCTCAATCTTTGGAAGATACTCTTCCTTGAGGAGTTGACGAGCTTTTTGCATGAAGGCGTGGGCAACGTTTGTTTCTGGGCTTTGGGCTGGTGTCGTCATGGCTGAAAGCTATCGTCAGCGTTGAGTGGTGTCAATCCCAGCAAAGAGACCGTCCCGGTCACTTGAACCTGCGAAGCAGGTGACAGCATAAAGCCTGGGGGGTGCGCCCCAGGAATATTGCAAGACGAGATGGCATGAAACGGGCGACACTGTCTGCGTAAACATTCACTCGAGACATCAACAGCTGCGCTTTCGCCCGCTCACGCGGGCTGGGCCCGGATACGCCAGGTGACTTGGGGCTCACGCCCCAGGCTCTATTCTACCGCCCGCTATCGCGGGCTGGTCGAGTAGTCTCGCTTTTGGTTGAAGCCCTGGTCACACTGTAACTCGCTGGTGAGCGAGCAGCGATCACTACTCAACATAGAGAGAGACGCAGAGGAACACAGAGAAAGCCAATTAAAACCCCTGAAGAGTGGTCGTGTGGGAGCTCCTGCTGTTTTGTTACCTTTGACTGCGAGGGAACTACTAGCCTTCGCTGGTGCGAGGATTTTCCGGCAGCATCAGTTCGATGGCCTTGGCGGTTTCTACGCGTCGCTTCTGTTGCAGTTCATTAACCCAATTGGTTACGGTTTGAACCATTTCACGCGCAGTTTGCGCGGTAGTGTTTCCCTTAGGAGCAGGCTTTTGCTTACGCGCGCGCTCATCCTTCTTGATAACTTTTATAACTTTCTTTTCTGGCATCTTACCGACTCTTATCTTCTGCCCGTTATGGGTGCTTGTTTCGATCAAACGATTTTTTCTGAATAGAGTTCCCTGATTATTACTGACCGACCTCAGAACGACCACTACTGCCTGGTCTTGCATTTCCACTAGCAAAATCACTAGCAAACACTAAGCCACGGATAATCAGGCTGGACGCGCTTGAATTGGTCGAATAGGTAATACGAGGTAGCTCAGCTATCAGATGTATCTTCGGGCTGGGACGTTGGCCAGCCGGACATGCTTTCGCAAATCAGCCGTTATCAATACGTACACTCCTCCACCGGCGCGTACGGTTTTTCCAGCAGCGGCTCAGCTTTCCCCAGTCGCTCAGGCTGCCGGTATTTCATATCAAGCTCCCAGATCTTCCTTTGAGTCCCATAAATTAGAAAACACAGACCTACTACCGCGCCGGCGTTGACCCACTTCAATCCGCTGATCATGTATCTCGTACCAAAGGAAATCAATAGTCCGTTTATTAAGATAAGCGCCAGCCTGAACTCCGTCGGGCCGAATTTTAGATAGCTTATCTTCAGTTTGTCCGTAGCCGTAAAGGCGAGAAAAGTGCTGAAATCGTAGGCCGCAAACAAGGCTAACAACAACAGCAGTTGAAAGCGCGATCGTTCCGGCAGGATAAAAGAATAGCCGATAAGAATCGAGCAAAGAAAGAAATAGTCGAGCAGGTGATCCATGTAATAACCCCATCTCACAAGGCCCGTGTTGCGATACTTGCCTACCTTGCCGTCGTAATGATCAGTCACCCACTGCAGCGCAATCATCACCGAGACCATCCAAAGCCAGCGAATGTTCCGTGCTGCCAGAAAACTAAAAACCAGGATCATGACCGACCACAAAAGGGTCAGCATGGTCAGGTGATAAGTTTCCAGCCACTTGGGAATTCTGGGAATAACTACGGGGGCGAGTCGCCGCTCCAGCGGCGAAAGAAACGAGGTGTTGGTCTTATGTGCTCCCGCGAACTCTGGTATTTCTGTCATGTTTTGAAAATCCATCCTTTTATCCACTCACGTCCCAGAGCAAAGTTGAGGCCGTTGGCGGTTTTGTTTAAGTACCGTGCCTGGAGACACGTTTCTACTGCTAAATGCCCGCTTTATGCCGGTTTTTGTTTCCTCCCAGACTAAACAGAGGAACCACACAAACCTCCGTCGCCTTTCAGTAGAAGCATTTTTGCGACATCAAGTTTTGGAAACAAAGGATAGGATTAGATTTTGGAACAGCCCGGCGCCCTGGATTTATGAAACCCTGAGCCGAAACGAGCTGCAAACTCAACAATTGTGACTTGTACGCACCGCGTTCACGGCAGCCGTTGTAGGGTTGTTGGCGCGGGTAAACATCTAGATGAAAACCACTGACTGCGAGCTGGGAATATCAAAGCGGCGGCGGCAGCTCTTGCAGGCGAGCATGTCATCTATACGCACCATGTAGTCGCGAGATTTCTGATAGCGCAGGCGGTCCTGCTCATTAGCACCGCGCGGAGGCCCTTGCTTCTTTGTTCGCCTCAGCCAGCGCACGTCATACTCCGCTTTTCAATTCCTGTTTTTCGTTAAAAAAGTCTTGTTCGTTCATACATTCCTATTCCATGTTGAATCTGGGGGCTATCTCAACCTTGACGTCTTCTCTGTGCTACCTTTCACCCAATTCCCGCAAATAGCGAAAGCTGTAAATCCCTGTCTCATGGCCATCGCTCCAGCGAAAATTGAGTGCGTAACGACCAACAATACTTATATCGGCCATCGTCAGTTCCTCGGGAATTGCTTCCGGTCTTAGCACGCGCTGCCCGGTCCACTCGTTGATGCACTGTGCGCATGGACAGGCACGTCGCAACTCTGCAGCCGTGTAACGGCAAACACAGTCGTCGGCCCAGGTGATGCGCAGGCCCTGGTCGCCTTCCTGCTTTATCTCCCGCGGTTCAATCGCCGGCCCTCGCCGTTCAGTTGCCTCAATCATCTTCTCACTCGACAGTTAACCAACATCCTCATCCAGACTCTGCTTCCTACCTCCTGCCCCGTCTGCTCCTGCCGTCTAACTCCTGCCTCCTGCTTTCTGCCGCTGCCTAGTGCCTTCTGCCTCTCGCACCGCCTCAGCTACCGCAGCGGCAGTGATTCTAAAGTGCGACGCATTCCAAACAACCTGGCCATTGCGCAAGACGATTACCTGAGGTGACTCGTGCATCACACCCAATCGACTCTCAATTTCCATCGACAGCGCGCGGGCCCGCTGCACCTCGACCAACACCACCTCGCCCTCGAATTCGACCATTTGTTGGTATGCGCCGGCGCTAATGGGACAAGTCAAACTGTGTTTGAAGATTACTATCGGCCGCTCCCTGGAACGGTCTGCCATCTCTTCGAGCGATTTGGTATCGGTGATCTTTAAGAAGGAATTTTTCACTGTGCCCTAACCCCGGTAATTCTTTTGATAGTAGCTTATCGGTTTGATTCGCACAAAGGCAGGTCAATTTCACGGTGCTGTGTGAAAAGACCTAGTGTTTGAAAGTACAAAAAGCGGGAGTAGATGACCATGGTCTCTACTCCCGCCTTTGTCTTCTATGTCTCAGGATGTTTTAGTAGCCGCGGTAGCCGTCCTCGTAACCGTTCGCAAATCCCTCGCGGAAATACCGGCGATAAAGTTCCCGATCCCCGAAACGCGAACTGTAATCTTCAGTAGCTTTCTGAAAATCGCCTTCGTCGCGGTAATCAAAGCGATCACCACGACTGCGATCCTTCCGGCCTTCCTGAATGCCATTATTGTAGCCGGCGTTCAGTGCGGTCTGACGAAGTTGGAACCCGCCGCCATAGGAATCATAACGATCCCAATTACGGCCGCGCCGGTTGTAGTCGTCGTTGGTTCTGCCCTGGTTACGCCGCCAGTCGTCATTGTCGTGCCGGCGCCTTTCGATTTCACGCTGACGTTGCGCTTCTTCTGCGGCGCGCCGGCGTCGCCACTCATCGTTGTCGCGGTTGCGATCATGATTCTTATGGCCTTTGTCTTTGTCCCAGCGGCCATCGCGCGCGTCGTGCCCGTTTACAAAAACGTCAGTCGGCTTGCCTCCACCCCGACCGTTGCCCTGCGCAAAAACCGACACCGGCAACACCAGGAAAGCGAACACTGCCAACATGCCAACTCGCGTTAAGAACTTTTGCCTCTTGCTATTCATATTTTCTCCTCTTCATTTCTGTCAGCCCGATGCGCAACCTGGTTGTCGTCGAGCACTAACTCCGCATAACGAGTTAACAACCCCCATGCCACAAGCAGCAGGGTCATTAATGCTGAAATACTGAGGAAAGTTGTGGCTTTGGATCTTACGGGAACGGGCGGTAACCGAAATAGTGTCGCGCGTACGCATTGGGGGTGTACGCCGGGCAGGCCCGTTCACTGCGGGGCGAGCGGACCAATCCGCTTTCTAAAACGCAAAGATAAGCTAATCCATCCGATTGTTTAGAAATGCCGCCGCGCGCCCGCTTTCGAATTCATCGGATTCAACGCCAGTCGCCGACGAGGACAAACGGTGCCCAGTAGAACGGTGCGCTGTATTTCTTACCCGTGATCATTGCGAGCTGTGCGTCACGCATTGCCGCCGAAGCTGAAATGCCCGCTGCTGGAACTGAAGCTGATGTTGCCAACAACCGTTTGTAAAAATCGGTCATCAAGTCCGCAGTTGATTTATCTGCGACTGACCACAAGCTGACGCCCACCGTCGGTGCGCCTGCATACATAAAAGCGCGCGTCAGACCCATCACGCCCTCGCCGCGTTTCTCTTTCCCCAGGCCTGTTTCACACGCTGAAAGCATCACGAGTGGAGAGCCGAGATGAAGGTTAAAAGCTTCATCGGTGCGCAGAAAGCCATCTTCGTTCTTGTTACCAACCAGGGAAAGCACCACCCCGGTAAACTGAGGCCGCTCAGCATTCAACAAACCATGAGTCGCGATGTGGAGCACGCGATACTTGCTGATGTCACGGGTATCAATATTGTCCTCACTGGCGTCGAGATCGAGCCAGACGTCTGCTTGTGTTCCCGATGTCTTTGCGAGTTTCACGATTTGATCAGCTTCAGTTCGAGTGCCTACGAGCCGCACCAGCGGCAAGCCTTGCATCTTCGCGGTATCGGCCGCGGGTGACGCATCTTGTCCGGCGACGTCCGCTAAGGCGCTTTGAATTCCCAGTCCGCGAGTCTCGGATGAATTTGCTGACGCCGCAGCACCATGGGCCCGCGCGTCATTTGAATTGAATACCGGGTCCGCCAATATCAACATTGCGCGGCCGGCGCGATTGTTGTCCTGTTGCCTTATTGCTCCGATCACAGAAGCAGAGGGCGCGTATATGATTTCGTTCGACTTGATCAGGTATGGAAGCGACGAATAGTCCGCACTGTCCGCCGACTTCACGAGTGCCTCGAAGGGAACATAATTCAGTGCGCCATCGGCCACAATCAACAAGCGCTTCTCGGCAATCACTGGCGCGCCTGGCTCAATCACAGCTTTGTAAAGCGCATTAGATGCTGTGATAAAAGTCGCGGCGTCTTCTGCAAACGGTGTGGCACTGACGCCGAGGCCGCGTTGTGAGTCTGCCATTACATCGATTCCCACGATGCGGCGCTGAAGTTTTGTCGGAATGAGCTGCGCGCGCAAATCTGTCGCCAGCTTGTCGAGAACCGGCCGCGCCGGCAGCTTGTAAATTGCCACGCCGGTCTTCGTTACTAGCCACAGATACGAACTATCTGTTCCCAAACTGTACTCGAGCAAAACCGTTTGGTCGTCAAGAACGCGCCCCTGGACCTCGGCAAGAGACAATGGTTTGCCTGCCGTCAGACTCGCGTATCGCGGGCTCGCCGTTCTGATTTGATTCTCGATCTCGTCAAAGTCTGTCTGAAGTTTTTCCAGCTCGCCTTCCAATTCCGACGGTTTCTTTTTCTCCTTGTCAGCAACGAGACTAACCCCTGTCAACTCCTCCGCGATTTCCTGTCTCGCTCAAGAGATCCAGCAGGGAGCGCGAACGCGACTGCTCGGTCACCTTAAACGCTTCCGCGGCGTAGTCGAGGGCTTTCCCAGAAAGTGGTTGGTTAGGAGTGGGCGAAGACAGCATGGCCATCTCGGCAAGCGCGCTCGCAGTTTCGTCGAAAACATCCTTCGTCGTGCCGAGAAATGTGGTGCGCGCTTCGTCTGCTCTCAGACTCCCGGCCCGTAGAGTTTCGATCGTCTGAATTGCTTCGCGATAATTTTTCAGAGCCGACTCTCGCAGCGAGGTTGATTTCTTTGCCTCACTTTCCTGCAGCGATTGCAACCATAAGCTACGGCCCAGGCCGCGTTGGGCCGGCCAAATCAAATCTATACGTTTGTCTTCCTGAGCACCCTTAATCGCTTCCGCGTACAACTTGCCCGCATCTTTAAGCCGCATCTGGCTCAGGGCAACGTCGCCCAGGCTCGTTCTGGCGGCAGCGCGGAAACGACGCGTCTGACCCAACTTCGTAATTCCACCGAGACTGCTACCGGCCGCATCAAGTGCGTTCTCAAAATGTTTTTTGGCTCCGTCAAAATCCTTTTGCGCGTAAGCCAATCGTCCCATACCCAGTTCGTAACTTGAATACACAATCGAATCGCGATACAGATCAAGCTCCTTCCTGGCTTCGAGCAGGCCAACGGCGGCGCTGGTAGGAGCCGCTATCTCAACCTTGCCTGTGGAAATGCCGCCGAGCATTCCCCCGAGGCCACCGAAGCGCCGCGTCGTTCTCGATGCCGCGCCTTCGGGTTTCTTTGCTTGCATCTGGCCGTATGCTGAAGTCGCTTCCGAAAAGCGTGCGAGCCGAAAATTCACATCGCCAATCTTTGCCAGCATCAAGTTTGCATTAAACTTGTCGTCAGCAATGTTCGCGTTTGCCAGGCGGCTATCGACCAGGCTCGCTGCCGCAGTTGCCTCGGCCTGTTTCTTGTCGCCTTGAACGAACCCCTCGAGCGCACGCTTGTAGTGATCCAGGGCTACGTTATATTGACCCTGTCTCAAATAAAGATCGCCCAACTCGTTATTAGCGGCGGCGATGCCATGATTGTTTTTTGAAGCCGTGTAGAGCTTGAGCGCAGTTTGCAGTTGTCCCAGCGCCTGGTCGGCTTTTCCCCGCTTGAGCAGGCGCCTTCCCTCCCGCAAAGCAACACCAGCCTGGTCGGGTTGCTGCAACACCGGCGTCAGAGCGCCAGAAGTTTCATGCGCCGAGGCAATTGCAGCCAAACCCGGCAATAGACTTGCACCTAGTACAAAAGCGACAAATTTCCTGGCTCTCGCGTTCACGGTAAGGCCTCCTCGTCTACTCCCACTTCGTCACCTGAATCGGTTTGCAAACTTACAGACTTGTGAATCAAATCCACGGCTGCGACGAGCATGTTCTTACTTGTTGAGGCAGTCAACATTATTAACGACGGTTCGGGATCGTCTCGGTTAAGGCCGATTCCGCGCGTAACGGCGCGGTGTTCGGCTGACGTTTGCGCGTTTCCTAACCCTGCCGTCTTGACGACTTTGACTGGCTCATTTAGTTCATTTTGGATCTGCGCCCAAACCTCACTTCCTGGATGCCACGGACACTTCGCCTCGTTCTCACGACAAAAAGTTATGAGATCGTCTTCGATTGGCACGGCCGTTAGCGGCTCGCGCGTGAAAACAAAATAAAGCTTCTCGGCACCCGGGTGTTCGTCAAAGGTCAACCATCGCAGTCTCTCTTCAGCAGCGACACTCGAGGGAATTTCAAATGGAACGTGGGCCTGAAAATAATTGCCCGCTTCGTCAAGCTCGGGTTCAGGATAGAGCATGATCGGCTGCCCGCCATCCGTTGTGTTGAAAACATAAAGGTAGCCATCGGCGTTGGTCTCAATTAGAAATCGAACGTGATCGCCTTTACGAAACTCGTGTGATGGCTCGGTGCGCACGGCGAGTCCGTTTGAGTTGCGCATGAACAGCGTCAGCCCCAGACCCAATCGGGAAATGTTAACCTTCTCCGGAGTGACTTTCCTGTCATCCTTCTTTACAACGGGTCCCGGGCCAGGACTAGGGGTGACCGATTTCGGCCTGCGTCGCCTGGGCTTGGCGGTTGCGGCTGGCTTATTGCTCCTGGGTGCTGCTTTGGGCCGCGTGGTAAGAAAGGCACCCCGAAGGTCTTCGTCCTGCTGCGCCAAAATCTGCATTGGAGCAAAGCCTGCAAGCGCGATTAACAAACTCAGAAAGATGAACTTTGTTTTCATTGTGACAACTTCTCCTTACGACTACATACGCTTCCCGAGGGCGCGAAGGATTTATTTGTGTTGAATTCTCACTTCAAAGAGAATGGGATGGCCGGCATTTTCTGCAGCGTGCGGCGGCACTTTCACCGTAACGAAGGGCGCTTCTGCATCTTTGTCGTTAATCTCAGTTACCGGCTCACTGGTTTTGTACTTCGTCAGAAAGTCACTAAGTTCCGCCTGTTCTGTATCGCTTAGTGGCTTTCCCGTGGCTTGTGAACTTAGAAAGGACGGCACGGACAGCGGCTCAGGCGAAAAAATGATCGTATAGTTTTCAGTGCCCGGCTTTTTATCAAGTTCTAACCAATGTTCAAGGCCGCTTGGGAAGCTGAAGTCGCTGCCTTTAGAAACCTCATTATTCTCCCGGCCCGAGATAGCTGCCGGTTTCGCTGTCAGAAACGCCGTCGGTTGATTGCGTTCGCCCGGCCCGATTATGTAGAGATAGCCATTCTCGCCGAGTTCAAAATGGAATTTGAAAGCCTGTCCTGACGCCAGCGGGAGTGCACCGGCAACCCGCATCGGCTCGGCAACAGCCGCGTTTGGCAATACCTCAAGCCAGTAACGGCCCAACTCGGAGGTTGCTGGTGCAGTCTCCAGATTTGTCGGATCAAGGGCTACCTTCGCAGGTGTCTTGCGGTTTCCGGTGGTGGTCCCACTCGGAGTGTCCGATCTGCCTTTCAACCAGTTTACTGCAAAGAATCCACCAACCGCGACAACCACCAAAACCAAAAGAAGAACGCCCGCGCCAACAAAAAGCAGCGACTTGCCGCGAGATTTCTGCGGCGTAACCTCCGGAGCTGGAGTCCTCGGCTGCTGTTGAATTGTCACGCTGGACGCGAGGTCGTCGATACCGGCAAAGGCTGGCGGTCGTTGGGCTGGTCCGGGGCCAGCTGCGGCCCCCCCATGAGCCGCTTGCGGTACCTTCGGTTGCGGCGTACTGGGAGGACTTGTCGGGACCGCGTCGACAGTAACAATCGTCGCCGCGTTTACGTCTGATTTCGTGTTTAGAGCTCCGGGAGCTCTTTGCGTCTCCGCCGAAGAATTTTCGGGATGGGGCATCTCAGGGCTTGTTCTTCCTGCCGGCGCGTAGTAAGTGCCATCGCCCAATCCCGCACGCAACTGCGCGGCAAACTCACCTGCAGTTGCCTGTCGATCGCTGCGGTCTTTCGATATCGCGCGATCTATCGCCTGACTGAAAGCGCGCGGAACGTCTGGAACCTTTTCACATAAGGAAGGAGGACTAACTGAGATGTGTTCGCGTCGCAACTCATGAAGCGTCACGGCAGAGTAAGGACGTCTGCCGCTAATCATTTCGTAAGCTACCAACCCAAGACTATAAATATCCGTGCGTCCATCAATCTCCGGATTACCATCGCGTGATATTTCGCCCCACTGCTCAGGCGACATGTAATAGGGAGTGCCGAGAACCTGACCGGCCATCGTGAGTTCAGTCGTACCGCTACTCTCGACGCCGGCGATTTCGCGCATCTTGGCGATTCCCAGATCGAGTAGTTTGATTGAAGACTCTCCGCCCGTTGTCGCCTTACCAATCATGATGTTTTCAGGTTTGAGATCGCGGTGAACGACGCCCATCGCGTGCGCTGTATTTAAAACGCTCATGATAGGTTCGAGAATCTCAAAGGCTTCGGCGGCAGTGAAGCGACCATGATTCTTTAACTCGGCATCAAGCGTATGGCCTTCGACATATTCCATCACCATATAGATGGTGCCGTCGCTCGCAGTTCGCAGATCGTAGACTGTTACAGCGTTGGCATGGCGAAAGCGACGCGCGGCCTGCCCTTCACGACGAAAGCGCCGTAGCCACTCGGCATTGTTGCGCACCTCTGGCGGCAGAATTTTGATGGCGACGCGATCGCCCAGCAGTATGTGCCGCGCAAGATACACCGCTCCCATCCCGCCTTTGCCCAGCAGAGATTCAATCTTGTATTGGCCATCGAGCACGGTACCAACGATAGATGAGGGATCATCCTCCAGAACCTCGCCGTCTGTGGCGCAGAAGCTCACACTATCGTCGTATTTTGCTTTGCAAACAGTGCAGTATTTCATGCAGGTCTAAATACGAAATGACACATTGAGATGAAAGTCTTACGCGGATTTCCCTTAGGTGCGAGTCGAGTTGCGCTCTTTTCGTCGTAGTTCAACCCATCTCCAGGGAATGGCGAAGTCCGTTAGTCTAACATACGAGCGCGGGCATTGATTATTCCGGCGAGGCCGCTAGTACGCCAACAAGCTGGTTTATCGCGCAGTTTTCAGTGTTTGAGAAGCGCGGGTCCCAGGACATAAATCACGAAGTCGCCCGTGAAATGCGCAATCATAGCCGATTCAAGCCCACGCTTCCGATAGAGATATCCAAAGACGATCCCGGCAATGCCGTTGAGCAAGAGAGCGGCGACGACCACGAGTGGTGTAATCGGCATGAAGAGCGAGGTCGAGGGAAGATGACCGAGTCCGAAGAGGATCGCGATGAGGATATTCGCGAACCAAAAAGCAGAGTCGGAAAGCCTAAGTGCGTTCTTTCGCCAGCTCCGATTTGCAATCCAGGCAACCAGTGATAAAAGAAAAAGTCTCATCAACACCTCTTCATAAATGCCGCCGTAGAAGCAAGCGAGAAAACGTTTCCATATTGGCAGCCTGGCTGCGATGACAAAGGGTAGGTTTGGTAATCGGGGGACGAGCACCAGTAACGAAATCAACAAAACAATTCCGACCGCGACGCCAGTGAGTAAACCCGGTGTGAGTGTTTGTATTGCTCTTGTATCAGATTCTCCCCTGACGTCTGAACGGATGACCCAGGATTCCAATAGCGGAGTGCGCAGACCAAGGCTTCGCGAGAGCTTCAGTCCTAACCACACAATCAAAGCGAGTATTGCCAAATTCTGAACAATACCAACCGCAATGAGCAGAGGCAAAGGAATGTTGGGAAGTTCCAGTTGGGTGATCATCGCGCTGCGCATCTCAGACGCAATCGGAATGATTGACAGCGCGCTAAGAATCGCGGCAATTAGTAAGCACCAGAAAAGCCGCCAGGGATATGGTTCCGAGAGTGAAGCGGGTTGGAACACGGGGCTAGGAATAGATCCGACGAGCGTACTCCTCAACCATTCTATCGCTATTGAACGCTGGAACGAGAGTAGCGATCGAGCTCTTCATCATCGATATCCATCTACGCGGAAGACCTTCGTTGTCGCGTTCGTAGTAGAGCGGCACCACCTGCTGCTCGAGCACGCGGTAAAGTGACTCGGCATCGCTTGCGTCCACGTCGCTCTCAGCCATGCTCGCCGCCTCCTCGCCAATCGCAAATCCGTTTGTACCGTCATAACCCTCCAGCCACCAACCATCCAGCACGGAGAGATTCAGTCCGCCGTTCATCGCTACTTTTTCTCCGCTCGTGCCGGAAGCCTCGAGCGGCCGCCGCGGCACGTTTAGCCAAACATCAACTGATTGAACTAACTGCCGGGCAATTTCATGATCGTAATTTTGCAGAAACACTGAACGCTCGCCCACTCCGGCGCTGGTTTCCCAGCGAGCCACTTCTTGCAGGATGAGTTTCGCGGCCTGGTCCTGCGGATGAGCCTTTCCGGCAAACACAAATTGAACCGGCCGACCAACATTGTTGATAATTTTCAGCAGGCGCTGCGGATCTTTCAGCAATAAGTTCCAGCGTTTGTAGCCAGCTACTCGCCTCGCAAAACCAATTGTCAGTGCGCGCGGTTCAAACATATTTCGCGCTGCTTCCGTGTACTGCTGCGTCTCGCTGCGATTCGCGCGCGCCAGAAATGATCGTTGACGAATAAAAGCGATCAGACGCTCCTTCAACAGTAAATGCGTCTGCCATAATTGTTCGTCAGGGATTCGCGCAACGGCTGCTGCCCAGCTCTCCCTGTCATGTAACTGCGCTCCCCAATCAGGGCCGATATGCTTCTCGTAGAGAGACCTGATTAATGGTGCGATCCAGGTTGGCGCGTGGACGCCGTTAGTGACATGCGTAATCGGGACCTGCCCGATCATGTCTTCAGACCACAGCTTTTGCCAAAGCGCGCGCGAAACCTCGCCATGCTTGCGGCTGACTCCGTTAGTCGAGCGGCACATGCGAATAGCCAAAGGCGTCAAGCCATAAGGCTCTCCTGGGTTCTTGCGATCAGTGCGACCCAGGGCTACAAACTCTTCATGGGTTAGGCCAAGTTCCTTTTCGTAGGTTGGGCCAAACGACCGCGTCAACAGGTCAACTTCGAATTCGTCATTTCCCGCCGCGATCGGCGTATGTGTAGTAAACACGCAATGCTGACGCACAAGTTTCGCCACGTCGCCAAAACTCAACCCCTGCGATTGAATCAACTCGCGCGCCAATTCCAGTGTTAGAAAAGCGCTGTGACCCTCATTCAGATGGTAGACAGCAGGTTGGATACCGAGCTTTCGTAGTAACCGCACGCCTCCGATTCCCAATAACATCTCCTGAACAATACGCGTCTCGCGATCGCCGCCGTAAAGGTGACCAGTCACCCAGCGATCCGTTTCCTCGTTCGCGGCGATGTTTGTGTCGAGTAGAAATAGCGGCACACGACCAATGTCGGCGCGCCAGACCTGGGCGCGCACCCTGCGCTCACGAATCAATACTTCCACTAACAATGGCGCGCCGTGTTCGGTCTTGATCTCATGAAGCGGCAACTGCGCAGGATCAGTTTCGCCGTAGAATTCTTCCTGCCAGCCTTCGCGATTCAGCCGTTGACGGAAATATCCGTAATGATAGAGAAGACCGACGGCCACCAGCGGCAGGCCCAGATCACTGGCCGACTTGAGATGATCTCCAGCGAGCACTCCCAGCCCGCCCGAGTAGAGAGGCAGCGAATTATGTACGCCATACTCGGCACAAAAATAAGCTACCGGGTGTTCTGCCGTGATCGCTGATCTGCCGGACATATTGGACCACCTTGCCACGCCACTTGGACCAGCGGCCATATAATGGTCAAATTGTTCCGCCAGGCTGCGCACCCGTTCCAGGTAAACAGGGTCAGTGGCCATCTCCGCCAGGCGATATTCGGAGACTCTTTCCAGGAACAGGCGAGGGTTGTGTTCACACTCATCCCAGATCTCGGTATCCAAATCACGGAAGAGCCCTGCGCCTTCGGCGGACCAACTCCACCAGTAATTTGAATAGAGTCGCTCAAGAGCTTGGAGCGGAGATGGTAAGGTCGTGGTTTCAGCCAAGTTGGTTGTGTTCAGTTGTTCGATAGTTTCAATCATTGAATGAGAATAAGCGATTGGAGCAAGCACCAAAGCTCTTGAATGACAGGCAGAAATGCGTCCCGATGCCGTCGAAGTAGAGAACAAAGCGGTTCTTATAGCACAAATGGGCCGTTATCTGAATTTATGATGCTTGAGAAAACTGTTGGCGTGACCAGGCTGAAAGAAAAGCAGGCGCACTTCCTGCACGGTTTGCATTTCGTCGTTCACCAGAAATTCTTTGATTGCTTCGGAGGAAACGGCTGCCGCCTCGGATTGGGGGTAGCCGAAGGCGCCCGTTGAGATCGCAGGGAATGCTATTGATGATAAAGAATTGCTGGCGGCCAGGCGCAATGAATTCTTGTAACAATTTGCCAGGAGCTGTGCCTCGCGTCCGTCGTGGCGGCCGTACACTGGCCCAACGGTGTGAATCACGTAACGCGCAGGCAGATTTCCAGCGGTCGTAATCACTGATTCGCCCGTGGGGAGTCCCTTCGGATATTGTGTTCTGCGGATTTCCTCACAGGCTGCAAGAATTGCTGGCCCACCGGCGCGATGGATCGCACCATCGACACCGCCACCACCCAGCAAGGTCCAGTTTGCGGCGTTTACTATTGCGTCCGTGTCCTGGTGTGTAATGTCACCAATAACCACCACCACACGTCCATCCAGAAATGTTTTGTTTGGGTTCAAAGTTCAAGCTTTAGCTCGCGTGCTTTCCTGACTCAAGCAGTCTGAAGGTTCAACTCTAAACTTCTTCGTCGCGGGAAACTTCTTCGTCGCGGGGCTTAACGCTTATCTCATCAAACATATCCTGCCGTCGCAGCGCTTCAGCAACGCCCTTGGCTTTCAGCTCCGTTAAAGGATGCTCTGCGTCAGCGCTGGCGATCTCAAACAGGCGATCGTCGAGCATCACCACGCCGAGTGAGCCAAGGGTTACGCCCGCGGTAATTTGTATTTCATCCATATTGTGGATTTTGAAGTGTCCGGTTTGTTCGACCCAGTCCTCGATGAATGGATCACGCAGGGCATGTTCGGCTTCGGATTCCGAAAGATATGCCCCCTCGACGATAAGACAGTATTCG
>WNFV01015926.1_pt1 | contig 16241 bp, 9 predicted proteins | sample 5400101 | NCBI WGS metagenome assembly WNFV01 (sample SAMN13153361, study PRJNA577476) | soil metagenome | isolation source: 115 cm soil or saprolite under grassland replicate 1 | place: USA:California | collected 2016-06-15
AGTAATAGTTCAGCTCGCCCCCTTCGGCGCCAAACCAAACCCGCTGCTGCGACGATTTGGCGAAATCAAAATAGCTGCGATAGCTGTTGTCGAAAAAAATGCCGTAGGCGCTGCCTTTTTGCAAAGCGGTATAGAACGGCACGGTTTGATAGATTGGATCTTTTCCTTCGGCGTAGCCGGGAGTGTCCGAATTCCAGTTAATAAACGAACTGCGCCGCTTATCAAGCCGCGCTGCCTTTTCTCCGAGACCGTAGAAGTGTTCATCCAAACCAAACTTCTTCGCCGCAGCGATGAAAGTGCCCGCCTGGGGATCGAACATCATTTCCTTCAGCAGACCTTTGGCATCGTAGGCCATCGGCTGCTCGTCAGCGTTGATAACGGAGTGGGTTTTTGCGTCGCGAAATTCGATGAGCAGTGGCGAGCGATGAACCGCAACTTCGATCTCGTCAGTGGTGATGAGAACAGAGTCCTTCGTTTCGGAGACACTCCAACGCGGAGCCGGCCAATCAGTCCTGGCTATCGCCCATGAATGATCTTTAGCGGGAAGAGGCTTGGCGAAAGACGCGCGTATACGCACCAGATCGGAGGCGAGCATCGTAATCTGCACCTGGGAATGGTCCTCGCAGTTGAAGACGACCGCTCTTTCGGATTTTGTGAAACTAACAATCGGACCGATCTTCTCCAACCTGGTGATGTCCTGGGCCGATCCGACGGTAACCAGAGCCAAAGCGCAACAAAAGATCAAAACGCATCGTTTCATATCAGTTTTTTATTTGGTGGCCGCTGTGGGGCAAGCCCACTTTCCCGACCTTGGAAACTGTCCTACCTAGTTCGTTAATCGCTTGCTCCGCGACTTCTTCAAACCTAATCTGCAAAATGCTCACCTAGCAAGATTGCGAGTCTGAAAATGCCAACTGCGCGGCCCCCAGCAAGCCTGCATCGTCACCGCATTGAGCCCTTACGACCTTGCCGCGGCGCGCCGGAATGGGAAACGCGCGTTCAATAACCTGTTGGTGCATGTGTTTCTCGAACAGTTCCCAGCCGTTTGACAAGCCGCCGCCAATTACCACAATTTCCGGATTGAGAATATTAATGAGACTGGCCAGGCCGATTCCCAGATAGACTCCCATCCGCCGGAAGACTTCAATCGCAAGTTCATCGCCTTTCATTCCAGCCTCATAGATTTTTTCGGACGTTAGATCTTCGGTGTTATGCAGAATCGAATTGGGATAACGCGGTCTCGCCTCGCGTGTCATCCGCACAATGGCGGTCGCCGATGCATAGACTTCGAGACAACCACGGCTGCCGCACGTGCAGGGAACGCCGGCAAACGGATCCACGCCTATGTGGCCGATCTCCCCAGCGGATCCGTCCGCGCCACGCCACAGTTTTCCATCAAGGATGATTCCACCACCCACGCCGGTGCCAAGCGTCACGCAAATAAGAGTACGGTATCCTTGTCCCGCGCCGCGCCACATCTCACCAATCGCGGCAGCGTTGGCGTCATTTTCCAAAATCACGGGCCACTCGAGTTCACTTTCCAATGCAGCAGCCAGACGAAACCCATCGAGACAGGGCACGTTCGGAGCTTTGACAACTACGCCTTCCGCAACACTAACAGTCCCTGGAACAACCACCGAGACGGCTGAAAGTACGCCGCCCTGCGCCGTTGCATTACGCTCGCACGCATGAACAGCATCGATCAACGCTCGCACAATTTCGTTTGGCTTCTCTGCCTGCGGCGTCGGCTGCATTTGCCGGCAGTAGATCTTCCCGCTTCGATCTACGGTGGCCACACGAAGATGCGTGCCTCCCAAATCAGCCGCGAAGACGAACTCGGGTTTAGCCGTAGTCGATTTAGTTTTTGAACTGACCATCAATTGTTTGCCGAGCCTCTCAGATACCGTGCCGCCGCCACGGCGGGAGTCTCAATATTACGTCCTTGTTTAAGGTTGATGGCCAGACGGATAAACTGCGCCATGGACCACGCCAGCGGGGTGGCCGAGCCAGTGCCTTCGCCAAACTGAATTTCGGGACGTGGGATCTCACTACGATCCCAAACCTGTTCCGGAATCATCCCACCGTCGTTTGCAAAAGCCATCATTGCATCCAGACGCTTGCGCGCGGCTGCCAGGTGTCCGTGTGCTATATCGTATTCACCGCGTTCGCCCGCCAGCAAAGTCCAAAGCCGTCCTATACCGGTGCGGCCATCATAATTGCCGCCGTCAGATCTTTCTCCGTAGGCATCATGGTTATAGCGATACCAGGCAGCGCCGTTCGGAGTTTCTACTTTGATTAACTGATCGATCAGAGCGAGCGACTCAACAATCAACGGATCGTCCGCGCGTTTGAGACCCAGCCGTACCAACTCCAGAAAGCCCGCATCAAGAATCGCGCGTTCATCCGCGACAAGGTGACTGCTATTGATCTCGATTTTTGCGCCGTCGTCAGGATCATCGTTCTCAGTGATGCGCAGGTAGTAGTGTCCGTTACCGTGGCGCCCTTTGGTAGCAGTCCAACGTTCAAGCTTCTGTGCCCAATCGTCAGCAGTTTTGAAATACGCGCTGGCGGACAATTTGTCGCGATTGATTGCGGCAATTCTTGCCGCGCAAACCAGACCGGCAATTTCCGCGGCGATGGTCGATGGCGAATAACCCGATTTTTCCTCCCAACGATCCTGCCCGGTATAGGGACCTTTGCGAAGAATGAAATCTGCGGCGGGCTTGATGTTTTTCAGCCAGCTGGCTCTATCTGTGCGACGCAACTGGTAAGCAAGTACGAGCGGCAAAGCAACCTGATCCATCTGCAAGCCGCCGCCGATCGGGCGACCATCGACCCAGGAATTTTGCGGGAAACTGCCATCCTTTTTTTGCTGCACCTTGAAGAGATAATCAAGCGCGCGACCGGCGGCAGCGCGATCGCCCATCGCAACAAACGCGGTTGCCACGTGATAGAGATCGCGTGACCAGACCGCATGATAGCCGCTGGTTGTCGACTCATTCGCGTTCGGCCCGCCGCCCCAGGGAACCGTGGGCGACGCGATCATCGCGCCCCGATAGGTCTTGTCTTCAAGCGCTTTTAAAGTCAGGGCCGCCAGGTTGAACTGTCGCTGGTACTTTGGCTCGACGCGAGGCAGTGGGTTCATATAGGCGTGCCAACCGGCGTCGTATTCGCGGTTCACGCTCGAGTAACCTTTTCGCAGCGAAGCCTGTGCGTTTACTAATGCCCGATCTGCAGTAGTGTCAAATGCGAGCGCCAATGTGAAAGCATGCGCCTCGCGTATGCGCGCCGCCTGCACGACGTTGCCGTTCTCTGCGCGGCGGTATTTTTCGGCGATTGTGCGCGCTCGTTTCAATTGTTGCAGACCATCCCTACTTCCAAGAAAGCCGTTGGTCATCTCTTCCAGGCCGCTATTTGATACGAGTGCCGAGGCCACATCCCCATCCGAGGAAACCAAAGCATTGGCTTGGCTCCAACCGGTGTCATGCATCCCGCTGTTGTTAAGCGAGGGATCATAGAAAACGTAAACACGATCGATACCCTCAGCCGCACGCTTGCTAATGGCTATGCGAACTCTAATCAGAATCGTCGGGCGCTGAGGATCTGTGGTGTAGTTCTTGGTAATGGTGTAGGCGCCATTCTTCGCTGAATTGATTTGCTGAAATGACAGCGCGCGAGGATCGAGCACTCGCAATTCATGGCGCATGTCGTCCTGCTCGGTTTCACATCCGCTCCTGGTGCAGACAATCAACTGCAAGCTTTCCGTGTTTGGCAAATCGAGCCTGGGGTAATAGACCTCGGTCATCACACCGTTGTTCAGCGTAAACCACACTTTGGACGCAAGCGTGTTTGCAGTGCCGAATCCATTCTTGGCCGCGCTGGGCCAATGCGCATCGAGGCCAGGGGCGCCTGGAGCAAGCGTGTTAGTTGTCTGCCCAAACAAAGCTGCGCAACCGAGCAACGATATTGTCGAGAAGACGAGTAGTCGAAACATTATTTCTTTGTCTTTAAATTAGGAAAGGATGCTTTCCACCTGGGTCAGTCTAAACCGGCTCTAATTGGCGCTACAGTCTTCGCGGTCGGAAAACAGGACGTACCTCTACCTCATGCCAGACCTTAACATTAACACGTCTGCTGCAAGTTCTCATTCAAAGAATCACATCCGTCTGCGTCCAGCCATATCAAGGCCCACGGCGGCGACCAGAATCGCGCCCTTGATAATCATTTGCGAGTAAGGTTGCACCCTCATTAACGACATGCCATTGTCGAGACTCGCCATGATTAGTGCGCCCAGAATCGCGCCGAATACGGTTCCCCGGCCACCCATCAGGCTGGTACCACCGATTACGCAAGCGGCAATTGCGTCGAGCTCCAACAATTGTCCCGCGTCAGGCGATGCGCTTCCCACTCGCGCCGTATAGATAATCGATGCCACGCCGGCGAGCCCGCCCATTATGCAAAAGACCGCGAGAACGTGTTTGCGTATGTTTATGCCCGAAAGACGCGCCGCGTCGGGATTGCCGCCGATGGCATAGAGGTAACGACCGAAAGTGGTGTTTTGAGTCAGGAATGCTCCTGCCAAAGCGATCGCGATCAGAACAATTACCGGTATCGGAACACCCTCGTAGCTATTCATCGTGTAAATGAACCAGAGAATAACGGCAGAGGGCAGTGCGATCCGCAAAGCCGTCAACCCAAAACCCGGCACCTCCGAATGATGACGTCGCCGGGCGCGGTTGCGAGCGATAGTCATCCAGATAACAGCTGCGATACTGAGTGCGGCGAGTATCCAACCGGCGCGCGGGTCAACATAATTTTGTCCGATGGCTTTGAAACTCTGGAGCCGCAGCGGGATCGTTTCGCCCCTGCTTAATCCGAGAATGACTCCACGCCAGGCGAGCAGTCCTCCAAGCGTAACAATAAAAGCGGGAATGTTGAGGTGAGCTGTCAAAGACCCCTGCGCCGCGCCGATCGCAATCGCGACGACGATGCCGGCAGCCAGGGAAGGTATCAATCCATAGCCCCACCAACCTTGCGCAATCGCGGCGATGCCACCAGCCAGGCCCACCACTGAGCCAATGGAGAGATCGATCTGGGCCGTGATGATTACCATGAGCATTCCCACGGCGAGCACGCCGGTAACCGCGGTTTGTCGCATCAGGTTGGAGAAGTTTCGCGGATCGAGAAAGATGTGAGCAGTTGAAAAGTGGAAATAGATCCAGATTGCGATGAGTGCAAAGACCATCGTATAGGCACGAAGAACGTCGGTCGGAATCTTAAATTTTCCGATGGTGGTGACCGGCGTTATCGCGTCAACTTCCGCCAGCGGTGTTAGATCTGAAGTTGCCAGCGGGCGATCAACTACTCCGTCATTTTGGGTCATCGCAATCTCAGAACACGCTCACGGCTCTGCCGTCTGATGTGCGGAAAGGCTCTGCCTTTCCGGCGGGTTGATGAATAAAGTGAGAGGCTGCGCCTCGAACGAAAGCTGGAGGCAGAGCCTCGCCGGAAAAATGAGTGGCCCACGGAAAGGCAGAGCCATTCCGCACATCGGGCGGCCAAGCCGCGCTCCGCTTGCTCGAGTTTTAAGCCGCACGCTTAACCTGTCCGGTGGCGCAGGCCATGACTTCTTCCGGCGTGGCGGCGGCGCGGGTGAATTCTCCGGTTAGGCGTCCTTCATGCAAGACGAGAATGCGATCTGACATTCCCAGCACCTCGGGCAATTCCGAAGAGACCAGCACAATCGCAAGCCCGCTTTTCGCGAGCTTATTAATCTGGGCGTAAATTTCCTGCTTCGCGCCGACGTCGATGCCACGAGTAGGCTCGTCGAGGAATAACACGCGCGGATTCGTTAATAACCATTTCGCCAGCACAACTTTTTGTTGATTGCCACCAGACAGGGTACCCGCGATCGCAAACACGGAATTGGCCTTGACGCGCAGGTCCTTCATCGCTCGTTCGCCGGCTGCCGACTCCGCATCGATGCTGGTAATGAAGCGTCCAGAGATTCGTCGCAAGCCGGCGAGGGTCATGTTGTTGAGAATGGTTTGATCCAACACCAGACCAAAACGCTTCCGATCTTCAGTAACAAAACCGATGCCCTGCTTAATTGCGTCTGCCGGATTGCTGATATGAATACGCCGCCCCGCGAGCTTGATCTCGCCTGAGACGCGACCGGCGTGTGCTCCAAAAATCGCCATCAGCAAGTCGCTGCGGCCGGCGCCCATCAAACCGGCAATTCCCAAAACTTCTCCTCGTCTAACTGAGAAGCTGACATCATCGACCAGCTTCTTACCCATCACCGCCGGATCCTCTACCGACACATTCTCTACAGCAAATACAACCTCGCCCTGGGTATGGTCCATCACGGGAAAAATGTCGCCCACTTCCCGCCCCACCATGCGCGCGATGATCTGTGGTTCGGTCCACTCGCTCCTGGCGTTAGTGCCGACAGTTTTCCCGTCTCGCAAAACCGTGATGCGATCGCTGATCCGGAACACCTCATCCAGCTTATGCGAGATGTAGATCATTCCGACGCCGCGAGCCCGTAGCTTCTTTAGAATGCCAAACAGGGTCTCGACCTCGCTGTCGGTTAGAGCTGCGGTCGGTTCGTCAAGCACCAGGATCCGGGCGTCCTGAGAGAGCGCCTTAGCTATTTCCACCAACTGCTGTTGGCCAATGCCAAGACTGCGAATGAGGGTGTGGGGATCGATCTGCAAGTGGAGGTCATCAAGCAACTCGCGCGCCCGGCGATAAAGTTCTTCCCAGCGAATCACCCCCAGCTTGCGCGGTTCCCGCCCGAGAAAAATGTTTTCCCCGACGGTCATCTCTCTCACCAACGATAGCTCCTGGTAAATAACTGCGATTCCAGCTTTCTCTGCGTCTCGCACACCGGTGAATTGTTGGATGTTTCCTTCAATGAAGATCTCGCCGCCGTAGTGCGGGTGAGGATAGACGCCGCCGAGGATTTTCATCAACGTCGATTTCCCGGCGCCGTTTTCGCCAACCAACGCATGAATCTCGCCCCTCTGTAGATCCAGGCTGACGCCGTCAAGCGCGCGAACGCCCGGAAAAGTCTTGGTTATGTTGTTCATCTCTAAAAAGGAAGTCATTTGTCCAACGTCCAACGTCCACAGTCCAACGTCAAGATGGATTCTTAACTGTACTTATTTCCACGAAGAGTCGATCCTTTGAGATATCTGATGAAACCGGAGAGCAATTGACCGACTTCATTAGCGTTCGTCAATAACCGATCGAAAACCTCAGTCGGAATGTAACCCTGATCCAAAGCAACATAAAGCTGCGCACGAACCTCCCCACATGATCCCTTGGCGATGGCTAAAAATTGCACGAATTCTTTGTCCCCACCCCGTTCAAATCCCTCTGCCATGTTCGATAGGATCGAAACTGAGGCTCGTCTTATTTGATCCTTCAAACCAAAGTCGTTAACAAACTTTCCTGCAGCTTTGGACATTGAACGTTCGACGTTGGACCTGCCTTCACTGCTTGGGGCACTTGTCCGGTGGCAGCCCGGCACAGATCTCTTCAAGCGTGTGGTAGCCATCTTTAACTACGCTGCTCAAAAGATTATTTCTATCGACGGCAAACGGCTCCGTAGGCAAGCGGTTGGATTGGTTTGTAGATTGTCATCGTTTGTTTGCCTTCGACAATGAGCTTTAGCGATGCCAGATCCGCATCCTGGCCGGAGACCAAAACCTTACCCGCCAGGTTTTGACCCTCGAGCGCTTGAACAGCCCCACGCGCGGTGCCGTCGTTTGACGCCACAACCGCGTCGACTTGATTGTGTGCCTGCGTCAAAGCATTCTCGACAATGTTGAGCGCCGCGCTTGCCTGCCATTCCTTGGCGTATTCATCCGCTACTATCTTTACGTCGCCGCGATCTACGGCCGGCTTCAGGACGTTCATCTGCCCCTGGTGCAAAAGCAGTGCATTATTGTCGGTAGGCGAACCGCCGACGATTACAAAGTTGGCCGGCTTCTTGTTGACATGGTCCAGCAAATATTGCGCTTGCATTTCACCCATCTTTACAACCTGGTGGGAGATGTACAGATCAACGTCTGAATTTTTGATCAGGCGATCGTAGGAGATCACTGGAACGTTTTGCCTATGCGCTGCCTCGACAATCGACGCCGCGATATCTCCGTTGTGCGGCGCGACAATGAGTACGTCAATGCCCTGCGTCAACATGTTCTCTGCCTGTTTGATCTGTTCGCTGTCGCTTCCGTTGGCGACCTGCACGTTCAGTTCAGCTCCGATTTCCCTGCAATGCTTCTCGACCAGATCTTTGTCTCGCTGCCAGCGCTCTTCCTTCAAAGTGTCCATCGAGAAACCAATCTTGATTGGTTCGTTCGGACCCTTGTTTTTCCTGGCGCCACCATTATTTGTTTTTGTGCCGGACACGCAGGAGCCGGCGACAAGAGTGAAAAGAAACAAGAGAACTATAGAGGTTGAACGTCGCATTGAATACTTTTCTCCCTTGCAAGATTGGTTAGAACAAATAAAGTTGACGCTACTGTCGCGCAGGTGCACTTCGCGTGCGATTGCGTGCGAGCATTTTGGCAACCAGACGCGGCCATTTCTGAACTACCATTTTCGAAAACGGCCAACGGTTATAGCCAGTGCCGAAATCTGCAAAAAGATACCGCCAGATTGAGGCGCCAGCTTACCAGAGTCTGCCCACGAAATATATTGAAGTTTTCGCTTTTCGGTGTTATTAAATCCCCTATCAAATCTGCGCTTGCGCGAGCGTATAGACCCGGCTCCCGGGACTAGTGTACGCAAGCGTTACCAATTTGCTCCCCTAGAAATAAAGGTCGACTCTGGACGGAGTGAACTCTCTATTAGCTTCGTCCGCGTTACGGCTGTAATGCGTTAGCACTGCAAAAATCTCGGTGGCCTTCAGGAGGGCGTTCCAATGAAAGTGAAAGATATCCGGCTTACTTTGCTCCGCGTCATGATGTGCGGGTTCGTTCTGTTGTCCGCGATGGCTACCGCCCAGGCTCAATTCAAGGCCGGCATTCAGGGCACCGTGAAAGATAGTTCTGGAGGCCTGGTTCCTGAAGCGAAGGTAACTTTGACCAGCAAAGAAACGGGCAAGACTCAGGAAGCAACTGCGAGCGATGAGGGCTTTTATCGATTGTCAGGGTTAGCCCCAGGCAGATACACGATCACAGTGGAAAGGACCGGTTACAAAAAGACAGTGCTGGAAAATGTCGAGGTAAGCGCCGAGACTGTTCAGGGCCTCGACATTGCGCTCGAGGCCGGGGAGGTGAGTGCCACCGTTACCATAACTCAAGAGACGGTTCAGCTGTTAGAAACTGAAAACGCCAATGTTGATAAGACAATTACTAACGAGGAGATCTTACGGTTGCCGCAATCGGGACGCGATCCATATGAACTGGCGCGTTTGACGCCAGGCGTTTTTGGTACTGGCGCCAGAGGAGCGAATGGCAACTCGGTAGGTCTTCCCAATACGTCAGGACCGGGAGGATCAAACAACTCGATTTTTGCAACGGAAAATGTGCAGCCAATTTCGGCTAACGGACAGCGAGTGTCCTCAAACAATTACCAGATTGATGGCACAAGCGTTAATAGCCAAACCTGGGGCGGTGGTGCGGTTATTACACCCAGCCAGGAGAGTGTGAAAGAAGTGTCCGTTACATCGTCCACCTATTCCGCGGAGGACGGCAGAAATAGCGGCGCCCAAATCAAGGTGGTTACCAAGAATGGCACCAATGAGTGGCACGGAAGCGGGTTTTTCAAACTCAATGACCCATCCCTGAATGCTTTTAACAAGCTGCCGAGCCGTATCGGTAATATCACTACCGATGGACCAACTCGCGTTGAGCGGAAATATAAATCTTTTGGCGGAAGTCTCGGCGGGCCGGTGCACTTTCCTCGTTTTGGGGAAGGGGGCCCGTCGACATATAGCGGAAAGGACAAGCTGTTTTTCTTTTTCGCATACGAAGGGTTAAGGGAAAACACGAATAATACATATATCTCCCTGATCGAGACTCCGCAATTTCGCTCAAGCATTCTTGCGGCGCGGGCAAATACGTTAACGGCGAGAATTTTGTCGTCTTCAGGGGTAGAACCAAGAGTGTTGCAGATTCTTCCGGTAACTTGTGCGTCTGTTTTTGTACCCTGCCAGGTCGCAGGTAATGGATTAGATATTGGTTCCATCACCGGTTCGTACGGTACCTATGCCCCAACGTTTGCCAACCCGCTGGGCGGAGGGTTCGATGGTGTCGCTGACCTTCAGCTTGCCCAGTTGCCAAACCCGGCCAGCTTCAGGGGCAATCAATTTGTTACGCGCATTGATTATCAGGCGACTGAAAACGATAGGCTCACCTTTACGTCGTTCATCGTTCCGAATACTGCGACTAGTTCAGATAGATCTGCTCAGAGCCGTCCCCAGGCCGATATTACTTCAGAGCGTCTGAGCTATGCGTTCGGTATTATTTACAACAGAATCATCTCTCCGTTTACGACAAACGAGGCGCGGTTTAATCTGACGCGCTGGGGATTTGATGAGACAAAGACAAACCCTGAGGCGAATCTCGGTCTGCCGCGGATCGAAATCGAAGGTATTTTCAGCGACCGGTTACGGTTTGGTTTTCCATCGGGACTAAATACACCGGGCGTTATTGATGAAAAGCAGTTTGATTTCCGTGATACCTTGACTAGCGTTCGCGGTAATCACGTCATAAAGATTGGTGGAGAATATCGGCGCGATTTGAATAGTAACGGCGAGGTTGGTGGCGCCCGGCCGCTCTATTCTTTTCATCGCCTTTGGAATTTCGCCAATGGAACTCCCATTTTCGAATTCCTGGCGGCAACTCTGGATGGTAAGCCATCACCCAATAACACCCCATTTCACACCGGCGAAACCGCATTTTTTGTCCAGGACGATTGGAAATTCCGGCCAAATCTAACGCTGAATCTTGGATTGCGTTGGTCATATTTCAATTCGGTTACCGCTTCAGAAGGCGTTATCGGTAATTTGCTGCTTGGTCCAGACAATGGCCTGGCAGGAGCAAAGATCACAACCGCCAAGGAATTGTATAAGAAGGATTTGAACAACTTCGGACCGCAAGTGGGATTTGCCTGGAGTCCGAATAGGTCAGAGGGGAAACTCGTTATCCGTGGCGGCGGTGGTATAGGTTACGATCGTTTGGCAAACGCTTTGCTCGCCAATGCCCGTCGGAATCCGCCAAACGGCGCCTTGTTCAATATCTGTTGCGGCACAGCCGGTGCGGCCGACGGATTCGGCACTCCATTTGTAGACGGACAGATAGCTTTCGTAGCCAGTAGCGATGGCACAATTTTTGGCTATCCTGCCAACCCCAATCTTGGCGGAGGAACAAATCCTGCCACAGGTTTGCCAAATCTCGGAGGCGTTGAGATTTATGGTTCACCCCAGGATTTATCCACAGCTTATGTAATGCGATACTCGCTGGAAGGCCAATATGAATTGCCGGCCAAAATGGTGGGAACCCTGGGCTATCAAGGGAGTCAGGGGCGTCATTTTGTCAGGATCCTTCCTTTGCACTTTACGGCGCCCAGCCAAAATCCAAATATCGGAGCTGCCTATTTTGCCAGTCCGGATGTGAATTCAAACTACAACGCGTTGATCGTGCGCTTGCAAGGGCGTTTACGGAGGCAGTTCTCGTTTGATTCGAATTATCGTTGGAGCAAGAGCATGGATACCACGTCGTTCGAAGGGCCGTGTGGTTGTACGAACCAGTCTTTCCCGCTTGATCAGAGGCAAGAGCGTGGCCCGTCTGACTTTGACGTAACGCATTCATTTGTGATGTCTGGAGTATGGGATATTCCCGTTTTGGCTGACAGAAACACTTTGGCGGGTAAGATACTCGGCGGCTGGCAACTTAGTGGAATTACAACGTGGAATACGGGATTCCCCTGGACGCCAAAGTTGTTCGCTTCACTCAGAGCTCCGAATGGTAGAGAGTTTGGTGATATTCGTCCGACGAGTTATAACGGCCGACAGCCACTCTCCAATACAAATAGCAATTTCCTTCAGCCCGGCGGTATCTTTCCGGGTGGCGGGGCGGCATACTTCGGTACCACTCTCAATGGAAACAATCCTTTTCAAAACCTTCCGGGGATTGGACGCAATCGCTTCCGCGGGCCACGCTACTTCTCGACCGACCTGGCAGTCGCCAAAGATTTTGGGTTGGGGGCTTGGAGTGGAGAGCGCGCGAATCTAAACGTGCGTTTCAACTTCTTCAATGTTTTCAACCAATTGAACCTGACTCCATTTAACTCTAATACTGATTCAACCCGGGTTCAGTCGGACAGATTTGGCACGGCCACTAGCGCGTTAGCTGGAAGAGTCGGCGAATTTCAAATTCGCCTCAGCTTCTAAGCAGAACTCGTCTGTCGCGGGAAGGATGTGCAGAAACTTCCTTCCCGCTTATTTTTTGTCTTCTTGCGGGAGGCGTTTGAAAAGCTGCAGTTCATGATCTGCCTCCGCTTTGCGATTTAGTCGTGAATAAGTCAGAAAGAGCTGATAATGAACTTCGCTATTCTCCGGCAGGATTTTACTGGCACGCTGCAAAAACGGTAGAGCCTCGACGAAATTTTGTTGCTTGACGAGTAGCCGCCCCAGATTATAGTTGGCGTTATAATTATGGCTATTGGCCACGACTGCCCTTCGAAAGAGTTTTTCGGCTTCTGCAAGGTCGCCTTTGTCCAGGAGGATTGTACCTAACAAAGCCAGAGCATCAGCGTAGCCAGGATTGATTGCCAGAGCTTTTTTCAGGGCGCTCAAAGCGAGATCCGATTCCCCTCTGGTTCGCGCTGCGATAGAAAGAAAATAGTGAGTTTCCGGCACGCGTGGAAATCGTTCCGACGCGTTCTTGAAAATTTCAAAAGCTCTGTTGAAATCATGCAGGTACAAGTAGGCTCCCCCAAGCCGGATGTAGTAAACGACTTTTGCGTCATCTTCTGCCAGGGCCTTTTCATAGTAAGTCTTTGCTGTTGAATAATCATTGCGTTTGGCCATCAGCTCACCGAGCATGAAGTTGGCGGCGGCATATTTTTGGTCCAGCGTTACGGCCTTCTCCCAAAGTTCACGAGCAGTTTCGTCTTGATTGCGAGCGTATGCAATTTGCCCCAGAAAATACAGAGGCTCTGCGTTATCAGGTAAAACCGTGGAGGCAGATTGAAGAGCGGTCGTCGCGTCGTCGTACTGCTTCAGATTGTAAAGACTGATTCCCAGGTTGTAGAGAATATCGAACGAGCTCGGTTGTAGTTCTCGCGCGCGTTTGAGTAATGCAGCGGCGCGTTCGTATTCGCCGCGTGAGGTATAAAGCAGACCAAGGTTGATCGTCGCTTGTGGATGAGCTGGAGATAATCGAAGTACCGACTCAAAAGTCTTGACACTTTCATCCAATCGCTTTGTGTGCGCTAACAACACGCCCAGATTTGCCAGCGGCGAGATCGCATTCGGATCCAATCGGAGTGCAGTTCGGTATTCACGTTCCGCACCTTCAGCGTTACCGCGTTCAGCCAGAATTACGCCGAGCAAATTGTGAGCGTCGGGATTCCGCGGTGTCGCCAAAATCACTTCGCGCAGGATCCGCTCGGCTTTGTCAAGTCTGCCGATCTTTAGGAGCGAAGCAGCTTCGCCCAGGTGTGAGATGGTAGCGTCGGAGGCAGACGCCTCCCCTGCTGGTTCGGCGCGACGCGCTGGTTTTTGCCCTGAAACGAGTGCTCCGGTGAATATCGTCAAGCCAATGAGGGTGGCAAATATCCGCGAGCTCGACTGATAACCCGGAAACCCTTTTATGCTACAAACATTCATTTGTTCTACACGAATTTGCTGAAGCGAACGAAAGTAATATTACCGGCTTGCATCTCAAATTATCGGAAGTTCGGATTTAAAGCTCAAGCAGACACGCTTGCGGATCGCCGCAACGAGACACTACTTCAAAGGGAAAACTGATATGAGGCCAACGAGATTAAAGCTTGTCGGATCTGCCCTGCTCATCGCAGTCATCGTTTCTTTAACGTCGCCGCCCTCCTCCCACTCGCAGCGACAGCAAAACGTCGAGGCTCGAATTAATGCATTGCTGGCACGCATGACACTGGAAGAAAAACTCGGCCAGCTGCAGCAGCTCGACGGCGAAGCAAACGGTAACTTCCGGCCTGAGCATCTTCAGCTCGCGCGCGAAGGTAAGCTTGGTTCAACGTTGAACGTGCGTGGCGCGCAACGAACTAACGAACTGCAGCGTGTCGCCGTCAACGAATCGCGTCTGAAGATTCCACTAATCTTTGGCTTCGATGTGATTCACGGTTATCGCACCATCTTTCCGATTCCGCTTGGCGAAGCCGCGAGTTGGGACCCGGCCTCAGTAGAACGCGCTGCCGGCATAGCTGCGGCAGAAGCAAGAGCTGCCGGCGTGCACTGGACTTTCGCCCCGATGGTTGATATCGCGCGCGACCCGCGCTGGGGCAGAATTGCCGAGGGCTCTGGCGAAGATCCATATCTCGGTTACATTTCGGAGAGAAGTTTGCGCGAAGTCTATTTTCCTCCCTTCAGGGCCGCCGTGGATGCCGGCGTGGGCACCTTCATGAGCGCTTTCAATGATCTCAACGGCGTTCCTTCTTCCGCCAATCCCTTCACACTCACGCAGGTACTGCGCGGCGAGTGGAAGTTCGACGGCTTTGTAGTTAGCGACTATACATCCGTCGAGGAACTGATCAAACACGGCGTGGCGGCAGACGGTGCTGACGCTGCGCGCGAGGCACTTAACGCCGGCGTCGATATGGAAATGGTTAGCCGCCTTTACAACAAACACGCAGGCGAACTCATTAAGGAGCGCAAGCTTTCTCAGCAAACCCTCGATGAAGCCGTTCGGCGAATTCTGCGTATAAAGTTTCGTCTTGGTCTCTTCGATAAACCGTACGTGGATGAAGCCCTGGAACGCAATGCGATCTTCAATAGCGCAAGTGTCGCAGCGGCACGGGAAATTGCCGCGCGTTCAATGGTGCTGCTAAAGAATGACCACGATGTCTTGCCGTTGGACAAACATCTCCGGTCAATCGCTTTGATCGGACCCCTGGCAGATAGCCGAATCGACATGCTCGGATCGTGGAATGGTGACGGCAAGCCGGAAGATGCCGTGACGCTGCTCCAGGGCCTCAAAGCAAAAGTCCCGCAAACAAAAATCAACTACGCGAAAGGATGTGAGGTCAGATGTGACAGCGCCGACGGTTTTGAAGCGGCGCTGCGTGCCACAAGAGATTCAGATGTAGCCATCATAACCGTGGGCGAATCGGCGGACATGAGCGGCGAAGCAGCGTCTCGCAGCTCGCTCGATCTACCGGGCCGCCAGTTGGATTTGATAAAGGCCGTGCAGGCTGCGGGCAAGCCCACGGTTGTTGTTCTGATGAATGGTCGCGCGTTAACAATCAACTGGCTCGCGGAAAACTCTCCTGCAATCCTGGAAACCTGGTTCGCCGGTAGTCAGGCAGGTAACGCGATTGCCGATGTACTCTTCGGGGATGTCAATCCGGGCGGAAAGTTACCGGTCACTTTTCCGCGCTCTGTCGGACAGATTCCGCTTTACTACAATCACATGAATACAGGTCGACCGCCGGACGCCAATAATAAATACACTTCCAAGTACCTGGACGTTGCCTGGACACCTCTCTTCCCTTTCGGTTACGGACTTAGCTATACGCAGTTTAAGATTACAAATCTACAGCTCAGCGCGCAGCGTATTCCATTGACCGCTAGTAAGTTAATGGTGAGCGTTGACGTCGAGAATACAGGTAAGCGCGCGGGCGACGAGGTAGTTCAGCTCTACATACGCGACACCGCCGCAAGCGTTACTCGTCCCGTAAAAGAGCTCAAAGGATTTCAACGAATCACACTTCAGCCCGGCGAGAGAAGGCAAGTGAAGTTTGTGCTAACCTCAGCCGAATTGGGGTTCTGGAATCGCCAGATGCGCTTTACGGTTGAACCCGGAGGGTTCAAGGTTATGGTTGGATCAAACTCCGAGGATCTGCTGGAGGCGCCGTTTGAGATTGAAAAGCGTTGAGGGGAAGTAGGCAGCTCGCTTTCTTCCACCCAGAATGGGAAACCACTATTGGAAACTCATCGATTAGGAGATCATGTGAAGAAACAAAGACTAATGGTAGGGTTATGGTTGTTCGTCGGTCTGTTGTGGGTGATCGCCGGTCTGCGAGAC